>Ga0326727_10027587_pt1 | contig 10414 bp, 18 predicted proteins | sample MB2enrmetagenome_FD_207643 | JGI IMG/M metagenome (GOLD analysis project Ga0326727, IMG submission 207643) | Lab enriched peat soil microbial communities from McLean, Ithaca, NY, United States - MB29MY | ecosystem: Environmental > Terrestrial > Soil > Wetlands > Peat | place: USA: New York...
TTTCGTGAGTTCGTGTTGTGACGGTTTACCCACACCTATCATGGTGGGCATCTCGCTCTCAGCTCGATCGACTTGATGCACACCGTTGCCGATGAGCACGACGAGCTTTGATCCGCGAACCTCAGCTCATGAGTCCTCGTCGTACTGGCCGTTTCTCCTACCCTCAATTTATCACCGGTTATATTTCCGTCAAGCTGCGCAAGCATTTTGGTGTGAGCATGTAGGTGTGTCTACTTTCGTAGCTCATCAAGGACGACGAGTGCGCTACGTAAGGCGTTCAGTTGGCGTACGTCTAGCCTAACATGTCTTGACATCATGTAGCGTATGTTTTCTCCTAGAACGAGAGCGTAGGCCTTGACCTGAGCGATGTCTTTCTCTTCAGCGTTAGCGTCGGACATTTGTTCACCTGTACGCGGATGGATCGGTTCAATTTATCACGGATGATATTTCGCGCAAGCTCTCCCCTCATTTTGGTACGAGCATGTAGGTACGTTAGTTCGTTCCCGTGTTCTTTCCGCTTGACAACCCGCACGCATGTTTTTCTGGACAACTCTTGCACTCTTCCGATTGTTTCTCAAATCCTTGGATTGTTCCTTTGATAGCTTCTGTAATTGAATGACTAGCCGGACCATATATGGTCAAACTACCGTTTGTCATGATGCAAATCCAGCCTTCATTATAATAGACCGTAAGCACCTTGATTTGCTTGAAATTGACGTATTGTTGCAGGTCTTGGAGAGTGGATAGATCGCTGAATTGAAGACCCATTAATTTTTCCCTTTCCCATGATGCAACGGCGTTACGATGAGCGGTTGCGGCATCAAGTTTGTTTTCTGTGCAAGCCACATGGCATTAACACATGCGTTGCTGCAACTATTGGCTATGACGAAACCAACTTTTTGATTCTCGAAGGTAGTTACGAGCCAAAGTTTATCTTCCATTTACTTCTCTGCTAAGCAGTCCCCATTGGTGTTGTAGGCATCATAGACATAAACACATATGGGTCGATGTCTACATGAATCACATGTGAATCCAGGATCCATTTCAGTAAAAGTTTCATCAATGGTAGCCTGTTTCAGGTTAGCAAGCTCCGTACTCGACAAAGGTCTTTTTCGTATCCCATTTGGATCTAGTATATGGTCTGTCATATCCCTACCCTCATTCGATACTGTTCTATCTTTACTTCATTTCGATTCTTTCCATCCCGTCTCTTTCCAATAGCATGAATAATAGATGTATGGTCACGATTCATGAATTTGCCAATGACTGGATAGGACCAATGAAACATTTCACGTAATATCAAATACACTTCTTTTCGCGCTTTGACCAAATGTGGATGTCTTAGCTGTCCTCTTAGGTGTTCAGGTTTAGCGTGATATTTAGCTGAAATTCGGATGACGATTTGCTCTGGTGTTTCCGTAGTTTTTGAAAAATCGTCTTCTTCTAATGTACGAACGCCCATACTATCTCCTATTCTACGTAATCAATTCTTTCTTTGCTTACTGTAGTAAGATGTTCATCTATTGTAAGTTCTTTTGACTTGGTTTGTAGTTCATTGAATATTCCAATATTTGAAACAACCTCTTCAACTACAATATGCCATTTTACTTTGACTGATTCTGGTAGCTGTCTCCAGAGTACGGGTACATTTTGACAGGTATGACCACTGCTTTTATTGTCTTTTATGTATTCAGCAGGTTCTTGATTGAATATGAGTTTCGCCATGGTGTTATAGGCGATTTCTGCGAGATGTTCGATTTCGTTGACTGTTAGGTTCATTTTATCACCTGTTATAAATCAGCATTTCTTCCCGTGCATGTGTGGTCTATAAGCTGTATCCAATACGCGAAGAAGAATATCCGCCAATTCCAAGTTATCATCGTTATGGAAACCATGATCAGATGAAATTTTATAAGCTTCTGCAGCCATCCATTGAGAGTTGTTGGAATCATTTTATCACCTGTTATAAATCAGCATCCATTGCAGCTACTAGGCATAGAAGTGTTTGGATCTGTCAATTGCTCACATGTCATCTCTTGGATTTGTGAAATGCAGGTATTGAGTTGATCTTGTGTGCAATGACCACCTGCTTGAACGTCGGTCCCTAGGTTCTGAATGCATGTGGCATCGTCGGGTGCTAGAACGGAGCAAAACTCGGTTCCACTATCGGTCGCACAGCACACCATCAGAGCATTGCAATAACTGGTCACAATCTGACTTTGTGCTTGATCGGCTGGAATGGTAGGGGTGGTGCTGGAGGAACACGCAGTGAGAAGAATGAGAACAATTCGTTTCATAGAAATACCTACCTTTTATTGATGTTTAGAATGTGTTGAAATGCTTCGTCATCGCTAGGTGAAATATAGTCTGCATAGGACGAGAATAACGTTCTATTTTGGTCTCCGGATAAAATAATCCAAGTGCTATAATGTTGATTGCGTTCAATCGCCAATCCAAGTTCCACCCAACATCCACATCCTCCTATTTTGGGAATAAGAAGCCAAAATAGGTCTGCTTTCATGACTCCTGAAATGTCATTGTAGGCATACGCTCGTTTTTTAGTGATGGATAGATCCTCTTCTTTTGGATATTCCTTGCAATCGGCTATCCAATTGTAGGTAATCCGAATTCCTTCACCAATCAACTTTTGTTGCCACGTCTCACATCGATCGAGTTCAGCTCTTGAACCTGCTAGATAGACTTTCATTGTTTTATCACCTGTTATACTTAATCAAATTCCGAATAATCCCCACCATCGGGTTGTTCGGACATACTTTCAATCTCTTCGGCAATGGCCAACGACTCTGGAGATAACACAGTTCTTCGATAAGGCTCTGAAAATCCATTCACTTGTCTCAACTGCAACGTATGATCTGCCAAAATCTTCAATCGTTTTGGAAGTGGATTGAAGGTCATAATAACTTCACGATGCTCCCATCGACCGTACATAGTGCTTCGTGTGTATCTCCATGGAGGTTTACCGCTGCGTGTGATGGCGGTTTTCGCTCCTATGAATCGACTTAGTTTCTTGTCTTCAGAATTCTTATCTTGTGTGTCTTCTTCTCCAATAATGACACACCTTTCTCCTCTTTCATAGGCATCCACAATTTTTTGCCATTGTTTGTAAAGAACAGCACGGCCTATTCCTCTAGCTCGCATTTTTTCTACTTCGTCATCGTTTGGATTAAGTGGGAAATAAATGCCAGGTCTGGCAAAGAACATATTCTTCTTTACAATCTTTTCTTCCCAACCGCCAAGAGGTTTATTAACTTCCCATGCTCCATCAAGACGTTGCCGATAAAGTGGATTGTTCTTATCTTTAATTTCGTTCTCTGGACATTCACACCATTCTGTTCCTGTATCCGTAGGTGGTGGAGTGCTTAGACGTTCTAGAGAAGCAATGCCGTCTGTAGCAATCATCAAGAGATTGTCCAAATCTTTATGTAAAGCCATCAAATCCAGGATTTGAGCTCGACAACCGCTTGTAATCATGCCTGCCCAAATCCAACTGGTGAATTTCCCAGGTTGACCACCGATGAATTGGGCAGTTTTGCCATAACAACTGTTGATTCCTAACTTTAGAACAATGCCAGGTCCTTCTTTCCCAATCTTGTTGCGTTGTCTGTAGAAATCAGGAATCTTCTTAAACGGTTGACAATCGCATTCACAGGTGTAATTCCAAGCATCCAAAAACTGGACATTTGGAAACAGCTTTTCAGCAGCTAGAAACTCTGATTTCCAAACGAATCCCTCCGATCCGTATTCTGGAAAGCAGATCGATCCTTTAGAGAATCGAAATGGTAACGGTGCCCATTGTCTCTTTACATCTGGTTTGTGGATATGATACCGAACGATCGACGTTCGAGATTGGAGCATTCGATCGTATTCGTCGGATTTTTCCCAATAACCATGAATGAGACACGGTAAAAACGTAGTTTGATAGGGATACGCGGATGAGATGTCGTAACTGTAAATGGGACCTTGGACAGAACCGATAATAGAGTTTTCAAATCTTCCCCCAAAAAATGCACAGGCAATCGCCAACTTCAATTCCGCTGGATGCAGTTTCTCTTGTTCTCTAGCCACTTGAATATGCTCTTGAATGTGCATCTTCGAAAGCATGGCGGAAGCACTGGAGCCAGCCCCAAAGTAGGCTTTCAGTGGAATTCCAGCTTCAATGTGTGCATCATCGAGTTTATGGGCAAGTTCTGCCATATATTTGCATTCATCAAGGCAATACTGAAGAATCTCGTTCTCATCAATGCGGTCGAAGACGGAACGTTTGTCCTTCATATTGCGCATTTGTGCGAGAATTTCCTTTCGTTTATCACTTGTTATATTTCCAGGAACTTTCCAATTCTCCAATGCGGATGTGAATTTACCCTGAAAGAAGCGCCAAATATCGTAGACAATGTGAGATTTGCCAAAAATAGGACGATTCGTTCTCCAATCCCATCTTAATCTCGCTTTAACCGTCAGTTGACCGTTCATGTAGTTTAAGGAAAACATAGGAAATTGTTGTGGCCACCAAACAGCGATGGTATATGGCATTCCATTGGGTAACGTTCGACGTCTAAGAGAAGGTCGTAAGAGATTGTACAAACTTTCGTCGTCCAGATCCTGAAGGATTTTGGTAATGTCGTATCCAAATGAAAAAGCAAATAGTTTGTATTTCTTGGGATGGAACGAACAAATGAATCTTAGACACGTCATGGTGTCTAAGCCTGTAGGATTGCTAATGGTCCAATGGTCTCCTTCTTCAGTATTGACAGCCAAAAGAGTGTACCGATGATCGTGAGTTACAGGTGAAGTTTGACCTTCTCCATCAATCCCAGCATAGATGAAGTGCTTCTTTGACTTGTGTGAACGAGGTTTGTACGGACGAGGCTTGTACGGACGAGGTTTGTAAGCTCTAGGTTTTTTAGGTTTCGGAGGTTTTGGTTTTGTCCAATCTGGCAATTCTCCGGTTTCTACCCATCTTTGAGCCTCTAAGGCGGATAGACGACGGCCTTTCATTCGTTGAACCAGCGTTTTTTGTATTCTTCGAGTGTTATATCTGCTATATTTGTGGCAATTTCTGCCAATTGAGTTTGAGTACAATTGAATGTCTGTGCCGTAAGCACCGCACTAGCAAATTGTGCCCAAACTGCACGCAATTCAAGTTGCATTTCATCATTTTCATCTTTACAAGTTGGACAAGGACCAGTCGCTTTCCAGCTATGTTTGTCGCATTTAGGCATTTTATCACCTGTTATAATTACACAACCCAACTAGGACTCATCATGAGATGAAAAATCTCATTTGGATTTTTGTCAAATTCGTCTGCCAATTCTGCAGCAGCAACCTCCTCATTAATGTATTTGTCATCCACTCCCCTTGCAGCAGCTTCCATTCTTAGTCGAATATATTCTTCTTCGCTGATATCGTAGTTTCCACCACGAATTCGTTCTTCTATAATGCTCCGTTGAATTCCCAATTTATCAAGAGCTTTGATTCGTGCTTCTTCGAACTTAGGGGTTCTTATGATCCTTAGTTGTTCTTGGATTGGAATGTTCAATTCAGTAATCGGAACAAACTTTCTCTTTCCAGTTGTGGACCGAACAGTCACTTTCTTTCGAACTTTTGCAAGTTCCTTCTTTGCTTTCTTGATTTGCCGTTTGATTTTGGCAAGTTCTTTCTCTTCACGCTTGATTTGCGTGCTTGTCTTTCCCCTCTTTTGAACTTTGCCAGTCTGAATTCGTTTCAGCTTATTCTTCTGATTGCGAATCCATTTCCGTTCTATTTCAACGGTGTGATTTGAAACACGTTTACCTGTAGCTTTAACAATCGAGTATTTATGACCAAGAGAATCTTTTTTGGTAATGTATTTACTAACGATTTTATTACGTGTTATAACGGACGGTTTTTTCTCGATTCGCGACTTGACAGCAGACTTTTTCTTTGCTATCTTTCGTTTTGACACTGTTACTCCTCCTCTGGCGGTTGAGTGGTCATGTGAAAACCCCCTGAAGTTAGGTCAAAACTTCAGGGGGTTTCTTTATTTCACAACGATTGGTTATATCTCAGAACGGGATATCTTCTTCGTTTACTTGTGGCATTTCTGACGTTGCAGCAGGCGGCAATTGTTTCGAGGATGCAACAGAGGAAATTGGCAACTGTGCAATTGCGGCAACTACTCCAAAGGAGGAACGGTCGAACACCCTTTCTTGATTTACTTCGATGTCGTACAACCACATCGTTTGTCCACCACCAATAGGAATTTTCTTGGTAGGTTGTATCGAGATTTCGTACACACTCTTTGCGAATGCTGCTCTTGTGAGATGTTGTTGCAATGTATGCGATGCAACAATTAGCATGTCTGTACCCACAGGCACATCAATAATGTTTCCTTCTCGATCGATACCGAGTGTAGGTTCTGTAGTTCGAATTAGGAATGCTTGGAATGGTCGATTCTTGGATGGAACATCGATCATTGAAAACAGATAGCCGATAAGAGGCTTATCTTTGCACTTTTCGGTATTATAAAATACTCGCTCAGTGTTGATTTTCTTGAAACGAGACGCTTTCTGAGCTTGTTGCTTATCAGCAGATTGAGCCATCTTTTTTCCTCTTATTACCGGTGATAAAACGTCGAAATCCATTTTCGACGATGTATCCACCTATAATATCATAAATTCACCACTTGTCAACAGGGTATTTGTGTGATAAACTACAAAGGTTCAAATGTCAAAGATATTGTGTGGTATTGAATTACAGATAAGAAGGCGTGCAACAATACTTAAAACCAAATCAGGACAATCTTTATCCTTTGACTTTGAACTAGGACCATTAAAGATTTTTATTATTGTAGGTCTGCCTGGTCAAGTCATCAACGGAATTGAGATTACAAAACCAATTGCGTACATTAAGGCAACTCTTGCTCCATTTGAAGGGTGGGAGGTATATAAGGAACACATATCCGAGCATACAAAAGATGATGTAGGTGAGTAAATATAATAGGGAATAACATGTTAGATACAGATAAATTATGTTGTTATAAACAGGTACTTACAAAAATTATTCGATATAGTGAACAAACTTTGTTTTCACTTCAGGTTATTCCTGAAGAAGGTCCTATTATCGACTTAGAGATTGCATTATCAACAACAGCAATTTCTAGATTGATTTGTTTAATGAAACTTTTTTTTGATGATGTAGATATTGAAACATTCAATAAAGCTATTCAACAAACAGACGAGGATATTATCAATGATCTAAGAAATACATTGAAACAGCTTAAATCAGCAGAAAAGCAATGAACTGTACATTCTGCAAAACCAAGATTCCCGATGGTATGCATCAATGTACGAATCCCAAATGCCGTCAATGGAACTTTTCTTTTTCTACTGGTATTAAACCGTTCAACTTTGAAGAAAATACCGTTCTCATGTCCGATGCCAAGATCGGAGAAATCAAACGAATCCAAACGGATCTAGTGGATGAAGTGTTTGGAGGTGGAATCGTTCAGAGTTCAATCACCTTATTGGGTGGTGAACCGGGCGCTGGGAAAACAACGTTGTGTTTGCAACTCTGCGACATCTTTGCAGACAAAGTTGCAGACAAAGAGGTGGTCTACATTGCCAACGAACAATCCGATGTTGAGATCAACGAAACATCCAAGCGGTTGCTTCTCAAACATCGAAATCGGATTCGCATTGTCAAAGCGATGGGAGGGTATTTCTTCAATATTGGAGAGTTGCTTCTTCGATATCCGTCTTCCCTCATCATTCTCGATTCGATCACAAAGTGGGTAGGAGAGGATTTGGCAGCGGCGGTCACAGTCTGTCAGAACTTAAAAGATTTTTGCGTTCGGCTGAATGCCCCTGCGATTGTGGTCAATCAAGTGACCAAAGGTGGTGACCATGCTGGACTCAATAAAATGCAGCATGCAGTGGATGCCACCATCATGTTTGATGTACTCGAAGACGAAGAAGACGAAGACGGCAATCCACTACCAAAAGAGCTGAGTCCTAGACGATTTATGTCTTCGAAGAATCGATTTGGTCCAGCTCCTATGGAACAGTTTTTTATGATGACGGCTACTGGATTAATTAAGTGTTGGCCATTACCGGATAAGGGTTGGACGCTGGAAGAACCGGAATAATAAACAAAGAATATAACAGGTGATAAGATGTCTACATTAAAAGACTCACATGAACCAAATAACAAATTACTAGCTCAATGTGCAGTTGCATTTCCATCCAATTTGTATGTCAAACCTGGTGAAACATCATTTATTGTTCATAGGGCATCTGATGTATGGAGACCATTTGGGTTACGTTTAGGATTTAATGCAGATAGTTTAGTTGTAGAGGACATTATAATAAACCTAAAATCACAATTAACTAATCCTATGGATGGATTATGTTTCGATCCATACCTTAGTTATGAACATTATAATATGTTGCTTAGTGGTGGTGTACGTGGAATTATTATCGATATACCTTATACAAAGTATAATGCTAAACCTATTTCTATGCCTAAAATGAGGTTACTTTTGTCAACTGTTGGATTAAATCATGAAATGAGAATTGGCATAAGAAATAGTAGTACAACACCGCAATTTGTTTCTGGAGCAATCTTTTTTGATAAATATGTTGATAATATAACCAGTAATAATTCCTAAATAACCTATTGACATCTCTATATACTATGATATAATGTAGAGAATGGCTAATAGTGTAGCCCCGTACACACGGGCGTTACGGATTGTGCCTTATCAGCCACAATCTGCTCCTATACTTGCGCCTCCTGTAGAACGAAAACCAACGTGGTGGGAATTCTACCGAACATTAAAGGGTGATAACGAGACGCAAGCTTCACCTGTCGAATCTGCGATTACTGGATTCCGTAATAACGCTGAAGGAATGGCTGTTGGGGCTGTTCTCGGATTCGTTAAATCAGAATTCGGATCGTTGGATATTAACGGCCGCTATCCTGTTGATGGGATAGCGGCTATTTTATTGTATCTTTTAAGTGTCAAAGGCGGTGATTTTTCTGCCGATTTTCGAGCATTGTCACAATCCTGTTCGACAGTATTCGCATATCGGAAAGTAGAAGCTTGGCGTGAATCTTTGAAAAATCCAAGTTCTATAACAGGTGATAAATCCCAAAAATCTCAAGTTTCTCAAGATTCAATCGATCCAGTGGTAGTTGCTGCAAAAGAAGCAGGGCTATAGAGAAAGGTAATTCAAATGGCATCGTCTCTCACCAAATATTATGATCGAGCAAAGTCTAGTCTTGGAAATATTTCCGAAAAAGACATCGAAAAAGCAGCCATCAATCTTGGTGTCGCTGCAGGTGCTGGTGTTGGCGTTGGCGCTCTTACCAGTATCCTTGGTACTGACAAATCGGTGGGCGGAATTAAGATTCCTATTGATGCAGCGGCTGCTGTTGGACTTGCAGTCGCTCATGCTGCCACAGGCATGCGAGAACTTGAGATTGCAAGTTTTGCTGCCGCTGGGATTGCAGCTGAACGCCTCTCTTCTGGAATTGTGAAAAGTGCCCTCGGTAAGGCTGGTACCCATGCTCATGGAGACATGGATGAAGGAACGTATCAGCTTGGATTTGGATACGGCGCCGATACGGACAACGATCAATTGATTGAAGACGCTCGTTCTCTTTAATAACTTAGGTTGTCTTTAGCATTGCGAAGCAATGCACTACCCACCATGGAGTGGTGTCTGGTGACGAGATTACGAATTAGAAAAAATCGGAAAATCCACATCCCCCATGTGAACGCAAATTCGTAGTCTCGTTTCCAGGCACCAACGCCTGGAAGAAAGAACAGGTAAAAAGCACGTGCCGAATATGTACACGCTGGCCGCTCGCGATCCTGTGATGGCTACCCTGATGGGTGCCATTTCAGGTCACGATTTCGGCTATTGGGGATATGGAGCGGAACTGCCGCCGTCTCCACCCCCTGAACATCCGATGGCGTCTATTGCGCCTCCTCCACCTGGGCACCCGGCTGCACCTATCATGCAACCGTTGCCTCCACCTTTGCCACCAGGGCATGCAGCGGCGATTATTGCAGAGGCAGCACAACAGTTGCCGCCACTTGCACTACATCCCGCACATCTTGCCTTCGCGGCTCACGCATGGCCGACGAGTATTGCACCATTGGCAATGGCGCCTCCTCCTCCGCCTCCGCCTCCTCCGCCTCCTCCGCCTCCGCCTCCTCCGCCTCCTCCACCTCCTCCGCTAACTATAACTTCGGATTTTGCGCAACCACCGCCAGCACCGTTGGACTATGCACATCCGAATTATGGATATCATCATCATCGGCGTCAATGGGGTTTCTATCCTGATGATCCTGATGTGATGCAAGCAGAGCAGGATTCATTTATTACTAGTGATTTTGATGATGTATCCG
>Ga0326727_10027588_pt1 | contig 10414 bp, 6 predicted proteins | sample MB2enrmetagenome_FD_207643 | JGI IMG/M metagenome (GOLD analysis project Ga0326727, IMG submission 207643) | Lab enriched peat soil microbial communities from McLean, Ithaca, NY, United States - MB29MY | ecosystem: Environmental > Terrestrial > Soil > Wetlands > Peat | place: USA: New York...
TCAGCCGGGTCAGGGACAAGCAGGCCGCGGCGGACAGCCTGGACAGCAAGGTAACCGGCCCGGCGAGCAATTGGCGCGCAACGGTCAGCCTGGACAACAAGGCCAGGGCGGTCAACAAGGCCAGGGTGGCCAAGCGGGCCAGGGAGGCCAGGCGGGACAGGGTGGCCAAGCGGGCCAGGGAGGCCAGGCGGGACAGGGTGGCCAACAAGGTGGTCAAGGCGGGCGTGCCGGCATCGCGGGTAATCCGGGCGGCGGTGGCAGGAACAATGAAAACGGCGCGCTTGGCGATTACACCGGCACCAGACGCAATTCCGGCCCGGCCGCAGTGCCGCGAGGGGGACCCACTCCGGCCGATACCCAGGCCCAGATCGATCAGGGGCTGAACCTTCTCAATCAGGTGAAGGCCACTGTGCAGGATAGCCCCGAGGCGCGCCAGCAGTTGCAGGCGCTGATCGAACAGATGCGTAACCTGGATCCCAAGCTCTTTCCAGGGAATCCGGCGCTGGTCGAGCAGATGCACCAGCAACTGGTCAGCGAGGTCGACGCGCTCGAACTCCAGTTGCGCCGCCAGCTCGATGACAAGGGCGGTATGATCCGCAATACGGACCCGAACAAAGTTCCGGCCGGCTATCGGGATTCGGTCGCCGAATACTACCGGAAGCTCTCGGGCGGCAGCCGCTAAGCCCGGTGTTTCTGGACATGCGGCTATCAACCGCGTTCGTTACAATAGTTATTGAAGATCGCCCGCACCCTGCTGCTCATATGCACCGCCGCCGCATCGGCTCTGGCTGCCGCGGGGCCGGCGTGGGATGCGAGCGGCGACGGTCTGCTCTCCGGAACCTGGAACTTCCGCCAAGTCCTCTATACTTCTGACGGCTCCGGCAATATCACGCAAATGGTGGCCTATTTCGGCACTATTGCCTTCAGCGGGACCGGCACTTACACGCTCTCGAACGGCAATACGCTGGTCAATCCGGCTGGTGGATTAGTGATTCCGTCAGGCGGCACGTATTCGACCGCCGCCAGCGGCTTCGGCTTTCTCTCCAATCCCCTTGCCGCCGGCACTTCGGTCTATTTTCTGGTGTCGAAAGGTATCCTGATCGGCAGTTCCACCGAGAGCGGCTCTCTCAGCAATGGATCTTTCGTTAACGATCTTTTCATCGCCGCCCCGGCTACACCCAGTTTCACCAGCGCGAACTTCAGGGGCGCTTATACGATTACGGGTTTTCTGCCCACCAGCAGTCCCGCGTCCACCGCCGACGTTTCCCTGCAGCTCAACCCCGACGGAGCCGGGAACCTCGGAACCGTCAACATCTCCGGCTACAACGGCGCGAGCGGAGCCACCATGATCACTCAATCGAGCAGCAACGCCTCTTACATATTCGCCGGCGGAACAGCCACCATGACCTTCCCCGCGGCGTTTGGATCCAATTTCTTTTCCGGGCCGGAAACCCTGTATTTATCTCCCGATGCGAATTTCGTTTTTGGTGGTTCGCCCAATGGGTTCGATATGTTTGTGGGCGTGCGCAACGCTTCCGGCGCAGCCACCCTGACCTCCGGGCTCTACTATGAAGCGGGTCTCGACGAGGACGAATCGCAGGTTAACGACGAAGACGGCAGTGCGGTGCTCGATACCTGGTACGGGGTATTTAACGCTTTCTCAGGGAGCATTATCGGCCACCAGCGTCTTCTCTGGGCCGGCTATTTCAGCGCGGAAGACGCGACCTACCAGACCACCTACCCGACCACCGGCTCCGCTTCCTGGATGGGGCCGACAGCGGGTCAGCTGGATCCATCCGGGTCGGTGCAATACTCGGTGGGCGCGGCGGGCATTCGCGTCGGATTCGGCATCGGCCCCTACCTCGGAATTGAAGTCGGTTTTCCAGCCAGTCCGCCAACGCCATTCGGCGCTGTTTACCTGGATCCGACCGGCATAGTCAACTCCGCCAGTTCCGCGCCCTTCACGGCAGGCATTTCCCCCGGCGAATTCCTCACCTTTTACAACGGCTCGAACCTTGCGAACTCCTCGACCTGCGCCACTGCCCTGCCCTTCCCCACCATGCTGGGCAACGTCCAGGTTCTCATCGACAATATCCCCGCGCCGATCTTCTGCATCGGTTCCCAGGTCACCGTAATCGTGCCTTATGAAGTAAACGCCTCGCCCATAGCTTCCATTCAGGTGGTCAACAACGGCGCATCCTCGAACGTAGTGACCGTTTACGTACGGCCCACCTCGCCCGGCGTCCTGACGGTGCCCCCGGGTGGCCTGGGCTTTGCCGCCGCCGAGCATGCCAATTATTCTTTGATCACTCCCGCCAACCCGGCATTGCCCGGCGAGACGATCGCCTTATACCTGGTCGGGCTCGGCAGCGTGTATCCACCGTACGCGGATGGCGCGGCGACCCCCGGTATCGGAAGCATCGTAATCAACCACATCGAAGTGGATGTGGGCGGCTTCGGATCCACCAACATCCCCTATGCGGGTCTTACACCCGGCGATGCAGGCTTGTATCAGATCAATTTCCAGGTGCCTGTTAATGCGCCCGCCGGGAACGATCCCATTGCCATCGTTGGCCCCGGATCGTATTCTTCCGAGGCTTTGCTGCCAGTGGGCGGAAGCAGCGTCGCGCCATCCCTGCAGGCTCCGGCGCGCGCTGTCCGCAAGCGATTGCCCAGACTGCGCGGCTTCACTCAACCATAAAATCATCCGAATATACCAGGTATTCAGCCGCTCTCCGGAAGAAACAGCCGGTAATTGCCCCCTGCAGTTATCTTTCGTCAACATAGTAACGGTCCCTGGTTGTGTCATAAACTTTAAATAATTGTCCTGTTATTCGCTGGAAACATTCATCCGGGAAGCGCTTGAGGAGTCAAGTTCAAAATGCCGCCGCGTTCGCGCAGTTTGATGTTTCCCCGTTTTCTCCACCTCCTCCTGTTCGCAATTCTGGTTCTGGTCGCGGGATCGCCCGCCAACGCACAGCGCTATAACTTCAGGATTCTCACCCAATCCGAAGGCTTAGCCGATCTCACCATCAGCTCCGTTCTACGGGACCGCTCGGGATTTATCTGGGCCGGCAGGAACAATGGCCTGTTTCATTACGACGGCCACCGCTTCCGCCGCTTTGGAATGGAAGCGGGGCTGCCCAGCGCCAGTGTTTCGAGTCTGCTCGAAACCAACGACGGCACGCTTTGGGTCGGCGCCCTGCTAAGCGGAGTGAACCGCCGGGCGGGAGATCGTTTTGGCCGCGACGGGCTGGCATGGGACGATACCCTGCCCAATGCGTTTGTGAGCGACGATGACGGATCGGTCTGGCTGGAAACCAGCCGGGGGCTGGCGCGCCACATGCCCGTATTACGACGCACCAACAGGGGCGCGATTCCCGACAAATCGCCGGCCGCGCTCCTGATGGTGGGTGTCCAGGTTGGAGATAAAGGTCTGCCGCTCGACCGGCTGCCGCGCATCGACAATCGCAGCGGCACAGTCGTCTTCAGCTATGCTTTGCTGAGTTTCCGCCGCCAGCAGGATATTCAGTTTCGCCGCCTGCGCGGCATGGACGACCTCCGGACGGCGACGAACCAGTGGCAGGCGCAGTATTCCACCCTGAAGCCTGGAAGCTACGTGTTCGAGGTGACGGCCACATCGAGCGGGCATTCTTCCGGCGCCGTGGCCAGTCTTCCCGTCACGGTTACCGGTCCCTGGTGGAGCTCCACGTGGTTCTTCGCGGGAACTGCCCTGTTATTCGCGGGCACATTGTTCAAATGGTGGTTCCACTTGCAGCGCGCGGAAAACGAGTTACGGCAGGCGAAAGAAGCGGCCGAGAAAGCCAGAGAAGTGGCCGAAGCGGCCAACCGCGCCAAGAGCGTCTTCCTGGCTAATATGTCGCACGAAATCCGCACGCCTCTCAACGCCGTGCTCGGCTATTCGCAGCTGATGCTGCGCGATCCGGGGCTGAACGGCGGCGCCAGGGAAAACCTCAACATCATCAATCGCAGCGGAGAGCACCTCCTCACGCTGATTAACGACATTCTGGATATGTCGAAAATCGAGGCCGGCAAGGTGACGCTGACTCCGGTGGTTTTCGATCTGTTCGAAATGCTGGCCGATCTGGAAATGATGTTCCGTCTGCGCGCCGAAGCCCGCGGCCTCAGGTTCGAAGTGCTGGTAGAGTCGCCCTGCGAGGCTTCTGTCGAGGCCGATAAGGGCAAGATCCGCCAGGTGCTGGTGAATATCCTCGGCAATGCCATCAAATTTACCGAAGCAGGTTCAGTGAAGCTGCGCGTGTCCATGGCCCGGAGTGAGAACGGGAATCGGCTCTTCTTCGCGGTCGAAGATACAGGCGCGGGCATTGCGCTCAAAGAGCAAAGCCGGCTTTTCCAGCCGTTCGCGCAAAGCGAGAGCGGACGGCAGCACAAGGGAGGCACCGGTCTCGGGCTGGCCATCAGCCGTGAGCTGGTTCAACTGATGGGCGGCGAGATCATGCTGAGCAGCGTGCCCGGCAAGGGATCCAGGTTCTATTTTGAAATTCCGGTTAAATCCGGCGCAGTGGACCCGGTCGAGCGCAGGATGGAACGCCGCCGGGTTGCCGGACTGCTGGCAGACGGGGAGCCTCCGCGGGTGCTGGTTGTCGACGATGAACCCTATAATCGCGGTTGGTTGACCGCACTGCTGAAATCGGTGGGCTTCGCCGTCGCCGAGGCCGACAACGGCGAGGCGGGAATACGGCTTTGGGAGGCATGGCGGCCGCGCTTGATCCTGATGGACATGCGTATGCCCGTGATGGACGGCATGGAAACCACGCGCCGCATCCGGGCGCTGCCGGGCGGGCGCGACACCGTCATTCTGGCGCTGACGGCAAGTGCGCTCGAAGAGGACCGCCGGGCGGCGTTCGAGAGCGGCGTTGATGACTTTCTACCCGAGCCCTGCGCCGAGGCCGACCTGTTTCAGCGCCTGCGCAAACACCTCGGCCTCGAGTTTAAGTTCGCGGAGGACGAAACGGCTGAGGAAGACGCCGTCGATATCGCCGGGCAGGCCGGCACGGCGGGGGTCTGCGCGAATTTGCCGATCCATCTGATCGTCGAACTGCAGCAGGCCGTTGGCAACGGCGAGAAAGGCGTTCTCGACGAACTAATCGGGAAAACGGCCGAGTTGGACAAGGCGGCGGCGCGCGTCCTCCGGCAGCTCGCGGACAAGTACGAGTACGACGCGCTGACGAATCTATTGGAGGAGGCCGTTCAGTATCGGGAGGTTGGGGCCGACCGGCAGGCAGCGGCCTGAATTTGCCGGTGGAACTTTGGTCGAAACCCCCGATATGTGCTCTATGAGCGCCCGTGCCTCAATCCGCGTGAGAAGCCATACGGTCCGGATTGCCGCCGCAGTTCTTATCCTGGGCGCGATCGCGGCTTGGACGATATCCCTGTACCAGCGCCCGGCCAGCACGGTTCGCATCGGCGTGAATCATTCCCCGCCTTATTCGACGATCGGCGCCGACGGAAAGCCGCGCGGATTCACCGTGGAACTCATGGCGGAAGCAGCCCGGCGGCGAGGCATCCAGATCAAGTGGGTAACAGTGCAGGAAGGTCCGGACCTGGCGCTGGCGACCGGCAAAGTGGACCTGTGGGCGTTGGTAACGGACACCCCGGAACGCCGCGGGCGCATTTTTTTCAGCGAACCCTATCTGCGGACGAGGTTCTCGCTGCTGGTTCCGGAACAGAGCAAGATACGAACCCTCGACGGCGCCGCCTGGCGGCGGATCGCGCATGGAAGCGAGGTCCTGAGCAGCCGGTTGGCGGAGCAGTTCTTCCCCCGTTCAAGGCTGGTTACGACGGCGCCGGGCGAGGAGATGCAAGCTCTTTGCGATGGGACCGCCGATGGCGCTTTCGTCGAGCGTAAAGAACTGCTGCGGGCTCTGCTGGCCAGGGCAGCGCAATGCAGTGCGCTCGATTTCGAGATCCTGCCTATCGCCGCCGCCAGCTTCGACATGGCCATCGGATCGAACCGGGACGCGCAGGCGACGGCCAATTCCTTACGCGCGGAGATCAGCGAGCTTTCGCGCGACGGAACGCTCGACCGGTTGTCGGGAAAATATCTGGGCGATACCAGCGACGAAACCCGTGTGGTGAGTGAATTGAGGCAGGAACAGGAGCGTTCGCGGCTGCTCTTCTACAGTGGTCTGCTGGTCAGTGTGTCGCTGGCTTTATTCCTGTTGATGATGAACCGGAAGCGGCTGGCCGACCAGGCGATGCGCTCGGAACGGGAGCTACGGCACGCCAAGGAAGCTGCCGAGGAAGCCAAAGAAGCGGCGGAGGCCGCCAATCGGTCCAAGAGCGTCTTTCTGGCCAACATGTCGCACGAGATCCGTACTCCCCTCAATGCTGTTCTCGGCTATTCGCAGCTGCTGCTGCGCGATGCCGGTCTGAGTTCCACGGTCCGCGAAAACCTCAACATCATCAACCGCAGCGGAGAGCACCTGCTCGCCCTGCTCAACGATATTCTCGATATGTCGAAGATTGAGGCCGGCAAGGCAACGCTGATGCCGGTAGTCTTCGATCTCTTCGAGATGCTGGCGGATCTGGAAATGATGTTCCGTCTGCGTGCCAGCGCTCGCGGGCTTAAATTCGAAGTTCTGGTAGAGTCGCCCTGCGAACCGTCCATTGAGGCCGATAAGGCGAAAATACGCCAGGTGCTGGTTAATATCATCGGCAATGCCATCAAATTCACCGAGGCGGGCTCGGTGACTCTCCGCGTGTCAATGAATTGGAAAGAGCGTGGGAAATTGGACGAGCATGGGAACTTGAATCCCGGGGAAAACGACTCTCTCCGCCTTTTTTTCGCGGTCGAGGATACCGGCGCCGGCATCGCAGTGGAAGAACGAGGCCAGCTGTTCCAGCCCTTTGCGCAGACCGAGAGTGGGCGGCGGAACAAGGGAGGAACCGGCCTCGGGCTGGCCATCAGCCGCGAGTTGCTGCGCGTCATGGGCGCCGAAATCATGCTAAGCAGCGAGCCCGGCAAGGGATCCACTTTCTATTTTGAGATCCCCGTCCGGCCCGGTGCAGTGGAGCCGGCCCCGCGCAGAAAAGAGCGCCGCCGCATCGCGGGGATCGAGGAAGGCATCCAACCGCCGCGCGTGCTCGTGGTCGACGATGAGCCTAATAATCGGGGATGGCTGACCACCCTGCTGAAATCGGTAGGCTTCGATGTGGCGGAGGCGGAGAACGGAGAAGTCGGGATTCGGCTTTGGCTCGAATGGCGGCCGCATCTGATTTTGATGGACATGCGTATGCCCGTGATGGACGGTCTCGAGACCACGCGCCGCATCCGCACGCACCCCGATGGACGTGAGACCGTCATTTTCGCACTCACCGCAGGAGTCATGGAAGAGAGCCGCCGCGCGGCGATCGAAAGCGGTGTGGACGACTTCCTCGCCAAACCCTGCGCAGAAGACGAATTGCTTCTGAAAGCGCAAAAACACCTTGGCCTCGAATTTCAGTTCGAGGAGGAAAAAACGCGGGACCGCGAAAACGCGGGATCGGCCGTGCACGCCATCGCCACGGACGTCTGCCGCACCCTGCCACCCGATCTGGTCGTCGAACTGCAACAAGCCGTGGCCAATGGCGAGAAAGACGTTCTCGATCGGCTGATAGCCAGAGTTGCCGAGTTGGACGAGCCCGCGGCCCGCACTCTCAAACATCTGGCTGACAACTATGCGTATGACGAGCTGACAAATCTTCTTGAGGAGGTGCGGGCATGATCGAAATCGAAGAGGTTGCAAAAGAAGCCGTACCCGAGCCAGCTGTGTCACAACAGAGCACTGTTTCCGATCGCGGCAACCTGATGGTCGTCGACGACCAGCCGGCAAATCTGAAACTCATGGAAGATATGTTGCGGTGCGAAGGCTACGCCGTGCGATCCTTTCCACGCGGGCGCCTGGCGCTCGCAGCGGCAACGCAAAACGCGCCGGACCTGATCCTGCTGGACATCAATATGCCGGAAATGGATGGCTTCGAAGTTTGCGCGCGCCTGAAGGCGGACAAGAAACTCGCATCCATCCCCATCGTGTTTCTGAGCGCGCAGAGCGAAACCGAAGATAAGGTGCGCGCCTTCCGCGCTGGCGGCGTGGATTACATTACCAAGCCGTTCCGGTTCGAAGAAGTGCAGGTGAGAGTCGAGACGCAGCTGGGGTTGCAGCGGGCGCGCCGGGCCGAGCGTGATCTGCTGGAAAATACTCTGAACGGAGCGGTCAGAACCCTCGCCGACCTGATCCATCAAACCGGCCCCGCGCTGGCGGCGCGCTCCGACGCCATCCGCAACATCGTGGTTCACTTGGCTGCGAAGCTGGGACCCGATGAAGCATGGCAGTATGAGCTGGCCGCGATTCTGTGCCTGATCGGGTGCATCGCGCTGCCCGCCGAGACCTTTGAGCGCGCCTACTGGCGGTCTTCGCGGGGCCCGGAGGACGATATGTTCCGCGCCCATCCCGAAAACGGCGCCAGACTGATCTCCCGCATTCCCCGCCTGGATGTGGTTGCGGAGATGATCCGCCGCCAGCAAACCGTGGCCTGCGACGCTTTACCCCAAAACCCCGCGGATCTGGGCGCTTGCCTTCTCAGAGTCGCCGTGGAACTGGACCGGCAGATGTTCCGCGGTCTCACCTTCAAAGCCGCGCTCGATCAACTTAAGATGGGCGCCCACCGATTCCCTCGCGAAGTGATGGATGCGCTGGCCGATTACACGCCTCCCTACGCCGACTTCGAGATCAAACGGCTGATGGTGGGCGATCTGCGCGTCGGCATGATCGTCGAAGAAGATATCAACACCCGCGACGGCAGCTTCCTGATCATGGGCAAGGGCGGCGTACTCAACCCGACCGCCATCGAGAAGATCCGCAATTTCGACAGGACGCGCGGCGTCCGGCAGCCTATCCACATCCGCGTACCCCAGGCAGGCGCAGACCTGAGGGAGACGCAGGCATGATTCAAAGCGGCAACAAAAGAGAAATCATGGTCGTCGACGATCAGCCGGTCAACCTGCGGCTGATGGAGAATATATTGACCCGGCAAGGCTACGCCGTGCGTTCCTTTCCCCGCGGGCGCCTGGCGCTGGCGGCCGCCCTGCAGAAACCTCCCGATCTGATTCTGCTCGACATCACTATGCCCGAAATGGACGGCTTCGAAGTCTGCCGCCGACTGCGCTCTAATGCCGCACTCTCGACTGTCCCCGTCATCTTCCTCAGCGCCCTCGGAGAAAAGGAACACAAGCTCGAGGCTTTTCAATGCGGCGGGCTCGATTACGTCACCAAGCCCTTCGACGTGGAAGAAGTGCGCGTGCGCATCGAGACGCAGCTCAAATTGCATGAGCTTCATGTCAGGGCCGAGCGGCAGAACCGCGAACTCGAGCGCCTGGTCAAGGAACAGGTGCAGGAGATCGCAGCCGGACAAATGGCCACCATTTTCGCGCTGGCCAAATTGGCCGAGTCGCGCGACAGCGATACCGGCAGGCACCTCGAACGCGTGCAGATGCTGTGCCGGCTCCTCGCCGTCGAAATGAGCCTGTGGCCGGAATACTCAGAGACCATCACCCCCGATTACATCCAGAACATTGTGCAGGCCAGCCCGCTGCACGACATCGGCAAGGTCGCTATACCGGACTCCACTCTTCTCAAGCCCGGCAAACTGACAGCCGAGGAGTTTGCGGTCATGAAGACGCACACGGTGCACGGCGCCGAGACCCTGCAACTGGTGCTCGACAAACATCCCGCCAATCCGTTTATTCGTATGGGCATCGAAATTGCGCGGTCGCACCATGAGAAATGGGATGGCACAGGCTATCCGGACGGTCTGCGCGGCACGGAGATTCCACTTTCCGCGCGCATTATGTCGGTTGCCGATTACTACGACGCCCTGCGCTCACAGCGCTGTTACAAGAGTGCATACTCCCATGAGGAAAGCCGCGACCTCATCGTGCGCGAGAGTGGGAAGCACTTCGACCCTGATGTGGTGTTGGCATTTCGCAGCGTGGAAGGAAACTTCCGGCAAATCGCCGACACGGTACGGTAGCGTTTAATTCGGCGCAGCCGCGCCGACGCACTGGAATCGAGGAAGATCCATGACGGTGTTAACCATCGAACTGCCAGGATATGGCGCCGGATTGGCTTCGCTGATCGTGGAGACTTCCAAATACTCCGCTCTTGATCGACTGTCGCGTGAAGAGATCGACGCCGAAATTGCGGCCGCCCGTGGTGGGTGCCCGGCGATTCCTGCCGACTGGCCGCGCCATACCCAGGATCGAAAACCGACGGATATCAGTAAGATCCTCAGTTGACAACCGGGTATTAACCAAGGTCGAACTTGCGGGCGACTGAGCGGGGCGCACATACTTCTAGTAACCGTTGGTCTTAATTGTGTCCGAATCTTTATT
>Ga0326727_10027590_pt1 | contig 10414 bp, 8 predicted proteins | sample MB2enrmetagenome_FD_207643 | JGI IMG/M metagenome (GOLD analysis project Ga0326727, IMG submission 207643) | Lab enriched peat soil microbial communities from McLean, Ithaca, NY, United States - MB29MY | ecosystem: Environmental > Terrestrial > Soil > Wetlands > Peat | place: USA: New York...
ACATTCACGGTCATCGAGACTGCACCCTGGATTCACCCCTGCTATCGTGGCTGCCTAACGCTCGAAATCGCAAACGCATCTAACACGCCGCTCATTCTCTACCCAGGACGGCTGATTGCACAGATGATTCTGATGGAGCTCCTGGAAACAGTAGCCCGAGAATCAAAGCTCTCCGGCACGTACTTGGCACCAGTCTATCCCGAAGCGCCGACATTCAACGATCCGATCGATGATCTCGAGCATATTGGGATTCCGAGAAATCAAGTCCGGTCTCCGTATCAAGAAAACCGATCTTTTACGACCAGTGGGTAGTCGCAGAAAGACAAGCGACGGGACGCCATCACGCCGTCGCCGGGGCGTGCATAAACGCCAGGGCGCGGATGAGATAGGACTTCAATTGGCGGCGATGGACGACGGCGTCGAGGAAGCCTTTTTGCAGGAGGAACTCGGCGCGCTGAAAGCCTTCGGGGAGCTTTTGGCGGATGGTCTGCTCGATGACGCGTGGGCCGGCGAAGCCGATGAGGGCGCCGGGCTCGGCGATGTTGAGGTCGCCTAGCATGGCGAAGCTGGCGGTGACGCCTCCGGTGGTGGGGTTGGTAAGGACGCAGATGTAGGGGACGCGGGCGTCGTCGAGCTGGGCGAGGGCGGTGGAGATTTTGGCCAGCTGCATGAGGCTGACGACGCCCTCCATCATGCGCGCCCCGCCAGAGGCAGCGACGATGATGAGCGGCTTGCGGCCCAGGCGGGCGCGATCCACGGCGCGGGCGATGGTTTCGCCGACCACCGCTCCCATGGAGCCGCCGATGAAGGCGTACTCCATGGAGCTGAGCACGACCTCATGGGGGCCGAGGCGGCCGGTAGCGTTGAGGATGGCGTCATAGAGGCCAGTTTGCGACTGAGCTTGCCTGAGCCGCTGCTTGTAGGGCTTTATGTCGGTGAAGTTGAGCGGGTCGGTGGAGCGCAGGCCGCCATCGACCAGTTCATAGCCGGGCTCGAGGAGCAGCTCGATGCGCTGCCGGGCGCTGATGCGGAAGTGGTGCTGGCATTTGGGGCAGACGTTGAGATTGGCGAAGAGATCGGCCTTCCAGAGGGGTGCACGGCAGGACTCGCACTTGATCCACAATCCCTCCGTGCGCACACGCGACTCGGCCGCGGCCGCAGCTCCCCTGAGGCCGGGGCCGTATTCTCCACCATCGCGCTTGAACCAGGACATGCGACCTCTGAAAAACAGTGAACAGTGGACAGTGGTCAGCGAACAGTCAAAGGCAGGCGGCTCAATGCTGGAATGCGGGGAACTTTTCACTGATCACTTTTCACTGATCACTGACCACTGTCAGTATTCTATTCCGCGCTGGGCCAGGATGCCTTTTTGGTAGGCGTGTTTGACATCGCGCATTTCGGTCACGGTATCGGCCAGCTCCACCAACAGGGGATGGGCGTTGCGGCCGGTGAGGATGACGTGCACCATCTCCGGGCGCGAACGTAGAGCATCGGCGACCACGGCGGGGTCCAACATGCCGTAGCTGATGGCGTAATTGATCTCGTCGAGAACGACCATGTCCCACTGGCCGGAGTCGATGGCCTCGCGCGCCTCAGCCCAGGCGGTTTGCACCAGGCGAATGTCCTCTGGATCGGTCTGGGCGCCGCCCACCTTCACAAAGCCGCGGCCCATCGGCTTGAGCACAAAGTTGGAGCCGAAGGCCTGGACCGCGTCGAGCTCGCCGTAGTGCCAAGAGCCTTTGAGGAACTGAATCATCAGCACCCTCATGCCGTTGCCGACGGCGCGCAGGGCGGTGCCCATGGCGGCGGTGGTCTTGCCCTTGCCGGGGCCGGTGTTGATGAGGAGAAGTCCTTTGCGGGAATCGGTGGTCACAGCTAACAGCTTACAGCTAACAGCAAACAGTTGACGGCTAACAGTTAGCGGCCGTCTGATGCAGTTGCAGCGAAACTGTTTTAGGAACTGTTAGCTGTTGGCTGTTCGCTGCGTACGCTCAGTGTCCGGCGTGGTAGGGGTGGCCGGAGAGAATGGTGAAAGCGCGATAGATCTGCTCGGCCATGACGAGGCGCGCGAGGGCGTGGGCCATGGTCATCGGTCCCAGCGAGAGCAACAATTGCGCGCGCTTGCGAGCGCCGTCTGACCAACCGCTGGGCGGCCCCACGGCGAAGACGATGTGCTGGGTTCCCTGGTCGCGGCGGGCACCCAGCCACGCGGCGAAGGTCTCGGAGGTCATCTGACGGCCGCGGCTGTCGAGCAGCACAGCCACAACGGGCGTGCGACCTTGCTGGCGATCGAGCCAATCGAGCAGCGCCTTCTCGGTTCGGAAGGCCTCCGTATTGCAGCGCGCCAAGGTCGAGCAGCGCTTGAGATACAGCGCTGTGAGTGCCTCGAACTCGTCCTTTGCGGCGAGGCGTGCGCCGATATTCGCCAAGGTAAGGTTCATGGGCAGCAGAATACGCCACGGAGCGCGAGGTTGCATGGAAGAAGCAGATTATGCAGCAAAGGGCAGCTTTGGCCGGCAAGGGGAGATGGGAAGCCAGGGCGCAGAGAACCTGTCCCATAACTATCCAAGAAGATGTATTAAAAACAGACATAAGTGTATATTTTTGGAGTTCATTACGGAAAACCTACAATATTTCATATATCGTCAGATAACGAGTAAGCGGAAAGAAGAGGAATGGAGAGATAAGTCATTTATTATCAACGAAAAGAAAAAGTTATTTGATGATTTAGGAATGGCCCTATAACTGCTTATTTATCTCACAAGTCATGCCCTCGCTATATTTGGGTCCTTGTCTACACGCCCCAGACGAGACGCAAGAGTACACAAAGCGGGCTGAGAAGCTGCAGAAATGGGCTTCCGGCCCCCACAGATTTTTTTGGAGGAAGTCCATGAAATTTTTCCGGTTGCAAAGTGCGGTTTTAGCTCTCGGCCTTCTGACGATGGCCGGCATTGTTGCGAATTTCACGACACCGAAGGCGTTCGGCCAGTCGACGAACACCGGAACGGTTATCGGCGTGGTTGAGGACCCGAGCGGCGCGGTGATTCCAGGCGCGACCGTCACCTTGATCGATAATTCAACCAAGACCGAGCGCAAGACCACCACATCCCATACCGGCCAGTATGTGTTTGTCAACGTTCCTCCCGGCGATTACTCCATCACCGCAAGCAAGAGCGGATTCGCGGTGGATAGAGTCTCGAGTCAAACGATCACGGTAGGCACGCAGACCACGGCCAACTTCAGGCTGCAGGTGGGCAGCGCGCAGCAGACCATCGAAGTGAAGACGTCGGGCGCGGATCTGCAAACCATCAACGCGACTCTCGGCAGCACGGTTGATCCACTTTCGATCGACCAGCTCCCCAGCCTGGGTCATGACGTAGGCACGTTTACCGCGTTGCAGGCAGGCGTGAGCCCAGACGGCAGCGTGGGCGGCGCGGTCGTCGACCAAAGCACATTCAGCCTGGATGGCGGCAACAATTCCAGCGACATGGATGGCAGTAATAACGTATATTTCTCGTCTTTCGCGGGCGACCCGACAGGCGGCATCTCCAACCAGAACCTGGAAGTATCGGCAAACCCCACGGGCGTGATGCCCACGCCGTCAGACAGCGTGGAAGAGTTCAAGGTGAACACCAACAATCAAACGGCGGACTTCAATAACTCGGCCGGCGCGCAGGTGGAGATCGTCACCAAGCGTGGCACGAAACAATGGCACGCCACCGCCTATGAATATTACCTGGACAACGATTTCAGCGCTAACACGTGGGATAACAATCTCTCCGGCACGCCAGTTCCGCGGTATCACTACAGCAAGTATGGCTTTGCGGGCGGCGGACCGTTGGTTCCCAAGAATATTCTGGGGGGGAAGACATTTTTCTTCGCCAATTACCAAGCCTATCGCTATCCCCAATCGGAGACCATCACGAAAATTGTACCTTCGGCGGATATGGAAGCCGGGCTGATCACGATCGGCGGCACACAGTACAACATGAAGACCATTGACCCGCGCGGCATCGGCATCAACCCCGATGTCAAGACCATGTGGACAACAATGGAGCCGGCGGGGAACATTACTACGGGCAACCCCTGCGGGGGGCTATCTGGCGACTCAAGAGACCGTTGCGACGGCGTCAACACACTCGGGTTCAAGAAAAACATGCCCATCCCTTTGAAGGACAACTTTTTTGTTGCTCGCCTGGACCATGATTTCGGGGCGAAATGGCACTTCATGAGCAGCTACCGCTATTACAAGCTGACTAAATTAACCGACAATCAGGTGGATATCGGCGGAGCGTTGCCGGGCGACAAGTTGGGCGTGCCGACCGCGGTGGCACCCCGTCCGCAGCAGCCGTGGTACCTGGTGGCCGGATTGACGACGAACGTCACAACGAACGTCACCAACGACTTCCACTGGAGCTTCCTGCGCAACTTCTGGGCGTATTCAAGCCAGAATGCCCCGCCGCAAATTTCGGGTCTTGGCGGTGCGCTGGAGCCCTTCGGCGAAGATCACACTTATGTTCTCTCGCCGTATAACGTGAATACCCAGCAGATTCGCACCCGCTTCTGGGACGGCAAGGACAACTTCTTCCGGGATGACGTCACCTACCTGAAGGGCAGCCATTTGTTCCAGTTCGGCGGCCAGTATCAGCGCAACTTCGACTACCATCAGCGCTCAGACAATGGCGGCGGCGTCAACTTCACCCCCACCTACCAACTCGGCGATACTGCCGGCGCGCCGAATATCGACATGACTGTACTGGGGGGCGGCTACCCCACCGACTCGGTGTCCAAGCGCCTGGCGGCGGCGGTATATGGAATGGTGACCGACTCGCAGGTGGCATACACACGCCAGGGACCCACACTGGCGCTTAATCCACCCCTGACGCACGCATTCGACAAGAGCGTCATTCCCTACTACAACGTATATTTCGGCGACACCTGGCACATGAAGCCGAGCTTTACGCTGACATACGGCATGGGCTGGACGCTGGAGATGCCTCCAGTAGAACAGAACGGCAAGCAGACCGTACTGGTAGACGATAACGTCAATCCGGTCTCCTACAGCACGTTCATCAATCAACGCAAGGTATCGGCTCTGGCGGGCAACGTGTACAACCCGGAGCTGGGATTTGCGCTGGTAGGCAACGTGGGCGCCGGTAATAAGTATCCGTACAACCCGTTCTATGGGGAGTTCAGCCCGCGCGTGGCCGCGGCGTGGAATCCGCATTATGGGTCCGGCGGGATACTTAGCCACATCTTCGGCCACGACTCGACGGTCGTCCGCGGAGGCTATAGCCGCACCTACGGCCGCCTGAACGGCGTGGACCTGGTTCTGGTTCCGCTGTTGGGCATCGGCTTGATCCAGCCAGTGACCTGCACGAAGGGGCTGGCAGGCAGCACGACAGACCCTGGGCAAGGTTTGTTGTCCACCACCGGCACTTGTAATGGTAGTGCTACTGCTGGTCCCAACTACCTGTCAGCCGCCAACGCATTCCGCATCGGCACTGACGGTAACAATGCACCCCTAGCGGCGGCCGCCCCCACGCTGCCCCAGCCGGTATATCCGGGCTATAACAGCGTCTCGAGTGGGGCCGCCGAAGGGATCGATCCCAGCTTCCGTCCCAACGTGGTCGATTCCTTCGATTTGACGATCCAGCGGCAGTTAAGCCGGAAGACCCTGGTGGAGGTGGGCTACATTGGGCGCTTGATTCACCATGAATACCAGCCCATCAACCTCAATACGGTTCCGTACATGATGTCGGTTGGCGGACAGCAGTTCCAATCCGCCTACGCCAATATCGAGAAGGCGCTGGGTTGCGCGACCTCGGCCGCGCAGTGCGGTATCAATGTTCCAGCCCCCAAATTAACTGGCGGCGCAGTAAACCCGGCGTACGCCACGACCATCAATAATCTCGCGCTCGCCAATTCCCAACCGTTCTTACAGGCGGCGGTCAGTTCCACATACTGCACAGGAGCGTTCTCGAATGGAGATGCAACTCCTTATGCAAACTGCACGGCAGCCGTGCTGGACAATGAGCTTGGCAACCTGGAGAGCCAAGCTGTGTGGAGCATGTGGGGCGATCTGGACGGCGGCAACTTCAACTTCCCGCGCAGCATGATGAGCACGTCGACGGGAGTGATTGACCCATCGACCGGATCAGCATACGGCGGGCAGTTCAGCAGCGGCGTCTCCCTGAATGCCACAGTGGGTTACGGAAACTACAACGCCGGCTTTGTCACGGTCAGCACCTCGGACTGGCATGGCCTCACCATGCATGAAAACTTCACCTACAGCAAAGCCATGGGCACCGGAGCACAAGTGCAGGCCACCAGCGAATACACGGTCAACGACGCCTTTGATCTAAGTAAGAATTACGGAGTTCAAGGGTTCAACCGTAAGTTCGTCTACAACATGTACGGGGTGTGGCAGGAACCGTGGTACAAGGACCAGCGCGCAGTCGTCGGACGCCTGGCGGGTGGCTGGTCGCTTGCCCCGATCTTCGTCATGGGCAGTGGCGAGCCTCTGGGCTGCGCGACATTGACTCAGGGCGGTTTATACTGGGGCGCCCAGGAGTTTGGCGCGGCCGACGGCAGCAGCTACGGCAACAATGCGCAGTGCGTCTTCACCAGCAAGTACACCGGGGGCGTTCACTCGCATTACGGCGTTACGGGCAGCGTCGATCCCTACGGAAATTACGTCGGAACAAATCCCGCTGGATCAACCACCGGCACAGAGATCAATATGTTCGCGAACCCGGCGGCGGTGTACGATCAAGTACGCGCACCGATGCTGGGCATCGACACCAGGAACCCCGGCGTCGGTCCTATCATCGGAATGCCGTATTGGAACGTTGACCTGAGCGCGCAGAAGAACTTCAGGGTATGGAGTCACGCCACGGTCCAACTCTCGTTCATCTTCACCAACGTGTTCAACCACAATGTGCTTTTCGACCCCGGGCTTTCACTTGGCCAAATCAGTTGCTCTGGCTCAGCCACTGGCTGCACCTCTGGCTGGGGCACGCAGACTGCGCAAGGCAACACCCCACGCAAGATCGAGTATGGCATCCGCACCAGCTGGTAAGGTGCAAACGGAAATATGGGCCGGGAGCGCAAGCTCCCGGCCTTTTTTATGCGTGCGGGGGCGTTGGGTAGTTGGTGGGGGCGCGATTTTCCGGGAGAAATCACAAGCCGCAAACGAATGAAATGCAGGTCCCCTTCGACTTCGTAGGTCGCAAATACCGCGACCTACTCCGCTCAGGACGACAAGCAAAAAAACAACAATATAGAGTAATTATCCAATTTGTGTAGAGTGCGTCGTGGACCGGGGGTCCACGCGGCAGCCGGCCAGGAGGCCGGCGCTACCTGCTTTTTTAGCGACCTGCAACCTTGAGCCAAATTGGAGATCCACTCTATACAAAGAGGCAAAATGCTCTAGCGCTTCTTTTTTTTCGGTGCAGCCTTGCGGAGCAGGGCTTTTTTTGCCGCGGTTTTTTTAGCGGGGACTTTTTTGATTGCGGTCTTCTTCTTTGCGGCAGGCTTTTTTGCGGCAGGCCTGGCGGCGCGGGGCTTGGCGGCCATGGGCTTGACAGCGCTCTTCTTTACGGCTTTCTTTGCCGGCTTCTTCGGCCTGGGCGCGGGCCTGGGCTTTGCTGACGACCGGGCTTTGGCAGGCGCGGGTTTTGTCTTGGCGGAGGCCTTGCCACGCGCGGCGACGGTGCGCGCGGAGAGCGCGGCTTTTAGCTCGGCGTCGAACTCGGCGGGGGTGAGGGGGCGGGAGGATTTGCGCAGGCGTTCGATGTCGTAGAAGGCGCGGCGGTCGGCGAGGAAGACGTGGATGACAAAGTCCACGTAGTCGAGGAGAATCCACTGGCCGTGACGGCGGCCCTCGACGGAGTTGGGGAAGACGCCAAAATCCTTTTTGAGGCGGTCTTCGATCTCGTCAGCGATGGCGACGGCCTGGCGATCGTTGGCGGCCGAGGTGACGAGGAAGAAATCGGACAGGCCGGAATCGATGGGGTCCAGCTCGAGGATGCGGGTGTCCGCGCCCTTCTTCTCTTCACAGACCGCGGCGGCGGCCTGCACCAGATTGCGGGTTTGCTGCTTGGTTTCAGTCGTCATTCGATGTGATTGCTCTCCGAGCTTCATCGTAGCCTTTCAAAGGGAGTGGGGCAAGTCATCGATAGAGGTGGTGGGCGCGAATGTACTCCAAAACGGGAGGGGGCAGCAGGGCGGGGTGCGGATATTGGGCTGCTGCCTCGGCTGGAGAGGGCCGGAAAAGGCGGATTTGTTCTCGAATATCGGAGGCGCTGATGTCGATATGCAGGCCGGGAAGCAGGTAGAAGGGGGCTTGTTGGCCGACTGGATTGCGCATGACGTAGAGGCGGAGGGCTATGGCTGATGCAACCCTGTCCGGCCCCGACACGTGCTCCATGGTCAGGCCATTGGGCAGGGCGGAATCGAGATTGTCCATAGGCTGGCCGGGGCGGGAAGCGACAATCAAGGGCGCGACAAAGGGAATCTCGGCGGCGCGATGCCAGCGACGGAAACCGGCAAAAGAGTCGGCGCCCATGAGACAAAAAAGGGTGTTCCCTGGCGGCAGCTGGGCACGCAGGGCGATGAGCGTCTCCAGCGTGTAGTTGGGGGCACCGGATTGTTTGGGGGCATCGGCCAGGGAGAGAGCAAATCCCGGCTCGGCGGCAATGGCCAAACGGGTCATGGCCAGACGGTCTTCAAAGCTGGCCTCCGTGCCCTGCGGCTTGAGGGGCTGGGTACCCACGGGCGCAAAGAGCACGGTGTCAAGACTGAGCGCCGCGCGGGCGGCGCGCGCTACCCCGAGATGGCCGAGGTGGGGCGGGTCAAAACTGCCTCCAAAAAAGGCTACGAGCGGGCCTCCGTGCAAGGCGCTTTGCGGGCCGCCTCGAGATTGCTGGTCCATATGTTCATAGTAATCTGCCCATCTATCTAATCTGCGACGAATGCGCCGGACGCACGTACAATGAAGTATGCGCTATGTCATTGCAATCCTGGCGCTGGCGGGCATGTGGTTTTCCATGCTGTCCCTGCGCATACACTACTCCACCGAGACGCAGCCCTGCTCCATCAACGCAAAGTGGGACAACGACATTGTGATCCACAGCCCATACTCCGAGATGTCGGGGATTCCAGTGGCGGTGATCGGGATTGGGGGTTTCCTGGCGCTGGCGTTCCTGGCGTTGGTGAAACAACGGGCGCTGGTCTTTCTTTCTTCGCTCGTCGGGCTGGGATACGCGCTCTATCTCGCCCACATCGAGAAAGACATTCTGATGTTGTGGTGCCTGTATTGCGTAATCTTGCTAGGGATTATCGCGCTGATCTTGTTGCTCAGCCTGATGTGGCTGGTGTTCTGGGGGATACGGTCGAGGTACGAATAGAGAGGCTTTTCTCAAGATATACATAGAGCGCATATGCACAAAGGTTGGATATTTGAAACCAGAGTACTTCAAGTTTGATCTGCATCTTATGCGTCAGCCAACGGGAGGGAGAACCACAGGGAATCAGGCGTAGACTTAGGGTAACTATGCAGGACAGTCTGAGGAAGAGTAGGCACGACCACTATGAAAACAGTGGAGGACGAAGAGAGTAACTTGCTGACTTCGGAGCGGCAGCGTTTAGAGCGTGAGTTAGGTAAAAAGATCCTGGCGATTGGTCTCTTCCGGCGCGTATACTCCGCAGGCTGCCTGGGGATACTGGTAGTTCTCGCTGCAATGTATGGGTTGTATGCCATTCTTACTAAATTTGGCCACAATAGTAACATGAATAATCTGCTTTGTGTACTGTTGATATATTTACTGTTAAAGGGACTGTTCATACCCAAATTCGCCGTTTTTATTCGTAAGGCCAAACGCATTCCCGACGATTTTGCCGCGGTACTAACGGCTGATCGTATCCACTTCCACGAATGGTCCTTCAACGACAAGACCAAAGTTGTGACGCTGGCATCCGAAGCCGCAAGCTGGCCCAGGTCGTCGCTCAAGGTGTCGACTGACGACGTCACCGTACGCCGTGATTCAGCGCCTATCGCAACGAGGACCTCGAACCAGGCGATCCGTTTTTTACTCGATAAAGAGGGCATGTTCTATGCTCTCGCAATGTCTGTAATAGCCAATAAGGACGGCTCTGGCGCGAGTGTTGTAGAAGGTTCACAACAGAACGAAGCATTCGAACTCCTGATGCGTGAACACATAGCAAAGGGTTAGGATTTTGCGTCCTTATCTCGTTGACACATTGCGTGCAGGGCGGCGGCGGAGTATCTGGCACTGAAGCGGGATGGGTGGACGGCGAGAGCGCGAGGCGATCGGGCTTGATAGTATCCCATGTCTGAAGCCTTATTTAGGACACCCGAGCGTTCGTGCAGAAACTTACCATTCACCCCACG
>Ga0326727_10027594_pt1 | contig 10413 bp, 5 predicted proteins | sample MB2enrmetagenome_FD_207643 | JGI IMG/M metagenome (GOLD analysis project Ga0326727, IMG submission 207643) | Lab enriched peat soil microbial communities from McLean, Ithaca, NY, United States - MB29MY | ecosystem: Environmental > Terrestrial > Soil > Wetlands > Peat | place: USA: New York...
GAGCGGGTTGTTCCGTAGGCAAAGTCCAAGCCTCATCGTAAGCGTTTGTGTGTAACGATTGGGTACCTCCCAGAATCGCTGCTAAGGCCTCGACGGTAGTCCTAATTATGTTGTTTAGGGGTTGCTGCCAAGTTAGCGAGACGCCTGACGTTTGACTGTGAAACCTCATCAGCATTGACCTCGGATTTCTCGCATGGTATTTTTCTTGGACAACTCTAGCCCAGATTCTCCTGGCCGCGCGAAACTTGGCTATCTCTTCAAAGAAGTCCATGCCGCAGTCGAAGAAGAATGAGAGCCGGGGTGCAAAGTCGTCTACTCTCAAGCCTGCGCTAAGTCCTAAGTCAATGTAAGCGAAGCCATCGGCCAAAGTGAAGGCAAGTTCTTGGAGAGCACTTGATCCAGCTTCACGGATGTGGTAGCCGCTGACGCTAACGTAGTTCCACTGCGGCAGATGCTTCGTTGAATATACCATCATGTCTCGGACTATTCGAAGGTGAGCCTCAGGTGGGTAAACCCATTCCTTCTGGGCAGCATATTCTTTCAACATGTCTGTCTGGGCGGTACCACGTAGTTTAGAAGCTGAGAGCCCACAGTTCTCAGCCGTCGCCAGATACATACACATCAAAACAGATGCTGGGGCATTGATCGTCATTGAAGTGCTAACTTGGTCAAGCGGTATGCCATCAAGAATAACCTCCATATCTCTAAGTGAGGAAACTGAGACACCACATCTTCCAACCTCACCCTCAGACCTCGGATTGTCTGCATCAACGCCATACAACGTGGGCATATCGAATGCGATGCTGAGGCCAGTTTCACCTTCTTTGAGAAGATACTTAAACCGCGAATTAGTTTCTTCAGGCGTTCCGTAGCCGGCGAACATCCGCATCGTCCAAAGGCGCCCCCTGTACATCGTTGGATGAATTCCACGTGCATAGGGGAACATCCCCGGTAACCCGGCTTCCTTCTCGTATTCATGATGCGCGACATCTAACGGCGTGTAAACGGTCTTTAGAGCAATTCCTGAAGGATTCTCGAATGCGTCCTTCCGCTCAGGTGACTTGCTCACCCATGGTTTGAGGGTTGACTTGACCCACTTTCGTTGCAGCGAGGCTACTTTGCGGCTAGCTTTGTTGTTGAAAAGAGTTCCAGGTTTCTTGCGCTGGTGCGAAAGATTCTCTGCCCTCACTCTCCAGTAGTTTTTCGGCTTGTGTGACATCATACGTCACGTTTAGAGCTGGAAAGATTCAGCCAAGCGGCGTTTATCATCTTTTGGGTATAGGGCTTGGTACTGCGCGCCCCCCGTCAATTCATAGCTGAGAGAGTTCCTCAGCCTTCTGCTGAACCACCTCCCAAGCCATTGAAACATCCTCCCAAGTAGTCTTCAGATTGCCTATCGCCAGACGGATTCCAAATTTTTCCCCGAGTTTCGTATGCGAGAGAAATATTCGCCCCGTTCCATTCACTGCCTCCAAGAGTTTCTCGTTGAGGTCGTTGATTTCCGATTCTGACCGAGACTTACCGTTGGACAGATTCTTGGGAGAGAATCGGAAGACTAGCGTGCTGAAGGGAACCGGGGCCAACATCTGAAAGTCTGGATGACGCCCAATTAGCTCAGCGATTCTTCGGGCGTAAGTCAGATGATCGGTTATTGCGTTCGCAATGCCCTCGCGTCCCAAAGATCGAATGACCATCCACAGTTTGAGGGCGCGGAATCGTCGGCCTAAGCTTATGCCATAATCCATTAGATTCTTCTCGCCGCCGGTTCCCGTAGTGCGAAGGTATTCAGGTGTTAACGTGAAAGCCTGTTTGAGAAGCTCGGGATGCTTGCAATAGAGGACGCTGCAGTCGAGCGGTGTGAACAGCCACTTATGGGGGTTAATGATTATGGAATCGGCATCCTCCCAGCCGGCAAATTGAAGGCGCATCTGAGGTAGGATGGCTGCGGCGCCTCCATAAGCGGCGTCAACGTGAAGCCAGATCCGATATTTGCTGCAAACCTCTGCAATCTGCTTCACAGGGTCGACGCTCGTCGTTGATGTAGTTCCAATCGTTGCAATGACACAAACCGGCCTAATACCAGCATCGAGGTCTGACGTGACAGCCGTCTCCAAAGCGTGGGCGTCCATTCGGAAGGCTTCGTCGGTTGGAATTTTTCGAAGACCACACTGCCCAAGGCCGAGTACAATAGCCGCTTTCTCGATTGATGAGTGCGCTTCCTCTGAGCTGTATGCACGCAGTTGAGGAAGTTCACTCCTTCCAGCAAGGCCTTTCTCGCGGATTTGGAGGTTGATTGCTTCTCGAGCTGCAGCCATCGCGCACATGCTGCCAACGGAAGCTGAATCATTTATGACGCCCTCGAACTGCTTCGGAAGGCCAACCATCTGCCGTAACCAATCCAACACCACTTCCTCTAGTTCGGTGGCAGAGGGAGAGGCTTTCCATAGCATCGCGTTGACGTTCAAAGCGCTTGACAAAAATTCACCGATAATTCCAGGGTAAGACCCAGTGACTGAGAAGTAAGCAAAAAACCGGGGGTGGTTCCAATGAGTGATCCCGGGCAAAATGATCTTTTGAAAATCGCTCAACACGTTCTCGAAAGGCTCTGGCTTCTCAGGCGGGGATTTTGGTATGCTTGATTTGATTTCGCCCGGTTTTGTGCGAGACAATACGGGATATTCGTTCATGTTCTCCAGATAGTGAGCGATCCAATCGGCCGCCTGGGTGCTGTATTTTATGAAAAGGTCCGGCGGCAAATCTCGATGCCGAGAATCGACTCTCGAAATACCCTCTCTTGCACTAACCAATCGACTTCACGCCTACGCGAGTGGAATCTCTGCTTTCATGTTTACTATTCCCAAGGAAAGGCAGGCGAGAGTAGTTCGGGGTCCTCTGCATCACAAAATGCTACAGGCGATGGTACTGCTCAGCCGCTCAATGAGGGCGATTACTGCAACGGCCAGCTGCCACAGTTTTCCTTGCTATGCTGTTTGCTAGGCGTTCACGGTTTCCGTGATAGACCCATGTCTGTGCCATCTTCCTTGGTTGGCTTAACTGCTATACTGGGTTTTTTCTCGGGGTTACCCTTTGGGTGAATAGTTATTTTGCCATCCAGCAATATGTCGTTCGAGTGGGAGGAGGAAGATAATTGAGTTCAGAAGCCACCGCGTCCGGCATCCGGGTTCGGGCAGTCTACAATGCTCCAGTAGAACATTCATCCGACGATGAATTAGGTGAACCTGGTGTGTTCCCGTTCACACGTGGTATATACCCAACGATGTATCGGGAGAGATTATGGACGATGCGTCAGTATTCGGGCTTTGGGAGTGCTGAAGCTACTAATGAACGGTTCAAGTTTCTGATATCTCAGGGTCAAACAGGTCTCAGCGTCGCATTTGACCTTCCCACTCAGCTCGGATATGACTCGGATAGCGAACAAGCCGAAGGGGAGGTGGGTCGAGTGGGTGTACCGATCAGCACGATCGCGAACATGCAAGACCTTGTGCGCGATATTGGGCTCGCTAACGTTAGCACCTCGATGACTATCAACGCAACAGCAGTGATCATGTTTGCGATGTACGTCTCAGTTGGGGACATTCAAAGAGTGCCACTCAACAAATTGCGTGGAACGACACAGAATGATATTCTAAAGGAATACATTGCAAGAAACACATACATCTTCCCGCCTGAACAATCGCTTCGCCTGGCCACTGACCTGATCGAATTCTGCGCGCAAAAAATGCCCTCGTGGCATCCTATCAGCATAAGCGGGTATCATATCAGAGAATCGGGAGCTACCGCAATCCAAGAATTAGCGTACGCTTTTGCGAATGCGAAAGAGTATGTTAGGGCATGCATTCAACGTGGGCTGGATGTTGACTGGTTTGCCCCGCACCTATCGTTCTTCTTCGCTTCTCACAACGACTTCATCGAGGAGATAGCCAAGTTCCGAGCTGCCCGCCGAATATGGGCACACATCATGAGAGAGGAATTCCACGCTCAGAATCCTGAATCATTGAAACTCCGTTTTCACACGCAAACCAGCGGCGAGACTTTGACGGCGCAACAGCCTGTCAATAACATCGTTCGCGTGACTCTACAGGCACTTGCTGCAGTGCTCGGCGGAACACAATCCCTTCACACGAACTCAATGGACGAAGCACTTTCACTTCCCACCGAGGAAGCGGTAAAAGTCGCACTCCGCACTCAACAGATCATCGCTTATGAAAGCGGCGTCACCCACACCGCCGATCCATTAGGTGGGAGCTACTATCTTGAAAGCCTAACAGGCGATCTCGAGAAAGCCGCGCTAAGCGAAATTGAGGTAGTGGATAAGATCGGTGGCTCTGTAAAGGCGATTCAGAAAGGCTACATCCAAGCTCAGATTCGAGAAAGCGCCTTCAAGCAACAGATGGATGTTGAGGATGGGAGGAAAAAGACCGTGGGCGTCAATATTCTCAAGGACCCCAACCCATACAGAATAAAGATCCAGCGCATCAATGCGAGCTTGGTACGTAAACAGATTTCAGCAGTTAAGGCCTTCAAGAAGAGGCGAAGCAAATCTCGCGTCGACCGACGACTAAGACAGCTGGAAACCGCCCTCTCCGGAAAGGAAAACGTAATTCCACTCATCATTGCGGCTGTACGAGAACATGCTACAACTGGCGAGGTAAGCGATATAGTGAGAGAAGCGTACGGCGAGTTTCACCCGAAGACCATCATCTAGAGAGTAAAGGAGCCTCTGAAGAAAATGAATGAGAAACGAAAGAAAATAGGACTCAATGCCTTATTGCGGAAAGCCCTCAAACACGACCGAAGGGCAATTGCACAGCTCATGTCCATGGCAGAGAACGACCCAAGTTCACGCATCGACATCCTTGCCAAACTCTATTGGCAACGCGGAAAGGCAAATATCGTCGGGATCACGGGACCACCAGGCTGCGGAAAAAGCACCTTAATCTCCCAACTCGCAAAACAATACCGCAAGTCAGGTAAAACTGTAGGGATAGTTGCCGTTGACCCATCGAGCCAAATCACGGGCGGAGCATTACTCGGCGACCGAATAAGGATGGGAGAACTAGCGGCCGACCCACGAGTGTTCATCAGGAGCATGGCGACGCGCGGAAAATTTGGAGGAATCGCGCGCGCAACGGAAGACGCCGTGCGGATCCTAGACGCTACGTCAACAGATCAAATAATAGTGGAAACTGCTGGCGCAGGGCAATCTGACGTAGACGTAAAGACGTTAGTTGATACCACGGTTGTCGTCACCGCTCCAGGGTTGGGCGATGAGATTCAAGCCTTGAAAGCAGGGATTATGGAGATCGGAGATATCTTTGTCGTGAACAAAGCTGACAAAGAGAATGCCGATCAAACCGCCCAAGAAATATATTCCATGATAGCCATGACTGACTCCGTCAATGGTTGGCGCGCCCGTGTCATTAAGACCGTCGCCACGACTGGCGATGGAATAAGCGGCCTCGCCGAGGCAATTAACCAACACAACCAGGTTCGCCGTAGAAAAGAGACTGGGCTTAGGGAGAGAGAGGGTTTGCGCTCTCAAATCCTCGACGCGGCCAAGATGTATTTTGACGAAGTGTCGCTACAAGAGTTAGCGTCTTCCAAGAAGTTTGACGTGTTATTGAACCAAGTTCAATCACACAAGATTGACCCATTCACCGCTGGCCGGAGACTAACGCGCATTAAGCAGTAGATAGAGAAAGCGAGTTTAGAATCGATTTCAAAAACGGTAGTCTGCATCAAATCTCTTAACGCATTTGTCCATGAACGTCTGGTCACACGCAAAATGTTAAATGACATCTTAGTAAGCGCCAACCAAGGAGTATGCGTATAATGCAAGAGAAAGACGACAAGGACGAAGTACGATTCTGGGACCCTCCTCGCCCGTGGTAAACTGAGGTCTTGAATGGCCTCACACTCTCCTTTTTTCCTAATTATTCCGCAAGTGATAGGTACCGTTTCTCGTCGAAGAGCCAATGTCCGTCGTTGTCACTCAAGTCGTACGGGTATGGTTCAACAGGAAGCCACCGGGCAATCACCCATTCCCCAACTGTGCTCATACATTGTGTCTCCGCAAAACCATTCCTGATCAGCCTATCGTCTACGGCCTTAAACAGCTGTTTCATTTCTCCACTCGGAGACCAAACCATTGCGAGTAAACCTTCGAAATCACCACGAACTAGTCCTCCTCTCCACGCCGGCAAATGTGACAAGTATCGGGCTAATATGCCGGCAACGGTTCTTGAGCACGAGAGGCTTACGATGCCCCAATCTTCAGCTCCAATCTTTAGCGGCCAAATCGCGTACCTAAATATGTTCTCCCGTAGCATTTGCTCTACTTTCTTTCCAATATATGCGCCAGACACTCCCAGTGCGCGTCCTATCGCGGAGTATGAAGTGCGACAGTTATTTTGCAAACTTGACAGAATTTTCAAATCTAGTTTGTCAAACTGGAACTGTTTTCCCTGCCTATCTTGATCAAAGCCGACCGAATTCTTCTCGAGCAGGCTCTCGCGCAACCCAATGCCCCAGGAATCCCAGTGCACACTCCAACGACCCATTTGAGCATCATATCTGTCGAAGTTCACAGATTGAAAGTCATGCTCAAGTTCAAGAACTCGGCATTGGGTTACAAGGTTCTTCTCGTGCATTAACTGAATAAGTTCGTTCACAAAGCTTTCGTGCTCAAGGGGAATGTCTAGCACACTGAACAAGTCAAACGTTCCATATGTACGAAAAACTTGTCTACAATAAGGAATGCGCGATAGAGCGTTGATTACCCTAGCCTGCTTCGACGTACTCAAGAGAAGCAGGCGTTCTACTAACCCAATCTTGCGCATATCAACGATGATAGTGAACCTCAGCCCCGCTTTGGAAGATAGTTCACGAATCGCTTTCATCGTCGTGGGAATGCTGATGCGTAATGTTCGGGCGGCTTCTCCCGCTTTCACTTCGGGCTTTCTCGAAAGCAGGCTCAGGAGCTTCATCTCGTTAACGCTAAACTTTTGTAGGCTAGGACGCGCCGCGAGAGAATTGAAAATTATGTAGTAATCTGCAACCGTGACCCTCGCATTGCCAAATTCCTTGAGCCTCGCCCATATTTCGCGGTATAGTGACTTGCCGACCATCATTTCGTAGTACTCAAAGAAATCAAGGAGGTCCTGACCACCCAACCTGGTATTCTGCCGGAGGCCATGCCTAGCGTTCGCCCAAAATTCTTTGTCGTCCTTTCGCTCCAGTAATTTGTATCCGAAATATTCTGACTGCTCGCATAACACGCGTGGAGCGTATTCCATGGCGTCTAGGTTTCTCGGCGACAGGAGCACCGCAGCCTCACGTATTAGAACTCCTTTCCTAAGTGTATCCATGAACAATATTGGCGGATTTATGTTGAGCACACCGAGTTCTGGGTACCACTGTGATCCCCATCTCCAAGTCCTTTCGCTCTCAATCACAATGGGTGGGAAGAATGAAGTGATGGAAAACCGCTTCTGGTATCGCTCGCTTTCCTGCCAGGTTAATCCTACGATCTCCTCGAGCTCTCGTAGATAGCTTCGAAATTCGATTCGGGCTCCGTTTAGTTTACTGGCATGTTCTGCTGTCAGATCTGCTTTTCCCGCGACAAAGGACTCCATTTCTGCGTTGACTTGTTCAAGAACACGATCGCCCTCAATCGGGCTTCGTAGTTCGCGAAATCGAGCGAACGACTCTGAGAGATGACAACCTTCGATTATTTCGAGCAGTCTTTTGAAGAATTGCTTGCGCGCGGCTTCGTTTCGATACTTGGGTGTTGCTTTCCTGTATACTTCTGAGATGCTTTTTGCAAGCAGGCATCTCAGGTAATCCTCTGACGACTTGGCCGACGCTTCTCTACCTAGGTCGTAAACACTTGGGAACAGAGACTCTGTGCGTGCTACCGAGAACTTGTCCTGCGAAAGAACTTGAAGGGCTTCCTGCGTCTTCCCCGATTTAGAAATCGTATTTCGCAACAGAAGACTTGATTTGAGCCTTCCTTCCCCAAGCCAAGTAATGGGTTCTGAACTAACGTGCTTGAGCCGAGTTTGTGATCGAGACATGAAAGCGTTCCTTTCGTTCGACATATGACCTTCCTAAGCTTTTCTTATTAGGATAGTATCTTCGTGACGACATACCCACTAATTGATGCGATATTTGGTCGATAAATATAGCATTGTTTTCACACATTGAAAACAATGCGGTCTGATTTGCAGGCCTCTCGATTAATGGTACGATTTCTAAGCTTCACCGTTGCTGGTTTCTACCTCACAGAGTTCGTTGAACGTACTCACGCAAACCATTAGGAGTGTACCCGAATGGGCGAAGAAGGTCAGCGGTTGAGGAGAGTAGTAAGTCAACGTATCGTTCAGAGTCGAAGTCAGAGTCTTCGTTCATTAACTCAGTCGGGAGATCCCGATTCTGATTTATACGTGACTTATCGTACGTTAGTATGTAACTGATTGTTTGACCTGCATGAACAGTCATGCCTTCCCTGACGAGGTGTTGGGCAGCGATGCTTTGCGGAATGATATTTCGGTATTCGTTAGGGTTTTTGCTGAGGCGTTTCTCAATCGTTAGGTCCTCCACAGGCACAGCCTCTTGCCGTATCAGGTTGACATAGGATTTGACGATGGTGAGAGCTTCGGGTATGAGCGCCTTGAACTCTTTCGAGTTCTCTGCTTTTGCGAGCAGTGCTAACATATCGGTCTGACAGTGTCTGACGATTCCGGGTGTGTCGTGCTTCCTGACGTCGATACCTCGAAGCTTGAGTTTTCCGTTTTGAAAGACGCCATAGTACCGGTTGAGGACCGGGATGCGTGGATCTGTTCGTGAGTTTAGAAAAACGATCCACTTGTAAAGCCCCTCAAACTCAATTGGGAAGTGTAGTTGAAATTCGATTTGACGACAAAGATCCTCGTACTCTACTGGGGATCTTCCTGGTTTCTTTAGCCACATCGAGTCAACGATTCCGTGTAGGAGTGTGAATCCCTTAGATTCTGCTAATGCAACAGCCTTTGTGAGGATTTGTCGGGAAAAAGCACAGGTTGCAATGTGCGCATCTATTCTCCCAAACCTCGCGTTCTTGAATCCTAGGTAGCCGATTGCCCGCCGTTTTCGACGACTATGAGCAGACTAGGATCCATTTTAGAGCGGCTTGACGTTGGTCATAGCGCAGCCGAGTAGGTGGGTCTGACGTTTCGTCCCTGTACTCTTTGTAAAGCGCTCTCTTCCGGAGCAGTATATCTAACGATCTGGACACAATGCCCTCCCATTGCTCACAAACGTTCCATCCGAGTTCTGGAACCCGGTTGGTTGAGTTAGGGCAGCATGTGCAGCGTACGGTTTCGCCACTTAGATTCATGTTGTGCATTATTGTTGGGTAGAGGGAGGAGAAGTCTAGTTCTCCGACTAAGTCGTGTATGCCAAATTGTGGTTCGTAGATGAACCCCCCGCGATCAGCGACTATGAGTTCGTTACCGTTTTTCCACTCTTCTGGTTCGTTCTTATTCCAAGGTATGAGCACATCGGCTTTCACAGCGTGGTAGAGTTGAAGCGAAGTCATGCTGGTGCCAATCGTCGTTCGTGATGCCCTTTGTAGTGGTATGATGCATGTGCGAGCCACCTCGAAAAGACCCTCAAGGCCACAGTCACTGCTGATGAAACCATTCGCCCCATCTACATGCAAACGCCCTAGTAGTCGTGCGGCTGTTTGCTTGAACAGTATCTTCCCATACGAGAAGTAACTATGCCCCTGTACTTCATAGACCCGAAGTGGAGTATTCTCTCTGCCCAGAATCATCTCATGAAGAACATGGTGATGCATTGCTCTTCGTGCGAGATATGGAAAAATGAATGAATCTCCGCCTTCGGTCAAAACCACATCCGGGTTGATTGTGCGAAAAGCGTCTACGAGTTGAGTGAGCTTGTCGGGTTCGCTACCCGAGTTGATGGCGATGGTTTCATTATCGGTCTGAAGAGTAATCGAACCTAACTCGTCTTTGAAACTTGGAATTTTGCGTGTTTTTTTGGCAGCTACTTTAAGACGCATGATTCGAAGTATGGGCAGTTCATAGTCGAGTCGTTCACGTGAATCTTTGATGACCCATTCAATGTGATCAAGCGCGTTATTTGCTTCGACGAATGCGAGCGGGAATAGGTCGTTGCGGTATAGGTACATTTGAGTTGACGGAATATCCACATCGTAGAGCTGATACTTCGAGTATCCGCCGTGGCGAAAGATTTGTCTCGCAAGGGTTTGGGCTTCGGACTCGCTGTCTACTTCAACTTCGAGAACCCTACTTCGTACCTTGTCGCCTGCCCTCACAAATTTCTCGACAAACGTGCATGCTGGAATGAACGGTTGGAGGTTCAGTAAGT
>Ga0326727_10027595_pt1 | contig 10412 bp, 7 predicted proteins | sample MB2enrmetagenome_FD_207643 | JGI IMG/M metagenome (GOLD analysis project Ga0326727, IMG submission 207643) | Lab enriched peat soil microbial communities from McLean, Ithaca, NY, United States - MB29MY | ecosystem: Environmental > Terrestrial > Soil > Wetlands > Peat | place: USA: New York...
GAGCTCGATTGCGTAGATTCGTCCATTGTTCGCTGCGTGCGTCGGGAGGCATCTTCCAATAGCTGCCGGCAAACTCTTCGACCTCGCTTCGTAAGGCGTTCTCTTCTTCACGAAAAGCCGTCAGATGAGCACCGGAGTAGCGGGAATTGTTCACGCCGATAACGCCCAGCGCCCGAGCCGCGTCGACAAGTGCGGGACCCGGGACGAATTCTTCCTCCGGGAGACGCCGCAGGAAGGCAGCGCGAGCGGCCTCGGGCAAAGCGTCGCTGCTGATGCCGAGCTGCTTCGCAGCCCAGCGCCGCATGATGTTGTCAGGGGCGATACCAGTCATCTTCTTCCTCGTTCTCTTGGCCCGAATCATGTCGATTCAGGAATTCTTCGAGTGCGGCACGGTGTCGTTCAATCGCTTCCGAATCCTGCAGATTGAGGGCGGCCTCAAAACCATCGAGCAATTGGCTCAAAACCTCTCGGCTGGCGATGGCCAGCTCGCGATAGGTGCGCTCGGCGCGGCGAATCAGCAGGCGATTCACTGCCTCCTCGCGCGGGTGGGTCTTGAGCTTCTCCATCTCCTGGAGAGCTAGACGGATTTGCTCCGCCGACAGACCGCGACTGTGGCGAGTGATGACGTGACTCACCTTCTTTTTCGTCGCCACAATCGTGGCTTCGACTTCGAGTACGCCGTTCAGGTCATAGGTAAACCGAATGTCGACTTCCTGACCAGCGGGTCCCAGTGGGATGCCGGCAGCCTCGAATTCACCCAACAAAAGATTGTCTTCGACCCGTCGGCCCTCGCCCTGGTAAACGCGAATACGGATCGTTGACTGGTTCGGCTCGACCGTGGCGAGCCGATTCACGCGACTGACGGGAATCGTCGTGTTCCGTTGAATGATCGGCAGGAAATATCCCAAGCGCCGCTCGTTGCCCAGTTCCTTGGCGATCTCGACTCCCAGCGTGAACGGGGCGACGTCCGTCACCACCAACTCGCTCACGCCCTCTTCGCGAGCGATGAGACCTGCCTGGACTGCAGCCCCCAGGGCGACGACTTCATCCGGGTTGAGACGTCGTTGCGGCGACCTGCCGATCAATTCGGTGACGCGATCGATGACGGACGGCATTCGCGTCGCGCCGCCTACCAGAAGGACCTGATTGACATCCTCGCGCTTCAGCTTGGCGTCGCCCAAGACGCGCCGGATCGGCAGCTCAATACGAGCCAGGATATGGCGCGTCCAAGTTTCCAGCTGTGCCCGACTCACGGTAACCTGCGGCGAGTTGTCGTGAAAATCGCCCTTCTTATCCGGAACTCGAATAGTAGCGGTATCCAGCCGGGACAGCCGGCACTTGGCCAGCTCGCATTCGCGAATCACGCGCGACACGAGCAAGGGCGCTTCGGCTTCGGTCCGTTCGTAGCCAAAGCCTTGAGTCTCGAGCACGCGGGCGGCCATAGCGCGCGTGAAGTCCTCGCCGCCCAGGAAGCTCTCACCGGAGGACGCGCGAACCTCCAGCGTGCCGTCGAAGATCTCGACGAGCGACACATCGAAGGTGCCACCGCCGAGATCGAAGATGAGCAGGACCTTGTCTTCTTTCGACTCGTGAAAGCCGTAAGCGAGAGCGGCAGCCGTCGGCTCGTTGAAGATGCGGTCGACCTGCAAGCCGGCGATCCGGCCGGCGTTCAGCGTGGCCTTCCGCTGCTGATCGTTGAAGTACGCCGGAACGGTGACGACGGCCTTTGTCACAGGCGCTTGAAAGTGCGCTTCCGCGTCGGCTTTGAGCGAGCGGAGTACCAGACTGGAAAGCTCCTCGGGACTGAACTTCTTTCCGGCTAGTTCCGTCGTCCAATCGCTGCCCATGTGGCGCTTGAACAGGTCGGCACAGCTTTCCGGTTGAACGACCTGCAACTCCTTGGCAGCCCGGCCAACCAGCAGACTGCCGCTCGGATCAATGCCGACGACGGACGGAGTCAGCGTCTCGCCCAATGCATTCGGAATCAGGCGAGGTCCATCCTCGGCGAGATACGCTACCGCAGAATTGGTGGTGCCTAGGTCGATGCCGACGATCTTGCTCATGGCCTTGCCGAAAACTGTTTGGAGGGATGCATCGGAGCATTATCGCAGGCCGCAAATGGCCATGCCAGTCCGCGTAAGGATCAATTAATCATCCGAATAGTATCGTCTTGAGCAACCCATCCAGCCCCGCTACGATGATCCGGACCCTTATCTACCCTGGTTTAACTCATGCCGTCCGCCTCATCGCGACGTTGGCTGCTCATTCTTGCGGCCCTGGTTATCTTGTTGACGCTGGTCCCGATTGGCAGGTTCATCTTCTGGCCGCCAGTGCGACTTCCTCGACCGGGGTCGCAACTCTACGAACAGTACGTCGGTATCTTCCAAGTCGGCGAGGCAGCCGCGGATACCGATCAACCCGAACTCGCCAACACACGCTTTACCGAGGCGATCGCTCTCATACCACAAGAGCCAGCCGCTTTCGCCGACCGGGGTTTGCTCGAACTGCGCATGAACCAGCTCGATGACGCGACCCGCGACCTGAATGAGGCCAAGAAACTGGCACCGGATAATCCGGAAATCGAAGCCATGCTGGGCTACCTGGCCCGGGCACGAGGGAAGTTTGCCGATGCCGCGGCTCACTTCCGCAAAACATTGGAAGCTCGTCCCGATGACTTAGCGGTTCTGTACGCGCTGGCCCGCACGGTCGAACAAGAAGGCGGCAAGGATGCCGACGCCGAGTATCAACGCCTGATCGAACGCGGCCTGGCGACGCGTCCGACTAATCTGCGGCTTCTGTTCGACCGGGCGTCTGTTGCGATTCGGCGCGGCGATCGAGCTGCGCTGACCGACACGCTAGCGGCCTATCGCAAGCTGGCTCCGGAGTGGGACAAAGAAGCCGTCGCCGCGTTGGACAAGCTCGACAAGCAAGCTGCCGGCCGGTTGGACGAGACGGTTCTCAGCAACCTGGAACTTCTCGACAACTTGCTCAAGCCTCAACCGGGTTACGTCCGTTCGGTGCAAGCCGTGGAGCCCGATCAGAAGGCGGTCGGGCAGTTGATGTCCGGCTTTGTGCGGCTCGCGCCAATGCGGCCGATGGCGGCTCCGCCGGCTGTCGGATCGTCTTACGGTCCGCCGGAGGCGGCGGGCGAGGGCCGCGGCAATGTGGTTTTGCCGGTCTGGCTCGACCCGCAGGGCACGCCAGCCGTGTTTGTGGCCAGTGCTTCGGAAGTGCGCCGCGCGGATGCGGCAGGTGCGGCATTGCCATTTCCCGGCGGGACCAAGAATGTTCCGCCAACTGCGAGCGGAGTTATCTCTTTCGATTGGAATAACGATTTGCACGCCGATCTCCTGTGTGCCGGGGCCGGCGGATTGCGGTTTTTTCAGGGCGGCGAAAACGGCAAGTTCACCGATGTGACAGCGCGTACCGGATTGCCGCCTGAAATCCTCAATGGCGACTATTTCGCCGCTTGGGCGACGGATTTCGAAGCGGACGGCGACCTGGACGTTGTCGCGGCTGCACGAACGGGCCCCGTGCGCGTGCTGCGCAACAATGGCGACGGCACCTGGAAGGCGCTCGAGCCATTTGCCGGTGTCAAGGACGTTCGTGGCTTCGTGCGAGCGGATTTCGATAACGATGGCGCACCGGATATTGCGTTCATTGATGCCAAGGGCAAACTAACTGTCTTTGCAAGCGAGCGCATGGGAGTCTTTCGCGAACGGCAGCCGGGATATCTGCCGGGCGAAGGGCCTATTCTCGCCATCGCGGCAGCCGACGTGACCGACGACGGCGCCTTCGATCTCATCGCGCTTCGAGGCGACGGCACCGTGATTCGCCTCAGTGACAAGGACAAAGGGAAAGCGTGGGAATTCGCGGTGATCGCCAAGTGGCGAGACGTGCCGGCCGGTGCGGAGCCAGGATCAGTCCAACTTATCGCTGCGGACCTCGATAACAATGGAGCGATCGATTTGCTGGCTTCGGCCGAGTCCGGCGGTATCGCCTGGCTGGCCTGTGGCGATGGAATGTTCTGCGAGTTGGCTGCTAACGTGCCCGGGCGCGTCTTTGCCGCGGTCAGTCGCTCGTCTTCCGGGCTCCCTGACTTGTTGGCAATCGATGGACAAGGGAGACCGGTTCAACACGCCTGTCGTTCGACCAAGAACTACAACAGCATCGTCGTTCGGCCGCGCGCCGCTCCCGGCGTACCGCGTGGCGACAGTCGAATCAACTCGTTCGGAATCGGCGGTACTGTCGAAGTTCGCACTGGACGCCTCGTGCAGAAGGTGCTGATCGACGCTCCCGAAGTCCGTCTCGGCATCGGCGACGCCAAGCAGGCCCGCGTCGTTCGCGTCGACTGGCCCAACGGTACCTTCCAGGTCGAGTTTGAGGCCGATCCGAATAAGCCAATTATCGCCAGCCAGCGTCTCAAGGGATCGTGCCCGTTCCTGTACGCGGACGACGGCACAGGCGTTCACTTTGTCACCGATTTCCTGTGGAGCACGCCCCTGGGCATGTACATCAACGGACAGGACAAGGGCGGATTTCTGCAGACGACCGACTGGGTCAAGATCCGCGGCGACCAGCTCGCCGAGCGCGACGGCGTCTACGATTTGCGCGTGAATGCCAACCTGTGGGAGACTCACTTCATCGATCATCTCGGCCTCAAGGTCGTCGACCACTCGCCCGGCACCGAGGTATTCGTCGACGAACGCTTCGCCATGACGCCGATGGTCACGAAGATTTATGTCATGTCGCCGCCACGACCGATCGCACGCGCGTTCGACGACGAGGGCCGGGACGTTTCCGACATCGTGCGTACCATCGACGGCCGTTATCTCGATACCTTCGGTCGCGGCATCTACCAGGGACTCACGCGCGACCACTGGGTCGAGATCGATCTCGGCGACGACATACCGGCCGATCGGCCGGTGTGGCTCCTGGCGACCGGGTGGCTGCACCCGACCGACAGTTCCATCAACGTCGCCATCAGCCAGGGCCGGCATGGTCCTCCGAGCCCGCTGGTTCTGGAGATTCCAGATAGCTCCGGTGGATGGAAAGTCGGCCGACCGGCGCTCGGTTTCCCGGCCGGCAAGAACAAGACCATTCTGATCCGGCTCGATGATATCGACGGCGGCAACGTACCACGCCGTCTCCGTCTGCGCACGAATCTGGAGATTTATTGGGATGCGTTGACGGTCGCAGCCGGGATGGATGATTCGCTCGCTAAGGTGCGGGATCTCGCGCCCGAGAGTGTCGATTTGCGCTATCGCGGTGTCGTGGAGATGACTCAAGCCAACCCCGGGTCGCCGGAATTGCCGAACTACGACAAGGTTGTCAGCCGTAGACAATGCTGGAGAGACTTGATCGGTTATCACACGCGCTTCGGCGATGTTCGGGAACTTCTGGCCAAGGTCGACGATCGGTACGTTATCATGAATGCCGGAGATGAACTCGCGTTCCGTTTTCGCGCTCCTCCGCCACCGCCAGCCGGCTGGAAGCGGGATTTCGTGTGGATTAGCGACGGTTGGGTCAAAGACGGCGACTTTAACACCCGATTCTCGAAAACCGTTCTGCCCCTGCCCGCGCACGATCAGACGAGCTATTCGACGCCTCCGGGTCGGTTGCAAGACGACCCCGTCTATCGGCTGCATCCGGATGACTGGCGCACGTTCCATACGCGCTGGATCACGCCGACGGAGTTCGAGCGCGGCTTACGTCCGATCCGGCACCAGTAGGTCGGCGCAAGTCAATCAATCGCATGGGTATGCCTGGAGACAGCTCCTGTGATCGACATCGTGAAACAGGCTCTCGCATTTGTTGTGCTCGGCGGGATGATGGCGTCTGTCTTGGTGCTGCGCGATCAAGGCAATCCACCGGCAGCGCAGCGCGTTGACTCGTCGGAGGCGCTCAAGAAATACGATTTCTACCTCCAAGAAGTCTCCAAAGATTGCGGCATCAATTTTGTTCACGAATCGACGAAAAACCTGGACGAGAAGCTGCAGCACATCCTGCCCATCGTTGCCGGCATGAGCGCCGGCGTGTCGGTGGTCGACTTCGACCGCGATGGTTGGCCCGACTTGTTCGTCGTCAACAGTCGCGAGGGCAGCCAATGCCACCTCTACCACAACAATCACGACGGCACGTTTACCGACGTCGCCGAGAAAATGGGACTCGCCGACCTCAATCGCGCAGGCACGGGTATCTGCACCGGCGCGGTCTGGGGCGACTACGACAATGACGGCTACGAGGACGTGCTCATCTACAAATGGGGCAAGCCGGAGCTGTTTCACAACGACAAAGGCAAGGGTTTCACGCGCGTCACCGAGTCGGCTGGCGATCTGCCGAAATGGGTCAACGCCAACAGTGCCATTTGGGTCGACTTCGACTGCGACGGCAAGCTCGATCTGTTCATCGCAGGGTACTGGCCTTCCGATCTCGATTTGTGGCACTTGCCGTCCAGCAAGGTAATGCCCGAAAGCTTCGAGTATGCAAAGAACGGCGGCCGTAAATACCTGCTTCGTAACAAGGGTGACGGCACATTCGAAGACGTCACCAAGGAAGCAGGCATCACCAGCACGCGCTGGACGCTGGCGACCGCGGCAGCCAATCTGACGGGCAACCGTTATCCCGATCTCTTTCTCTCCAACGACTATGGCGTATCGGAGTTGTACGCCAATCGCGATGGCAAACACTTTGAAGAGATCGGCGGTCCATGCCGGGTCGGTGACACTCCCAAGAGCGGCATGTGCACCGCCTTCGGCGATATTTACAACCAGGGCCGATTCTGCATTTACGTGACCAACATTACCGAGCCGGGCAAGTTGGTCCAGCACAACAATCTCTGGGTTCCCGGCACCGAGCAGATGGGAGAACCGACCGGCTACACGAATAAAGCCGATTCGATACAGGTCGGTAGCGGCGGCTGGAGCTGGGGTGCTCAGTTCGGCGACTTGAACAACGACGGCTGGCTCGACCTCTACCTGGTCAACGGCTACATATCGGCCGACCCCAAAAAGGATTACTGGTACGACTACTCCAAGATTGCCGGCGGACACAGCATTATCATCAGCGACGCGAAAAACTGGCCGGCGATCAAGGACCAGAGCCTATCGGGCTTTCAGCAAAAATGCGTGTGGATCAACCGCAACCGGGAGTTCGTCAAATTCATTGACGTGGCCCAGGCGGTCGGAGTCACCGACCAGTACGACGGCCGATCGGTCGCCCTGGTCGATTTGTCGAACCGGGGAGTGCTCGACGTCGTCGTCGCCAATCAGAACGGGCCGCTGTTGATTTACAAGAACACGGTGAAACCCGATAATCAGTGGGTCCAGTTTGATCTGGAAGGGACCGCGAGCAACCGCAGTGCCATCGGGGCCGAAGTGGAACTGCAGTGGGATGGCCGGAAGCAGATCCAGGTCGTGTCCGGCGGATGCGGCTACGCATCCCAAAACATGCGCCGCCTTCATTTCGGCCTCGGGCCGAATCCAGAGGTTGTTCAAGCGGTTATCCGCTGGCCATCGGGTAAGACGCAGTACATCAAAGCGCCAGCCGTGCGTACCGTGCATCATATCAAGGAGCCGTCATGAGCTCGTCGACCCAAGTTGCGAGCGAGCCAGCCGTCGCTGCACCGCCGGCGGTAACTCATCCCGGGCGGCCGGCCTGGCAGCGCCTGTTGACGTTCGACAATCGCTATCTTGCGCCGATCTTGATCACGCTGATTCTGTTCTTTGCGAACTGGTTTTACGGAAACCTGGATAATCCCGATGCGCCTTGGATGGCATGGCTGACCGGCGGACGAATCACCACTTTCTCGCCGACTTTTGCAGCGATGTTGGCCGCGATGGCGACGGAACTGGTGCTCAGTCGAGCGTTTCGAGGCAAGTGGCCGCACTTAGCGAGCGCGTATATCTCCGGGATCAGCGCCGGCATTCTCGTTCGCGGACCTCTCCTCTGGCCCTTTGTGCTGTGCGCGATGATCTCCATCGCATCGAAGTATGCACTGCGCATCGGCCCCCGGCATTTGTGGAACCCGACGAATTTCGGCATGACCGTCATGCTTTTCCTGGCTGGCGACGCCATGGCCACCCTGAGCGTCCAGACGGGCAACAGCTACTGGGCTCCCATCGTGATCTGGATCGCCGGCGCGTTGATCCTCGGACGCCTGCGACGCTTGCATATTCCGTTGGCGTTCGCCGCGGCGTATTTCCCGCTCGCCTATGTGCGAACACTATTCACGGGGGACACCTATCTCGCCGAGCTCGCACCGCTTCTGAGCCCGATGTATCAGCTCTACATGTGCTTTATGATTACCGATCCGCCGACGACCACGCGAACGGTGCGGAGCCGATGCCTGGTGGCAGTTCTCGTCGCAGTGGCCGAGACGATTCTGCGTTTGAACGGTGACGTACATGCTCCGTATCATGCCCTGTTCATCGTCGGTCCTGCCGCTAATCTGGTTGAGATCGGCGTCGATGCCTGTCGCAAACAAGCGAAGCTGGCAATGGCTGTGGCTTGATCGAAAGTGGAACTACCGATAACCGCACTGGCAAGGAGCGCCGATGACCGTGCTCGAGTTCACGGCCGTGGTTGGCATCGGCTCGCTACTGGCTGGTTTCCTCGGGGCGCTGACCGGTCTGGGCGGCGGCGTGGTGATCGTTCCACTACTCGTTCTGGGTCTGGGCGTTGATTTGCACTATGCCGTCGGCGCCTCGCTGGTTGCCGTAATCGCCACGTCGTCCGGTGCGGCCGCCACCTACGTGCGCGAAGGCTACTCCAACATTCGCATCGGCATGTTTCTGGAGATCGCCACTACCGTCGGTGGCGTTGCCGGTGCATTTCTGGCCGCGAAGATTTCCGGGTCGGCCGTGGCAATCGTCTTCGGCGTCGTGCTCTTGGTTTCAGCGTACCTGTCGATGCGTCATCGCGTCCACCACGGCGAAGATGGCCCGCCCGATGCCTTGGCACAGCGTCTGCGCCTCGACGGCTCGTACCCGACTGCGGAAGGTCCGCAGAAGTACCACGTCCGCCGCGTGCCGCTTGGTTTCGCATTGATGTTCGGCGCCGGTGTGTTGTCCGGTTTGCTCGGCATCGGCTCCGGCGCTTTGAAGGTGCTGGCGCTCGATCAGGCGATGGGTGTACCCTTCAAGGTCTCGACGACCACCAGCAATTTCATGATCGGTGTGACCGCGGCTGCCAGCGCCGGCATCTACCTGGCGCGCGGCGAGATCGACCCGTCGCTGGCATTGCCGGTCGTGCTCGGAGTGCTGACAGGGTCTATGTTGGGGGCCCGCGTCTTGATGGGAGCCTCCGTTCGATTGCTCCGCATTCTCTTTGCTGTGGTGATTGTGGCCCTGGCAGTGCAGATGATCTACAAGGGATTCACCGGAGAGCTATGAGCGTGCCGGACGAACAAGCAGGTCATCGAGTCGAGGCAATGCTCGGGCATCTTCTGCGCTACGGAGTGCTGTTGGCAGCGATGGTGACGGCGATCGGCGGTAGTATCTACTTGATCGCGCAAGGAAACGACCGTGTGAGCTACAAGAGCTTCGGTGACGGCGTTGCGCCTGAATTACGCAGCCCGTCGCGCGTCATCGTGAACGCGGCCGGCGGAAACAGCCGAGCACTGATGCAACTTGGCCTGTTGCTGTTGATTGCCACGCCGGTGGCACGCGTCGCGTTCTCAGCGTTGGCATTCGCTCGCCAGCGCGATTATCTTTACGTCGGCATGACTCTGTTTGTATTTGCCGTGTTGCTTTTCAGCCTCTTCCACGGCGGCGGGTGATAGCGAATGGCTTGCGAGCAAACGGCGCAGAATGCCGTTTGCTCCCGAACACGGTGTGAAATATGGTGCCCAATCGAGGAAGTTGGACTCGCTTTATCATCGCCTGGCTCCGCGGAATTTTGATCTGTTCGATTTTCCCGGTCGGTCTCATGACGCCAGGGCTTGTTGAAATGCTGCGCAACGGGCCCGATCCCAAAATGCCCGGTCCTTCTCTGCAGGACTTCCTCGACATGGCGAGGATTTTCCTTATCCCTTCGGCGAGCGCCTCCGCAGTGGGAGCAGCAATCGGCGTACGTCGCCCGCGTTTTGCCGCCGCCCTTGTCCCCGTGGCGCTCGGGATCGTGGGATGTGCGTACTACGGACTTGTGGGGAAAATAGTCATTATTCTCCCGTTCGTAATTATCATCTCCTGCTTGGCCGCGGCAGGGACAGCTTTGATGGAATGGAAACGGGAACAAAAGCAACACTCCGTCGTTTGACAGCGAACACTGGTCGAGCCATGTTGCATTGCAGGGGGGCAGAGGCCCTTTTGAGACAGCAGTAAGTTGACAGATTGAACTTCTCGTCAGATCCGTAAGGTTGAGTCCTTCTCAGCGATTTCTCCAACTTTGGTAAATCTGTTTCGTTGAATCCG
>Ga0326727_10027597_pt1 | contig 10412 bp, 12 predicted proteins | sample MB2enrmetagenome_FD_207643 | JGI IMG/M metagenome (GOLD analysis project Ga0326727, IMG submission 207643) | Lab enriched peat soil microbial communities from McLean, Ithaca, NY, United States - MB29MY | ecosystem: Environmental > Terrestrial > Soil > Wetlands > Peat | place: USA: New York...
CGGACGTAAACGACGGGCCTTTTTCAGGATGCCCGTTCCCCTTCCACGGAGCCTTGAGGCCCCACCCCCGTGTCTGCGCCGCCGTAAAGCAGCGAGACGATGCGGCTTCGCGGGAAGACCCGGGAGACGATCAGGAGCGGTCCCGCGAGACCGACTGCGAAGGTCGCAAACACGATGAGCCGTCCCGGCACGTGGAGAGCTTGGAGGGCGAACAAGCAGGGGAAGATAAAAAAGTACTGGAGGAGGTAGACCTGGAGGGAATGGCGGCCGATATATTCCAGGAACCTGGCCGGCAGGAACCTCCCGTAGACGAAACAGGCCGACAGCACGAAGAGCGTGCCTGAAGCCGCGGCAGGGAACTTCAAAAGCGGCGAAGGCCGTAACGCCTGGGCTACGCAGGCTGCGGCGAAAACGCATAGCGAGGCGAGAGGGAGCATCGGCCCCTTGAGCAGGCGGAGGAACCGGTCCCTGCCCAAGGCTGCCGTCTTCAGGCCAAGGTAATAATATATGCCGTAGTACAGGACGAGGCTGACCCCGAAAAGTCTGACGTCGGGCGTCATGACCTGAAAAAAAAGAAAGACCGCCAGAAGGGCGAAAGAGTTGAGCTTCATAAGGAGCGGCGAAAGCGCCCTCAAAATGATGAGCGCGTAGAGGAACCAGAGGAACAGGGCGGGGTTGTCGCTGGGGTAGAGCAGCGTCGTGACGAGGAGGTCGCTCAGGACCACGGGCCTTTTGGCCAGGCCGGGCGCAAGCCATTTGAGGGACGAGAAGGTCAGCGTTATGGCGAAGTAAGGGATGACGAGGCGCAGCAGCCTAGGCCGGACGAGGGTGCGCCATTGCCTGTAGGTGCCGGCTGCGGCGGATTTCAGGGAAAAAAAGCCCGACAGGAAAAAGAAAAGGGGCATGTGAAAGGCGTAGATGACATTGAACAGGTAAGGGTAGGCGTCTTTGATGGGCTCGCTGTGGCCGACCGTGACGAGGAGTATCCCGATCCCCCTCGCGATCTGCATCTCCCGGATATAGCCCGGCCGGTCCACGGGGTTGATTTAATTACAGATCGCGCACCTTGTCAATAGCAAAGCAAGTCCCCCGTGTCCTACCCCCATACCAGGCAAAGCGGCCGGTGCCCCGGCAGGGAGAGAGGGGCGTACATATAATACTGTATACATTATAGACAATAGTTGTATAATGAAAGGAGGGTTGCGCTGTCCATGAAAGTCGGAGCGATGAAAGTAGCGATTCTGGGCGCGGGTCTGACGGCCGCCTATCTCTACCGGTTGCTCCTTCAAAAGGGCCTGCGGGCAGATATCTTCGGTAAAGACCCCGGCACCGTGTGCGGGATAAGCCCGTGCGCGTGGGGTACGTCCAGGGGCTTCTCCGACCTTGTTAAGGACGCAGGACTCGACGCCTCGGGCTACATGCTCAGCGAGATGGACTACATGATGGTCCACGGGTTCAGGATAAAGGTCGATCTTCTCACCTTCGACAAGCAGAGACTCATAAGGGACCTCCTGTCCGGCGCCGAGATACGGCAGTCGGGTTTCGACGCCGGGTCTTACGACAGGGTGATCGACGCATCGGGCGTCTCCAGGGCGCTCCTGCCGCCCATCAAGGACGATATCACGCTCCAGTGCGTCCAGTTCAGGGTCCGCACGGACGAGGCCCTCGAAAACCGCATCACCCTGGGGGGCATAGGCTATGCCTGGTGCTTCCCACTTTCGAAGGGGGAATACCACATAGGCTGCGGCTGCCTTACGGCGAGCCCCGCAAAACGCCTCCAGGAGCTCGGCTGGGTAAGCGGCAACGGCCCGCGGGCGGAAGTCATCTGCGGGTGCAAGGGGGATATCCGCGTCACGTCGCTCCACGCGTCGATGCCTTTTGTCGAGACCAGGAACGGGTGCGAGGTCTGGGGGGTCGGCGAGGCAATCGGCTGCGTTGCGCCCCTGGCCGGGGACGGGATAGTGCCCGGCATGAAGAGCGTCAGCCTCCTCATAGGATCGTGGGACGACCCGGAAGGCTATACACGCTCCTTGTTGCGCGAGTTCGGCTGGATGAAGAGCGAGAGGAACATTATCGACCGGCTGCGGCGGGGCGAGCGGCTCGGCCTCGAAAACGCCTGGACCCTGAAGAAGAACGCGGCGAGGATGGGCGTACGGGTGGGTATCAGTGAGGCCTCGGTCCTGCTGCGCAAGCTCCGGGAAACGAGCAATCTCACATAGATCCTGCCGTTTGAGCGGGCCTTTAGGCGGGGTGGATGGACCGGTGCGACCGATTGGACCTCGTCGGACGTTTTTTCTCCGGGACCGGGTCGAGCTACAACCGCGTCGTCCGCTTAGCTACGCTGGGCTTCGATTATAGGTGGAAGAAGAAGATAGTGGGGATGATCCCCGCCGGATCGGCCCGGATCATAGACCAGGCGTGCGGCACGGGCATCCTCACCCTGATGATAGCCCGGAGGTTCCCGCAGGCCGGGGTAACGGGCATCGACGTGACCGAAGGCTATCTGCAGGTCGCGAAGAAGAAGGTGGCCGCCCTGGGGTTGGCGAACATCGCGCTGCTACAGGGGAGGGCCGAGGACGTTCTGCCGGAGGGCGCCTGTGACTGCGTTACCTCGTCCTATCTTGCAAAGTACGCGGACCTGCCCGCCCTCGTTTCGAATATAAAGAAGATGCTCCGTCCCGGCGGCCTTCTCATCATGCACGATTTCACCTATCCCCGGAACAGGGTATGCGCAGCCGCATGGCGGCTCTACTTCAGGCTCCTCCAGGGCGTCGGGGCCAGGCTCTATCCCGAGTGGAAGACGGCCTTCGACGACCTGCCGGGGCTGCTCCTGCAGACGGATTGGGTGGGCCGGCTGAAGGGCCTTTTGGGGGCTTCCGGTTTCGGGGAGGTCCGCTCCGAGGACCTCCCCTTCGGCGCTGCCGCCATTGTCTCCGCCAGGGCAGGCTCCGGGCAAGCGCAGGCGTCTTAGGGCGATTGGTTGAAGATCGCGACGATCTCTGCCGGGGCCTTCCGGGCAATCTCGCGGTAGCCGTTCCGGGCGAAGCTCCCTTCTATCGCGTCTGTGGCGTCCTGCGCGCGCCGCTCGATCGCCTCTTCCATGAGCCTGACGGCCTCCATGAGGAGCTTCCGGCGCCTGCGGTCGAGGTCCTGCCGGCCGCCCTGAAGCACGTCGAGGACAAAGGGGCGTGCTTCAGGCGCAAAGCGGAGCAAGGCAGGGGCGACGGCCATCATGCGGGCTGCGTCGATGAGCCGCACGGACAGGCAGCACCTCACCTCTTTCAGGTCGTCGGCGATCTGGTATGCCTCACCGACCGACAGGCCATACCTGCGGCACGTCTCTGCGACGGGCCCGTCCCTCCCGGCCGCAATAGCGCCTAAGGTGCAGGCGGCGCCGAAGAGCACGCCCGTCTTGAGGCGGACGATCTCGTCGTACAGCGTGCCGGCGGCGCGCTCCGATGCCATCTTTTCAGCCAGCGCCGGCGCGTCGAGGGGCTCCTCGAGGGCGCCGCGCGAGACCAGGGCGATGGCGCCGGCAGCCGCCCGCCCGTCCCCTGCGCTCAATTCAGCCATCATCTTTATCGCCGCCGCAAAGATCACGTCCCCTATCAAGACAGTCCTCCTCGCCCCTTCGACCGTCCAGACGGCCGGCCTGCCGCCTCTCACCGCGTCCTGATCTACGACATCATCGTGGAGGAGCGTGGCCGCCTGTATCATCTCCACGGCCACCGCCCTAGGCATCGCCTGCTCCAAAAGACCCCCCAGCCCCTCGCAGACGAGGCAGGCAAGGCACCCCCTGATCTTCTTGCCCCCTTGGAGGCTTTGCATCAGCGCGGCCGTATCTGCGGCCGGGATGCCTGCGAGAAGGCGCGACAGCGTCCCGTTGTAAGCGTCCTCGACAGCGGGCCTGCGCGTTGCGTAATATCCGTAAAAGTCGCTCATCCGGGCCGCCCCGCCGAAAGTCTCCAGACGAGCAGTCCCAGCGCCAGGAGCATGACGCCCAGGCTGACGCACTTCAAAATGGCTTCGTATCGGGCTATGGCCGGACTATCGTCGGCCCCGGGAGCGCCCGCCCGCTTTTTCAGCTCTTTGTAAGGGCGGGATGCCTTTATCTCGACGAGGCTGAATAAGGCCATCGAGACCCCGAGGATGCACGCGGCGGGAGAGACTGTGTTCGTCTGCATGATGTTGCCGGCGATCACGGGCAGGAACCCCCAGGAGAAGGCAAACCACCCATCAGTATGGAACTTTCCCTTGAGCCATTCGAGGTTGTAGGCGAAAACGAAAAAGCCCTCCGCTGCCGCCACCGTCCACAGCCGGGGGACGGCGCTTGCCATGTAGTAGATGGCGATGGCGTATGCGCATATCAGGGAAGCCGCAGCGATCAGGACCAACTGCCTTCGACTGAAGACGGCGCCCCACGGCTTGATGCCCCCGCTACCCAGGGCGTCGAGGGCGTGGGCGCCAATGCCGAGACCCAGGGCGTAGATAACCACGATGGCGCAGAGCCTCTCCGGGTCGACTGACGGGGCGACGATTGCGCCGAGCACCGCGAAAGAGAGCACCATGCCCGTATAAGGCAGGAAAAGGAGGCCCACAAACGACCGGAGCGCGCCGGGCCCGCATTTCGGCACGAACCACTCCGCCTTCCTCCCCGCGTCCCCGCCTCCCGTTTCCCCCATCGTCTATCTCCCTTCAGGTCATCCGGCCCTAAAAAAGCTGTCCGGAACGGACATGTTCACCACGAGGTCGAGAAAGCTGACGGTCCGCTCTAGCCGTCCTTCCGGCGTCGATTCTTCCACCTTGACGGGCAGCCACAGGGCCTTGTCGATGGAGAACCTGTAGGCGGTGACGACGTCCGGGCGGAAGTGATCAACCGCCACTGCCCTAATGACCGCAAGCCCGTCTTCCTCGGTCGTGACGACAGGTCCCCGGCGCTCGCTCCCGGCGCTGCGCGCTATGTTGGCTATCAGGAGTCCAAGGTCCGTCTGGTCTATGCGCTGCCCGGCAGACACGATGAGCCTGGGGCTGTCCGGGCTCAGGTGGAAGTGGAAGAGGCGGGCCAGACCGGAGGGCCTAACGAAGACCTTCCCCTCCCTGTCCGGAAAGATCACGACCATGCCGGGATGGGGGCGTATGAAATCTATCCTGATCCGGTCGGGCTTCTTGAATGTGTAATAGAAAGTCTGTGCTTCGGGCGGTCCGTTTTCCCGGTACGTGCGGATAACCATCCGCGCGCGGTAATCGGACACGCTCGCCCAGGCGGTCTGCATATGCCTGATGACGGTCTCCGCGCGTGCAGTCGGGCTTGCCCCCATGCAGTGCTGGGGGACGGCAAGCATTGCTGTTGCGATAAGAGACGCGGCCGCTGCTCGGCGCATGTTTCTATAGAGATTATCAGACCGGCAGGCGCGCCTGTAAAGAGAGGCCGCAGGTGGGCAAAGGCGCGGATGAGCGCGTATCTTAGCCGCCGGAAAGCGGCTGCGAAGGGCTATCCGTACCTGTAAAGCACCTCTCCGCCCGTGATTGCCATGCCCATGCTGAAATAGAATGCCTCGCCCGCCTTGACCGGGCCGAGGCCGGCGACTTCCTCGAAGGGCGACGGGAAAAAGGCGACCTCACCCTTGCCTGCCCAGACATCCGCCTTCTTTACGTCTTTCACGGCGCCGGCGGTAAGCTCGTGGACTGCGGGCTTGCCGGGGTCCTCCACGCTCGGGAAATGGCGCATGAGGTAGAATTTCACGGCCGGGGCCTCGGCGGGCGTCGATTTCCGGGTGAAGGTCATCGAGCCTTCCACTATCCTCTGGGCGTTGACGTCGCAGATGCCCTTTACCCTTGCCCCCACCTTTCTTCCCCCGACTTTAGGGTTCAGCTCGTGGAGCCTCGTAATGTAGACCCTGCCCAGCTTCTTCGGGAAACCCTGGATGAAGCCCCTGACAAGGGTGAAGTCGTTGTCCACCCAGATATACGGGACAAAGTAGCCCGGCTCGCCGTCGAACCGGCAGGCGAGCATCACGATACACTCGCGATAGTTCGACCTTTCAGGGTTGACATAAGCGAGGTCCGGCCGCCCTTCGCTGACCGACACCCAATCGGTGAACCAGACTGCGCCGGCCCCCGGCTCGGGGCCCGGCTCCAACGGCGGAGGCAGCAGCGGCGCGACCTTCTTCGGGTCTGCTTTGAATGCGATATGGATCACCTCCCCGCCGTAATACCAGGGGGGAGCGTCGATCACGGAGGATTGCCCCTTCGGGGTCAGAGGCAGGGAGTAACCCTTGAGGCCGAATTTTCTCGTCGCGCGCATGGCGCCTCCTTGGTCTGTTTTTCGGGCGTACGGTACGCAGCCCCGGTCCCCGCGCCTGTCCCGATCGTGCGCCGCTTGCCGTGCTTTTCGGCCGGCGAAAGACCGGAGCTTTCCGCATGGCGGACAATCCCATCATAGATTATTCGCGGGATAAGGTCAACGGGACGTTTAAAAGACGCCCGGATTCAGGAGACGCCCGTCTTAGCGCGCTGCCTTCCGCCCCTCCTGCGCCGCCTTCGGGCTGCCCGGCAGCACGGACAGCCTCTGCCTGCTGCCTCCGGCCGGGGCGTCCACCGCGAAGGCATACAGGTCGATGAAGTCGTTGACGAGGCGGTGCCGTTCCCTGCGGGACAGGGTGATATAGAGAGGCGATTCGAGGAGGATGCCCAATAGGTGCTTTACGACCTGGTTGTTCATGTTGCCTCCATGGGACTCGAAGGGATGCAACGGCCATACCCGGCGCGCCGGGCGCGGAAAGGGCGGGGAAATCGCTTGTTTTCCGGCAGAAGGGGGACGGACGCCTGTAAAGAAAATGGACGCCTTCTCCGTAATGAGCGAACCTCCGCCGGGGCCGGAAAGGCGCGATGCGCCTGAGAACGAAGCGCTCGGGGGGCGAGACGGCAGGTGTAACGAAGGGCGACACTCTCTCCCGTGGATTGACACTCCCCTGAGAAAGTAATAATTTGTTGGGCTGATGGCTGTGAAGATCATGGAAGAGCCGCGTATCTCCGTTGGCGTCATGGAAGGGCGCGACCTCGTGGGAGGCCGCTTCAACGGCCTCTTCTCGGTGGAAGGCGCGCGCCCCGTGTCCGGCCTCTTTTCCGCCGCGTCCGATGCAGGCAAAGTCGTTCTCCTCGACGGGGAGGGGCGGGAGGCGGGCCGCTCCGCATCACTGCGCATCGCAGGCAGGGCAGGGGCGACTTTTGACCTCTTCCGCGTAACGATAGGAGAGGGCTTCCACTGGGAAAGAGAGGAGGACCATGCCTTTCCGGGGGACCTCGTCCTTATCGCCGGAAAGGGCGGCGGGGTGACGGTTGTCAACGAAGTCCCCGTTGAAGATTACCTGGAGAGCGTCGTTGCCTCGGAGATGAGCGCCTCAGCACCCGTCGAGTTCCTGAAGTGCCACGCAATCCTCTCCAGGAGCTGGGCCCTCTCCGTGATCGCCCGAAAAGGCAGGCCGCAGGAAGCGGCCGCAAGCCCTTCGGCCCCCTCGGGCGGGCACGAAGGCGAGGTCGTGCGCTGGTACGGCGGGGAGGACCACGCGCTTTTCGACGTCTGCGCGGACGACCACTGCCAGCGGTACCACGGCCTGACGCGTATCACCTCGGAGGCCGTCCGCGCAGCGGTAAGGGAGACGCGGGGCACGGCGCTCACCTTCGGCGGCGAGATTTGCGACGCCCGTTATTCGAAGGCCTGCGGCGGGTTGACGGAGGAGTTCGGCACCGCCTGGGCGGACATCGCCGTCCCCTATCTCACATGCGTCCCCGACGGACCTGCCGTCTACGCCCCGATTACGACGGAAGCGCAGGCAGCGGATTGGATCGGCAGCCGGCCGGATGCGTACTGCAACACGCAGGACGAGGCCCTCCTTGCGGCGGTCCTTCCTGCCTTCGACAGGGAGACGGCGTCGTTCTTCCGGTGGACCGTGGAATATGACCGCGCCGAGCTTGAGGAGATCCTGCGGGAGAAGTCGGGCTTCGATCCCGGCGTGCTGCGCGCTATCGAGCCTCTGGAGCGCGGGCCGTCGGGGCGCATCCGCCGCCTGCGGATCGTCGGCTCGCGCGGGGCAATCGTTGTGGGCAAGGAGCTTGAGATACGCCGCTGGCTCTCCCGCACCCACCTCTACAGCAGCGCATTCACGGTGCGGGTATTCCCCGCCGGAAGCAGCGCGCCCGAGCGCTTCGTCCTGGCCGGCGCGGGATGGGGGCACGGGGTGGGCCTTTGCCAGATAGGGGCAGCGGTGATGGCAAGCCGGGGGTTCTCCGCCGCGCAGATCATGGCCCATTATTTTCCCGGTGCAAACTTTTCGAGGCTCTATTGAAAAAGCGGCGGCTAAAGACAGCCTTTATCCTCGGCGCCGGGCTGGGGACGCGGCTGCGCCCCCTGACGGACCGCTGCCCGAAGCCGCTCCTCCCGCTGGGTGGCCGCCCCATTATTACGTATGCGATGGACCATCTCCTCACCGCCGGAGTCGACCGCTTCATAGTGAACACCCACCCGCATCACGAGATGTACGCAGAGCGGTTCCCCGGCGGCCGGTGGAGGGGCGTCCCCGTCTCCTTCCGCTTCGAGCCGGTCCTTCTCGATACGGCCGGGGGCTTGAAGAATGTCGAAGACCTCCTCGGCGATGACGAGGCCATCCTCTGCTACAATGGGGACGTAATAGCCGATTTCCCCCTGGAGCGCCTTTGCGCGGCGCATGAGAGGCTGCGGCCCGAGGCGACCCTCGCCTTGAGGAGCAGCGGCCGTCCCCTGAACGTAGATATCGACGCGGCGGGGGCGGTCTGCGACATACGGGGAGCACTGGGCGCGCCTGGGGCAAGGATCTGCCTCTTTACCGGCGTCTACGCCGTCGAGACCTCGATACTCCGCTTTATAGAGGCAGGCCGGCCGGAGTCCGTCGTCCCCGTTTTCCTGAGGCGGATCGGAGAGGCGCCGGGCGCAGTGAGGGGCGTCATCATAGACGAGGGCGCATGGCACGATACGGGCGACATCGCCACCTACGAGCGGCTCTGCGCAGCGCCACCGGGCGTGTCGATGGAGAAAGGGGCATGATGCCGAAGGAAGCCGCGATCGCCTTCGCCCGGGAGGCCCTGGGGCTCATCCGGTCCGCTCCCATGGACATCGTCCCGCTCAATCAAAGGGGGTCTGACCGCTCCTATTTCCGCGTCTCGTGGGCGCCGGAAGGGTCGGCCGTCCTCGTCCATTACGACCCGGTCCGGCCGGAGAACGCTCTCTGGGCGGACATCGCCCTCTTCCTCGCCGGCCTCGGCGTGCCCGTGCCGCGCCTTCTCGGCCACGACCCGGAGGCATGCCTCGTCCTGATGGAAGACCTGGGTGACGCAGACCTTGCCTCTTTCGCCCGCGTCGATTGGGAGACCCGGGACGCCCTCTACAGGAAGACCCTCCTTGCCATGCACCGGCTCCACTCCTTCCCTGCGGCAGAATTTCCCTCCGGGCGCATCAGGCTCATGGACCCCTTCGGCCCGGACCTCTATCGATGGGAGCGTGGCTATTTCATGGAGCATTTCGTGAAGAGCGTCTGCGGGATAGAGCCGCCTGCGGCCCTTGCGGCCGGACTGGAGGAGGAGCTTTCGAGGCTGGCGGAGCGCCTTTCCGCTTGCCCCCTGCGCCTCGTCCACAGGGACCTCCAGTCGCAGAACGTGATGGTCCGCGGCGGAGAGCCGGTGCTCATCGACTTCCAGGGGATGCGCTTAGGCTGCGCCTTCTATGACCTCGGCTCCCTCCTGTGCGACCCTTACGCGGGCATCCCGGAAGAAGGCAGGGAAGAGCTTCTCTCTTTTTACTACGGCCTTACCGGACCGGAACAGGACCGGGCCGCGTTCCAGGACGCCTTCTGGGAGGCGTCGGCCCAGCGCCTCATGCAGGCCCTCGGGGCTTTCGGGTTCCTGGGGCTTAAAAGGGGCCTTCCGGCCTTTCTCGGCCATGTCCCGTCGGGCCTCGCCAACCTCATCCTGGCCGCCGGGCGCGCCGGGTCGCTGCCGCTCCTTCGGGACCTTGCCGCGCAATGCCGTGAGGCCCTGCCCGTCAGTCTCTGCTCCAGCCCTTCGCTATGAGGCAGCGCTCTATCTCGTCGCATACCCTAGTCTGGTTGCGGAGCGCCGTCTGGCTCGCGGTCCTCTGACAATCCCTCTTGTCCCTGTTGAAGTCGGCTTTCGTCATCCCCGGCTTGTAGTAGTAATGGGTGCAGCCCGTCAGGATAGCGATCAAGGGCGCCATCATAAGCAGACGTTTCATTTCGCCTCCTCACGCCTCTTGCGATAAATACCTGCCCGTTATCGGCCGCCTGCCACTTTTTCGATAGCCTGCATAACCCGCTACTAAAGTTATAGCTACTATAATTATAAGCCACCCGGCGGCACAAACG
>Ga0326727_10027598_pt1 | contig 10412 bp, 13 predicted proteins | sample MB2enrmetagenome_FD_207643 | JGI IMG/M metagenome (GOLD analysis project Ga0326727, IMG submission 207643) | Lab enriched peat soil microbial communities from McLean, Ithaca, NY, United States - MB29MY | ecosystem: Environmental > Terrestrial > Soil > Wetlands > Peat | place: USA: New York...
GCATCGTACGTTTCCCCCGTTCTCCGACTGCATCAAATGACGAACCTTCCCTTCTCGATGATTGTCATCTTCCGGCCGTCCGCGAAGAAGCCGTCCACTGAAACTTCCGGACCGCCGATCATGAAGTCGGTATGAACGGCGGAGTTGTTGTGGCCGACTGCGTCGAGCTCTTCGTCGGTCATATCGATCCCGCCCTCGATGGCGTCGGCGTAGCCGTTGCCCAGAGCGATGTGGCACGCGGCGTTTTCGTCGAACAGGATGGAATGGAAAACGCTGCCGCTCGCGAAAATGGGCGACGCCGTATCCACGAGGGCCACTTCCCCCAACGCCTTCGAATGTTCATCGGTTTCGAGATACTGAGCGAGGATGTCCCGCCCCTTGTCCGCGCCGAACTCGACCACGTTTCCCTTCTCGAAGCGGAAGTGCGCGCCCTCCACCGGGCTGCCGAGCACCTCTACCGGGCGTGTGCAGTACGCGACACCCTCGGTCCCGCGGTAATCCGGCGTAGTGAAGACTTCCTCCGTCGGGAGGTTGGGCATGAAGACCTTCCCGTCGACCGCGACGCAGCTCCCGCCGAGCCAAAGCGATTTCGGGCCGAGGTGGACGCGCAGATCGGTCCTTCCGCCATGGAAGTGCAGGTGGGAAAGGCGCTGGCGGTTCAGTATCTCCGCGCGCTTCTGAAGCACGTCGGAAAGACGTTTCCACTCGACGGCGGGATCGGGGTGGTCGAGCCGCATGATTCCGATGATGGACTCCGATAGCTTTTTCATGGCTTCGGACGCGGACAGCGCCGGAAAAACCTGCTTTCCCCATGCCTCGGTGGGCAACGCGGCGACGCACCACCGGATCTTGTTGGCCGAAACGGCCTTCATGTAGAACTTGCGGTGGATCGAATAAGCTTTGTTGATGCGGCCCATCTTCGACTGGTCGCATTTCTCGAAGATCCCGGGATCCTCGGAGCCGTCGAAGTAGACGGTACACCAGTTCTCGTCGAGATAGCTCTGAAGCGTAGGCTCCGCATAGCCGGGGTTGTATTCGTCGTAGGCCGGATCGGCAAAATCGTAACGCGCCTTTTCGAGCCCCGCGTGCACGGCGTCCACGCGCACGAAGCGCGCGCCGAGTTTGTATGCCTCTTCCGCCACGATGTTGAAGAACGGCCAGTGGATGGGTTCGCCCCGAACCAGCAGGTTCTGACCTTTCTGGAGGTTGAGTCCCGTCGTGAGGACGATCCGTGCGTAATGGCGCTGCATATCCTGGTTCATCGGCTGCTCCTTTCTCTGTAACTCACATGATAGCTGAATACACCGGGTTTGGCAAGAGATAATGCTGTTGTGTGACGCTGATGCATCAAACCGATCTTCCTCCGGATTTGCGGCCATGAATCGGCGCGTTCCGGAACTTGCATTTTCGAGCGGAAAAAATTATCATGATATATTCTATCATCGGAGAATGCCTTGAAGTACTTGCTGGTCGCCGTCGGCGGAGGAACGGGCGCCGTCTTGCGCTACCTGCTTTCGCGGGGAATCGGCGGAGCCTGGAACGGTTCATTCCCGCTCGGAACGTTTGTCGTCAACGCATCGGGATGCCTAGCAATCGGGGCGCTATCGGCGGTGTTCGAGCATTTCGTCCTTCAGCCGGAGTGGCGATTATTCCTGGTGGTCGGTATCCTGGGAGGATTTACCACCTTCTCCAGCTTCAGTCTGGAAACCTTTCAATTGTTCCGGGAAAGGGAAATAGACGCGGCCGTCGCCAATCTGCTCCTGTCCAACGTGGTCGGCGTCGGAATGGTGGCCGCCGGATATTTCGGCGTCAGATGGTGTTTAACCGCCTGGGGAGGCAACGGATGAGCATCCGGGAAGAAGACGTTCTTCTCCGCGTTTTCACGGGAGAAACGCAGACCGTTCACGGACGAGCGCTTTACGAGGCGATCGTTCTGGAAGCGCGGCGCATCGGTATCGCGGGCGCCACAGTGATACGCGGGGTTTACGGTTATGGCGCAAGCCGGAAACTGCACAGCGCCAAACTGGTGGAACTGACCGAGGACCTGCCGGTCATTGTCGAGATGGTGGACACCATAGAAATGATCAATGAAATGCTTCCCTGGCTCGATGCCAACCTGAAAAAAGGTTTCGTCACCATGGAAAAGGTTTTCGTCAAGCGATTTCCCGGAAATCAGGAAACCAGCTTGTAACCGGCTGCATCTACTGCCTCACGAACCGCTTCCAAGTCGAAAACGCCGTAAATCAGGGCCTCGTTCTGCTCCAGGCTGACCTCGGCTTTCTTCACGCCTTTCACGCTTTCGATGGCGTTTTTGACATGTTCGACGCAATGTTTGCAGTTCATTCCCTCGATTTTCACGCTGGCCGTCTCAGCCATCACCAACCTCCCGGAAATAATGACGGTTTCACTTCGCTTCTTCCTGCTCGCGGTCGTACGCGCCGATTGCACTCAGCGTATCCTCGATTCTCTTTGAAACGTCCTGGGGAATCTCGCTCAAGTACTTCATAGTCCATACCGTTTCGCCCTTCCGATTGATGTAAGAGTAACTCTCACCGTCGTCCACCCATGCGAGACCTTTGTAAAAGGGATAGGCGTCGACATATTTCGCGGGAACGACTTCCTCGCCCTTTTCGTTGATATATCCCCATTTGCCGCCCAGCTTGACAGCCGCCAATCCCTCCGAAAAGAACTGCGCATCATCGTAATCGTTCTTGACCGCGAGCCTGCCGGTAAAGTCGATGAAACCCCATTTGCCGTCCTGCCTGACCGCGGCAAGATTTCCGCTGTAATCCTGCGCCGCTTCGAAAACGGGCTTGACGGCGATCGAACCGTCCAAATTGATATAGCCGTACCTGCCGGATACAGACACGAGCGCCTTCCGCCGGGAAAACGACGATGCCCAGTCGAACTTCGGGGTAATGCGGATCTCTCCTTTCCGGTCGATCCAGCCGTACTTGCCGTTCATCTTTACCAGTCCGAGGTTTTCGGAAAAAGCGCAAGCCTCGTCGTACTTCGGCTCGAAAGCGGGCTTGCCGTTGCGGTAGACGAAACCGTACTTGCCGTTCAGTTTGACAAGCGCGAGATCGCGGTAGCAGTTGCCCGCTTCTTCGTATATGGGCTTGACCACCCAACCGCCGCTTTCGTTGATATAGCCCCATTTGCCGTTCAGCTTTACCGGGGCGATCGCTTCACCGCCGTCGGAACCGAAGAAAAGCCCGGCATCCTCATAAACCGGCTGGATGATACTGCCGTCAAGCTTGAGATAACCGTATTTGTCGCCCTTGCGTATCAGCCCGAAACCCGAGGTAAAATGCCATGCTCCGTCGAAACTTGGCTCCAGCACCACCGTCCCCGTCTGACCGATATAACCCCATTTGCCGTTCTGGAATACGGGATAGATAGTCTGCCCCTTTTCCGGGAACGCCGGCGCGGCCAGAAAAATCAAAAATGCCGCGGCCAGTATGATCCTTTTCACTTCCACCTCCCCGTTACGGGAACATCTTCATTATGAATATAACACGAACGCGTCCGGATTCAACCCCGGCTTTTTCCCTTTCGATCGGAAAGCAGACCATGTTGACTTTTGGATGCCACTAAAAAGGATACCCTTTTGATTTCCAGGAAAATTCCGATAATCACCGCGACACACAAAAGCTTCCCATCAAGGAGATCCGAGGATGAAACCGCGATCCTGCATGCCTTTTTCCCTTTTCATTTCATCGATCCTGACCCTTTGCCTGTTCGTCCCGCTATTCGCAAACGACTGGGAAAAAATGAACCTGCGCGGCCGTGTAAAACAAGTTACAACGACAGCTTGGACCGTCGGCACAAACGGGCAAACGAATCTCCTGTCTTCCGATATAACCGTCTTCAGCGAATCCGGCTACGTTCTGGAAACCCGTTCGGATACGGAACGGATCCCACATGAGTACGACAACCGCGGAAGGGAAATCTCCGTTCAGACCTTCGACACCAACGGAAAAGGAAGCGACAAGCTCACCCGCAAATACGACCGGAAGGGGCGCCATATCCGGGATTATTATTACGACCGCTTCGGCGATCTGACGAAGTATACGTCCCATTGGTACGATAGCGAACAACGGAAAGCAGAATCCATCACCTATGACTCTTCCGACGTCATTCTGGACCGCACCACCTACGACTACGACAGGAAAACCGGGAAACTGTTCCGCCTCACCATCCGTTCTACCGGTGACAATGGCACGAAAACCGTTGTCCTTTACGACGGAACGGGCAGGGAAACCAACCGCTGCAACTATTCCGGCAAGGACAATTCCATCTCCAGCCGCAGTACCTTCCTCTACGATGATAAGGGCGACGTGGTCCAGGAAGTGAAGTTCAACGCCGAGGAAAACCGTACCCGGCGCTGGGTGACACGCTACGAATATGACCGGAAAGGCAATCCCGTAAAATCCATGATGACGGAAGCGCTGGAAACAACGGAAATCCCGGTTCTGCTGACCCGTTTCGAATATGTTTACTGGTAGGTGAATTCACATCCGGATCCCGTATTCCTCCATCTTGCTGCGCAGCGTATTCCGGTTGATTCCGAGATACTCGCTGGTCTTGACCTTGTTGCGGTTGTTATAGATCAGCGCCTTGGTAATCAGTTCCTTCTCGATATGGCCGATGACGCGCTGGTAAAGCACTCCCGAGTTGGACAGATTCTTCACGAAATTGTCCACCCACTTGCTGATCTGGATGTCCGGGATCTCGTCCGAACCCGCAAGGAACGACGGCAGGTTCATGATTTCAATAAGGCGGGTGCGGCACAGCAGAACGGCGCGCTCGACCACATTCTCGAGTTCGCGGACATTTCCCGGCCACTGGTACGACTGGAGTAGCATCAACGCTTCCTGGGTAATCCCGTCCACCTTCTTGCCGTCGCGTTCGGTATATTTCTGGATGAAATGGTGCACGAGAAGCGGGATATCATCCTTGCGCTCCCTCAAGGCCGGCACGTGAATTTCCACGACGTTAAGCCGGTAATACAGGTCTTCCCGGAATTCTCCGCCCTTGACAAGCTTGTCCAACTGCTTGTTGGTAGCCGAGATCACCCGGATGTCCACCGGCGTTTTCGTTTCGCTTCCGACGGGCTCGATCTCGCGCTCCTGGAGAACGCGCAACAGCTTCGCCTGGAGGTAGAGCGGCATATCTCCGATTTCGTCCAGAAAAATCGTTCCGGTGTTGGCAACCTGGAATTTACCCTTCTTGTCGGTGTTCGCGCCCGTGAAGGCGCCTTTTTTGTAACCGAACAGCTCGCTTTCCAGCAGATTTTCCGGAATGGAGGCGCAGTTGATGGAAACGAAAGGCTTGTCGCGACGGGAGCTGTTGTAATGCAGAGCCTTGGCGATCAACTCCTTTCCCGTTCCGCTCTCGCCGAGAATGAGAATGGAGGAACTGGAGTCGGCCACCATATCCACGAGGTCGAAGACTTCCTGCATCCGCTGGTTCTTTCCGATGATATTCTGCAGATTGTAGTTGCGGATCAACTCCTTCTTCAGACTCAAGTTTTCCTGGACAAGACTTTCCTTTTCCTCGGAAATGCGACGGACGAGCTTCACCTTGTTGGAGATGGCATTCGCCACCAGCGTCAACATATTCTCATCGTCCTGGAGGATCGCGATGTTCTCGAAAGGCCGCTCCACCGTGAGTACGCCCAGAACCATTCCTTCGAGCCGGATCGGCACAGCGATGAAGGAAATGGAAACGTTTTTGTCGCGGCGGATCTGCATGCGGTTGAGAAAGGAAGGATCGTGATTGATATCCGGAATGGAAATCGCTTTCGCGGTTTCCACCACTTTCCCGACGACACCTTCACCCACCTTGTAAATGCCGCGTGACATTTCCTCGTCAGTGATGTTGAACGCGGTGACGACGGAAAGCTGGGTAAAATCCTCGGCTTCGAACATCACCAGCATACCGCGCAGGATGCCGAAATTGTCTTCGAGTTTCTTCATCACGATATCGAAAACGGTCTTGAAATCATGCACCTTTTCAATGGCCTGGGAAATGTCGATCAGGAGTTCCTGCTGCCGTACCCGGCGTTCCAGTTCCATCGTCAGGCGGGAACGGATGAGGATCTGTGCCGCCTGATTGGCGATAGTGTGAAGAAGTTCGAGGTCGTCCTCCGTGAAGGCGTTCTTGCGGGTACTGTCCACGTTCAGAACACCCAGCACCTTGCCATGCACAGCAAGAGGTACGGCAAGTTCCGACTGGATATCCTTCTTAACGGAAATGTAAACAGGGTCCATGGACACGTCGTTGATGAGACGCGGAATACCATCCTGACAGACAATGCCGGTCAGTCCATCGCCGATGTTGATCTGGACGGTGTTGACCACATTCTCGTCCAGCCCCCGGAATACCACGAAGCGAAGTTGCTTGGAAAAACTGTCCTTGAGCATGATGGAGCCGCTGTCCGCACCGGTAATGGCGATGCTCTTGTCCAGCATCAGAATCAGAAGCTCCTGGGGATCCTGAGTTTCGTTCATCGCGATCGTCAGGTACTGAATCATTTTAAGCCGCTTGACCTTCTCTTCCAATTCCCGGATTTGCGATTCGTCCATAGAACACTCCATCCAGACAGCCTGTTTTTTAACCAAGCGTTCCATATATTATAATCGAAACTCACTGAATAATCAAGAGTTGAACACTTGACCTTTTGATTTTGAGAAAATTGAAATTTGAGGAATATTTGTGCGGTTCCGGCTCAAATTTCGCGCATTTTCCGGAAGAAATGCGAATTTTGACCATCCCTCTTCGGAATATTCACTTAAATTCCGAACATCCCCATGGATTTTCAGGGTCAAACAGAACTTTCATCAAACACTTGCAAGATTCAACGGGACGCTCTATAATAATTCCCTGAGATTTTTGGAGAGATGTCCGAGTGGTTTAAGGAGCGCGCTTGGAAGGCGCGTGTACAGCAATGTACCGGGGGTTCGAATCCCCCTCTCTCCGATTTACTTTCTTTTCTTTTCCCGCAACTTTTCCCCACCTCAGTACATGGCACTTCTTCGTTCACGCGTCAAAGTACAGCTTGTTCTCCGGGGAATGATACTTCTTGTAGAATTCCATAGATGAGATGCAGGTGTTACACAGTAATAACTGAACTTCTCGGATATCCGCCCCGTGACTAAAAGAGAATCATATTTCAGGAAACAAATCAGTTACAGATATTTTCAAACCTTTCAATACAGACGATTCAACAACTCCTCCAAGTTCTACAATGATGCCAGGTTGAAATTTCCCATCGGAACCAATGCGATAAGTCGAAACCATCCTGCCGGGATCGATGATCCAGTATTCTTTTACGCCATGCTTTTCGTAAAGATCATATTTCTCGCGATAGTCTTTTGTCGCTGTACTCGGAGATAGAATCTCCGCTACAAAATCAGGGACGCCGCGTACCCCACGCTTATCGATTTTGGATTTGTCGCAAACCACGATAATATCAGGTTGAACCACCGTCATCGTATCATCGTCTGATTCGTCACCATCCGGAAGCCGGACATCAAACGGAGCAGCAAAAACATTACAGGGTTTTCCCCGAAGGAAGATCTTGATAATCGTGAATAATTCCCCTGATATACTCTGATGAAATGTTCCAGGGGCAGGCGACATATCGTAAGCCAATCCATCGATCAATTCCCACCGTTCCGCAGGATTAGTCCAGGTTAAATAATCCTTGTAGGTAAAAGATTCTCCACTTTTCGAAAGTGCGAGTCCCATACACCCTCCAGTTATCTCAGGATATCATAACTCGGAATAATGCTTCATGCAAAAATCGAGGGGGTCTTTCTAATTTTTCGCTCTTGAATGTACACAACAGTCTTCTTCACACCTTTCACCGCAGGCGCCGGCTTGAATTTCACAGCTCTCTTTGCCGGAACCTTCACTGCTTCGCCGGTCCTCGGATTCCGCGCCATCATGGGTTTCCTGGTAATGGCCTTGAACGAACCGAGTCCACGCAGTTCCAGCTTTTCCCCAACCTTGAGATCCGTCACGCTCTTGGTGATGAGCTGAAGCACTTCTTCCACGACCGCCTTTGTCTCGTCAAGTTAATGTTCAGCGCCTTCGCGGTCTCGGAGTCGTAGAAGCCCTTGATAATGTCCTGCCTGGTTAGCACGGTCTTGATTGATTTCGCCATTTTATACTCTCCTTAATTTCTATCTTTATTTGGCTTATTGTGTATACAGGTGACATATTCGTGATAATATCGCAAACTTGAACCGCATTAAAGCGGGAAGCATTTGTTCCCTGGGTAAAATAATACCCCCAGAAAACATGTCCAATACCATTTATTTGGTACTGGTTATAATTCGAGATTCTGTCATTCTCGGAAGCCTGAAGGTCTATCACAGGCATTACCGGCTTCACTGCCGCTTGACAGGCCGAAATCACAGCAACTGAAATTATTACAAGAAATCGAGCCACATGTTTCAATTCTGACATTGAATGTTCCTCCTATGTTATCAATCAAATATACGCTTTCCGTTCTCCTGAGTCAGTCTTTAAAGCAAGTCACAGTCCCTATCCCTCCAGCCGAATTCGTCTGTGAGAAAGTCAACTCAGAACTGCTTGCCATAACGTTAAATATCACAATAGATATTGATGTTCCGTTTGCGTTAATAATAATAGTTCCCGCACTGTGTATTGAATATGTTCCGTAATATGTTACAGATGAAGAATTCATTGTATCCGTTTCAGTATAATTGTAAGAATTATCGAACGTAAACACTTGTGTAATATTTTGCCCTGTAAATTTCCAACTTCCCACAATCTGCGACTGGCTTGTTACCGTTTCCTCCGTTGCAACTAACGAACACGAAGTAAACAGAACCGCCAACCCTACCGACACGAACAGCTTCAACATTGTATCCTCCTGAAATAATTGCAATTCCAAAAATTCACTTCTCGTCCCAGTTCGGCAGCCCAGAGCGTGCGCCGTCGACCGTCTCCTTTCCAAGTTCCTGGCGGCTTCCCCGAGACACGCTTACCGCCCCTTACTCATAGTCACCCACCGTTGCCAACCACAAATGCACCGTCAACTGTTATGAATTCTTTCGGTATTAAAATGGGAGCGACCTTTTGAGTCGCCCCCATTTTTATCGAAATTCCGTCAGATCGAACCCGGCAGGAAGTTTACCTGCGCGTCATAGCGCGGGCGCACATCGCCGCGGACGTTGCCGTTCGAATCGGTGAAAGGGAGAATAAAATAATTGTTGAGAATGCTTTTCGCCCCTGATACGCATCCGGCAGAGTTATAAGGTATGCAATTGTAAGTCAATGCATTAGCTCCGGTACCTCCCGGGCATGTCAATACTACTAACTTGATTTTCATATTGGTTAAGTTATTAACTCCGTTTGTCATGACAGATACAGGAAACCGGAATGTCCATACCCGTTGAAGCGGATCGGACTCCTGTGCATAGTTGTAGTAAGTCTCCATTATATTGGAGTTCATTTCGATGTATCCATTTTCGTTATAAATAGCATACTGTTGAAACATGCTGTTTGTCGTTACATTAGTCATTATACAGATTTGGGTTCCACCGATTTTTTTGAAAGCCGCATCATACCAATTGCCGATGTATAAATCGCTGGCAAATCCACTAAAATAGACTCCTTTTGACCAAAGAAGAGTTCCCCGATTTAAAATATCATTTCCAATGCGGGAATCCGATCCGTCGAAATTGGTTACACCAATATCCCACACGCGATCGAAATAAACCATCAAGCATGTTCCAAATAGAGTATTATCGAAACATGCTTTCACGGCTATATAAAACCATGTGGAATCCCATGTAACCCAAAGTTCCGACAGTTCCCCTTCAGCATTAATATTGGTAACCCAATTGGTGTTAGTTATTCGATAAAGCAACGTCCTATTTGTTGCTCCATTGGTAATAATATTCGTATACACATTTGATAAAGCAAGTTCCTTCATAATATTTGTACTCAGTAACGACGGGAGCAAGGGTACGCACTGGTTTTGAGAACGCACCGGAAACTGAACGAACTGGTAGGCTCCTTGATGATCCCGATTGACCTGATTGAGATCATAATCCAGCAACGAAGTCTCGGAGGCAAGGCACTCGTCATTGTCCCATCCCGCATTGGAAGCTGTCCAGTTGGAATTGGAATAATAGACAGCGATGGTGGAAGACTTGTCAACACCCGTAGTGCGTCCAGTCGGAGTTGGTCCCGTAGTATTGGTAAGAACGAGCGATAGTGTAGCAGACTGCGAAGAACTGCTGGCCGGATTTGCAGACGATGCCTTTGATGAGCTCGAATTTGCCGCCTTTAGCGAACAAGCAGAAGCATCAAAAAGCACGAGAACCAGTAAGAAGAACAGAACTGAACGGAAACGATTCATGGCTTATCCT
>Ga0326727_10027600_pt1 | contig 10411 bp, 10 predicted proteins | sample MB2enrmetagenome_FD_207643 | JGI IMG/M metagenome (GOLD analysis project Ga0326727, IMG submission 207643) | Lab enriched peat soil microbial communities from McLean, Ithaca, NY, United States - MB29MY | ecosystem: Environmental > Terrestrial > Soil > Wetlands > Peat | place: USA: New York...
TCGGAGAGCGGCTTGCCCTGAGCGAACTCGACGGCGGCAAACTCGAATTCCCGCCGCACGATAAAATCCACCGCCGGGGCGTCCCGCAACGAGCGTTCGGGCAATACGCTGACGTGCGGGCCGACAAAAGCGATCTTAAGCCGGGGATTGGACTGCTTCATGGCCGCCGCCAGGCGCACGTCGCCCGGGAATCCCGGCGTGCTGGTAAACAGCACCACAAATTCGTAATCGCGGACCAGTTTGATGACGTCCTCGGCCGTAACGTGATGGGGAGGCGCGTCCAGCAGGCGGGCGCCTTCCAACATCCCCGTCGGATAGGCCAGCCAAACCGGATACCAATACGATTCGATCTCGCGCGTCGCCGGCCATCGCGAACCGGCTCCGCCATCGAAATTTTCAAAGGACGGAGGATTCAAAAATAGTGTTTTCAGTACGCTCATTTCCACTATTTATACTAGCATTCAGCTACCCCGGAGAGAAGATCAAAGCAGGTTCCCAAGTTGCCCAGCCCGTCCGTAATCCCTGTTTAATGCGTGGGTTAGGCCGTTCAGGCTAATTTAGGTGCCGCTGAATGTTGGGGGCTAAGGTGTTATTTTTGCGGGGTTGAAAGGCTAACAGTTCACAGTTTACAGTTTGCAGCCAGATGGGCCTGCCTATGGCACTTTCAGTTCTTTGCCCCTCGCTGCGTTCCTCGGCGTCAATCTGCGGCGATTCGGGGTTTTGTTTGGCTGCAAACTGTGAACTGTAAACTGCAAGCCTGTTCGGCCCTCGCGACTCGCAACTTGAAACTGGTTTTACTGCATTGCCCATCCTTCCAGCCCCCCGATGTTACGCAGCAACTGCAGTCGTGCCCGGTCCAGTTCGAATTGGGCATCGAAGAGGGCGCTTTGTTTATCGTCAGCCTGGATGTGCGCGTTCACTTCGTCCTTGATGGTGGCATTGCCGGCCTGAATCCGCGGTTCCACGGCTTCGCTTTCGGCCTGCGCCAACTCAAATTCGAGCTGGGCCACGTCGCGGGCGGCTGAAAGTTGATCGATGGTCCGCTGCAGCCGCAGCGTTTCATTGGACAGTTGCTCCCGCAGAGCCGTTGCCTGTTTTTGCGCCTTCATAGCATCAGCGTCGGCAGCGGCGGCGTGACTCCGCTGGGCGGAATTCAAGAAGGGAACACGAATGGCCAATCCGAGAGTTGCGTTGTTGCGCGAGAACTGGCCTTGCGGAAACAGCTGGTCCAGGCCGTTGTATTTCGTAAACAAGCCATAGTCTCCGACCAGATCGATCGTGGGATCGAGCTGCCGATGTTCGGCCCCGGCGCGCAAAGCCGCCGACTTCGCCCGTTCATCGGCGGCCTTGATGGCGGCATTGTTGGCGAGGGCGCGGGCGGCAAGATCGTCTTGTTGATGGACCTCCGGACGAGGGGGAACTGAAGCGATATCCGTAACCAGCCCGTGGGCGTCAAGCCCGGTCAACTGGGCAAGACGCTGGCGCAGCAGATCCACGTCGCCCTGGACTTGCGCCAGCCGCATGCGCACGCGGGCGGAATTCAGACTGGCTTTTGTGAGATCCATTTTGCTGTCCACCCCGGCCTGGAGCCGTTCGCGGCTGATGGACTCCAGCCGGCCGGATTCTTCCGTTTCGCGCTGCAGCGCCGCCAGCTTGGCGTTGGCCTGATCGAGTTGGATATAGGTCAGCGCCGTTTCCAGCAGGGTCGCCTGACGCTGGTCGTCAAACAACGTGGAGGCGGCATCCCAGTCCGTGCGCGCCGCCCGCAGAAAATTGTTCTGCCCGAAATTCAGCAGATAAGATCGCGCGGAAATGTTGAATACCGAAGGCGCAGACCCTTCAATGCTCATGGGATAGCCCCAGACGTTGGCCAGTCCCGATCCGAACGTCAGTTGAGGGATAAAGGCATTACGGGTCTCCAGGTAGGTCTGGTGGGCGTGTATCTGGTCGGCCTGCGCGATCCCCATGCCGGTGCTGTGCTTGAGCGCCAAATCCAGCGCGTCCCGGAAAGAAACCTTCTGCGCCTGCGCCCCGGGCGCCAGCAGCAGGCATATGACCGCCAGGAGTATTCGCCGGGAAATTCTCATTGCTTTTACCTTTCGGCAACTTGGACTAGAGTTAGTTGTAATCGGTATTGTGATTCGGCTCAAGAGGAGTTCTTTGGCCGTCGGCTTTCGGCCCTCGGCCTTCGGCCAGAACTTGAAACTCTGAAACCTTGAAACCTTGCCTTTATGAATCCCGCTGACCAGATTCGCCGCCTGCACGATTCCGGCTTTACGCTGGAGAACTTCGAGCGTTATCCGCGCCACCTTGCCGCGATTCGTGACAACTGCATTGCGCTGCTGGAAGCGACTCCCACCGGCCTGAAGATGACCGGTGTACCGGGCTGGCATATGGGCGAGCTGATGGGCGTGCTGGTGGAAAAGGGAGGCCGGAAGGTATTTCAAGCCAAGACCGAGATCGTGGAAGCGACGGCGGAACGGCTGGAAGCGCTGGAGCGCTTCCGCGCCGCCATCGAGGAAATCCTGATGCCGGCGGCGTAGCGCCACCGCCTGCGGGCTCTATCTGAAGTGGCCGAAATTCCACTTCGGCCGTTGTCACTTTTTGGGTATGATTCGTCCCATGTTTACGACGCAGTTTCGTTTGCTTGCCGGACCGGCCTTTGTTTTGCCGCAGGGGTCGTTCCCGCCAGGTTCAGGGAATTTGCCGAATCCCGCAATGGAGGCGAGGCGCCGTTTTCGCGCCAAGGAGGCCGGATGGATCATCGGCATTTTCCTTGGCCTCATCGTTCTGTTTGTCGTTGGCCTTTTCGTCCTGCTCAGCAGCTCCGAGGTGTTTCAACGCGCCGTCCAGCAAGCGCAATCGAACCCGGCCGTAGTCGAACGGCTTGGTCAGCCGATACGGCGAGGACTCCTGTTCTCTGGAAACATAAAAATCTCAGGGTCGTCGGGACATGCCGACTTCGCCATACCGCTTTCCGGGCCAAAGGGAAAAGGGACGCTGTATGGGGTGGCTACCAGGAGCGCCGGCGCCTGGAAGTTCGAGACGCTGCAGTTTGCCATCGAAGGGGAATCACAGCGAATCAATTTGCTGGAGGACAATAGCCAGCCACCGCCTCCACCTCCAGAGCCTTAAGTGCTCGGGAATTCTGCCCACAAGAGCCTTGCGGAGGGGCGATTCGCTGGGGTTTTATGATGCTAGACATAATATCTGTTATCGGACGCTGCGTTATTCTCGTCCTGTGCGGCTGTTCCTGAGCGTCGGAAACCGAAGACCTTGCGACTAAACACAATTCCCTGCGACTGGCGTCCAGAATCCAAAGAGGCTTTCGGGAATTTCTGTGGTACGCTTTCAGGCGATGAAGATAGACTCTGCCATTGCGCTGCTGGGCTTAGCGCTGTTCCCGCTTGTCGCCGTCGCGGCAGAAGTTTACGACTTTAAGGTGGTCGGGGGCAAGGAGATCATGTGTATGCACACCGGCCTCACCAGTGACCTTCATGATTGTGGGGTGAAGTCGGATTGGTACACGTACGTCTTTGTTGGCTCTATCGCTTCCATCACACCGCTAAAGGAGGGGGATGGGGGGGAGTTTCAGTTGCAGATCACGCCCGTGGAGGTCTTTCACGGCCAGCCTCCGACCCCGCTGATCGTTAAAACATCACGGGGCCTTTGCTTTCCCGAACTGGTGATCGGGGACCACTGGCTGTTCTTTCTTCGTAAAGAGAAGGAGGAACCGATCGTACTCGACTACTACGGGAACGACAGCCGCCCGGTTGCGGATGCCGGGCAAGAAATCGAAACTCTTCGTCGCCTAAAAGCTATTGGCCATGCCGGCATTTTGCGCGGACAGGTTCTTGCGGGACCATGGTACGCCAAAAAACCGGTCGCCAAAACGCAAGTCATTGCACGGAGGACCTCCGACCATCGACAGTTTCTAGCCACGACCAGTGAGGATGGGCACTATGAATTTAACCCCCTTCCTCCCGGCGATTACGACTTGATTGCAAGAGAAAGCGGATTAAAGCGCCTCATCGAGGGGCCATCATTAACTCCCGGCAGTTGCTGGGACTTGACGGTGGCCATCCCCCCGAAAGGCCAAATCAGCGGCCATGTGCGACATCGGGACGGTGCCCCATTCGCGCATGCAACCGTACTCATCATCAACTTGGATACGACATCCTGGAGTGCGAGTGAGACCGACGAGAGCGGCCATTTTGACCGATCTGAGTTGGAGCCAGGACATTATGTGATCGGAATGTTTGACTTTAGGCCTGACCTCTTGGGAAGACACTTCGATGATTCGCCTCCACCCGCTGTATCCCTGTATTACCCGGGAGTGAAGAAGCGCGCCGATGCAAAGGTGATTACAGTTACAGATGATGGGAAGCGAAATTACGCCAGTTTCGTCGTTCCCTAGGCCCTCGGAACTCATCGAGGAAGAAATGTTATTATGGCCGCAGTTGGTCGTGATAGACGACTCGAACAATTCTCCCATTGTGCTCGACATCCCAGATGGAGACATCCCTGCACCGACGGAACAGCCGGCCCTTCCCTGTCTCGATCCGTTGAATAATCTTCTTAATTGTCGAGACTGTGAGGACGATGCCATACCTTTCCAAAGCACGCTGACGCGCATGGAGGAACAGCCATCGTTTTCGTTTATTCAACGACATCTCTGCTCCTGGCCGCTCGATATGCCTCGGCGGCAACTTTATACGAGTACGCCGCTGACAACGGGCCATCAATCACCTTGGATCAGGGCAAGTTGGTCTTCTCCGATCCCGGCATCGAAAAGGAATTCAAACGGCAACTAGACGCGAACAGAGCGCTCTACGATTCTTTCAGGGCTCAGGAGCGTGAACTGGCCAAGCGCCAGCAGGAGGCAGGTCGTAAGCACTAGATTGGATACTACTCCTCCATCGTCGGCAGCTTTGCGTTGTCCAGCGTATTGTCCACCAAATGAATGGACTGCAAGTCCCCTAGTCCAGTCGAGAGAAACGTTTGTGTTCCCGGCAACGCATGGCAGGCGCGTACGACCGCTCCCGGGCTCTTGGTGAGCCGCAATACCGGCGAGTCCGGAAGATGTTTTCCGGCCGCCAGATCGTCGAGCTCGGCGTTGGATGCCGCTTCAATGGCGAAAGCGGGACCCTGGCCGGGAGTGATCTGGACGTGGTGCAGCTCCAGCCCATTTGTGTACCGCGCCGTGAGTCCCTGCTTGCCGGAGCCAAGGATATCGGACAGGCGAAGGCCGGCAATTGGCATCTCGGGCAGTCCGTCGATCTCGGCCACCTGGCGAGTAGCGCCGCTGATGGTTACGTGGCTGATGGCGATATTGCGAAAGGCCGGCGTACGCTCCGAAACCGGCTCCTCGCGAGTCGAGCCTTCCCCGCCCATCACGTAATAACTGGTGACTACAATGCCGGTGCCGACATTTTCCATGGTCCAGTTGTCGAAGCGGAGATCTTCCACCACTCCTCCGCGACCCCGGCGGCTCTTGATGCGAATTCCATTCTCCGTATCCACGGCGGTGATATTGCCGGCCACTACGTTGCGGATACCGCCCGAGGTCTCGCTGCCAATCACCACCGCGCCATGGGCGTGGTGCACAGTGCAGTTGGTGATCGCGACATCTTCGCTGGGGCGATTGACGCGCCGGCCATCGGCGTCTTTGCCGGACTTGATCACAATGCCATCGTCGCCGGTATCGATATAGTCGTCGGCTATGCGGACAAAGCGGCTGGAGTCCACCACGATCCCATTGGCGTGGGGCCCGGGATAGGCTTCGATCATCAGGTTCCGGACCACGGCATTCTCCGAGTAGAGCAAATGCACCACAAACATGGGCGCGCCGACGATGTGTACGTTTTCGACGAGTATGTTTCTGGCGTTCATGAAGAACACAAAGGATGGCCGTAGTTCAGGCGCGGCGGCGCGATAGTCCGCCTCTGAAACCGGCTGCCTGGCTTCGAGGGCCTTCAGTAGATGATCCCAATGCGGGCCATTGGCATTTTCGGCATCGCTGGAACGTTTCGGGGCGGCGCCACCGTAGGCCGTGCCCCACTGCTCGTAATCGCCTGTGGTGAGCGTGCCCCGTCCGGTGATGGTTACGTTTTCCACGTCATGCGCGCCAATGAGCGGCATGGGAACCAGCGCCTCCACACCCAGATACCGGCCCCTGGTGAACGGCAGCGGCGCTACGGGAAAGGCGATGGTGGCGCCGGCATCAATTTCCAGCGTCATGTTGCTGAATAATTCGATGGGCCCGGAGGTGTACCGGCCCGCGGGCACATAAATAGTGCCGCCGCCTGCGGCTTTCGCGGCGGCGATCGCTCGTTGCAAGGCCTGCGTCGCCGGTGCGGAGCCGTCGTTTTTAGCACCGTAAGCCACGATGTTGAACACCGGCTGGCCGGAATTGGCAGCCCAGGCGGGCGCGGGCATAACCAACAGGTTCGCAAACACAATGCCGCAGAGTGCAAGCGTATGGAAAAGCGGCTTATGCAACAAATTCACGCCAGTTCCCTTCCGCAATGAACGACCAGTCCGGCCGACGACTAGTTCTTGCGTTTGCATGGTCAATATACATGTTGTAGCGCAGGATTTGCGTCGGGACTCACGTCCCTCCGCCCATCTGTCGCCCCTTGCGGGGCTCACCTCTCTTGAGAAGCCCACCCAGGATTCCGGCGCACGGCGCGCCCGGAAGGCGCGCCGCACGCCTCTATCCTGGGCTAACATCTGGTCGCGCCTACGGCGCTCGTATCTCTAGAGGAGCGCAAGCTTGCGCAGCCGCTGGCATTAGGCGAGTAATGAAAGTATTCGTTCAGATTCTCCGGACTTTGAAACTTTGCAACTTTGAAACCTTGAAACCGTACAATACCTTCGTGGCTAAAGACGATCTGTTTGACGTTCTCATAATTGGCGCCGGGCCGACGGGGCTGGCTTGCGCGATTGAGGCGCAGAGGGCGGGGCTGAAGGCGGTCAGTATCGATAAAGGCTGCCTGGTCAATTCCCTGTTCCATTACCCGGCCACTATGACATTTTTCACCACGCCGGAGCTGCTGGAAATTGGCGACATACCCTTTTCCAGCCCCAATCAAAAGCCCACCCGCCAAGAGGCGCTCGAGTACTACCGCAGAGTCGCCGAGCACTACCACTTGCGGGTGCACCAGTATCAGTGCGTCGATAAGGTGACGGGCGCGGACGGCGATTTCCAAATTCACACTACCGATCTGCACCGGCGCGCCCGCGAGTACCGCGCACGCAAGCTGGTAATCGCCACCGGCTACTATGGTCTTCCCAACCTGCTCAATATCCCCGGCGAGGACCTGCCCAAGGTCTTCCACTATTACCGCGAGCCGCATCCGTATTTCGATTGCGATGTGGTGGTGATTGGCGGCAAGAACTCGGCCGCCATCGCGGCCCTGGAACTGTGGCGGCATGGCGCCCGCGTCACCCTGGTCCATCGCGGCCCCGGCGTGGAGCCACACGTAAAGTATTGGATTAAGCCGGACGTGGAAAACCGTATCAAAGCAGGACAAATTACGGCATTCTTCAATGCTTCCGTGACTGCAATCGAAATGGACGAAGTAGTGCTCAACACTCCTGACGGCGAGCGCCGGCTGGCCAATGACTTCGTCTTTGCCATGACCGGGTACCATCCGGATTTCACGTTCTTGCGCAATCTCGGGGTGGAACTACGTTCGCAGCCCGGAGGCGTGGACGACCCGGAGGTGGAGGATGTCAGCCCGGTTTACGATCCCCAGACGCTGGAAAGCAATGTTTCCGGACTGTATCTGGCGGGAGTGATTGTGGCGGGTTCGCGCACCAGCGAGATCTTTATCGAGAACGGGCGCTTTCACGGGAAGCAGATTGCGGACGATATGCGGCGGAAACTCCGCAAGTAGCGACAGGAGGAAGGGATTTGCAGTGTACAGTTCACAGTTTGCAGCAGGCCATCGATTCCCTTCTGCTTCGGCCGCAAACTGCCTACTGTAAATTGTGAGCCATTTGCACCATTGGCGATTTGCGATTGGCTATTGGCTTGAAACCGGTGCGCGAAAGGACACTCAGCGTGCGCGGCCGGCTTCGGCATCACCAGCTCGTCTCCAGTCGGATGCCTGCCCACCCCAGCACCCAGGAACGATGGCTGACCCATACCGGGATAAACCAATAGCCAATGGCCAATCGCCAATGGCGCTCTTCTCAACTTGCCAGTTTCTCTACCGTCCCCAACTTTTCGATCATGCCCTCCAACAGCTTTTCCCGTTCGCGCAAAGCGGCGCGAAAATCGTGATGATGATGGGCGTGGCGGATTTCCAGCATCAATTCGCGATAGCGTTCTTCGAGAATTTCAGCCAGGAGTTCGTGCTCGGCAGGTGTAAGTTCAACGCGCATGGCCACCCTCCTTTCGAGAGAGACCCACGTTTTCAGAGAGGACCCCGGATCGGCGGCCACTCTCTAATGGATTGGATGGCCAGAGGGAAGAAAACGTTGGATGTCAGAGCGGGAACGCGAAGCGCTGCGGGATTTCATCTCTTCCGCACTTTAACGGGCGCCATCCTGGCAGGCCAGGAGTTCTCTGCCCCCCTTGCGCCGGCAAATATGCAGCCTCAGCCGGCGCAAGGAGGGAGAAAAAGCTCGATTTAGAACGGAATATCCGAATCCGTGATCATGGTGTTATCCCCGGCGGTCTCGTCGGGTCCGCGCTGATCGAAGTTGTTGCCGGCGGGCACGGAGGCGGAACGCGAGGGGGCATCGCCCCCGGCATCGCGACGGCCACCCACCAGTACCAGGTCATCGGCCACCACTTCGGTGCGATATTTCTTTTCGCCGGTCTTCTGATCGTCCCAGCTCGAGGTCTGGAGCTTGCCTTCAATGTACAGGCGATCGCCCTTCTTGACGTACTGGCCGATGATTTCGGCGAGCCGGCGCCAGGCCACGACGGTATGCCACTCGGTACGATCCTGCCAGTTACCCTGATCGTCCTTGTAACGCTCATTGGTTGCCAGGCTGACCCGTACGACCGGAATGCTGTTGCCGGCCACATAACGCACCTCGGGATCGCGCCCCATGGTGCCCAACAAAATGACTTTATTAACGCTCTTCATGCGCGGCGTTCTCCTTTTTCCACGATTAAGGGGTGCGGCCAATATACCAGATCACCGGGGGAATCTGCAGGGATTTCACCACAGAGGACACAGAGGGCACAGAGGGCACAGAGGGCACAGAGGGCACAGAGGAAGACTAAACCTTTTGCCGCAGATCAACGCAGATAAACGCTGATGGGAGCAACCCGCGATTCCCACTCCCACTTTTCCGTACCGATCTGCGTCTATCTGCGTTAATCAGCGGCTGAAGGAGTTGGGGTCTTATCGTTTTTCTTTCCTCTGTGCCCTCTGTGTCCTCTGTGGTGAAATCGTTAGGGATCAAGTCGCGAAGACGTGGTACAGCATGACGTAAATCACGACGCCGGTGACCGAGACGTAGAGCCATACGGGATAGGTCCAGCGGGCGCTGGCGCGATGGCGATCGAACCGTCCGCGCAGCCCCCGGGTTACGGTAACGATCACCATGGGCACCACGGCCGCCGCCAGAATCGTATGCGTCATGAGGATGACGAAATACACCGGCCGTGGCCAGCCGTGGGCCATGAAACGAACCACCCCGGCATGCGCGTGATACCACAGATAGCAGAACAGAAACAGCGAAGAAGTCGCCACAGCCGCCAGCATCACCCGCTTATGCGCCAAACGGCGCCCACGCTTTATGAGCACAATGCCGGTGGCAATCAGCATGGCGCTCAAGCCATTGAGAATGGCGTTAATCGTCGGAAGAATCTGTGCGCCGCCAAAAACCATAATTGGAACGACAGGTTTCAAAGTTTCAATGTCCGGAAAGGCTCTGCACATCCTCCTGCACTTTTGCCCGAACCACCAAATCAAGGCAACCAAGAAATTCAGTACCCACGCAGCTTTGAAACCTTGAAACCCTGAAACCTTCTCTATCCCGCCGGCTTTCTTGACCGGCGATTGGCAATGATGAACGCTACGGCGAACATAATGGCGGAAAATGTTCCCAGAAGCAGCAGCGATTCGGGCACCGGCAAAATGGAACTGGCGCCGGGAAAAAGCAATTGCCGCAGGGCTTCATTCCCGTAGGTTAGCGGATTGAGGCGCATGATAACGCGAATCCAGCCGGAGGCTCCGCTCAGCGGGAACAGTGCGCCCGAAACCAGCCATAGCGGAATCAAAAACAGGTTGACGATGGCATGGAAGGCCTGTGATGAATCCATCGGCCAGGCGATGACAAACCCCAATGCGGTCAGAGAAAAGGCCACCAGAAAAACGGTCAGGATGATGGGCAGGATATTATCCAGCCCCAGATGCGCGCCATGCAGCAGCGGCACGAAGATCAA
>Ga0326727_10027601_pt1 | contig 10411 bp, 3 predicted proteins | sample MB2enrmetagenome_FD_207643 | JGI IMG/M metagenome (GOLD analysis project Ga0326727, IMG submission 207643) | Lab enriched peat soil microbial communities from McLean, Ithaca, NY, United States - MB29MY | ecosystem: Environmental > Terrestrial > Soil > Wetlands > Peat | place: USA: New York...
GGATTGATCTACAAACAGAAACTGGAGTCAAGGCAGCGAGCAACGGTTGCGACTGAGAATGCGCCGGCAATTCCTTCTGCTGCCAACACGCGGCAGAAAGAATCCCCTCCACCTCCGGTGCCGGCTGTTGCGTCCGGCAACCCTGCGGCCGGTGCGATTCCGTCAAATTTGAAGACACCGGTTCTCGCCAAAGAATCGAGTTCTCAAAAACCTGAGAACCAGGAACTGAGCAGCCTGGCCGTACAGTCCGGCCTGGCCCGGCAAAACTCCCGGATTCAGGACTCATCGGCTGCGGAGACGACACATGGAGAGATTCTCGCCAGGCCTCCCGCACCAGTTCAAGCCGGCTCGGCTTTCGTCAGCGCAGAAGCGCCCCGCGCAACGGCCCAGGCTTCACTCGCCGCCGTAGCACGCCCTCACTGGCGTATCAATAGTCTTGGACAAGCGGAGCGCTCCTTCGGCAATGAAGCGTGGCAGGCAGTCCTTTCGAATGAAAGCTCCAAAATGCATGTCGTCTCAGTGTTCAACGGCGACGTTTGGATTGGAGGCGAGAACACACGACTCTACCACTCTGTCGACAACGGCTCCACGTGGGTCCTGGTAGCACTCCCGCAAAGGGATGGTCGCGAACATGTTATCGCTCACATCCGCTTCCAAACTTCCCAGGCCGGCACTGTTGAGGCGGAGGATGGAGTGACCTGGACCACGGATGACGGCGGGATTTCGTGGAACTGAGTCCGAACAGTCATAAACTCCCTGCCGGTTTGAGTCCAGCCGCCTGAGCACATAAGAAACGAAAACAGACCTACCGTCCCTCGCTGGTAACTTCATATTCCACGTGAAAAGGCTTGAGAGGCTGGTTCATATCGAGATGGTCCTGGGCGATCACTTCTCTCACTTGCTCCAGGCGTTCGGAAGGCAGAGGATGGGTGCGAAAGTATCCGCTGAGCCCATCGATGGCAAGGTGACTGAGCTCGCCTGTTGGCGCATCCCTGTGTATGACATACTCGCTGTGCAGTTTGTTCCACGGTTCAAGCAGGTTAATTGCTCCCTGCGGCGAATAGCCAGCCGCATCCGCGACGCGCAGCCCCTCCCGATCCGCTTCGAATTCCTGCTCCTTGCTATAGCCGGCCTGCCACAGAGACATGGGGATTTGAGCGATTGCCGCCACAATTTCCGGATTCACATTCTTCAATTGCGCTTCAATCTGCACCCGCTCAACGGCGTGATAATGGTCAACGTGCTCAATCTCGTGCCCCAGCACAAAGGCAAGTTCGTCCTCGCTGGTCACCCGATCCAGAAGTCCCTGGCCGACAAATATGTGCCCGCCCGGCAACGCAAATGCATTGATCATGTTGGCATTCGGAATGAGATGAAAGCGGAATGCAAGCTTGCGCCTGGCGTGTGCGGCAACGCGACCGCCCACTTCGTTGACGTAGCGCTCCATCGCGGCCATCTCTGCTGTCTGAGCGGGCTGCGCGGCTAAATACTGTTGCGCAAGCTCGTCGCCGATTCGCACTTCCTGATCGTCTGACAAGCGCGTAAAGTGCATGGGCGCACGGGACAAGTCACTCTGCCAATCCGCAGCCGCGTTCACCACTGCGTTGACGCTCACAGCATCTTCGCGCTTCCTGTGTTGCGCGAAGTAAAGAGACGCCCCGGCAACCAGCAATATTGCCACCAATGCCAAAGCGCGCTTCATAACAGCCGCCTGACCGTCTCACGATATTTCCCGTAAAGCGTAGATACCAGCGTCAAGGCGGCTCCCAGCGCAATGAAGGTGATATAGCGGTCCCGTTCGCTTAGGTTCCAGGCATCCAGGACCAAGATTTTCCCCACGCAGAGGAGCAGCAGAAACAGTCCGGTAATGCGATAGCTTCTCTGACTTACCAGAAGTCCCAACAGGATCACGATCACTCCCTCAATGCCCCAGGAAAGCGTGATCATTCCTGGATTCATCTTCGCCGCGATCATGAAAGTGACCAGAACGATGGGCGCAAAGAAGAACAGCTGTTCTGGGTACTTCAGGGCTAGAATGCGGCCAAGCCACGAAACTGGCGGGCGTTGAATATATCGTTGCCGCAGCCGGAAAGCGATCGGCAGCGCGGCAAGCAGGAGCGCGACGGCAAGTGAAAGCACTGAGAAGCTTCCGCGCCAACCTCCTTCAACAAAGTAACTTCCGCCGAAAATGTTGTGAGCGAGTCCGCGAGCTACAATTCCCACAACAAGCAGCGCGGCCTGTTGCTGAAAGACTTCTTTGTCGAGCCAGAGAGTTGCGGCCATCAGTGTCAGCACCAGCACCGCCCAGGCAACAACGATCCACTCCGCGGGCGTTTGAAAATAGAGCAAAGCAGCCACGCTGCCGGTGCCCAAATATGCGATTAGATCGCTCGCCGACCAGTGTGCGATATCAGGCTTCGCGTTGTCCGATTGCAGCTGCGCCCACACGAAGAAATAGATCAGCGCGATGGGTGCGACCGTGTAAATACGTGGGCTGAGCATTTCGCCGGGAAGCGTTGTGGCGCTAAGGTTGACAAAGAAGATTCGCCCGAAAACCGCGCCAAGCGCCAAATAGGACTGCAGCCGAATCTGCCTTTGATGCTGCCATGTGCCAAATTCAAAGAGCAATAGCCCGAATACCGCCAGGCCAACGGCCACACTAATTGCGTTCAACTCGCTCCATAGCAACCACGCCGCAAGGCCTGACCCGGCCCAGGTGTATGCGTGACGCGCTTCGGAGTCGCGAAGGGCCTCGGGCATCCGCACCCACCGAGCCATCGAATAGAGGACTGCAATCAGGATCGACACGGTGATTAGCCGCAGATCGACACCGTGCCACTGCTCTTGCGTGTACATGTTATGGGTGACCGTGCGGATCACGGCCAGTGCAGCGAGGACATGCGCCTGGTAGGGAAGCTCTTCAATTTCGAAGATGCGATCGACTGCTGTGAGTGCGATTGCAAATACGGCCCAGACCGCTGCAAGCCATGGCTGCGGAGACTCATTCCATGCCAGCGCCGCGATGAGTGCAGTCGCGCCCCACGTATGTATCCACGCCGCCGGCCGCCGGTACGGAGCGCCCTTGGGAGCGCAATAACGGGAGATTGCGTAAAGAGCCCCGGCACAACCGAGGAACGGCAGATAACGCTCAATCGAGCTCTGCGCATCCATGTTGACGGCTAGAAGCCGAAAAGCAACAAAAGCCGCCAACACATTTTCCTGATAGGCAAGATCTCTGAGCGCGATGCGGCGGGCAATCAAAGCAAGCGCGACGGCAAAAATCATCCACGCGAGCGCTACCCAGGACGGGCCCAATTCCAGCCATGCAAGAGTTACCACAAGCGATGACGCTGCCAGAAGCGTAAGTGAGCGAAGAGCGCGGTGCAGCACGTCCGCATCGGAAAGAGCCCAGGCGGTCGTATAGAAGATCCCCGCCAGAATCGGCAAAGTGATCAGGCGAGCGGCGATGTGGTGTGGATAGACGTCGGCGAACTGGCAGTTCGTGACTGCAGCGCGAATTGCCCCAGCAACAAACAGCGCACATGCTTGCACAAAGAGATGTTTGTCCTTCAAATATCCTAGTCCCAGAGCTGTCGAGAGCATCAGCGCCGACCAGCCAATCGCAGTCCAGTCGCCGGTGGAGAGAGCCAGCAAACCGAGGAGGCCAGTGATGCAGCCAATATACCCCTGAGCGATCACAAGCGTTTCGTCGAATGTCTTGAAGAGCTGGCGCCATTTCCTGCCGATGAAGAGCGAGTTCAAATAAAACACTGCGCTGCATGTGAGCAGGAGAATGCCGTCCTGGATGAGCGGCGACTCGGAATGTTGACGAAACTCTACAAGGTGCTGTGTTTCCGAGACGATCAACAGGCCGGTGATGCCTCCGGCGAGCAGTCCGAGGCGGCGAAACAGTACTTCAGACTGAACGATTCCAGAGATCAATAGAACTTCTGCGGCGATCATCCAGAAGAACGCGATGTTATTGCCGCTGAACTTGAAGGGCACTGACGCAAACATGAGCATTGTGCCCATCACCTTAAGCAAGAAAAACGCCGGGCGACGACGGCGTGTTACCGGCAATTGCCCAAAGACGAACTCGGCAGCTCCGATCGCGAGGAGTCCGTAGAAGGCAAGCTCCGGGCGTGTGGATTGGAATTTCATGATCACGCCCAGGAGAATGGTGTTGAGTAACGCCGCGATTGTCGAGATGGACTCATCGCGCGGCACTCGAATGCTGCGAACAATATAAGAGACGCGGAAAACCGCCCAGTAAAGGATGAGGATGATAGCGCTGGGCCAGAATTGCGGGAACGCGTGGCCGGCCACGCCATCAGGGTACATTTTGTAGAGCCAATAGAAATGGTTGGAGTAACTGGCCATGATGCCGAAGACCTCAAGTTCGTACCAGCCCATGCGCAATGCGATGGCTACGATGCCAATGGCCAGAATCACCCCGGCAGGAAGTGCGTACACGCTATCCTGGCTGAGCGCGACGGTTGAAAAAGCAAGCAGAAAAGCGAGTCCGGTAACTACCTGCGACTTATAACGCAGCGTGTGCGCCACCATGGCAACAGCTACTGCCAGCATCAGAATGCAATCGAGTGTGTTGGAACTCATCACCGTCATTGCAGGGACGTGATACATGGCATATGTGGTAAAGAAGAGCAGCGCCCAGCCGCCGCCGATTCCAGTGCGGCCAACCAGGCGATACCGTTCTCTGGATTCGAGCCAGGTGCCCCCGCTGAGCATTGCTCCCGCGACGGCATAAATCAGCGCGACACGCGCTCCGGGCCCCATGGAGATGAGCGCCACACGGCCAAGCAGCGCGAAGCCGAGGACCAGCAGGATGATGCCCAGCTTGGCAAACAGATTCATTCCCAGCAGTTCTTCCTGCGGAATTGCGGCCCGCAGTCGTTCAGCGAAGGTCTTGCTTGGCGGTGCGGCTGCAACCGCTGCAAAGCGAGGAATGGCAGTCTGCACGGGGGCCTGCGGCGGGCGGGCTGTATTTTGCGGTTGAGGGGTGGGAGTGGTCATCGGACGCGGAGTCGGAGTAACCGCGCTCGCGGCTGATGCTACGGGCGCTGCTGCTGCCTGTGGAGGAACAATTGGCGGCATCGGCATCTGCGGCGGTTCGGCAGCGGGCGCAACCGGCGTCACTCGCGGCGGACCTGTTTGCCTTAGAGAAGCATGCGGCGCTGGAAAGGTCACAGATTGTGTATCGGCTGCACGGCTAATTGAAGGCGGCGGTATTGGCTTGATTGATTCTCGTGAGACCGCGACTGGCGCCGGTGCACGCTTTTCCTCTTCTGCTGCGATCGGTGGCGTGGGCGAAGAAACCGCATCCGCGCGGACCACGCGCTGAGAGACCTCCGCGAGTTCACGGCGGAGGTTGGCAATCTCCCCCTTCAAATCGGATATCTTGTCGCGATAGTCCCAGGAGATTTCGTCGAGCAGCTTGCGCGTGTTCCCACTTCGAACCAGGGCAACGACGGCAATGATTGGAATCCCCAACAGAAATCCGCCGATCAGCACAACAATGATTTCCATGCTTGCATGCCCTCAACTGCAGAGAAGATGGACGCCTGTTGGAAGAACGGGCCTCTGAATCGCCCTTGCATATTTTTTGCAAGGGAGCGCTTGGGCTGCGTTCTTAAGGAGAGTAAGGTCTGCCCATGATCCAATGACTCGGAAGTATAACCGAATTGTGGCGAGCCGGCGCTATAATCGACCACACCCCAACCGAACCGCAGAATTGATCGGGAATCGAATGAATGCTGATGCCGATATTCCGTCCTTGATGCCGGACACGCACCGTAGCGAACGCGGCTTCTGGGCGCTCATCGGTACACAGTTTCAAGGCGCCTATAGCGACAACATTTTGCGTAACCTGCTGCTGGCGATGGTTGTCGGCATGGGTCTCGCAGGGAACGAACGGGACACGTTCGTCTCGTTGGTCACATTTCTTTTCTCCATGCCTTTTGTGTTGTTCAGCATGACTGGCGGCTGGCTTGCGGACCGATTCAGCAAGCGGCGGGTCACACTGTGGACCAAGGTAATGGAAATTGGTGCTATGACAGTGGCCACCACAGGCTTGGCTGCCCATTCGCGCATTGCCTGCCTGATCGCGCTAGGGCTTGTTGCCACGCAAGCGGCGCTGTTTGGGCCGTCGAAGTATGGGCTGTTGCCTGAATTGCTCCCCGCCAAGCGCCTTTCCTGGGGAAACGGCGTCATCGAGCTTGGAACGTTCCTGGCGATTATCGTTGGAACCATCACCGGGGCTTCACTGGCCGAGCATTTCCATGGACGCGAGGTCTATGCCGGCTACCTCTTGCTGGCCCTTGCAATCATCGGCTTCTTTACGAGCCTCGGCATCGATCGGGTGCCCGCTGCCGCACCGGACAAGAAATACCGCATCAACTTCCTCGGCGACTTGTGGCAACAAATCGGCTTGATGCGGCGCGATCAGGCGCTGTTTCTCGCAGTGCTCGGGAACACGTATTTCTGGTTCCTGGGCTCGCTCCTCTTTTCAACCGTTGTGATTTATGGGCCGGACGTTCTGCATATCGGGCAGACGAAAACCGGATACCTCAATGCCGCACTCGCTGTGGGCATCGGCATCGGCAGCATGATTGCCGGCCTCGTCAGCGGGAACAAAATCGAGTATGGACTCATTCCGCTCGGCGCCATCGGCATGACTGTGAGCGGGTTCGCGCTCGGCGGAATCCACTTCGGACTGATTGGCTCGGGCGTTCTGCTCGGTGTTCTGGGCTTCTGGGCCGGGTTCTATGCCGTGCCCGTCAATGCGCTCATTCAGCATCGGCCGGCAGAGCAGAACAAGGGCGGCATCATCGCCGCGGCAAACCTGCTCTCGTTCGTGGGAATCGCGCTCTCTTCCGGCGTCTATTACATATTTACAGCGTTCATCCATCTCAATCCCCGCGGAGTGCTCGTTGCCGCTTCCTTCATTACTGCCGCGGGCACGGTGTACGTGCTGATGCTGTTACCGGAGTGGTTCGGGCGCCTGCTGCTGTTTTTCCTCACGCACACAATCTATCGTGTCAAAGTTCTTGGCCGCGATAACTTCCCGGACAAGTCCGGCGCGCTGCTGGTGTGCAACCACATGTCCTTCGTGGATGCCTTGCTTTTGATTGCTTCCACTGACAGGCCCATCCGTTTCTTGATGTACAAGGGCATTTACGACAACAAATTCATAAAACCCTTTGCCAGGGCAATGAAAGCCATTGCCATCTCCAGCGAACAGCGGCCGCGGGACATGATTCGTTCGCTGCGCACGGCCAGCGATGCTCTGCGCCAGGACGACATCGTCTGCATCTTTGCCGAGGGGCAGATCACACGCACCGGGCAGTTGCTGCCGTTCCGGCGAGGCCTGGAACGAATCATGAAAGGCGTCGATGTGCCGATCATTCCCGTCAATCTGGACGGCGTGTGGGGCAGCATTTTCAGTTTCGAGCGTGGGCGTTTTCTGTGGAAGATGCCGCGCCGCATTCCCTACCCGGTGACGGTAAGCTTCGGCCAGCCCATGCCGTCAACGTCGACGGCAATCGCAGTGCGGCGTGCCGTGCAGGAGTTGCAGGCGGAAGCATTCCAGCAGCGCAAACGCCGCATGAAGACGCTGGACCGCGCCTTCGTCCGCACCGCCCGGCGCTTTCCATTGCGCTTCATGATGGCTGACGGGAGAACGCCAAGAGTCTCATTTGGATCGGCACTCACAAAGGCAATCTACATTGCGCGCAGGCTGCGTCCACTCATCGGCGACCAGCAAATGGTCGGCCTGCTGCTGCCTCCATCGGTCGGCGGAGCGCTCACCAACTACGCGCTGATGATGCTTGGCCGCATCGCTGTGAACCTGAATTACACTGCGTCAAGCGAGGTCATCGCATCCTGCGCGAGCCAGTGCAGTGTGGATGTTGTCATCACCTCGAAGGCTTTTGTCGAGCGCTTTCCCAAACTGGAGATTCCCGGACGAACGGTTTTCCTCGAAGATGCTTTGCAGTCGCCGCGTTTTATCGAAAAGATCGTCTCTCTCCTGGTCGCATGGTTTCTGCCCCAAACCTTGCTGCGCATGGCGATTGGAACGGCGGGCAGCGCACGCAAGATCAACGTGGACGATCTGGCCACCATCATTTTTTCGAGCGGCAGCACCGGCGATCCCAAGGGAGTGATGCTGACGCACTTCAATATCGTGTCGAACATTCAGCAGGTGTCGCAAGTATTCATGCTCGGCCGCGGAGACAAGATACTGGGCATCCTGCCGTTCTTTCACTCTTTCGGGTTCATGGCCGCTCTGTGGATGCCCGCGATGAATGGAGTCGGCGTTGTCTATCATCCCAATCCGCTCGATGCGAAGGTGATCGGCGAATTGGTTGGGAAGTACAAAGTGACTTTCCTGATTGCGACGCCGACGTTTCTGCAAGCCTACATGCGCCGTTGCTCGCCGGAGAGTTTTGGCAGCCTGCAATACGTTCTGGTCGGTGCGGAGAAGCTGCCGGAACGCGTTGCGCTGGCCTTTGAAGACACTTTTGGCATTCGCCCCCTTGAAGGGTACGGATGCACGGAATGCTCGCCTGTAGTGACTGTCAATGGCCGCGACTTTCGCGCTCCCGGTTTCAGGCAGGTCGGTGGAAGGCGCGGCAAGATTGGGCATCCTCTGCCGGGCGTGTCAGTCAAAGTTGTGGATCTCGACACCGGCGAACCGGTTGCGCCCGGCACCGCTGGAATGCTGCTCGTGAAGGGTCCCAATGTGATGAAGGGCTATCTCGGCAAGCCAGAGAAGACCGCAGAAGTGCTGCGCGATGGCTGGTACACCACCGGCGACGTTGCACTGATGGAAGAAGACGGCTTTCTCACCATTACCGATCGTCTTTCGCGCTTCAGCAAGATTGGCGGCGAGATGGTGCCGCATATTCGGATCGAAGACAAGCTGCAGGAATTGGCCGGAATCACGGAGCAGGTCTTCGCTGTGACCGCCCTGCCAGACGAGAAGAAAGGCGAGCGCATCGTGGTGGTCTACACGCTTGCCGCAGACAAGCTTGCGCCAGTGCTGGAGAAGCTGGCGCAGTGCGATTTGCCCGCGCTCTGGAAGCCCCGCCCGAATCAGTTTTTTCACATTGACGCGTTGCCCGTATTGGGCACCGGCAAGATCGACCTGCGAGGTGTGAAAGCGCTTGCCTCTGCATTGGCCTCCGCTTTGGCTTGAAGCGGAGCTCCGTACACCCGCTGAATCACACCCTAACTGTAATGCCGGGGACGGCTCAGTGTCCTTCTGGCGGCAATTCGGCCTGGCGCATTGCGCGCGCTTCCCCTGGATAGGTATCTTTGTGAAGCAGCTTGAGGAATTCCAAGAAAGTCATTCATGGACGTTTTAAAGAAACTTTTCGAAAAGCATTTCCACGTACCGGCAGAATATGTAAATCCGCTTCAAGGTCAGCTGGGCGGCTCGGGGCGAGCCATCGTGCGGCTTGCAGGGGGAGGATTCAGCGCCATTGGCATTCTGTATTCGGTGCGCGAGGAGAATGTAGCTTTCCTTGAGTTCTCCAGGCATTTTCGGCGGCACGGATTGCCGGTGCCGGAGATTTACGCGGAAGATCTAGGCCAGGGCGCCTATCTGGAAGAAGATCTGGGCGACACGAGTCTCTTCGAGTTTCTTGGCGCAAATCGCACCGGCGCGGACCTCGCTCCGCCGGCGATTGAAGCGTATCGCAAGGTAGTGGCGGTGCTGCCGCGTTTTCAGGTGCAGGCGGGGCGCGATCTGAATTACAAAGTGTGCTACCCGAGAGCGAGTTTCGATCGACAGTCCATTGCGTGGGATCTGAACTACTTCAAATACTATTTTCTGCGGCTCGCCGGTATAGCCTTCAACGAACAGGCGCTGGAACACGACTTCGCCCGTTTGACCAAGTTTCTTCTGTCTGCCAGTCACGAGTACTTTCTTTATAGAGATTTCCAATCGCGCAACATCATGCTGCGGGATGAGCAGCCGTTTTTTCTGGACTACCAGGGTGGCCGCAAGGGTGCGCTTCAATATGACATTGCGTCCCTGCTCTACGACGGCAAGGCAGACTTGCCGCCGGAGTTGCGCCAACAGTTGCTCGGCTACTATCTCGACTGCCTTGGCGCATTGATCGCTGTGGATCGCGAAGCCTTCATGGAGCACTATTACGCGTACGTTTATGTCCGCATCATGCAGGCCCTGGGAGCCTATGGCTTCCGAGGATTTTATGAGCGCAAGGCCCATTTCCTGCAAAGCGTCCCGTACGCGCTCAAGAACCTGCGCTGGCTTGCTCACCACGTCAAACTGCCCATCGCCCTGCCGGCGTTGATGGATGCATTCAATGCGATGCTGGCATCGGACAAACTCCAGGGCCTCGCTTCGTCCGCTGACCCTCTCATA
>Ga0326727_10027603_pt1 | contig 10410 bp, 12 predicted proteins | sample MB2enrmetagenome_FD_207643 | JGI IMG/M metagenome (GOLD analysis project Ga0326727, IMG submission 207643) | Lab enriched peat soil microbial communities from McLean, Ithaca, NY, United States - MB29MY | ecosystem: Environmental > Terrestrial > Soil > Wetlands > Peat | place: USA: New York...
GAGAGCCGGCAGCCATCGATGATGCTGGCGTGGTTCAGCTCGTCGGAGACGATATGGTCTTCCGGTCCGAGGATGGCCGCGACCGTGCCGGCGTTGGCCGCAAAACCCGATTGAAACACCACGCAAGCCTCTACGTTCTTGAACCGGGCGATGCGCTCTTCCAGCTCCAGGTGCAGGCGCATGGTGCCGGAGATGGTGCGCACGGCGCCCGACCCCACGCCGTACTTCCGCACGGCTTCGACCGCGGCCTCCCGCAGCTTGGGATGGGTAGTGAGGCCGAGGTAGTTATTGGAGGCGAGGTTGATGACCTGCTTTCCGTCAAAGCGGGACTCTGCGGCGCTTTCCGATTCCAGCACGCGCAGCCGCTGGTAGGTGCCTTCCGCCCGCCACTCGTCGAGCTGGTCGTGGAGATAGGAGAGAGGGTTGCCCATGAGTGGATTGTGACGCAAGACGGGCGGGGTTTGCCAGTGGATTTTCAAGCCTGTGGGGCAGGATGGCATCCTGCGGCGGGTTGGTAACCCGCCCGGTGCGCCCGTTTCCAACACGTGTCAACCGGCAGCGTAGTTCCGTTCGAAGTGGGTAGTGCGGATGAGGTTCATCACGCCGAGCGCTTGGTTTTCGTGCGGTTCGACTTCCTGGCTTCCTTGTGGAGTGAAGCAATGAGCTCCTTGTGGGTGGAGAAAGGACCATGGACCCGGCCGGCCTTGACGTCAGCCAAGCCTTCGGCGAGCTGGCCATTGACGATTCGGCGCTGCTCGGGCGCTTCGTCCTGGGCAGCCTTGTGGAGCAATAGCAGGGCTTGTTCACGCCGCTTCATAGAGGACTTCGCCTTCGGTGGCAGCCTCGAAATAGACATTCCCTGGCGTGTCACACGAGTAGTTGAACTTCTCCGCGCTCACCACCAGCAAATCCACCGCGACGTCCAGAGAGCGCAGCAACCGATTCAGCCGTACCATCTCTCAGGAGCGGTCCGAAACGCCCTCCTCAACTACCATGACGTCGAGGTCGCTGTCTTCACTCGCCTCGCCGCGCGCCTGGGAACCAAACATGATGATGCGCTTGGGCTTGGCAGCCTCAACGAGCAACTCCGTCAGCCTCCTGATAGTCTCGGTGTTTCGGGCTGGGGCGTTCGTGTGCAAACCTAACTCCCTGGATTCAGGTTCGCATTGGTGAGCCGGGCGGGACTCGAACCCGCGACCCTGTGCTTAAAAGGCATATCGAATCATCTGATTAGGGCTTTTGTTTCAATGGCTTGGGACGCCTTACCTACTAAATACCTACCAAATAGGCTGGAATTATGCCCCTTTTCGGATGGGAACCACCTTGGATTCCAAGCCCTCGGCCATCTTCTCGACACTGGCCAGTTGCCGGCTGAGATCTTCGTGAGTGTAGTACTGAGTCATCTTCGCACCTGAATGTCCCATCATAGCGACCCGATCCGACATCGCCATTCCTACCGATTCAGCCCATGTCGCGGCGGTATGCCTGAAGGCGTGCCAGTTGACATGAAAGCCCAGATTCTCGCTTGCTCGCTTGAAGGCCCGGTTACTGATGTTGTGAGCATCCATGGGTGTTCCGTTGCGGGATGCGAACACGGGCTGATCGGGTCCGGTGAATGCGGAGCTTTCCTTCAGGCGCTTGAGCGATTCAACCACGATTTCCGGAAGTGGAACCGTGCGATTGCGATTTCCGCCTTTGACAGAGCCATAGTTCCCCACGGTGAAATTCCATCGCACGGCTGCCCTGAATGGCGGGATGGCGTCACTATCCACAAGCGAGAATTCAGGCGTTAGGTTCACATATCGCCATCGGAGGCCCGCAAGTTCCGCGACGTTCATGCTAGTGCAAAGCGACATCAGGACCATTTCGCGTTCGGGAGATTCCAGAAACTCCAGGAGTTTCCGGGCCTGATCGTAGGAGTAAGCGATTTTTGGCTTGACGTTCACCAGTTCAGGCATTCTCAACCGAGAAGCCGGGTTGTCACCAGAATAATAGTTGATCGTGATGGCGTAGTCGAACAGCGCCGAAATGATCTTGCGAATATGCCCCACGGTACGGGGGGAAAGGCCCTGATCTACCTTGCTCCAAATCAGGCTTTGAACGTGTTCGCGCCGAATATCCCGCAAGCGCTTAGGGCCGATGTTGGGGAGAATATGCAGGTTGAGCATACTGCGATATTGGATCTGGGTGTTTGGCTTCAAGCCTCTCAGAACATCCGGGCAGTACTTCCGCTCAACGAATTCCGCCACCGTAGCGAGTGACTGCGGACACTGAGTAGCGGTATCGAGCTTGTTCAGGATAATCGAGTCGAATTCCCGTTGGGCCTTCTTGCGGGTCCATTCCTTCGGGCCGATAACGCGGGAGAATTTATGCCAAGCCTCCGCGCCATCCACAGCCCGGATGGTTTCATTCCAATAGCCTATCCAGGACGGGCCTTCAATTCTGAGGGAGCCTCTTTGCTTGCCGCGCCTTCTCGACATATCGCCTCCAGCGAACATGGACACGATAGCGCGTTCCGGAGGGGAATTCAAGAGCGGGGAATTTATGGAAGGGTTTTCATGGGTGTACATCGCCCTTCATTGAAATAGGGCCTGCTACTTCTACTTCCAGTATACCAAAACAAAAAAGAGAAGCGCCCCTCTGAACCAACCTGGTAGGCTAAACTGGTGTATGGCCGCCTAGTTCCGGCCCGATCAGCCGGGGCGAAGGCTGGGAACCCTGCCCAGGGGCGGCTACTCCAACCCAGGGGAATCGCAGAGGGAGCGATGGACAACGCCTTAGAAGAACGCCCCCAATCTGAAAGTCATCCACGAAGCTGCCTTCCAACCGAGGCCAGAAGTCGGATCGAAGTTGCCTTCCTGCGCGCTACGAGGGTTCGGATTGAGGCCGAAGCTACCATCGAAGCCCGCTGGCGTGCCGAAGCTCCTGAATCGGACCTCAAGGGCTACATAAGCAAGGGCCAAGCCAGCATCGAGCTTGACCGGGCGAAGCTTGAGGCCGCGCGCCTGATGCTCCCGGTATTCGCTCAGGAATACGTGGCAGCCGGAAAGTCACCTTCAGAATTGTGGCAGGCCATGAACGCGGAACTGGAGGGCCTCGTTGCGGACCTGGGTTTGCGTTCAGTTCAACGTAACGTGCTTGCTGTAGAGGTAAGGCTGCTTTACGAGGCTGCGTTAGTAAACTGGAAACGGCCAGAAATTGAGAACGCTTTGCCAACGCAGCGCACTGTGCTTGAGACGCCTTCTAATAGTAAGGGCCGCAAGCGCGGGCCGAAACCCAAATACGAAGACGCATTGCGGGTGGAGAGGATTGTCAAGCGTGTGGCCCCAGACGAGGATTGGCGTTCGAAGCTGGATGATGTTGGTGAAGCCCTGGACCACGGCGTCTGCAATGCCCCGGACCCAAAGACCTGTGATGACGCGGACCATGAGAAGATCCTGCTTCCGCGTGGATGGAAGAAGAAAGGTAATGACTGGTTGAACCCACCGGACCGCGGCACCATGGTAAAGGCCATCGAGTACCGGCTTGAGATCGCGCGCAAGAAACGCACCCCCGAAACTCTCTCCTAATTTCCGCAAACTTCCGCAACCCTGCACTACTCACAGAGAACCCGTTTTTGTTGGGTTCTGCCTGCGAAAGTTTCCAAAACAATTTTCGGTTTTTATGATGAAGACGGATGCCCTCTCCAGGGCCATCCAAGAAAGGATGGAATATCATGACACTTACAGACAACTGCATTGAAGCACTTCTAACTGAGCATGACGTGGCCCGTGTCACCGGCCTCTCAATCGCGAGCGTGAGACGTTGGCGGCTTCTTCGTCAGGGTCCGAGATACATCAAGATCGGCGCAGCGGTCAGGTACAAGCCCGAAGACATTTCACTTTGGCTTGAATCCCGGCCCACGGGCGGCGGACTGGAGGCACGGTAAACAATGGAAGAAACACCTCAACCGGAAACTCCTCCATCCTGGGCTTCCCTTGCCTTCCCCGCCAATGCGATTGTCGGCTCGGTAGGTGAGTTGGCTCGCGCACACGCGCGCGGAACTGAAGTACCAGAGGAGTTCTATTTCGCCGCTGGCCTTACTGTTGTGGGTTCAGCTTCCGCGACGAAACTGACACTCAACACTGGCAATGAGGTGGAGCCGCGCCTATACACGGTTCTGCTGGGCGAATCCTCCGAGACCAAGAAGAGCACGGCGATGCGCCGGATGATTGGCTTCTTTGGCAATCTCGGGAGCGCCAATGGTGCCCCACAGGTGGCCTGGGGGGTTGGTAGCGCCGAGGGACTCGCACGCGAACTCGCGAGCAAACCGTCCCTTATTCTGGCTTACGATGAGCTGAGCAGCTTCCTCGACAAAACGCGCGTACAAAGCTCGGTCTTGCTGCCAATGGTCACGTCGTTCTTCGAAGGGCATGACTGGGACAACTCCACCAAGAAAACCAGCGGATCGATTTCGATTCATGATGCGCATCTCTCAATGATTGGGTGCTGCACCAATGATACCTACGCGCGCATGTGGACTCGGGAGCCGATTTCCATTGGCTTTCCGAATCGTTTGTGGGTCGTGGGTGCCGACAGAAAATGTAAGGTTGCGTGGCCGGAATCGCCGGAGCCTGCGGAATTGAAGACCATCGGGGACAGAATCAACCAGCAGATGAAAAAGCTGCCACTCAGGCTCGACATCAGCAGCGAAGCAAACACCCTGTGGACCGAGTGGTACGAGCGGCTCCCTGGCAGCGAACACACGCGACGGCTGGACACAATTGGATTCCGCCTCCTGGCGCTTATCGCCCTGACCACTGACAAAGACCACGTTGACCTGGAAACGGTCCGGACTGTCGTATCCATGCTCGACTACGAACTCGAACTCCGCCGACTGACTGATCCGATTGATGCTGACAATACTATCGCCATGCTCGAAGAGAAGATCCAGCGCTACCTTGCCCGAGGCCCACTCTCGAACCGGGAGTTGCAGCGCAGGGTACATGCTGAGCGCTGCGGACTTTGGGCCTACCACGCCGCCCTCGGGAACCTGAAGGTCGATAGGAGAGTCACAGAAGCAGGCGGATTCTATCGGCTGGTATGAGCAAGTGTCACCAGATTTGTCACCAGGGGGCTTTTCGGAGTCATATCCTTTCATATCCGAAAGCTACCCGAATTATTATCGAGAGAGGGGATAAGTTCTATTCTCCTCTTCTCTACCTCGTCCGTAGAGTTTTGCATTCCGTTGTTCAGCTTGGACTTAGCTCGAAATTAGCAGGTGGTGACAAACCTGGTGACAGGAGACTTTGGGGGTTTCCCAATTTCACGCGGAAGCCCTGGTCATGGTCTCCAAAGGCGTGATTCTGCGAGTGCGGCACTCCCCCCCCTCTTGCGTTTCAACCCGTTTTCGTCGGCGCGCCGTTTATAATCTGGCGCGCGGCGGGCTTCAACAGGCAGCCTCTCCGGAAGGAGTTGGCCAGGCGTAAGGCCGGGGCGAGCCGGGCGGAGCCGCCGCGAGTTTACATGTCCTTTTTCCGATCCACCGCTCCGGCAGCTTCGCATTCCTTCCTTAGGGCGTTGTGCCAGATTGTGACCAGGACATTGGATGAGTTTAGCGATCCCTTGTTACCCTCTCGAACCTCCTGTAGCACGCGACCATACACGGTGGCAGTTTCCGTAGCCTCATAACCTTTACCGATGGCTGCGGTGTTGACCTTGATGGACCTAATGCGAACGTCAGTGTCCTTCAGTTGTTCCGTCAATGGATCGTCCCGGTCGCCATCCCGCTGGCCTAAAGACATCCCGGAGACGCTGTTCTCCCAAAGGAGCTTTTCTCCGCTAAACTTCGCCCCGAAGGAATTTTGATACTCCGCGGCACTAACCGATGGAGTCCCGTACTTGTCAATAAATGCACTTCGAAGTACCGGGTACTCACTGGCGGGGAGCGTAGATTTGATCATGTAAAGCCGTTGGTGGAAGAAATAGTACACGGTTCTGTAGGCCCGCACGTTTGCAATGGTCGGATTGTCTTCGAAATCGGGATCATCGTCCAGACTCAAAGCCGCGATACACCTAATTACGCCAGCCCGCTTCTCCTCATCCGTCAGTTCTCGCACATCCCAAGACAGGTTGCCTACTGCGATGCTATTGGTGCATTGAGGGAGCTTCTTCGTCCTGGGTAGATCGGGGTCAACTTTTGCACGTTCCTGTCCCAAGGTTCCGAGAGTGATAACTCGTTCATTGCGAGCGCGGAACTCCTCGATGGTTTCCCCAAGTACGTCGCCCTTCAACCCAAACGGCTGCGAGACCGAGGGGCTGGGCTGTGGAGCAGAGGAGGCTTCGACTCTTGGTGTGCTTTTCGGTGGAGGCGTTTGAGCCTGTAGAGCCGCTTCCGTCTTGGTCGGGGTGACTGTCGGATTGACAATTGGCGACAAAAGCGTGAACGACTGAACGAAGCTGGTAAACAGGGGCGGCTCAATTGCGTCTGCGGAAAAGATTGTGAAAATGTAGGTTCTGGGTGCAGCGTATCCGTATTCGTACATGATGGCTTCCGCCTTCCGAAGGGCGGCCCTGAACCTTGTTGATCCCTTCAAGGGAAGGACGCTTGGACCTGAATCGACATCCGTAACTTGCCAGCCTTCCGGCAGGCCCTCATGGATGCCGTCAATAATTTCTTTCGCGTCGAAACGTTCGGTTACACTGCTCATGTCCGCCACTACCAATAAGCACTTAACTTGGGCGGAAGCATCAAGAACAAAGACTGTGGCTTTCCTTCCCTCGAAAGCAGGAAGGGCCATGTACGACCAGTGAGCATCAGGCACCGGAGACGCGACGGAAAAGTTGAACTCGGGAACGGTAAGGTGCCCATCATGCAGCCATTTGGCTGGCACCTCACTAGGAGCTTCAGCAGTTTGACCAAACAGCCAGCACGGAATCGCCAGCATAGCTAAGACGACGCCAGGGGAAGCCTTCATGCGTTTCTCCTTTTGCTTTGCACTTCAGCGCCTAAGATGATACATCCATCGCTGAACCCGAGCAACCAGAGCACACCGCCGCGCGCAACGAGAAACGACCGGGGCAACCAGCAACGGACGGCGCGCTCTGCCACCCTCAGCCTCACAAGTCCTTTTGAATCAATCGACGTACTTTTTCTTCAGAATTAGTATTGACAATCGAGAAAAAAAGGCGCACCATTGAGCCATGATGAAAGCATTCGGCTACCTTCGAGTAAGCGGCAAAGGGCAGGTTGACGGTGACGGCTTCCCCCGGCAACTGAAGGCCATCAAAGAGTACGCAGCGGCCCATGACATCAAAATCGTGAACGTCTACCGCGAGGAAGGCGTAAGCGGCACGAAAGAATCAGCAGACCGGCCCGCGTGGTCCGAACTTATGATCGCGCTACACTCCAATGGCGTGCGGGTGGTGATTATCGAGAGGCTAGACCGCTTGGCACGGGACTTGATGGTACAGGAAACCATCGTGGCCGATTTGCGGAAGCATGGGTTTGAACTGGTGAGCGTGGCCGAACCGGACCTGATGGCGAACGACCCCACCCGCATTCTGGTGCGGCAAATGATGGGCGCGGTTGCCCAATACGAGAAGAACCAGATCGTGTTGAAGCTCCGTGGCGCACGCCTTCGGAAACGGGCAAGAGAAGGCCGCTGTGAGGGCCGGAAGCCGTTCGGTTACTATGATGGGGAAGCCGGGGCAATCGAGCGTATGAAGGCTCTGCGGGCCGCTGGCATGGGTTTTGATCGGATAGCGGCTCAAATGAATGCCGAGGGATTGAACACCCGGACTGGCAAGCGCTGGCACGGGCTGGTGGTGAATCGGATTCTGACGGGCAAGGATCGCAAGGTGGCATGAATGCCAACGGGAATCCCAAGCGGATCGGGAGAGCCAAGGTGGTGAAGGACGCCGATCCCGCAGCTTTCAACCAGATCGCGCCCCGAGGCCGACGTTATTAACCGTCACTAACCACGCCTGAGTTTGCCCGCTCTTGCCGGAAGGTAGCCCTCGGGATGCAAGATGGGGCCTTCGACCTGCTTGAAGAATTCCTTCCCGAGAAGTAAGAGAATCTTGGGGGTGGCATCAGGGCAATGCTGAACTCAGGCAGGCTGCGCCGAAAGGCGATTCCCGGAAGCGCCAACACCGCCAGTATCGGAAGGATAATCAGTTTCTTCATCGCTCACCTTCCAGCCGTTTTGCGGCAACAAAATGATACACCGCCCAACCCGCAGGTTCAAGTCCCGATTCGGCGGGAGAACTCCGTGCCCGCGCGGCGGATTGGGCAATGGGCACCGCGCCGGGGGAACGCCGAGGGAACGGTGCCCCCTGCGATTGGAGGTCCTTAGCTTGCGGTCCCGGCCTACTAAACTCAAAATCGGGGCTTCTGTGTGTATTCCCCATGCCGCGAGAATCGCGCCATGGGGCCTCTCTGCGCGATTTGGGCGGGATGCTAGAAAGCAGCGGCTTCCCATCGGCTGGCAAGAGAGGTACGATTAGCCTCCAGGAAGAGGAGGCTTGGTTCCTCGTGGCAAAAGAGAAGAGCACGAAATATAGCGTGAGTACGGATTCTTGGTCGCTGTCCGAAAGCTGCGTATCCGACGCGCAGCTTGAGAAATGGGCAACAGACCCAAACTGCATCCAAAAGGAAACCTGTGCCGACGCGCTTGCTAAACGGCTTGCCAAGCGGGAGAGAGACAAGGCGGAACGTCAGGCTGCCAGGGCCGCCAAACGGGAAGAGCTACAGGACAACCCGTTTGATCCTCGGACGGAGATATCCGCGGATGCTAGGCACATTGCTGGCAGGATCGTCACGCACCTGTGGATACTTTTCGTATTGCTGCCCGTTATTATCGGCATCCTGTTGGCCCTCGCCGGGGTTATCAAGTAGAAGCCGGGACGCCAATAGCGGCATGTGGATAAGCACGGACTCTCCGTCGCCGATCCCTGCTATGCTCTGTTGTCATGACATGCCCATCATGCAGAACCTATGGTTTCAAGCGTACAGCGCAACGCTGCGAGAACTGCGGATACGTTTTCTACGGCCCGCAAACAAACTACGTCGCGTGTCTCGCGTCCATCGAATGCTCAGTTCGCACGATCAAGAGCCTTGTGGTTTGGTGGTTTGTCTTGACGTTGATTGGAGCATTGGTGGTGCTCATAGGGTCGATACATTAGCGGCTGTTTAGCGATTCCCCATGCCGCCAGGAATCGCGCCACGGGCCTCCGGGCGCGATTGCGGCCACTTGTGGCAGGCCTTACCTACCAGATACCTACCAGAATCATGCCGAAATTGCCCACAATCGACAAGCTTCGGACACCACGGTCCTAGGTACTTATTGATTCTAAACGAGTTCTGGTGAGCCGGGCGGGACTCGAACCCGCGACCCTGTGCTTAAAAGGCACATGCTCTACCACCTGAGCTACCGGCCCGCAGCGCTACATGTTCAGTTTATCAGACCAATGGCCCGCTATACAGTTTTCGCTGGCAACGTCCGATCTGCTATGCCATGAAGGACCATGAGCAGCGCAAGGAATCGCGCGTCCGCTCGCGAGGGCGGGTGAACCTCCTGGCCGGCGGCGCCGATGCCGTCCCGGGCACGATCCATGACGTCTCCCCATCGGGGATCTCAGTGGTGGCGGAAAGCGAAATCAGCGTCGGCACGCCGGTCCAGATCGATGGCGCCGGATTCACGGGCCACGGCATCGTCCGGTATTGCCGCCGGCATGGCCAAAGTTACCGCCTGGGCGTGGCGCTGAGACCGGCCGCGGCCATCTGATGGGTCTCGCGTCCGGCTATACTTGGTCCAGACGACCGATGAACCGGCTGGCGCGCCGTTTTCTATTTTGCAGCCTGGCGATCGCGGCAACGCTGCTGATCGGAACGGTGGGGTTCACCCTGATCGACGGCTACCCCCCTTTCGACGCCTTCTACATGACCCTCATCACCATGACTACGGTGGGGTACAGTGAGATCCATCCGCTTTCGCAGGCGGGACGCATTTTCAATTCTTTCCTGATTTTTTTCGGCGTCACCACGATTTTCATCGCCCTGGGCGCCATGACCCAGACCATTATCGAGATGGAATTCGGCAATGTCATCGGCAAACGGCGGACTAAACGCATGATCGACACGTTGAAGGACCATTACATCATCTGCGGCTACGGGCGCGTGGGGCGCGGCGCCGCCGCGGAACTGCAATACTCCGGCGTCCCGTTCGTGGTAGTGGATATCAACCCGGAACACGTGGAACGCGCCCTGTCGGCGGGCATGCTGGCCTTGGAGGCCGATTCCACCCGCGATGAAACCTTGAAGCAGGCGGGGGTGGATCGGGCTCGCGGGCTGGTCGCGGCCCTGGCCACCGACGCGGACAACCTGTTTGTCCTGCTTTCCGCCAAAGGCCTCAATCCGCGCATTTACGT
>Ga0326727_10027604_pt1 | contig 10410 bp, 5 predicted proteins | sample MB2enrmetagenome_FD_207643 | JGI IMG/M metagenome (GOLD analysis project Ga0326727, IMG submission 207643) | Lab enriched peat soil microbial communities from McLean, Ithaca, NY, United States - MB29MY | ecosystem: Environmental > Terrestrial > Soil > Wetlands > Peat | place: USA: New York...
TGAGCCGCGACCGCGAGGGAGCGGTGCCTTCTGCCTCCGGATTCGACTTACAAGGAGTCTCCCATGAAGCGGAGTTTGGCCACCTTACTGCTCTTGACCGGCGCGGCCTTCGCCCAACCGGCAGCCACGCCGCAATTCACCGCCGCCGATATACGCCCGAGCCCGCATAGTTCCATACCGGCGATGAAAGGGCCGTTCTTCGGCGATAACCGGTACGAGATCCGCTACGCCACCATGGTGGATCTCATCCGCACTGCCTACGGCGTCGATCCCGAGCGGATTTACGGCGGACCCAATTGGCTCGAGTTCGACCGCTTTGACGTGATGGCCATCGCGCCCAATGGCTCGAACCCGCAATCGCGCAAGCTCATGCTGCAATCGCTGTTGGCCGACCGATTCGAGCTCAAGCTCCACCAGGACAGCAAGCCCATGCCGGCATATCGGCTGATTGCCGGGAAGAGCGCGAAATTGCAGGAAGCGAGCGGCGGTAATGCGCCCTGCGATATGAAAATCGAGAACATCGGGCAACCTCCTCCGCCATCGGCTCCCGGCGAACCGCGGCAGCCCAGGCCGCTGCCCGTCTTTGTGTATACCTGCCATGGCGCCACTATGGCGTCGTTCGCGGAAAGGCTGGCCAACGCTCCCACGGCCGATCAGACCTTCGACGGGAAGCCGCTGGTGGACGCGACGGGCCTCGAAGGCGCCTACGATTTCACCTTTCGATTCACACCGCAAATTCCTCCCGGCTTCCCTGTCACGGGCGAGAGTATGCCGCTGCTGGAAGCGCTCGAGAAGCAACTCGGATTGAAGGCGGAACTCGGCACAGCTCCGATGCCGGTCATCACCGTAGACAGCGCGAATGAAAAACCGACCGGGAATTCGCCCGATGCGGCGAAGAGTTTTCCTGCTACGCCAACCGAGTTTGATGTCGCCGAAATCAAGCCGAGTCAGCCTGGAGCGCGGCCCAGCCAGCCGGAAATCAAGAACGGCAGGGTAATCGTGCAAGGCATCACGCTCCAGAACCTGATCTGGCTTGCCTGGGACAAAACTCCCGACGACGAAATCGTGGGCGCGCCCAAGTGGCTCAACTCGGACCGCTTCGACCTTATCGCCAAGGCTCCCGAGGGCGTGGCGCTGGGCGACCTGATGGCGGTCAATAACGGCAGACGAGGTATCTCAATCAATATCGATGCGCTGCGCCCCATGATTCGCAATCTGTTGGTGGAGCGCTTCAAGATGCAGGTCCATACGGAAGATAAGCCGTCTCCCACTTGGGTGCTGACGGCACTCAAGCCGAAGCTCCAGCCGGCCGATCCCAAGGGCCGCACCAAATGGACGGAAGGACCGGGAGGCGACGGAAAAGATCCCCGGAAATCCAATCCGGTGCTGGGAAGACTGGTCACCTGCCACAACATGAGCATGGCGCAATTTGCGGCGCTCCTCTCCGACATTGCGCCGGGCTACATCCGCAACGACGTGATTGACGCCACCGGGCTCGAAGGCAATTGGGACTTCACGTTTAACTTCAGCGGCGCTGGCCAGCTTCAGGGCGGCGGCGGCCGGGGCGGAGACGGCCCTCCCTCAGGTCCCGGCGCCGCCGACGTGGCGTCCGACCCCAGCGGCGGACTTTCGCTTTCCGATGCCCTGGCGAAACAACTCGGCCTGAAGCTGGAATCGCAGAAGCGGCCCAAGCCGGTGCTGGTGATCGACCACATCGAACAAAAGCCGACAGATAACTGAGCTCTGTGGGATAAGCTTTAGCTTGTCCAGGCGAGCCAAAGCTCGCCCGCGCTTTGTGCCCGAAGACACGCCGCGGCGAGCCAGGTTCGCCCGGAGCGAGCTCCGCTCGCTTGACAAGCTAAAGCATGTCCCACGAAAAAATGAACGTGGGTTTCGGGAATATTTGCAAATACCTCTAACCTCTGCCGTGCGGCGGGGTCTAACTCACAAGGAGCTTCGACGATGACGCGCCAACTGGGACTGAGCTTCCTTTTACTCCGCGCGGCATACGGTCAAACGGCTGCCTTTGAAGCCGCCGATGTCCGCGCCGCCCACGTCAATCCAACCAACTTTAACGTTTTCATGAAAGGGCCCTCGGTCCGCGGCGGAAGATACGAGATTCGCACCGCGACGATGGTCGATCTGATCGGCAAGGCGTACGGTGTGGACGAGGATAAGGTGGTCGGCGGTCCGGCCTGGCTCGAAATGGATCGCTATGATGTGGTGGCCAAACTGCCCCCAGGTTCGACCGCGGAGAGCCGGAAGCTGATGCTGCAAGCGCTGCTGGCCGAGCGCTTCAAACTGGCGATCCATCACGAAGTCCAACCCCTGCCGGCGTACGCCCTGACGGCCACCAAACACCCGCAACTCAAACCATCCGACGGCGCGGGAGATAAGGGTTGCCGGCCTGACTTCCAGGGTTTTCAGAATGGACCGCCGGCGGAAGCCTCCGACGGGCCGCGACCGGTGCCAACGGTGGTCTACAACTGCCGCAACGTGACCATGGAAGCGTTCGCCGCGGACATGCGCGACAGCGTAGTGCAGAACTTCGTCCACGATCAACCGATCCTCGATAAGACCGGCCTGACAGGCTCCTGGGACTTCAGCTTTAAATTCACCTTTCGCGGCATGCCGGGAGCCAATAACCCCGGCGACAATATTTCGGTCTTCGACGCGCTCGAAAAACAGCTCGGGCTCAAACTCGAGCAGGTGAAAACTCCGCTGCCGGTGATCGTGGTGGACAGCGTCAATCAAAAACCCACCGGCAACGCCCCCGATATCGAGAAGATCCTGCCGGGGAGCGCCGTGCCAACCGAATTCGAGGTGGCCGACATCGAGCCCACGCCTTCGGATTTCATGGGAGCACGGTTCCAGGTGCAACCGGGCGGCCGGGTGAATCTGCAGGGCGTCACCTTGCAAATGCTGATGGAACAGGCGTGGGGCATTTCCCGGGACATGATCGTAGGCGCTCCCAAATGGTTCGATGAGGACCGCTTCGATGTGGTGGCGAAGGCGCCGTCGGCGGCGCTAACCGAAGGTGGACCGCGGGGTCCGAACATCGATTTCGACGATGTGATGACGATGGTCAAATCGCTGTTGGCGGATCGTTTCAGGCTGGTCACTCACATGGAGGAACGGCCCATCTCCGCTTATACGCTAATGGCTGCCAAACCGAAAATGAAGCCGGCGGACCCCAACGGCCGCACGAGATGCGAAGAAGGTCCGGGCGCCGATGGGAAAGACCCCAGGGATGCCAACCCCGTTTTGGGGAGGCTGATTACCTGCCAGAACATGAGCATGGCGAAATTCGCGGAGATGCTGATGGGGTTGGCGCCCGGCTATATCCACGCACCGGTATTGGACGCAACGGGTCTGGAAGGCACGTTCGATTTTACTCTGAGCTTCAGCACGGCCGGCCAACTGCACAGCGGAGGACGGCGCGGAGGAGACGGCGCCGCCGCGGCACAGGCGTCCGATCCCAACGGCGCGCTCTCGTTGCTCGACGCGCTTCCCAAAGAGCTGGGGCTGAAGCTGGAGTCGCAGAAGCGGCCCGTACAGGTGCTGGTGATCGATCGCGTCGAGCAGAAGCCCACGGATAATTAGGCCGAGACCTTCCAGAGAATGCGCTTGCTTCGCGCTCGACGAGCGAGCTCCGCTCGCTTGGACAAGCTGAAGCTTATCCCACAAAACCCTGACAGCCCGGCCTTGGCCAAAGGGCGATCAACGGCGATGCCTACCGTTTGCCGGCGGCGATGATTCTTTTGTGCCACTGCGCTAACTTATCGACGTCGTATTTGATTACTTTGCGGTCGTACGTCATCAGGCCGTTGACTTCGCCTTCGACGTCGGTGGTTTGCGTGTAGATCGCGGCGGCGAGCCCGTGTTGCACCAGCGGTTCCAGCTTCTGCATCAGGCCTTCGTAACCGGCCTGGAGCGCGGTGCGGTCGGCGAAAGTCCGGTAGCCCCAGTTGCGCTTGTTCCACCAGAGGTGGCCGTCGATCGGCAGACCCAATCCGCCGAATTCGCCGAGCACGGAGGCGCGATCGTCCATCACGGGATACATGGCGGGACCGGGATACTCGTGCATATCTTTCATATCGCCATAGCCGCGATCCTCCCATCCGCTGGGACCATCCACCAGGCGCGAGGCGTCCAGCGACTTCACCCACTGCAGGATGGCGTTGGTATCGTGCTGGCCCCACCCTTCGTTGAAAGGCACCCAGGCGATAATGCTGGGCGCGTTGTGCAGATTGCGGATCTCGGCTTCCAGTTCGCGGCGGAAATCGGCGTCCTCGTCCGCGGTGAACGGCAGGTCCTCTCCGCCGTTGCTCTTCACCGCGGGGTGTTCCTTCGGCATGGCGCTGGGCATGTCCTGCCAAACCATGAACCCGAGCTTGTCGCACCAATAGTAATACCGCGCCGGCTCGACCTTCACGTGCTTGCGGCACATGTTAAAGCCCATGCGCTTAAGGGTGTCGATATCGGAGCGGAGGGCCGCGTCGGTGGGTGCGGTGTAGAGACCGTCGGGCCACCAGCCCTGATCGAGCGGACCGATGGCGAACAGCGGGCTGCCATTCAGGAAGATGCGGTTGAAGCCCGCCGAATCCTTGCGGATCGCCACCTTGCGCATGCCGAAATATCCGGCCACGCTGTCGCCCTCGGGAAGGTTGACCTCGACGTCGTAGAGGGTGGGCGAATCGGGCGACCAGGGCTCGACGTCGCTGACCAGCACCTCCAAAGGCTGGTTCAGCTGGCCCGTGCCCTGGCCAACGGTCTTGCCGGCCAGCGTGATTCTCACGCCATACTCACCGGAAGAAGTGGAATGCACGGTCAGGTGGAGCCGGTTGCCGTCCATGTCCGGAGTCATCGTGAGCTCGGAGACGTAATGCTCGGGAACGGGCTCCAGCCACACGGTCTGCCAGATGCCGGAGACGGCGGTGTACCAGATGCTGTTGGGATCCTGTACCTGCTTCCCGCGGGGCTGCGATCCGCTGTCGGTGGGATCCCAAACGGCGAGCACGAGCTCCTCGTCTCCCTTGCCTTTCAAGGCCGCGGTGATGTCGAAGGTGAAGGGATCGTAACCGCCTTCGTGCCGGCCGATGGACTTGCCGTTGACCCACACATCGGTGCGCCAGTCCACGGCGCCGAAGTGCAGCAACAGGCGCTTGCCTTTGAGATGGGGAAAGGTGAAAGTGCGACGGTACCACAGCAACTGATCCGGCGAGAGCGACTTTTTCACGCCGGAGAGCGCGGACTCGAGGGGAAACGGCACCAGTATATGGCCGTCCCAATCCTTCACCTGGGTTCCCTGCGAGCGGATGGCGTATTCCCAGAGGCCGTTCAGATTTGTCCAGGCTTTGCGCACCATTTGCGGGCGCGGGTATTCGGGCAGGGCGTGGGAGGGGTTGACCTGGGATGTCCAAGGAGTAGTGAGCGGGTTGTCGGCGACTTTCCAGTCCGCCGCGGCCAGCGCGGAGACACACACAAGCGACAGGGCAATGGTGACTCGCATCGTAAACTGTAGGGTATTTTAGCAGTCGCCGTAGACGATGCGGTCTCCGCTCGCCTCTGGAGTTTGGCCTCTTTCGTATTACTATCCCTCCATATTCTTTGCACGCCGCGACGATTTCATGCCGCTCAAAAGCTGAGAGCTTGCGCGCAGCGCATGGTATTACAATCCCTCCATGTTCTTTGCACGCCGCGACGATTTCATGCCGCTCAAAAGCTGAGAGCCGAAAGCTGAGAGCTTGCGCGCAGCGGCATGGTGGGACATGCTTCAGCTTGTCCAGGCGAGCGCAGCTCGCAGTCAGCCGGCTTCCACGACGCCCAACAGATTTCTCCGGCTTCGCCGCGGCGCGCCTTCAGGCAGGAGGCCGAAGAAGCTCCCCCACTGCGACGACTGGCTCGTTGCGAGGCGGGTTGAAACGCGCCGCAGACCGAAGAAGTCTGCCACCGGGCGGGCCGACCGCCTGCCATGAATGGCCAGAGTCCAGGGGCGAGTTCCGCTCGCCTTCCGCGCTTCGCCTACGCCATCGACGGGGCGAGCTCCGCTCGCCGGACAAGCGGACTGAAGCATGTCCCACCAAAAAACGGCCGGGCCCGTTTCCGGGCCCGGCGGCGCATCCCCGAAGCGAGGTCCCACAATTACTCACCCGGAGCTTTGATCTGGATCAGAAAAGACATGTCGGATGCCGCCGTCACTCTGTGGTTGAGGAGGTTCAGCGGCCCGTAGCGCAACACGACGCCGGCTCCGGCCAGCTGAAGCTCGCGGACGGACCTTACGCCGGCAGTCTGGGTAATCAGCAGCGCGCTCGCGGGGGCGCCGGCGCGATCGACACTCTGCGGCAGGATCATGCCGACCGTGCATCGTCCGCGGTTGACATACACCATGCCGTTCCGATGCTCGATGACGAAGTTGTAGTCTCCCGGCGGCAACGTTGCCCCTCCCCAATAGGCCGTAAACGGGAGCGTGAATTTACCGGCGATTCCCTGTGCGTTTGCCGGCCCTACGCAGGATAGCAGCAGGACCAGCGCCAAAGAGGCGAACAAAAAGTGTTTCATGGTTTTCATGGCTAATCTCCTTGTATTTTTCCTCGGCCATCCTTTTGTGGCCTTCACCTGGTAATGCGCGAAAAGAGGGTCGGAAACCGTCATCGGCCGAGAGAATATTCACCACAGAGGCACAGAGAGACGGAGAAGCAAGTCAACAGGCAAAACCGGAGCGCACCGAGGTGGCAGAGACCACGGAGACGCAAGGTTCTCGGGTCTCTGCGTCCTCGTGGAGTGCCTCATTCAGAAATGCGACGGAGCGCAGTGAGAATAGTGAACCGCGGCCGCGGGGAAGCGGTGCCTCTGGATCCGTAATCATCGATGAGACTTCAGGCCAAGGGATCCCTGCGGAACCCGGCAAAACGTCGCAACGTAGTACTTAGCGTGGTATTTTTGTATAAACAGGTCCTATATAGGCGGTAATCGATGGAGCCGGTATCGCACCAGGTCACGCAGCTTTTACACGCCTGGACTGAAGGCGAACCGCAGGCCCTCGAGCGGCTGACACCGCTGGTCTACGAGGAGCTACATCGCCTGGCGCGCCGCCACATGGCGCACGAACGTCCCGGCCACACGCTGCAAACCACGGCCCTGGTCAACGAAGCTTATCTCGAGCTGGTGGATTCGGTGCAGGCCGATTGGCAGAATCGCGCCCATTTCTACGCCGTCTGCGCGCGGGTGATGCGGCGCATCCTGGTGGATTGGGCGCGCTCGCGGAACATGTTCAAGCGCGGCGGAGGCGTGCACCTGGTCGGCCTGGAGGACACTTTCGTGGGCGCACAGGAACCGGACGCGGCCCTGGTCGCGCTCGACGACGCTCTCTCGGCATTGGCGGAGTGCGATGCGCGCAAGGCGCGCGTGGTGGAGTTGCGCTTCTTCGGCGGACTCAGCATGGAGGAAACCGCGGCGGTGCTCAAGGTATCGGAAGAAACGGTGCAGCGCGACTGGCGATTCGCCAAGAGCTGGCTGCGCCGCGAGTTGAGTGCGGAGAAAAGTTATGGTGTCTGAGCGTTGGTCGCAGATTGAGCGCCTGTACCACGCGGCGCGAGAATTGCGGGCGGACGAGAGATCGGCATTCCTGAAGACGGCCTGCGCCGCGGATGAGAAGCTCCGGCATGAAGTGGAGTCGCTGCTGGCGAACGACCAGGAGAACGATCCATTCCTGGAAACTCCCGCTCTGCGAGCTGCCGCCGACGCACTCGAGGACAGCGTTACCACGGCAACGCAATCCGGTCCGGGCGGCGGCATGGTGGGCGAAACCATATCGCACTATCGAATTGTGGCCGAGCTGGGGCGGGGCGGCATGGGCGTGGTCTATAAGGCCGAAGACACGCTCCTGGGACGGCCGGTGGCGCTGAAATTCCTGCGGACCGGGGTGGAATGGGGGCGGGGCTCGCCGGGAACGTCTCCACAGGCGAGCGCACTCGAACGGTTCCGGCGCGAAGCGCGGGCCGCCTCGGCGTTGAATCACCCCAACATCTGCATCGTGCACGATGTCGGCTGGCACGAAGGCGCGCCTTTTATGGTGTTGGAATACCTGGAGGGCCGCACGCTTCGGGAATGCCTGGATGCCGGACCGCTGGCGTTCTCCACCGTCCTGGACCTGGGGATTCAGATCGCCGACGCATTGGCGGCCGCTCATGCGAAAGGCATCATTCACCGTGACATCAAGCCGACCAACATTCTGGTCACGGCGAACGGCCAGGCGAAGGTGCTCGATTTCGGGCTGGCGAAACCCCAGCCGAAGAATCCGCAGAGCCCCGCCGCGGGGACTTCATTGACGAATCCCGGTATCGCCGTCGGAACTGTGGCTTATATGTCTCCCGAACAGGCGCGCGGCGAGGAGGTGGATTCGCGCAGCGATCTTTTTAGTTTGGGAAGCGTTCTATACGAGATGGCCAGCGGCCACCAACCTTTTACGGGCGATTCGGGCGTAGCGACGCTGCACCAGATCGTGGCACAGCAGCCCAAGCCGCTGCGCGAGTGGAACCCACAGGCTCCCCCGGAGCTGGAACGGATCGTGAATAAGGCGCTGGAGAAGGACCGCGAGCTGCGCTTCCAATCGGCGGCCGAACTGCGCAGCGATCTCAAACGGCTCAAGCGCAACTCCGCGCCCGATGGTTCGGCGATACCGGCGGATGGGGCCCCTCGGTTGCACGCCCGATTGCCGCGGCGCCGGCTGGCGGTTGCCATGCTGGCCGCGGCAGCGGCGGCGATTTGGTTTGCCGGCTGGGTGCTGCTGCGCCCCGCGGCGCCGCTGAAAGTGGTGGTGTACAAACAGCTCACCAACGACGGCGTCATGAAGCAGTTGGTGGCTACCGACGGCGTTCGTTTGTACTTGAACGAAAGCTCCGGCACGGCTCATTGGACGGCCGAAATGACGGTCAATGGCGGCGAACCGTCGCGGCTGCCGATGATGTCGCCGCGATTCGCACTGCTCGACGTGTCACCGGACGGCACCAACCTGCTGACGGCCGAGATCAGCGCGTACGCCGAAGGGCCATTGTGGATCGTACCGGTTTTGGGCGCCTCGCCGTATCGCTTGGGCAACCTGGAAGGGTCGTCGGGCGCCTGGTCATCGGATGGCCAGCAAATCGCATATTCCAAGGACGGCGAACTGTTCATTGCCAGAAAAGATGGCAGCGGGGCGCGGAAGGTGTGCGCGGCTCCCGGCCAGGTGACGCAGCCTGCCTGGTCGCCGGACGGAAAGCGGATCCGATTTACGGTTGCCGACGAGGCGCACCATTCGGAAGCGCTGTGGGAGGTGTCGTCGCCGGGAGGGGATGCCCATCCATTGTTCCCGAGGTCAGGACCGTCGTACGAGTGCTGCGGCCACTGGACGCCGGACGGACGATACTTTGTCTTCTCTGAGCTCGACCAGATCTGGGCCCTGCCGGAACCGCGCCGATTTTTTGGCCGCGGCACGGCACGCCCGGTGCAGTTGACCACCGGGCCGACCCCATTCGCCGGAGCTTTGCCTTCCAAGGACGGAAAGCGTTTGTTCGTGGGCGGATATGCCGCGCGAGGCGAAGCCGTCCGCTACGACACCCGGAAGGGGAGTTTTGTGCCGCTGGTGCAAGGTGTCTCCGCGGATTTTGTGACGTTCTCCAAAGATGGCGAGTGGATCGCTTATGTGACGTTCCCCGAGGGAGTGCTCTGGCGGAGCCGGGCGGATGGAAGCGAGCGCGTTCAGCTTACGCAGCCGGCGCCGTACACTTACGCGGTTCTTCCGCGATGGTCGCCGGACGGGTCGCGGCTGGCCTTCGGGGTGACGGCTCCCGGGAAATTGCCGCGCATTTACGTGGTGTCGTCCGCCGGCGGGCGGCCGGAGGAATTGCCGGAGTCGGCGAACGAGGCGATGGCGGACCCCAACTGGTCGCCGGACGGCAAGAGAATTTGCTATGGCGGGAGTTCCGGAACCACGGTCCGGCATACCGGACCGAATATTCACATATTGGATCTCGAATCGCACCAGGTTACCGACGTGCCCGGCTCGGAGGGTTACTTTTCCCCGCGCTGGTCGCCCGACGGGCGGTACCTGGCGGCGTTGAGCCTCGATTCCACACGGCTGGGTGCGTTCGACTTCTCGATCGGGACGTGGCATGAAGTCGAGAAGGGGACCTACTTCGGTTTCCCATACTGGTCGCGCGACAGCCGGGCGATCTATCACATTCAGGGCACGGTGGATCCGGGGGTGATGCGGATTCGCCTGGACGGGAGCGGCTGCGAACGGGTGGTGGATCTGCGCAACGTGCGCCTGGCGGGTTTTTACAGCTCGTACCTGTCGCTGACGCCGGACGATCAGCCGATACTGGTGTTGGATCGCGGGAGCGAGGAAGTGTTCGCGCTGGACTTGGAGAC
>Ga0326727_10027606_pt1 | contig 10409 bp, 10 predicted proteins | sample MB2enrmetagenome_FD_207643 | JGI IMG/M metagenome (GOLD analysis project Ga0326727, IMG submission 207643) | Lab enriched peat soil microbial communities from McLean, Ithaca, NY, United States - MB29MY | ecosystem: Environmental > Terrestrial > Soil > Wetlands > Peat | place: USA: New York...
AATTCCGACGAAAAGATCCGGGGCCGCCTGATCGTGCGGCGAAAGGGACCCGACCCTTAGGAACGGTCGTCGCGCCATCGTCAGGTCAGGTCCTTTTCCTGCACGCAGACAGGATACTTCAGGAATCACCATAATAGTTCGTTCGCCGCTCATCCATACCACAAGGCGACCGGTTGACCCTTTTTCAAATGATCTTCCATCAGCCTGGATAAGACCGAGCCCTTTTCCCCTCATCTCCCCGGACGAGCCCAAGGCGAAGAGGGGAGGGCTGACTGCTTTTAACCCGCGCAACCTATGCCCTATCAACGAATAGCTACTGCGCCTACCGGTGAACCGGTTGCACCCTCCAAGGGAATAGGAGTAAAAATAAACAAGAATTCATAGACCTTATCTTTGGCAAGTTCCCGCAAATCCAGGTTCTGTAGCTGCCCGATTCCGTTGACGCATTCCAGATAGCTATGTGCCGGAAAAGGATAATCCGGATCTTCTCCCGGGACGACATCGAGCGCTCCCCAGGTATCTGCTCCTACGATGCTCACATCCTTCGCAGCAAGGTATTTGATAGCCTTGATTCCCACACCGGGTTCACCTGCATCGTAAACTTTTTCCTCCCCTTCCCACAGTTCAATCCACCCGGTATTGAATAAAACCGCGTCTCCTTTCTTAATGGGACCAATCCCTGCGTTCTTGATACAGGCTTCAATATCATCAACAGTAATTACCTCGCCTTTCTTCATGGTTTTGACGCCTTTTAACCCTGCTACGTCTATCAGGACCCCCCTGGTTATATAGGGTCCCAGTTTCTCCGGGCCGAGTTTTTTCAGTCCGTGTGAATTGGCTCCGGAATATTGGTTGAAATTGACTCCGTTGTACCATCTGTAAACCCCATCCTTGTCTCTTAAGCCAACATGGCCGAGACCGTCGAATTGGGTCCCTACCTGCGCAATTTCTCCGACCAGAAATTCGTCATTCCATACAATCCCCTGCTTTCCATACGGGCCTCCGGTTGGTATTCCGGGGATAGTCAGGCTATAGGTGCGTCCCCAGGGCAGAGGCATGTGATTGGTATAGGGTTTGGTAAGCTTGTATACTTGCCCTGTCTTTGGTATCTTGAGGGCGGACATGATTACGCTTTCCGTTATGAGATTATTGGCGCCTCTCTCATCGTCAGGCCCATACTTGGAGGGCCACCATTTTTCCGGTATCAACCCCTCTCCCTCTCCAGCCCGGCAGGTGGCGGCATTGTGCATCCCGATGAAAACCACTGCCAGAAACACTGCCGATAAGACAATCATAAGAACTTTGATCCCCGATGTTTTCATAATTATCCTCTCCTGGTAGCTTTGTTTAGAGCATGTTTAAACCGGCAGTTTCCGCCCTACCATGCTGTCCCAGCTGTTGTTTTCTCCTCCCTTCTGCCTGGCCGCTTCAGGGATCGGTTTGGCGGCAAACTGCACCTTCTCGATAGGCGTACCGAGCACTTCGATGCCCTTCATGCTGCCAAGGCCTTTTTCATGTGCCTTTCTGATGTGACCGATGGCGGCAGCATCAAATCCCATGATAGTGGTTCCCACTGCATCAACGGCGACATAATCCGGACCCGCTACGATAGTGTTCAATTGTTTTGCATCCACCTGAAGAGGTCCCAGCCCCTCCCCGGCATAGATCCCGCTCACGATCCCGTAATGCGACTTGATCCGGTCCTTGGCAATAGATGTCAGGTCAATGATGACATCGGCGATGTTCGAATGAGGCAGCCCGGACTTATAGCTTCCGTACACCTTGTTTGCAGGCAAGCCGACAAAGTTTTTCATGGTCATGGTGGTTCCTGCCCACATGTGAGTCTTCATGGGGGCGACGCTGATCAGAGTGTCGACCTTCTCAATTTGATCGAAGATCGCATACTGGGGGAGCGCCAGCGCTTTTTGCGGCTTCATCATTTTGTAAGAGGTCCCGTCTAGGTAGAGAAGCTTTATGGCTGGGTCCTTCAGTGCGGCAACACCTGTTTCGAAACCGCTTTCCTGGAAAAAGCTATGGCAATTGCTGGCATTGCTCTCCGCTATGATGACAGTTTTCGCGCCCTGTTCCCTGGCTATTTTTGCGGCTGCAATAACCACCCGCGGGTCGCTGATCGTTGCCAGGGCGCGTGGGGTAGAGTAATCGCTCAAGAGGAAAAACCCCAGATGAGGCGTCTGCACGATATTGGGCTTGATAAGGACGGTGTCGCCTTTTTTCACGGGGAACCCGCCCGTGAGTTTAATGGCGTTCTTGAGCATCCTCTCGACCTCTGCCATGCTCTCCGGTGTCCAGCTTAGCTCCATCAGTCCCAATCTTTGCCTGGATTTTGCCGTGTCGTCACCCCACACCGACATATCAAAGTTGCAGGCCTTCCCGAGGTCCATGTCACTTTGCACAATTGCGACGGCTGTTTTTGTCATGGCCCTGAGTATTCCCGGGGCGCCGCTCAATGCCGCGACTCCCGCCACTGCTACACTGGTTTTTATAAAATCTCTCCTTTTCATCTCTTCCATGGGGTTCCCTTTCTTTTACGGTTAAATGTTGTACGACTGGAAAAACAATGCCTCTAATTCAATCTTTCTTACGTCGTAATGCCATTCCGCCAGATCCCCATTTCGAAGTACCTGTTGACTTCCGTGTTGGTTCGAACCTCACCGTTAGCAACCTTCAGCATGAGTTCGAGCAGATTCTCCGTTGCCCTTCCCATACTCGTTCCACTGAGCAGGACGCCCGCATCGAAATCGTTCCATTTCGGTTTACGTTTGTAGATGCCGCTGTTGGTTGTGATCCGAAGCAGAGGCGCCGCAAAGCCTCCCGGCGTGCCCCGTCCGGTGGTGAACAGCATCAGCGTGCAACCCGCGGCGACCTGGCCGGTGATGCCCACCAGGTCATGGCCGGGGGCTTCCAAAAGATTCAGGCCTGAAACTGCTATTCGCTCTCCAAAGCGAATGATGCCGGTTACCTTTGATTTACCTCCTTTTTCAGTACATCCCAGGGACTTTTCTTCCAATGTGGTAAGCCCGCCTGCGTAATTTCCCGTGGTAGGATTCTTGCTCACATCGATTCCATATTTTTTGTAATAGGCTTTGAAGTCGGCTATCAGCTTGACGATATCTCCAAAGACTTTTTCATCGACCGCTCGATCCATCAGAATCTGTTCGGCGCCAAACATCTCCGGCACTTCCGTCATTACGGAGGTACCTCCCCGACTGGTCAGGATATCGGTGATCTCCCCAACCAGCGGATTTGCGGTCAAACCGGAGAAACCATCAGATCCCGCGCAGTTGGTGCCGACAACCAGTTTGGAAATCGGAACGGACTCCCTCTGACAGGTCACGGCCTGTGAATACAGTTCCCGCAATAGCTTCAGCGACTCCTCGAATTCATCTTCGACATCCTGGTACACGATGAACTTGACGCGTTTCGGATCGAACTCACCAAGGCTGGGTTTGAAGGATTCCACGTCGTTGATTTCGCACCCCAGGCCTACAAAAAGAACTCCGGCCGCATTGGGGTTTTTAGATACCCCGGCAAGGATCGAACGTGTGTGGGAAAGATTGAGACCGACCTCGCCACATCCGCATTCATGGGTAAACGGGATAAAACCGTCGAAATTACCGGATGCGGGCATCTCCTCATTAGCCATAGCGGCCAGTTTTTGTATGGGACCGTTGACACAGAACACCGTGGGAATAATGTAGATATAGTTTCGAATTCCCACGCCGCCGTCATCACGCTTGTAGCCATTGAAATTCAATTCCCGTAAAACTAATGGGTTCGTGGAAGGAGCGCGTTCGGGATGGTATTCATAGGATACGGATTCCGTGAGGGCTGATCTCAGGTTATGAAGGTGGACCCACTCCCCTTCCATGATATCCCGTGTCGCCAAACCAATCGGATAGCCGTATTTGTAAACGATCTCGTCTTGCTTTATCGCCTTCAAGGCAATTTTGTGCGGAACGGGGATATCTTCCATTACGACAATTTTTCTTCCTCCGACATCAACGGCCTCATCTTTCGCAAGTTGTCTGGCAGCCACGGCAACGGAGTCCGCTTTGTCAATGACGATCACGTCTTCTGTTACGTGCATGCTTCACCTTCTTTCCCTAAAAGCAAAGTTGATATCAATTACGAGGCAACTACTTGTTGACGAGCCTGGACGGGACGAGAGTGATTACCAGTGCTGCACCGAGGAATGCGGCGGTCGCCAGCACGTACAGGCCGCCGTTTGTACTGTGGGTAAGGTCGGTGAGCCAGCCGACCAGGTAATTGCCCAAGAATCCGGACAGATTGCCAATGGAGTTGACTACGGCAATTCCGGCTGCCGCCGCTGTGCCGCCCAGAAAAGCAGTCGGGAGGGTCCAAAATACCGGTAGAGCAGAGAGGCTCCCGGCCATGGCCAGGCTAAGGGCCGTCACAGCAATAAAAGTGTCTTTTCCGTAGATCGCACTGAAAATAAGGCTGATGCAACTGACTGCCGCCGGTATCGCACAATGCCAGCGCCGTTCCTGATGACGGTCCGAACTGCGGCCGAGCAATATCATGCAAATCATACCTGCGGCAAAGGGTATGGCAGTCAGCAATCCCACATTGAGCACGCTCTTTACGCCCGTCGCTTTGATAATCGTGGGCATCCAGAACGTAACCCCATACATCCCCATCAAGAGACAAAAATATATCAAGCTCATCAGCCACACCATCCCGCTGCCGAAAGCTTCACGCAATGAATGGCTTTGTTTCTCGCTTGCTTCTGCCTCGATGTTTTTCTCCAGGACCCGCTTCTCCTCTTCGGATAACCACTTGGCATTGCGAATTCCGTCATCGAGATAGAAGAACACGAATACGCCCATGACAATAGCTGGAAGAGCTTCCAACAAGAACAACCATTGCCATCCGGCCCATCCGTACTTGCCGGCCAGCGACTGCATTATCCATCCGGAAGCCGGTCCGCCAATGACGCCGGAGAGCGGATTGGCGGCTATGAGCAATGCGACCATCCTTCCGCGCCAGTACGAAGGATACCAGTATGTAAGGTACAGGATGATACCGGGAAAGAAGCCTGCTTCGGCAATGCCTAACAGGAAGCGCAGAGTGTAGAACCCCCTGGCCGTGGTCACGGTCATGGTTGCGGCAGAGACTATCCCCCAGAAGAGCATTATACGGGCAATCCACACTCGGGCGCCCACGCGGTGAAGAATAATATTGCTCGGCACTTCGAAGAAAAAGTAGCCAATGAAAAAAAGACCCGCACCGAGTCCGAAAACGGTATCGGACAGCTTTAAATCTTGAAGCATATGAAGCTTGGCGAACCCGACGTTTACCCGGTCGAGGTAGGCAATGATGTAGCTGATGAACAGTACGGGCATCAAACGTCGGGTAACCCTTCTGTAAGCTCTTTTTTCAGCGGTTTCTCCCCCGGCTAAAGGTACGCTGATGCCTAAGGTATTTTCTGACATGGCGTTCCCTCCTTCTATGGACTCTGCACGCACTCGAGGAAATATCCGTGGTCTACCCGACTCATCGCGCGAGTACACCCCGAGTATGTGCCAAAGAGCCTCTGGGCAGGCATCTATTCAGCAGGTGAGCCAGTCTTTGTCCACCTGCGTCTGAAAGCGCAATTGGAGATTGCCGGACCGGCCATCAAGAGCCGCGTGTTTCCGCTTTTTGAAGTGTTCGACGGCCAAACCCGGCAGTTAAAGCCCCATAGGCCGACAAAATAGGTGTGAACAAGTGTCTGAAATGTCAGCGACGGTCAGGAAATGTCGGCCGTATATGTCTCGTCGGTTGCGGAACAGTAACCCGGAAACCGCGGGCCGGTCGACGTTGAGATTGGAAGCCTCTCTTCGGATTTCAAACGGTACATGTAGCGGATTTTATTATAACTCCCACACGGCCGCGTTAACCGTTTCCTTGCACTATTCAGGAGGTCAATGAGAAAAGGGGCCATGGCATTGCGAAGGGTATCTTTCCCTTTTGGAAACCATCCCGATTTCCAGCGTCCGTACGCCTGGGGCATGCAGCTTCGTGCTTTTGTCCTGATAGAAAAATCTCCGTGTCTAGCGGATGTTCAGGATTCTACGAACTGTCCCTTTAGCATCCAAAGTTCCCGGCTGATTTCGACAACGGCAGGTTCCGCGTGAGCTTTTCGAGCAGAGGTCAGATTTTCTTCCATGGTTGCACAAATATCTATGCAGTCAAGTAAAATCGTTCTATATACTTCGAATGAAGTTTTAATATACAGAACGCCTGATCGTGCATTAATCGGTTTTCGCTTGAGATAATGCCGGATCGAGTTTTAAGAAAGGCCGGAGCCATGGACCGAGCCGCTATACTGGAGAATCCCATGGCATAAAAGAAATTTCGCATGTGGATCATGCTAACCGAATTGCTTTAAAATGGGCGGACCTAATCCCTGGAATCGCGCGACGGACGGCTCTTACGCAAAAGAGGGCTGCATGCCCCTCACGGGGGCATGTGATTTGAGTGGTACAGATATTCGACTGCAGTATTTGGAACCAGTTTGGAAAAGGATCGCTCTTCAGGTTTTGACGCGGTTTTCCAGTCTCCACTTGCCCGGGGCAGTGGTAGTTTCACATCAGGCTTCATGATATTCTCTTCAGTGTCGAAAACGGTTGACGGGGGCATGTGCGGCTGGCGCCTTCGTCAGTCCGAACCGTGCTCTTGTTAGCTGTTTTTTCCCTCTGACTTGTATCTCTCTAAGAACTTACATGAATCCCGTAGGTTCTTATCGTAGTCAGCCGAAAGAACCCAAGCTGTACCTGCCATAAGGGCGCAGATCAGAAACCCGATTCCCACGACGAGCCAACAAGAGACTGAGCGCATGGCCCCAACACTAAGGTTCCAAGCTACGAAAGCCGGTAACGCCAGGAGTAGGTTAAACGCCCACGCCCTGCAAATGCGCAACCTGCTTCGATTATATTGGATCTGCCTCGTGAGCGCCTCGGATGAAACGAGGATGCGCCTTTCGATCTCCTCTGGATTAGGGAGTCTGTCTTTTGCTAGAACCTTTTCCGCAAACCCAAAGAGTGTGCGGGCCAGTCTGTCAACGGCTATTCCCAGCACGTACGCCATACTGCCAAGTACAATGAGAATTGACGTGTCTATCTTTTCTATCTTTGGAATCCCAACCTCGAAGCGATTCATCAAGTTCCGTCTCGACACTTTCATCATGCCCCAACCTCCTTGATGACCCGGACCTGCAATAGCAGGGCAGGATTGATTTTACTAAACAGCAGTCAATAGTACTCTCCTCCTTAGTGATTTGACACTAGATCAGATTAATTTCCGGCCGAGGGCCGCTTTTGACCCTGCCGATAACGGCCGCAGAATTCAAGCCGGCCGCCCGGAGTTCGTTCAGAAGGTTTTCCGCCCCGGATTCCGAAACGGACAGGAGAAGGCCGCCGGAGGTCTGTGGATCGAAAAGCCATTGATGCTGCTCTTTCGATAGATTGACAGAGACATGGAGAGAGCCTTCGACGAGTTTTCTGTTCGGCTCGTTGCTGCCCGTCGTTTCGCCTCTCCGGTACATGTCAACTGAGTTCGGATAGGAGGGCAGGGCCCCGAACTCGAGGTCGACCTTTACTGAACTCGCCCTGGCCATCTCCAGCGTATGCCCGAGTATCCCGAAGCCCGTTATATCCGTGCAGGAATGTACTTCGAATTTCAGGGCAAGCTCCGAGGCAGTGCGATTCAATGCCGCCACCTGGGGCAATATCGGCTCCAGATCCTGCCGGGGAAGCTTTCCCGACCTGCATGCGTTAAAAAGGACCCCCGTTCCGAGAGGTTTCGTGAGAATCAAACGGTCGCCCGGTTTGGCGCCGGCATTGGTAAGGATTTTTTCGGGTGAGACTATTCCGGTTACTGCAAGGCCGTATTTTGGCTCATCGTCTTCAACCGAATGGCCGCCCGCCAGCGATGCGCCAGCTTCAGCGACCTTTTCGCTCCCGCCCAGGAGTATAGCTTTGAGCACTTCCACGCCCAGCTTTTTCGAAGGAAACATGATGAGATTCAATGCAGTAATCGGACGGCCGCCCATTGCGTATATATCGGAGATCGAATTGGCGGCGGCAATGCGGCCGAACCATAGGGGATCGTCAACCGGCGGAGTAATGAAGTCAACCGTCGATATGACGGCAATTCGATCCGACACGCGATAGACCGCCGCATCGTCACTTGTCTCGAAGCCCACAAGAAGATTGGGGTCCGAAGAAGACGGCAACACTTTCAACGCCTCCAACAAAACTGTCGGAGCTATCTTGGCAGCTCACCCGCAAGTCCTGGCGAGACCGGTGAGCGTGTTTCTTTTTGCAAAGTGAAACATGAAGACACCTTCACAGGATCCTTTGAATTGATTTATCGCGCAAGAAACGATGATACAGGAAAGATAATAATTAGAAATAGGTGGGTTCTCAAGGAGTTATTGGAAAGAAGATGAATTATAACGTATGCAACTGCATTGGTTTGAACTCAATTATCGTCTCCTGCGCACTAAAGGCCGGCTCAGGCACTCCCATTTTCATCTGTCCCTTTTTGTCGGTGCTCCCGGTCATGCCGGGATCGTTCTCCAACAACTCTCTTTCCCTGTCGGCTATCCTCCGCTCTGCTTTTTGGACATCAAGCTCTTTTCCGAACGTCTTGAAATCCGCCTGATTTTCAGTTACCGGTCAGGGAAATTCGAAAATCGAGGATCGAATCGAGCTGTAACAACTTTTGAGATAGCCGCTCGAAGTGCCTCTGCCTCCGAGTGCGGATCATCATGTCGTACTTAAAACACTTACCTTCTTCCTGCGTAAATGAATAGCTTAAGCTGACGATATCAAATCCATGCTGAGCCAGGATGCCCCTTAAGTCCTTTTCGGGCATAGGTGTTTCACAATTTAGGCGTAGTGAACACTGGGCGTAGATGAGATTGGGGAGTTTTGACTCTATCCATCGAAAAATAGACAGAGTCCCGAGGGTCAAAACCGATGCGATGGTAACGACGTTGTATAGCCCCACACCTGCCAGGATGCCGATTGCTGCTGTAATCCATATCGATGCTGCGGTGGTCAGACCACGAACCGACAGCCCCTCTCTCATGATAACGCCTGCGCCGAGAAAACCTATACCAGTCATTATCCCCTGCGCCATACGTGTTGGATCGATTCGCACAGTCTCAATCAGCGCCTGCGAGAACCAGTCTCTTTGATAAATTGCTACGAGCATAAGAAGGCTCGAGGCCATACATACGAGGGTATGCGTACGAAAGCCGGCAGCATGTCCGTTATAACTTCGTTCGAGTCCTATCAGGCCGCCTGCGATCATCGCTACCAGCAAATGAACCATGATGTGGTAAAGCTCGCTGCCCATCCGCAGGTCCAGGTTAGAAGATTTATCACCCTCGTTGCCACCTGTTCAGAATAAATACATTATAGACAGTAAAATAGACAAACACATTTTAAATTCTTCTCTGTGCACAAGCGTTCCAGCAGCTAAAAAAACTAATCAGGGTCTCCGCTCTATAAGATGTGGGCCGGTCCCCCAAAAGAACCTGGGGCCGGCACCGGATGGAGGAAAGTGGTCTTGATCTCCGTGGGGCTTATCCCGAAGGTCTCTATATCAAGCGCAAACTCTCATCTGCGCGGAAGAGGGAGCATGCGAGACAGGAGGTGAAGGGTTCTCACAATGCTCCCACAAAGATTAGTCCTTGTGCTCATGCTCTTTTTGGTGGTGAGACTTCCATTTCTCATGCATTTGCTCGGCTTTGGTGCGCTGCTCCGGGGTCAGAACCGCATAAATCCTGGATTTCATGTGCTGCTTCTCCACAATCAGATCAGCTATGATATCCGCTTGTCCCTTCGCGATGGCACGAACCTTCGCTTCGTCAAATTGACCCTTTGGGAGAGCTCGGAACTGATCGCGCCCGGCTTTTAGTTTTTGAACAAGTGGTTTCATTTTTGCGCGCTCTTCGAGCCTGATGGAAAACATCTCTTTCTTTTGCGCATCAGTCAAATCGAGTTTTTTCCAGAAATGGTGATGCCCGTGATGACCCCAGTGATTGTGCTTCCAATGCTCCCCGCATCCTCCTTTAGCGGCGCCTGTATCTTCTGCGCCGACCGCGATGGAGTTGAAGAAAAAACATGATCCTACCATCCATACTGCCGCTACCAAAGTTACGGTCAACCCTGTCAGTAATCTTTTCATATCGTTTCTCCTTATCGTTTGATGTTTCCGTTAGTGATGAATAAATATAAGAAGTCCGTACGAAGGTCGAGTTAATATTAGTTAAAGTAGGTTAAGTTTGGTAAAGGAATATCAAAGTCAAAATTTGGTTTCGCTGTTTTGCCCCCACCGCTTGCTTTAGACCGACTGATGCAGGCACAACTAAAAAT
>Ga0326727_10027608_pt1 | contig 10407 bp, 6 predicted proteins | sample MB2enrmetagenome_FD_207643 | JGI IMG/M metagenome (GOLD analysis project Ga0326727, IMG submission 207643) | Lab enriched peat soil microbial communities from McLean, Ithaca, NY, United States - MB29MY | ecosystem: Environmental > Terrestrial > Soil > Wetlands > Peat | place: USA: New York...
GACCCCGGGCTGCCGCCCCTCCAATTCTCAGGCTCATCCTGTATTGGAATCAAATTCCCTTTTCAGGCTCATCTTGTATTGGAATCAAATCCCGATTCCAGGCTCATTTCAGGATTGGAATATGCTGATCGGTCATTCGAGATACGGCCCCGCCCAGCACGGGTCAAATATCCAAAACCACTGATCCGGATGGTGCCGTACCTCCGATTCCAGCAGCGCATACAGCCGGCGGGTGTCTTCGCGGGAGTCGCCGGTGATCGGGAATGGCGGGTGGGCGCGGGCCACATAGCGCTGGCGCTCTTCCGACCAAAGCGTGAAACTGGGAATCACCGTTGCGCCGGTCCGCGCCGCCATTCTAGCCAGAGCCGTACTGGCGCGTACCTTCGCGCCCAAAAAATCCACCTCCATGTCTCCCGGCGGCGGCATGTTGGCATCGATCAGCATGGCTACCGTCTCGCCCCTCCGCAGGGCCGCCGCAATCTCGAACGCCGCGCCGGCCTGCGCAATCAGCCGGTTCCCCGATAGCGTGCGGTAACGCGCCGCCAATGTCTCGTAGCCCTCGTCCGGATACGTTCGGATCACCAGGTTCAGCCGCTCTCCCGACAGGGCGTATATATGAGCGCCCAACTCCCAGTGGCCAATGTGCCCGGACGCAACCAGCACTCCCCGGCCGCGCGCTTTGGCTTCGCGATAGTGCTCCGCGCCTTCGATTTCAAACGGCCTTGAGACCATCTCTCGAGTCAGATCGGGAAAGCGCGCAAAGGCCACATAGAAGCGGGCCATGGAACGGATCACCGCCCTCTCCATGAGCTTTGAATCGTACCCGGCCAGTTCCAGACAGCGAATGGTGCGCCGCCGCCGCCGCGGCATAATCCGGCTGGCCAAACGCAGGTAGCATCGCGCCAGCGCCAGCGCCACGGCAGGCGGCGGCGCCTGCAAGGATTGGAGCGCCGGGCGCCACCAGCGCAGAGCGCCCGTCAGGGCTCCATCGGGCGGCTCTCGTAGCCAGCGGATGCGCATTCGCGGGAAACCTATTCGTCACGCAAGATGGCGAAGGGCTTTTGGCCGAGGGTGCGCGCGCTCGACGCCCACCCCGCCGCCACTGCGGTCAGAACGCCCAGCGCCGTGGCGCCTACCAACACCCTCACGTCCCACGCCGTCGCCACCTTGCGAAAAACCACCGACAGCAGCAGGCTCGCGAACGCGCTCCCCATCACGCCGCCGCTGGCGCCGGCAAGTGCGCCCAAAGAGGCGAGATCAGCCAGCAGTCCGTTCCGCACCTGAGAGGGACGTGCGCCCAGGGCCTTGAGGATAGCGATCTCGCGGGTTCTGGTCTTTTCTTCCGCCAGCGCCATAAGGACCAGGATGACGGCTCCCGCCGCCAGAATCAGCACGGAGACCACGCGCATAATCCAGATGGCGTCGTGCGCCACCGACTGAAACGCCGCCGCCAGTTCGCCGCGGCTGATTACCGGGACGCTCGGATAGCTTTCGGCGATGGCGCGCCGGACCGCATCCACGCGCGAGCTTCTCACCGAGATGCCGGCCTCGTAGAAGACGCTAGGCCCGGCGAATGCGGAGCACGGAAAAAGCAGGCCGCCACGCAGCTCCTCGATGGCGTCGAGGCGGCGCAGGCCCACGATGCGCGCCGGAATGGCTCTGTTGTTGGAGAAGAATTCGAGCGTCCCGCCCACGGTGACGCCCAGCCTTCCGGCCAGCGACTCCGCCATCACGGCCTCCGGCTCCGCCGCGCCCGGACGCCACCAACGCCCGGCGGAAAGACGTCCCGGCGGCGTGCCGCTGGAGCAGGTTGCTACCCAACGCTCGGGAGCGGTGACGGGAATAGGCACGCCGGCTACCTTCGATAGCCGTAGGATGACCGCCGGAAGCAGTTCCACAGGTTGATTCACGTCGGGATTGTGCGCCAGGAGTTCCATCAGCGGGCCGGTCTGGCTGGGCCCTAGGCCGAACACAAACAGATCGGCGCCGGGCATGGGAAGGGATTGTTCGATGGCGCGGGCCACGGCCGCCGGGCTGAGCCAGGAAGCAGTGACCATCATGACGCCGACCGCCAGCGCCACGAACCGGCTGGTCCCGCGACGCCCCGGCCGGCTCAGATTCGCCGTGCCGTGAAACCATGCGACCGGCAGCTTCGGCTTCCAACGCTGTGCGGCCCAGCGCATCGCGCGCAGCAGTCCACGGCCGCCGCCGACCAGAATCAGGCCGCCGAAAGTCAGCCCGAAGAGGAACGCCGCGCCGGTCTTCCACGAATGGGCCATCCAAAGGGCCAGCGCCGCCATCCCCACCAGAAACGCCAGCCCAACCATGCGGCCGGCGCAGCGCGCGGCCGGGGGCCGCTCCACGTACCGGCGCAGCAGCGGCATCGGCGCCGCGGCGCGCACCGCGGCCAGGGGCGCGGCCACGGCCGCCAAGGAAGAAAAGGCGCCCAGGATGACCGCCTCGGCGGCTGGCGGCCAGCGCCATTCGAACGCAGCGGGAAACAGCAACTGGTCCCTGGCCATTTGCAGAAAGATCCACTCCAAAGGAAGCGCCAGGGCGGCGCCAATGGCGCATCCCGCCAGTGACAGACCAGCGATCTCCAGCAGATAGATGCGCAGGATTTGGCTCCATCGGCCACCCAGCGCCTTTATGACCGCGACCGTGTCGAGCTGCCGCTCTATGTGCAGGTAGATCACCATGGCTACGCCCAGCGAGCCAAGCGCCAAGGCGGTCCACGCCGTGAGGTCGAGACAGGTGAGGGCGGCATCGAGCGCGGCCGCCACGCGCGCGTCGCCGTGGTCGCGATAATCCACCACCTGACCGTCTGGAAACACCTGCTGCAGCCTGGCCTTCAACCCTGCGGCGTCGCGGCCGGCGGCCATCCGAAACAGCAGCCGCCAGACGATTGTGTTGCCCAGGCGGACGATCCGGGCCCGGTCGAAAGCGGCGCCGGAGAGCAACACCCGAGGGTATGCGTTGGGCGCGGCCGCGAAGCGATCGGGCTCGCTGGCGAGAAGCGCGGCGATGCGGAAATCCACTCCGTTGAGAAGGATCCGATCGCCGGGGGCCACCGCCAGGCGTTCGGCGAGGGTGCGGGACACCACTGCCGTGTCTGGTTCCAGCGCCTCGCGAAGCGGCCGGTTGGGCTCCAGCTCCACCGCGCCGTACCACGGGTAGCGAAACGGATCCACGCTCCTGATGGAGACCAGCGCCGGATCCGCCGCCCGATCCGAGGAGGCCATGCCGTAGGCCTCCAGCGATTCGGTCTCTTCGATGCCCTGGCGCGCCAACTCGACCAACTCGCCGCGTTGCTCCTCGGAAGGAGACTGGCTCACCGTAACGGCGGCGTCGGCGGCGATCCAATGGCGCATGTCGCCGCGGAGGCAACGGGAAAACTGGCTGCCGACCGCACGGGACGCGTCCATGGCCGCGACCCCCACGGCCAGGGCCGCCAGGGCCACCACAAAGCGCTTGCGTCCCGACCACAGGTCGCGCCAGGCGATCTTCCACGCAACTCGCCAGAATCGAAAACGCCTCATCTTGCGCCTCATCCTGATCCATAGTCGGCCCTGCCTCTGGGATCCGGATCTCCAGGCGCGAGGGCGACGAATCGGCGGTCATTGACAACGCGTCCCGGCCGTCATGAAATAGAAGCTTATCACGCGCCCTCGCATCGCCATACTCAACGCCAATTTCGGCTCCCTGGGACACACCGTCCTGGCCAACAACTACCATCGCCTGCTGGCGCAACACGGCTGCGAGGCAACCCTGCTCGACGTGCTGCAGGAAGACGGCGGCGCTTCCATCGCCGCGGCTACCGCCCTCTATACCACTGTGATCGAGCGCCTGCCGGGCGTTTGGCGTTTCCTTTACTCGTCCTGGAACCGGCTACCCGGCATGGAGTGGTTCCGAACATCGTGGATGCCCCGCCGCTTTCGGGAAACCGAAAGACGCCTGCGCCGTTTGGATCCCGCCACGGTTCTCACCACCCATCCGTTGGCCACCGCCATCGCAGCGCGCATGAAGAGCCGTGCTAGCTTGAGTCCGCGGCTGGTAGCCGCCCTGTGGGATTGGCACGTACAGCCCTTCTGGTGCTCTCCGCAGGTGGACCATTACCTGGTTAGCGCGCCGTGGCAGCGCGAGGGGCTCGCCGGAATGGGAATCGACCCCAGCCGGGTGACGGTTTCCGGCCTGCTGGTGGGGCCCGAATTCCGGGCCCCGCTGGCGGCGGCGGAAGCCCGTGCGCGCCTGAAACTGCCGCCAGACAGACCTGTGGTTTTGGTTCTGGGAGGAGGCCGTGGATGGGGCCTCGAGCGGCTGGTGCGCGCGGTCGCACGGCTGCAAACACCAGTTTGCGCAGTCGTCTTATGCGCCAGTGCGGAGCGGCGTGCACGCGTGGAGCGAATGCTGGAGGGTAACAGGATCGGCGCCGCGGCGATCCGTCTGCTGGCTTTCGAGCCGAATCCCGCCCCTTACTATCACGCAGCCGACCTAGTTGTCAGCAAGCCCAGCGGCCTCTCGCTGGCCCAGGCCTTCGCCTGCGGAAAGCCCGTGTTGGCCGTTTCGCCCGAGCCCGGGCACGAGGAAGCCAACCTAGCGGAGTTGGCGCGCGAAGGCGCGGTACTGGTCCCGCGGGCCAACGAAGATCTGGCGGGAACCATCGAGCGGCTGCTCGACGACCTGGCCACGCGCGACCATGCGGCCGCCCAAGCCCGCAAGATCACCGCCCTGGACACGGAGGCCATCGTCCTGGAAGCTCTCGGACGATCCAGCGCCAGCCATCCAGCGGCTCTTGTATAAGAGACAAAGAAGTGCTAATTTAGCACCGGAGAAAGGCGCCATGAAGCTATTCTTGTGGTTTCTGGTCGGTGGATTTTCGGTTGCCGGGATCCATGCCCAAACCTGTCCGGCTGTGAATTTTCTGCAGGGTGGTAAGGTTCCGGTTTACGACTCCACGAGTGTTGCGGGCTTGCAGCGTCAGGCGGATGGATCGTTCACCAGGCAGCGTTATAAGATTCAATCTCCCTATGCCAAGCTCGATTCCGTCGCCAATTACCAATCGGCTTTTCTGAACTGCTCGGGGACTGGCGCCCGCGCCTTCAAGACGCCGGCGGGATGGACCGCGCTGGCGGATCAACCAGGAGCGGCGTCACAGACCATGGTCTTCTCCGATTTCCTCGGCAACGGGACGCCGGTCGGTTTGGCTGTCGTTGCTAAAGGCACGATGGCGGGGGCGACCGTCGATAGCCTTTTGGTGGCGATCTTCAATTCCGATGGCAGTGCGAAGTCCACCACTTATTATCCAGTTATCTCGAATCCGAACGGTCTGGTGGTGGGGGACTTCAACCACGACGGCAAGAAAGACGTGGTGGTGGTCAGCTCCGGATCTTCCAGCGCCGGTTCCAACACTATCACCGTCTTCCTCGGCAAGGGCGACGGAACACTCCAGCCTGCGGCATACTACCCGGCGCACACAAGCGCGCTTTCCGCGGTGGCGTTCGATTTCAACGGCGACAACAATCTGGATCTGGCTATCCTCAACGGCGGGTCAGCCGATGTATCGATTCTCCTGGGGAAGGGAGACGGGACCTTCGCCGCTCCCGTGAATTACCCGGTCACCCAGGGTCTGTCCCTGGCATTGGGTGATTTCAACGGCGACGGGCACGCGGACCTGGTGGCCGGCGGCAGCCAGAATCTCTCCGTGTTGTTGGGCAATGGTAATGGGACCTTCCGCGCCGCCGTCAATCTGGCCACACCCATCACAGCCTCCGCCATGGCGCCCGGCGACTTCAACAACGATGGCAAGCTGGATCTCGCGGTTGCGGACTCGAACGGCGGCACGGTGTCCATCCTTCTGGGAGATGGGACGGGCAAATTCCCCAGCGAGAACGACTACGCGGCCGCATACGAGCCCATCGGCCTTCTCGCCACCGACCTGGATGGCGATGGCAGCCTTGACGTGCTTGTCGGGACGGGACATCCGGACGTGCTTCTGCCAAATTCGAATTCCGGCGTTTTTACGGCGTTCTTCGGCCGCGGAGACGGCACTCTCATCGGGCCGCCAGCGTACCCCACGGGCGGGGCGATCGGGGGGAACCATTCCATGGCGCTTGCCGATTTCAACGGCGATGGCAAGCCCGACGTGGCGGTGGCCGCCGGAGACGTCTGGATCCTCTTGTCGCTCGGCGGCGGCAGCTTCAAGACTCCGGTTCGCCTGGCGATGCCGACTCTGAATAACTCGTCGGTATCGGCCGATACGCTGGCCGCGGGCGATTTCAACGGCGACGGAAGGCAGGACCTGGTGGTGGGGACCGCTTACGGGGACGGCGTCTACGTTTTCCTGGGAAATGGCGACGGGACGTTTCAGGCCCCGGTGCAGTATACTACGGGCGGCAACGTTACCTCGGTCGCGGTGGCCGACTTCAACGGCGATGGCAAGCTCGACATTGCGGCCTGCGGGTACTCATCGAGTCCTCCGGCAAACGCCAATGCCGGCATTTTGCTGGGAAACGGAAATGGCGCGTTTCAGTCCGTCAGGAGTCTCACCGGGTTCGGCGCCGGACCGTATTCGCTGGTGGTGGCCGACTTCAATAACGACGGCAAACCCGACCTGGCCATCGCCAACCAGGGAACGCCCGGCGATGCCAACGACGTCGGCGGCGTGCTGGTGTTTCTGGGCCAGGGGAACGGCAGCTTCCAAAGCCCGACGAGCTACCCGGCCGGAATCAACCCCAATTTCATCACTGCCGCCGATGTCAACGGCGATGGCGCCCAGGACCTGCTGGTGGCCACCGGCGCGCCGAACTTCACCTATGACGTGGCGGTCCTCCGGGGCGTTGGGAACGGAACGTTTGGATCGACGGCCTTGTTCCCTACGGACTATGGGCCTGCCTGGATTGCCGTGGCCGATCTCAATGGCGATGGCAAGCCGGACCTGGCGATCGCGCACTGTTGCGGCGACACGGATACCACCTTCATGTTGGGCAATGGCGACGGTACATTCCAGCCCGACGTGCACCTGGCGGCCAGTGTTTCTCCCGGCGCCCTGCTGCTGACGGACCTAAACGGTGACACCCGGCCGGACCTCATCACTCTGGCCGCGGGTTTTTCGAGCGACGTGGCGGTCTTCTTGAACGAGACGCTCATGGATGTGAACGGCGCCAGCTTCCTGGCCGGACCGCTGGCGCCCAATTCGTTCGCCACCGCGGTGGCTCCCGGCGAAGCTCTGGCGACGGTGTCAGAGTCGGCCGCATTGCCGTACCCAACCAACGTCGGCGGAACCACGGTGACGGTTACCGATTCCGCCGGCGTCTCCCGGCAGGCGGGGCTCTCCTACGTTTCGTCCGGGCAGGTGAACTACGTGGTTCCCAGCGGCTCCGCCACGGGGCCGGCCACGGTCACCGTTTCCGTGGGAGCCACCGCCGTAACTGGCGGCGGCGTCACCATCGCTCCCATCGGGCCGGGGCTGTTCCTGTTCCAGGGGACCAATATCGTCGCCGCGTATGTAACTCGGGTGACGGCCGACAACTCGCAGACCAACGAGAACATTTACACCATCAACTCCAGCGGCGCACTGGTTGCGGCGCCCATCGATCTCGGTCCGGCCACCGACCAGGTGTACCTGATCTTGTATGGCACCGGCGTGAGAGGTCACAGCTCCGCATCGAATAGCGTGACTGCCACCGCCGGAGGCGTCAACCTGACGGTTAGCTGGGCGGGCGCGCAGAACACGGCGTATCCGGGGCTCGACCAGATCAATGTGCTGCTGCCGCAAAGCCTGGCGGGGAAAGGCGACGTGGTGATTCAAGTCACGGTGGACGGCCAGGCCGCCAATCCCGGCCACGTCACCATCCAATAGGAATGCGCGCGATTTTGTTCCTGGCGGCGGCCGCGCTGTGGGGCCAGCCTCCGGCCATCCGCAGCGGCGGCGTGGTCAACGCCGCCAGCCGCGCGCCGTCCATGCTCCCCGGCGGGTCCATCGCCCGCGGCGCGCTCTTCGATATCCTTGGAATCCGCCTGGGGAGCAGCGCGCGGACCACCTCGGTGACGGTGTCCGCGCGAGGCGCCTCGGTCCGAGTCCCGTTGCTCGAGGTCTCGCCGCAGCGAATAGAAGGAAGGCTGCCGGCTGGCGCGCCTCTGGGCGATGTCTCGCTGACGGTGACAGTCGACGGCGCGCCGAGCACGCCGTACTCCATGAAAGTGGTGTCCGCCGGCTTCGGAATCTTCAGCCGCAACCAGGAGGGTTGGGGGCCGGGCCGCCTGGACAACCTGGCCTCCGATGGCTCCCGTTCCGCCAACAGCCTGCGCCATGCCGTCCAGCCGGGCCAAGCCGTGGTTCTTTCGGGAACGGGCGTGGGCGCATCGCGCCCGGAGGTTTGGGTCGGCCTTCAGCGCGCCACCGTGGACGCGGTGCGGCGCGGCGCGGCGGATGGCGCCGATGAAATCGTGTTTCGGCTTCCGCCGAACAGCCCGGCCGGCTGTTACGTTCCGCTTCAGGTTCGGCAGGCGGGCGCGGCCCCCAGCAATACGGTCACGGCGTCGATCCATGCCGGCGGCGGACCCTGCGAGCCTTCCCCCATACTGCCGGTCGCGGCCTGGTCCGGCCGTGCCGCGGGGATGGTGGTAATCTCGCGAACTCTAAGAGCGCCGGATTCCATCGCCGACGAGGGCATGGCTGTCTTTGCCATGCACGAAGAGCACGACCCGGCGCCGAGTCAAGTCTTGTTAGTTCCTCCTCTGGGGACTTGTACTGCTTATACCGGCGCCACGGCCGATGGGTCACAGCCGTCCTTCTCTCCCGGGGATGGCCTGCTTTCGTCGGCGCACGTCACGGGTCGCGATGCCGGCCCGCGCCTCACCGTGGCCCGCGGCCATGTGCGCCTGCCGATTTCGCCGCTTCCGGGCGCTCCCGGCATCTATAAGCGGCTTTTCGGCGAGCGCCCCGGGCGCGGCGGCCCGCTGTTTCTGGAGCCGGGCGAGCTGGTGATCGCGGGACCGGGCGGCGCCGACGTCGGCCCGTTCGCGCTGTCGGTCCCGGCGCCGGCGCCGTTCGTATGGGAGAACCGCGACAGCATGGGCACGGTGGATCGGCGGCTCGGGGCAACCCTCCGCTGGCGGCCGCCATCGCAAGAGGGCGTGATGCTGATCGGCGTGACCAGCGTCGATCCTTCCGCGGCCGCCTGGGGCGCGTGTTACTGCGCCGCCGCGGGCGCGTCCGGGACTGTCACCATCCCGCCCCCGATTCTCGCCAATCTGCCGGCCAGCCAGGGCGGCCCGACCGTTCCAGCGCCGTCCCTGTGGCTCGCCTACCTGCCCTTGCGCAACCAGCAACCCCTGCACGCCAGGGGGCTGGACAATGGGCTGGCGGTCAGTGTGTTCATGCAAGCGCTGGAAGTCGTCGTTCGCTGAATGACGCTTGCCCGGCGAGCATGTACAATCGGGAGAGTCTCTGAAATGCCCACTACCATCCACCAGCAGCTTTCAATGGAAACCGCGCCTCGCGTCATCGAAACCGAGGACCAGTATGAAGAAATCGCCAACCGCGCCGGCGAGCTGGTGAGCAAAGGGCGCAAGCGGACTCCCGAGGAAACCCGATTCACGCGGCTGCTGGTCCTGCTGATTCAGGACTATGACCGTCGCCATGCTCTACCGCCCGAGGCCAGCACTCCCGCGGAACGCCTGCGCTTTTTGGTGGAGCCCTCCGACAAGTCCGCGACGGAATTGCCGATGCCCATTTTCGGCCAGCGCAGCCACGAGGGACGAGACGTTTCGATTCATCGCTCGGCCCAAGAAACATGGAAACGTCTCCGCCGCCTACAGTTTATTTGGTCGTTGACCATGGCTTCCTATTCTTTTCATTCGGCCACTGGACGTCTATTGTTTGATGCCATTTGCCCTCCTTCCACTTTATTTTCAGAACCTCATTCCACACTCCATTGCGCGCCGAGAATTGAATGACGTATGTGTGCTCGCTGCGGCCAAACTCAATCCGCGTGCTATTGATCTTAGGTGGTCCAACCGGCAGTGTACCAATCGAAAACGGGAGCCCGAGTCCGGTATTCAACCCGGGTTCAATGGCCTGCCCTGGTACTGGTGGCATGGTATGAACTGGTTCAAGTCCGTTACCCTAGCCGTCAGGTCGTAAAGGGGATAAGTGCCGTGCGGCATGAAAGTCGGAAGCCCTCCCGTCTCAGAGGAAAGCAGCCCGTCCGAAGCAGAGCTTGTGAAAATCATGTACGCGAAACTATCGCCACCAATGACGGAGTCGATGTTTTTCCTGCTAGCCCCAATACTGTTCACTTAACAACATTTTCATGCTATTCTGTTTTGGGGTGGAGGCCCCCCAGAATGGCTCGTACCGTTGCGTCCTTACCCGCCGGGAGCCGCATTACCGACTACATCAGCCTC
>Ga0326727_10027610_pt1 | contig 10407 bp, 8 predicted proteins | sample MB2enrmetagenome_FD_207643 | JGI IMG/M metagenome (GOLD analysis project Ga0326727, IMG submission 207643) | Lab enriched peat soil microbial communities from McLean, Ithaca, NY, United States - MB29MY | ecosystem: Environmental > Terrestrial > Soil > Wetlands > Peat | place: USA: New York...
GCTGGGCCTTGGAACGCTTCCTCTCCCACTACGCCAACCGCTTCGACGCCAAGGGCCGCGTCTCGGTTCCCGCGCCGTTCCGCGCGGTGCTGGCCAGGGACGGGTTCGACGGGATTTTCACCCACCCTTCGCTCGACGCGCCGGCGCTCGACTGCGGCGGGCGCATGCTGCTGCGCGAAATCAACGCGCTGCTCGAGTCGATGCCGCCCTATTCGCAGGAGCGGGAGGACCTGGCGACCGCGCTGTTTGGCACCAGCGAGATCCTGCGCCCCGATTCGGAAGGCCGCATTCTGCTCGGCGAGAGAATCCGCGCTTCGCTCGGCCTGACCGGCGAAGCGGCGTTCGTCGGCTGCGGCCACAAGTTTCAGATTTGGGAGCCGGTCCGGTTCGCGGCGCATCTCGAGGAGGCCAAGTCTCGGGTGCGCCGGCTTCGCACCGAATTCGGCGCCCGCGCGGCGCACGCCGCCGCCACCGGAGCACGGGAATGACGGTGGGCAGCGGCGCGCCGATCGCCGCCGCCGGCGGACCGGCCCGCCACATTCCCGTGCTGCTCGCCGAAGCGCTGCAGGCGCTGAACGTGCGCGCCGACGGCGTCTATCTCGACGGCACCTTCGGCGCGGGCGGCTATTCCCGCGCGCTGATCGAGCGCGGCGCGCGCGTCGTCGCCGTCGATCGCGATCCCGCCGCGATCGCCGCCGGCCAGCCCCTTGTCGTGGCTTCGCAGGGACGCCTGAGGCTGATCGAAGGGCGCTTCGGCGACCTCGACGCGATCGCTGAAAGCGTCGCCGCCGCGCCGCTCGACGGCGTCGTCCTCGACGTCGGCGTGTCCTCGATGCAGCTCGACGATGCGTCCCGCGGCTTCTCGCTGCGCCAGGACGCGCCGCTCGACATGCGCATGGAGGGGGCCGGGCGCACCGCCGCCGACATCCTGCGCGAAGACGACGAGCGGCGAATCGCCGATATTCTCTTCTATTTCGGCGAGGAGCGCGCGGCGCGGCGGATCGCGCGCGCGATCGTCGCCGACCGCCAGACTTCGCCGTACGTCTCGACGCGGCGGCTCGCGGAGATGATCGCCCGCGTCGCGCCGGCGCGGCCGGGCGAGACGACCCACCCCGCGACCCGTTCGTTTCAGGCTTTGCGCATTGCGGTCAACGACGAGCTCGGCCAGTTGCTCGGCGCTCTGGAAGCGGCGGAGCGCGCGCTCAAGCCGGGCGGGCGGCTGGTCGTGGTGACCTTTCATTCGCTCGAGGACCGCATCGTCAAGCAATTCCTCGCGCGTCGCTCCGGCCGCGGCGAGGCCGCCTCGCGGCGCCTGCCGGGCGAGCCGACGCCCGCAGAGCCGACGTTCCGCGCGGCCGCGGGTCAGCCGATCCTGCCCGGCCAAGCGGAGCTCGCCGCCAACCCACGCGCGCGGTCGGCCAAGTTGCGCTTCGGCGAGCGCGCCGCCGCGCCCCCCCGGGCCAGGGACGCCGAGATCGACGCGCTGACCCGGCTGCCGCCGGCGCGGCCGGGGAGGCGATGATGTGGCGCTTTCTCCACGTCGTCGCCATCGGCGCGCTGATCGCCTCGGCCGCTTACGTCTATAGCGTCAAGTATCAGACGATTTACGCCTCCGAGCAGATCGTCAAGACGCGCCACCTCATCGACAAGGAGCGCGACGCGATCGGTGTGCTGCGCGCCGAATTCGCGCATTTGATCCGTCCCGACCGGCTGCAGGCGCTCGCGGACGGCAAGCTCGACATGCGGCCGCTCGCGCTCAGCCAGATCGTCGCGGCGGACGAGCTGCCCGAACCCGCCGCCAAGGTCGACTCGATCGGCCGCAAGCTTGAGTCGCTCGGCCTGCTCGGGCAATCGGCGACGCCGAGCGCGGGCGTCGGCGGCGCGACGCCGTCGCCGAGGTAGGGCATGGCCGAAACCTCCGCCAGCGCCGAAAGGCCCGTCGAGGCCTCCCCCGCCAACGCGCTCGCGCGCGTCGGGCGCCTGCAGGGGATGGCGCGCGCGCTGCTTTCGACCCGCCTCGACAAGAGCGGCGGCCGCCTTCGCCTGATCGCGCTCGTCGCGCTCGCGGCCTACTTGGGCATCGGCGGCAAGCTCGTCGCGCTCGGGCTTTCGCACGATCCGCCGCAAACCTTGAAGGTGGCGGCCGAGCAGGCCGCGTCCGGCGCGCGGCCCGACCTGCTCGATCGCAACGGCGAAATTCTCGCCACCGACATCGAGACGATGTCGGTGTTCGCCGAACCGCGGCGCATCATCGACAAGGACGAGGCGGTGGAGCTGATCACGGCGGTTCTGCCCGACGTCGACGCCAAGGACTTGCGCGAGCGCCTCGGCTCGAGGAAGGGCTTCGTCTGGGTCAAGCGTCAGGTGACCGAGAAGGAGAAGGAGGAAATCTTCCACCTCGGGCTTCCCGGCGTCGGCTTCATCCCCGAGTACAAGCGCGTCTATCCCAACGGACGGCTCGGCGCGCACGTCATCGGCTTCGTCGACAAGGACAACGTCGGCATCGCCGGGATGGAGAAATATCTCGACGAGCGGAGCTTGACCGATCCGCACGTCGCCGGCTTCGCCGTCGATCCCGCCGCGTTGAAGCCGGTGCGCCTGTCGCTCGATCTCAAGGCGACGCACGCGCTGCGCGACGAGTTGGCGCAAGGGTTGGAAAAATTCCGCGCCAAGGCCGCGGCCGGCGCGATCATCGACGTCGACACCGGCGAGGTCGTCGCGCTGGAGTCGCTTCCCGACTTCGATCCCAACGACCCCGGCGACGTCAGAGACCCGGAGAAGATCGATCGCATCGACGTCGGCGTCTACGAAATGGGCTCGACCTTCAAGGCCCTGTCGATCGCGATGGCGCTCGAATCGGGCAAGGTGGGCCTCGATTCGCGCATCGACGCGCGCGACAGCTTGCGCTATGGACATTTCACGATTCACGATTTTCACGCCGCTCATCGCGTGCTCACCGTCCCCGAAGTTTTCACCCATTCTTCGAACATCGGCGCCGCGCGCATGGCCCTGATGGTCGGCGTGGAAGGGCAACAGGCGTTCTTGAAGAAGATGGGACAGCTCGATCGCCTGCGCACGGAACTGCCGGAAGGCGCCGAGCCGCTCGCGCCCAAGCGCTGGGGCGAACTGAACACCATGACCATCGCCTTCGGCCAGGGCATCAGCGTTGCGCCGATCCAGGCGATGATGGCGGTCGCCGCTCTGGTCAACGGCGGCGAACTGATCGCGCCGACCTTCCTGCCGCGCAGCGAGGCCGCCGCCGCGGCGCTCGCCCGTCGCGTCGTCAGCCCGCGGACCTCGGAGTCGATGCGCTATCTCATGCGCGCCAACGCGACCCACGGCTCGGCGGGCGCGGCCAACATTCCCGGCTATTACGTCGGCGCCAAGACCGGCACGGCGGACAAGATCGTCGCCGGCCGCTATTCCGACGACAAGGTGCTCACCACCTTCATGGCCATCACGCCCGCCGACAAGCCGAAGTATCTCTACTTCGTGATGTACGACGAGCCCCAGGCCTTGCCCGGAGACGACCGCAGCCATACCGCCGCGCGCAACGCCGGCCGCGTCGCCGGGCGGCTGATCGAGCGCATCGAGCCGCTCGAAGGCGCGCCCCCGGCGAGGCAATTGCCGGATCAGCCGTTTCCTTTGCTCGCGCGCCTGGGATACGGTTACGACGCGGACAAGGCGGGCAAGGAGTGAGACGCTTAAGCGAAATCCTCGATCTGAACGGACTCGACGCCGCGTTGGGCTCGCGCGCGATCGGCGGGCTATGCGCCGACAGCCGCAAGGTCAGGCCCGGCGACGCGTTCTTCGCGATTCCCGGCGTCAAGGGCGACGGCCTGGCCTACGCCGCGGAAGCCGTCCAGAAAGGCGCCGCCGTGGTCGTCGGCGAGCGCGCCCCCGATTTCGCCGCGCCGGCGTTCGTGCGCGTCGCCGACGCCCGCGCCGCGCTCGCCGCCGCCGCGGCGCGCTTCTATCCCCGGCAGCCCGAGCTCATCGTCGCGATCACCGGCACCAGCGGCAAGACCTCGGTCGCCGCCTTCGTGCGGCAGATCTGGGCGTCGTTGGGCTACGAAGCGGCCTCGCTGGGCACCCTCGGGGTCGTTTCGCGGCCGCTCAATATTTACGGCTCGCTGACGACGCCGGACCCGATCGCGCTGCGCCAGGCGCTCGACCGCCTCGCCGACGCCGGCGTCGCGCGTCTCGCGTTGGAAGCCTCGTCGCACGGCCTCGACCAGAAGCGCCTCGACGGCGTGCGCCTCGCCGCCGGCGCCTTCACCAATCTCTCGCGCGACCACATGGACTACCACGCGACGAGAAAGGACTATCTCGCCGCCAAGCTGCGCCTGTTTCGCGCGCTGCTGCCCGAGGGCGCGCCCGCCGTCGTCGACGCCGACAGCGACGCCGCGCGCGAAGTCGTCGCCGCCGTTTTGCAGCGCGGCTTGCGGCTGTTCACGGTGGGCAGGCGCGGCGCCGATTTGCGCCTGACGTCGGCGGACCGCGAGGGCTTCGCGACGCGCATCGCGGTCGAAGGCGCCGGGCGCGTCTGGCGCGCGCTGTTGCCGCTGCCGGGCGATTTCCAAGTTTCCAACGCGCTGGTCGCGGCGGGGCTCTGCGTGGCGACGGGAAGCGAGCCCGGCGCGGTCTTCGCCGCGCTGGAGACGCTGGAGGGTGCGCCGGGCCGCCTCGAGCGGGTCGGGGAGAAGCGCGGCGCGCCGATCTTCGTCGACTACGCGCATAAGCCCGACGCGCTGGAGAAGACCCTCGCCGCCCTGCGCCCGTTCGTGCGCGGCCGGCTCGTCGTGGTGTTCGGCTGCGGGGGGGACCGCGACGCCGGCAAGCGGCCGATGATGGGCGCCATCGCGGCGCGCGCCGCCGACGTCGCGATCGTCACCGACGACAATCCGCGATCGGAGGATCCGGCGGCGATCCGCGCGGCGATTCTGGCCGCGGCGCCCGGCGCTCGCGAGATCGCCGACCGCGGCGAGGCGATCCGCGCCGCGATCGCGACGCTTCACGACGGCGACGCGCTGGTGATCGCCGGCAAGGGTCACGAGGCCGGGCAAATCGTCGGCGGCCGGACGCTGCCGTTTTCCGACGCCGAGACGGCGCGGGCGGCGCTGCGGGAGGCGCCATGAGCGAGGCGTTGTGGAGCGAGGCCGAATTGACCGCGGCGCTCGGTCCGCCGAGCGTGCGCTTGAGTGCGCCCGTCGACGGCGTTTCGATCGACAGCCGCACGCTGCGGCCCGGCGATCTGTTCTTCGCCATCAAAGGCGAGGCGCACGACGGCCACGACCATGTCGCGCGCGCCTTCGCGGCGGGCGCCGCGGCGGCCGTGATCGCCAGGCCGCGCGGGCCGGGCCTCGCCGCGCACGAGGCGACCTTCGCCGTCGACGACACCCTGCGAGCGCTGGAACGGCTCGGCGGAGCGGCGCGCGCGCGCTCTCCCGCTCGGGTCGTCGCGGTGACCGGCTCGGTCGGCAAGACCAGCGCCAAGGAAATGCTGCGCGTCGCGCTCTCCCCGTCCGGGCCGACCCACGCCTCGGCGGCGTCCTACAACAATCATTGGGGCGTGCCGCTGACGCTGGCGCGCCTGCCCGTCGAGGCCCGCTTCGCCGCGGTCGAGATCGGCATGAACCACGCCGGCGAAATCACGCCGCTGGTCGCGATAGCGCGTCCGCACGTCGCGCTGGTCACGGCGATCGCGCCTGTCCACATCGAGCATCTCGGCTCGATCGAGGCGATCGCCGACGCGAAGGCGGAAATCTTCTCCGGCCTCGAACCGAACGGCGCAGCGATCCTCGATCGCGACGCGCCGCAATTTTTTCGGCTGGAAGGGGCGGCGCGCGCGCGCGGCGCGCGGGTCTCGAGCTTCGGCGCCGGCGCGGCGTGCGACGCGCGCCTCATCGAGGCGGCCGAGCGGGACGGCGAAACGCGCGTGCGCGCGCGCGTGCTCGGGCGCGAACTCGACTTCGCGCTCGGCGCGCCGGGCGCCCACATGGCGCGAAACGCGCTCGGCGTTCTGCTCGCCGTCGACGCGCTGGGGGCGGACCTCGGCCGCGCCGCGGCGGCGCTGGCCGAATTCGCGCCGCCAAGGGGGCGCGGCGAGCGCTTCACGCTGCCGAGCCCGAGCGGACCCTTCACCGTCATCGACGAGAGCTACAACGCCAATCCGGCCTCGATGCGCGCGGCGCTGGCGCTGCTCGGCGCGGCGCGGCCGGGCGGCGGAGGGCGCCGCATCGCCGTCATCGGCGACATGCTGGAGCTCGGACCCGAAGGGGCTGAAATGCACGCGGCGCTGGCCGACGCGCTCGGCGAGAACCGCGTCGATCTCGTCTTCGCGGCGGGGCCGTTGACGCGCGCGCTGTTCGACGCGGCCCCCGCGCCGATGCGCGCGGCCTGGGCGGAGCGCTCGCGCGACATTCTCGGCCCCTTGGCGGACGCGCTGCGCGGCGGCGACGTGGTGATGGTCAAGGGTTCGCACGGCAGTCGAATGGAGCCGGTCGTGGCGGGCCTTCGCGAACATTTTTCGTCCGCGAAGGCGCGGCGGTAGGAAACGCAAAATGCTGACTTGGCTGGCTGATCTCTCTCATTTGACGGGCCTGTTCAACCTGTTTCGCTACCTCACGTTCCGCACGCTCGGCGCGGCGACGACCGGGCTGCTGCTGGTGTTCTATTTCGGCCCGATGATCATTTCGGCGCTGCGCCTCAAGCAGGGCAAGGGCCAGCCGATCCGGCTCGACGGGCCCGCCTCGCATCTGGTGACCAAGAAGGGCACGCCGACGATGGGCGGGCTGATGATTCTGTTCGGCCTCTTCGCTTCGTCGCTGCTGTGGGCGAATCTGGAGAGCCCCTACGTCTGGATCGTGCTGTTCGTCACCGCCGGCTTCGCGGGAATCGGCTTCTACGACGACTATCTCAAGGTGACGAAGCAATCGCATCTCGGCTTTTCCGGCCGGGCGCGACTCGCCGCCGAATTCGCCATCGCGCTCGTCGCCTGTTACGCGATGATGCGCACCGGCGCGATCGGCGCGACTTCGCTCGCGTTGCCGTTCTTCAACGGCTATGTCGTCGATCTCGGCTGGGGGTTCCTGGCGTTCGGCGCGTTCGTCATCGTCGCGTTCGGCAACGCGGTCAATTTGACCGACGGGCTCGACGGGCTGGCGATCGTGCCGGTGATGATCGCCGCGGCGACCCTGGGGCTGATCGCCTATTTCACCGGCAATCTCTTGTACTCGCGCTACCTGCTGATCAACCACGTCCCTTACGCCGGCGACCTCATGGTCATTTGCGGGGCGCTCATCGGCGCCGGCGTCGGCTTTCTCTGGTTCAACGCGCCGCCGGCGCAGATCTTCATGGGCGACACCGGTTCGCTGGCGCTCGGCGGCTTGCTCGGCGCGGTCGCCGTGTCGATCAAGCACGAAATCGTGCTCGCCGTCGTCGGCGGCCTGTTCGTGATGGAGGCGCTGTCGGTGGTGGTGCAGGTCGCCTCGTTCAAACTGACGGGAAAGCGGGTCTTTCGCATGGCGCCCATTCATCATCATTTCGAGCAGCTCGGCTGGTCCGAGTCGCAGATCGTCATGCGCTTCTGGATCATCGCCTTCGTGCTGGCGATGATCGGCCTGGCGACCTTGAAGCTGAGGTGACGATGACGCCGGTCGAAGTCTTTCGCGGAGGCAAGGTCGCGCTGTTCGGGCTCGGCGGCTCGGGGCTCTCGACGCTGCGCGCGCTTCAGGCCGGCGGCGCCGAGGTCGCCGCGTGGGACGACGACGACAAGGCGCGCGCGCGCGCCGCCGCCGCCGGCTTCGCCGCGGTCGATCTCGCCGCCGCCGACTGGCGCCGCTTTGCGGCGCTCGTTCTTGCGCCGGGCGCGCCGCTGACCCATCCCGAGCCGCATTGGACAGTCGAGCGGGCGCAGGCCGCCGGCGTCGAAATCGTCGGCGACGTCGAACTCTTCGTCCGCGAGCGCGCCCGGCGGGCGCCGCGCGCGCCCTTCGTCGCCGTGACCGGAACCAACGGCAAGTCGACGACGACGGCGCTGATCGCGCACATCCTGAGTCGAGCCGGCCGCGACGTCGCGATGGGCGGCAACATCGGCGTGCCGATCCTCGATCTGCCGCCGCCGGACGACGCGCGCGTTCACGTCGTCGAATGCTCCTCCTTCCAGATCGATCTCGCCCCGTCGCTGGCGCCGAGCGTCGGCGCTTTGATCAACGTCACGCCCGATCATATCGATCGGCACGGGACGCTGGAAAATTACGCCGCGATCAAGGAGCGCCTGGTCGCGCGCTCAGGCACGGCGCTGATCGGCGTCGACGACGCGCCGTGCCGCGCGATCGCCGAGCGCCTGCGTGCGAGCGAAGCGAAGCGCGGGTCGCCGCGCGTCGTCGCCATTTCCGCCGCGCCGTCGCGGTCGGCCGACGTCTGGATCGACGATCGCTTCATCGTCGCGCGCGAAGGATCGCAAAAGCTGGTCGATCTTCGCCTCGCGCCGGCGCTGCGCGGCGCGCACAACGGCCAGAACGCCGCCTTCGCTTTCGCCGCGGGGCGCGCGCTGGGCCTGAGCGCGGCGGAGATCGGGCGCGGCATGGCCTCGTTTCCCGGCCTCGCCCATCGCATGGAGACGGTCGGCCGGCTCGGCCGGGTTCTGTTCGTCAACGACTCCAAGGCCACCAACGCCGACGCCGCCGAGAAGGCGCTGCTGTCGTTTCGCGACATCCATTGGATCCTCGGCGGCAAGGCGAAGGAGGGCGGCGTCGAGCCGCTGCGCCGGTTGTTCCCGCGCGTCGCCAAGGCCTATCTGATCGGCGCGGCGAGCGAGGATTTCGCCCGCACGTTGGGCGCCGAAGTGGCCTTCGAGCGATGCGGCGCGCTGGAGAACGCGCTTTCCCTAGCCGCGCGCGACGCGGCGCGAAGCGCGGCGGCCGAGCCGGTCGTTCTCCTCTCGCCGGCCTGCGCCTCTTACGACCAATTCGCCAATTTCGAAGCGCGCGGCGATCGCTTCCGCGAACTGGTCGCCGCGCTGATCGCGGCTTCGCGCGAGGCCGGGCGCGCGCCCGGGCCCGAGAGGAGCCGATCATGATTTCCCGAGCGGAGCGCGGCCCTCTCGCCGATTGGTTTCGCACCGTCGATCTCTGGCTCCTCGGGTCGTTTCTCGCCTTGATGGCGGTCGGCGTGGTGATGGCGCTCGCCGCCAGCCCGGCGGTCGCGGAACGGCTCGACCTTTCGACTTTTCATTTCGTCAACCGGCAGGCGGCGTTGGTCGGTCCCGCCGCCGCGCTGATGATCGCGACGTCCTTTCTGTCGCCGCGCCATGTGCGCCGCGCGGCGCTGATCCTCTTCGTCGTCAGTCTGGCGATGATCGTGCTGGCGCTGGCGTTCGGCGTCGACGTGAAGGGGTCGCGCCGCTGGGTCGCCGGCGTGCAGCCGTCGGAGTTCGTCAAACCGGCCTTCGTCGTGCTCTGCGCCTGGGCTTTCGCCGAAGGCGGGCGCGTGGGGTCGCCGGCGTCGGCGGCTCGGGCGATCGCCTTCTTGCTGCTGCCGTTGACGATCGTCCCGCTGATCATGGAGCCGGTGTGGGCGGCGCTGTTTTTCATGGCCGGCGCGCATTGGTTCTGGGTGCTGGGGCTCGGCGGCGCCGGCATGGCCGGGGGGCTGGCGGCGTTCAAGCTGTCGGCGCACGTGCACGAGCGGGTGCTGCGCTTCATCGATCCCGATTCGACGCGCGGCATGGGCGACGCGTTCCAGGTCGACACCGCGCTGCAGAGCATTTTGTCGGGGGGATGGTTCGGACGCGGGCCGGGCGAGGGCGTCGTCAAGCGCATCTTGCCCGACGCCCACACCGACTTCGTGTTCGCGGTCACCGGCGAGGAGTTCGGCATGGTCGCGTGTCTGGCGCTGATCGCGTTTTTCGCTTTCATCGTCATCCGCGGCCTGTGGCTCGCGTTGCGCAGCCAGGATCCGTTCTGCCGTTTCGCCGCGGCGGGGCTGGCGCTGATGTTCGGCGTGCAGAGCTGGATCAACATGGCGGTCAACCTGCGCGCCATCCCCGCCAAGGGCACGACGCTGCCGTTCGTCTCGTACGGCGGATCGTCGCTGCTCGCGCTCGCCGTCGGCATGGGCTTTCTCATCGCGCTGACGCGCCGGCGGCCGCAGAGCGAGCTTGGCGCGAAGCCGTCGAGCGCGTCGTGAGCGAGCCGCGCTGCATTCTGCTGGCGGCCGGCGGGACCGGCGGACACCTCTTTCCCGCCGCCGCGCTGGCGGCGGCGCTGGGACGGCGCGGCGCGGCGGTGGAGCTCGTCACCGACGATCGCGGGCTCAAGTACGGCGAGGATTTCCCCGCCCGCGCCATCCACGCCCTTCCCTCGGCGACGACGACCGGCGCCGGGGCGCTGAGCAAGGCGCGCG
>Ga0326727_10027612_pt1 | contig 10407 bp, 10 predicted proteins | sample MB2enrmetagenome_FD_207643 | JGI IMG/M metagenome (GOLD analysis project Ga0326727, IMG submission 207643) | Lab enriched peat soil microbial communities from McLean, Ithaca, NY, United States - MB29MY | ecosystem: Environmental > Terrestrial > Soil > Wetlands > Peat | place: USA: New York...
TCCGACCTGCAAACGGGGATTCCAGCCACCGCCTCTGTAGTTTGGAATCTGGGGAGGTTCGTGCATCTTTCTGCCTATGCCGTGCCCCACAAAATCACGCACAACTGAAAAGCCATGTAATTCAACATGTTGCTGAATCACTCCCGATATATCTTGAAGACGGTTGCCCGCGACGGCCATATTAATCCCTTCATACAAGGCTTCTCGGGTCACGTTTAAAAGTTTCAAAGCTGACGAGGAGACTTCACCCACAGGATAGGTTCTCGCGGCATCCCCTACAAAGCCCTTGTAGATGACCCCGACATCGACCCCCACAATGTCTCCCTCCTTGAGAACCCTGGGGCCGGGTATTCCGTGGACTATCTCCTCATTGACCGACGAACAGATGGCCGCAGGGTACGGCTTGTTATTACGCATCCTGTATCCCTTAAAAGCTGCCTTGGCCTTGGACTGAAGAATCATTGCCTCGGCCACCTTGTCCAGTTCACCTGTCGTAGCACCCGGCCGGATCATTTCGGCCAATCGTTCCAGGATTTCGGCCACGATTCGGTTGGCATCTCTCATAGCCTCAATTTCACGAGAAGTTTTCAACACGATCATTGGAGTTTTCACAACTGTCGCCTCTGCTTCCTGAGTCCTGACTGCATTCCTTTCCGTGAATCTTACCATACCAGAAATTTGGGGCACATGGATCAACGAACTTCAGATCTGTCAGAGTGCAGCGTGCATCATTCACGGGTGATCAGCCGCACCCTCATGAATTATGAGTCCCTTCAAGAGGCTCAAGTTCACAGGATCCATGTCAAGCTTCCCGAGGAATTTAGGGGTTTCAATTATTTTTGGAACATGATGAAAATGTGGGTCATTCATGACGACCCGAAAGAATTCCAACCCTAACATACCTTTACCCAGGTGCTCGTGGCGATCAATCTTCTGACCTAATCCTTTCTTGCAGTCATTCAGGTGCATGATCTTGAGGCTTTCCCGACCGATTACTTCATCGAATTCCTCCATTACCCGCAGATAATCAGGACGAGTGCGAAGATCGTAACCCGAGGCAAACGCGTGACAGGAATCCAGGCACACGCCCATGCGTTCAGGTTGAGCCGTATCTTCGATGATCCGACGCAATTGCTCGAAAGAATGCCCCAACGCAGTCCCTTGACCTGCTGTATTCTCTACGAGAATCTTGACTTGAAAACCGGATGTTTTTCGAAACACGCGGTTGAAGGATCTTGCTACAGATCTGATGCCGGCGTCTTCCCCGGATCCGCTGTGAGCGCCCGGATGCATGATGAGATAAGGTATTTCCAATTCTTCAGCCCGTTCCATCTCCTCTATGAATGCCGCCTGCGATTTCTTCAATAGAGAAGAGTTCGGGGAAGCGAGATTGATCAGATACGCATCATGGACCACTACAAGAATCCCCGCTCGGGCACGCTCTCGCTTAAACTTCTTCACGTCCTCCTCGGAGAGAGGATTGGCCTTCCACTGTGCAGCGTTCTTGGTAAACACCTGGATAGCGGTGCATCCCAACTCCTCACCGCGACGTATGGCATAGTGAACGCCTCCTGCAATGGAAACATGGGCTCCGAGCAGGAGAGGCCCTTGAGCTTCCCGGCCGGGAAGCGGTGTGTCACCGCTGGATTGTAAATCATCCGGCTTGTGAAGATTCCGTGTCGTTCGGGTATGGGGCATTATTCAGTCCGTATTGGTCGAGTGGTGCTTGCCCAGTGCATCTCCGGCGGACAGGGCAGCTTCGTCGATAAAGAGCCGAAATCGCCGATTTATGACCCAGCGCTCTTCTCCAGGCGGTAAACGCGCTATCAAGTGATTTCCATCAAGGCGTTTCCAGATAAATACTTCCAGATAAATACACTCACAGGGTTCAGGTCGACAAGGTTGCCGGTATCGGGGTCGGACAGCAAGGCCCACTCATCAAACTCTTCACGTAACACTGCTAAAGGATTGGCAATCGGCCTGTCGACTTTCGACATGAAGGCCGCAACTTCCAATGATCAACCGGGACATCAGGCTAAAAAAGGTTAAAGAAATCATATCATTGCAAATCCTTTAAATCAAGCCGACTCGCCAAACAGAATGATCATTCGGTCTTGGGGGTGCTGTTTACCATTGCGAGCAGAGAAATCCAGGGTTCTGTGAGCAGACAATTTCACTGGTGGGGCTGGCGTCTTTCCGGTTATTTGTCGTCCCGGACTCCTGTCGGATCTTCAGTCCGGATTAACTGCTGGGTAGGTATCCGAGGCTGTCACCAAGTCATTGGAACAGGCAGAATCGTAGCACGAATTCCCTCCCCCCGCGTCCTGCTCCCAGAAGGAGAATGAATTTGTAATCGCTGCAGTTCAGCTATACTTTGCTATCGGGGAAAGTTGGGGTGTTGGCGCAAGGACACGCGGCATCTTCAATGGTGGCACGATGTTCACATGACCCTGAATTTTAGGGCATTTTTATCCTGCCCGTCGCTTAATGACGACAGGGCCGCCTATCGGACCGGAGATTGCTTTCTCGCCAGACGCGGGATTTCTCTCCCCTCAATGACAAGGGCAGGGGTAGGCCGGCTCGTAACCGATGCTCGCCGAATCCTGGTCTTTAGCGCCACGCGGTTGAATGTCAGGGCTTGTAATACATGAGCTCGCGGGCGAAAGGCTCAACGCGGCCTTCAAGCTCCCGTTTATTCTGATGGGACATTTGGCGGAAGGACTTTGCAAACTGAACGTTGTTGTCAAGTTGCTGCACCGAATCGCATCCGATCACCGCTGTAGTAATGGGGTGAGAAAGAGCGTAATGAAGAAGGGGCTCCATCGACGAGTACCACGGCAGCTTTGCTGCAAGGCCTCGAAAATAGACTTTCATTCCTATGATACCCATTAGCTTGTCATGCGCCCTCGGGACCACGGTATGCAGAAAGCTTTGATAGCAAGGCTCTGCCGGATTTACGGGAAGCAGCACCGTGTCAAAATCGAATATGTCGATACATTGGAGAAGGATTGAGGGGTTGTGGTGGCCTGTCACGCCGATGAATCTTGCCAGGCCTTTTTCCTTTGCCTCCCTGAATGCCTCGATAGCTCCGTTCGGGCCAAATATCCGCTCAATATCGTTTTGGGTTCGGACGTCGTGGACCTGCCACAGATCCAGATGATCCGTGTTCATGTTCTCCAATGTCTCAGAGAGATGAGCCAGTGCTCCCTTCTTGTCACGGGCGTGAGATTTGCTGGTAAGAAATACTTCCCTGCGCCGGTGCTTCAAGGCCTTGCCGTAGTACGATTCGCTTCCGGAATATGCCCGCGCGGATTCACAATAATTAATGCCGAGGTCTATGGCCCTGTTTATTAAATTGTAAGCCTGTTCATCGTAACCGAAGGTCCTGAGGATTCCTTCGCCCCCAAGCCCCAGTATGGTGACCTCTTCGCCCGTCTTACCGAGTTTCCTCTTTTGTATCATAACAATGCTATATCAACGGGCGTGGTTCTTGTCACTCCGGATGGCGCGGCCCTTGTCATTCGGCACCGTAGGATACTCTCGTCCAGTACGGATCTACCGTTAATGCGCCCTTGGAAGGATGCTTTGGGCCGCGATAAGAAGGCCCTCACCTGCCATGAGGTCTCTCTTGTCAGCGCTCCGCACCCAGTCATCAAAGAACTGAGTGTAAACATGCTGGGGACCGACCAGTGTAGTGAGGCAATCTAACGCCATAGTCCTCCACCGCCTGAATGCTACAGGGTTGAAGTCGCTGTCAAGGACATCCCATCCACTTTGAATCAAAGCATCAATCTTTTCGTCCATGGGTTCCACCCCACTTTGCTGAAGCTTGAATAATACACCGACACGCTTCTAACAAGCATTTTTCATGCCAAGCATTATGCGCTTACCATGAAAAGGAGGATGTCATGGGATGGAGATCGAACAGAACACCGACGCTCAAGTTCATGATTGATGAATGCAGGCATTCGCCATTGCTTGCAAGGCTACCCGCGACACTAGAAAGCGGCGGCTTATGTCAGTTGGCAAAAATAATGTCCTTTTCCCCGTCATTCCTGCGGAGGCAGGAATCCATCCCGCGAGTCGCGGGGTGGTTCCAATCAATCGGTCAGAAATTTAGGCAACTGCTATAGTTCGACACGCTGGCATTTTTTCGAAAACCGCCGAAAATTTGCGCCGGATCCATAGCTGCACAGTATCAAGGGGCCATCGACACCACGAAAAACATACCTATAGGTATGTATAGAGTCATGTAGCTACTTGGAGGTATGATTATGTCAGTGCCGCTGCCTCCACGCGGCAGACATAGAATCTAGCGGAGACACCTCTTTGACGCAATTATGGTTGCCGCTCTTGCAACGGCACGGTTTTTGTTTTTTAACGAACGAGAAGTGCGCTCGTCTAAACAAACGATTAACGAATTAATCGTGAAAGGAGATCGTCATGCGCGGGAATTTTGTGGAGGCGACCACCTTGGCTGTAATATTGATAGTCATCGCCACATTGGTTGAATCAGGTCTCCTGGATGGTATTCTCCGCTAGCAGCCGGTCCCGGTGAAAAAGTTCATCCTCGATGGCCGGCAAATTGAACTCACGGCGCTACGGATGTGCGGATATCGTCCGTGGCGCCAATCTTTCAAACCTCCTGATGCATCGTTGTAGCTTCCCGGCTATGAAAGCGGGTATGACCTCAACCAGTCTTCACAGGGCATTGCATGGAACTCTGGATCAAGCTCCTTACATTCGGTCACTCTGCTTGGGTCTTAACAGCCCTTTGCCACTTTACTATTTCCAGCGTTGAGTCGAATCAAGGCAATTTCTGGAGGACAATGTATTCTCCATGGGAGAAAGGTAAATCCAACTCCACGATTAAGGTACATGCGACTCGCGCCCCTTTTGTACCATCCCTGAGTGTACTCTGAAATCATAGCCGCCACGCTGAGCCCTCTTTTGCTTCCAGGGAGCGGGACGACGATCTGACCTCCATGTGTGTGACCCGCAAGGATGAGGTCAATTTCTTGCTTGGCTGCCTGGGGCAAAATACCGGGTCTGTGCGAAAGCAATATGCGCAGCCCTGATTCCGCAGGCATTCTTCTAACAAGGGCGTCGAAACCCGGAAAGTAGAGTTGCCCTCTCGGGATGCGCCACGGATCATCCAGGCCCCCTAAATGGATGTTCGAAGAACCGACTCTGAGCGTGACCCATTGGTTCCGCAAGAGCGTTAGCCCTGCTGCCTTAAGACTTTCAACAGATCGGATCTCTCCCGCATAAAAGTCGTGATTGCCCAGTACCGCGAAGCTTCCCAAGCGGCGAGGTCTGAGCTTCTTCAGAAGAGGGGTGGCCTGTTCAACGACAGTAGGAGCCGAATGGAAAACATCTCCCGTGATGCACAAGGCGTCGCCTTCCAGGGAGTTCAGATGGTCCACCAGGTTGCTGAGTTGATGCGGGCCGAAAAACATCCCAAAATGACAATCTGTGACATGAATAATGGTGATGGGCTTTGTCGCGCCATCCAGCAGATCATAAGAGACATCATGTTTTTCTACGACCGCCTGACTGTAGCCTTCAGCTATTCCTTCAAGTCCGAAGCCCGCTGCCGCCGTCAAACCGGACGCGGTGGCTATTTTCAAGAAAGTCCTTCGCGTGGGATGCCGATAATCAATCGACATCGTTTTGGTCGAGTCGGACTTTGATAAGGAGCGCAACTGATTATCTTCCGGCACAGCCTTCCGTCTCTTTCCTCCTTCGTCACGCGAAGAAACTAAATCACCGATTTGTTCTTGTTTCCACAAGCAGCACTCTGCTCTCGATATCGGTGGTTGAAGCACCAAATCTTTAAACCGGATCAACAAATCCATGGCCCTGACGGAGACAAAGACCACCGACAGAATGACTACCCAACCAATGTATGAAAAAACCATCACGGACGCTAATTGTCGGCCGAAGGTTCCGGGAGGAAATATCTCGGAACCGAATTCCAGCCGCTCTGCAACAATGGTGATCAGGCCGAACCCTATCAACACAGGATAAGCTACTATGCGTCGAACTCCTTCGCGTTTCTGAAACCAATATTTTCTGAACGACTGGAACACAAACCACTGGCACAAGACCAGAAAGGAAGCTATGAAACCCAAAAAAATTGAAGATCTACTCATTCGAGATCCCGGAAGTTGTCGTTCCAAGGCGACTGAACAACCTGAAGTGCCGGCAGCCTGACATGGCTTTCCGGGCGAACGCGTCACCAGCATTGGGCTTATGGCTGTTCATCAATATTTAAGAAACCGGATAGAGCGTGCCAGCCGTTGATCGCTTCGCTTCAAAGCTTCTCTGTCAAGTTTGCCTTGCCGATCAGCCTTCAACAGCGCGTACATTACGCGATAATACTGGTCGGCATCCCAACTGATCAAGATCAAGTCAACTCCTGCATTTAACGCCTGGATGCACCCGTTGTCCATACCCTCGCTGCTGCGATATACAGCGAGCATGCTGAAATTGTCGGTAATGAGCACGCCGTCATAGTTCCACTCCCCGCGCAAAAGGCCAGCGATCACCGGAGATGACATGGAAACCGGATGCTCGCTGTCTATAGCACTTAATCTGACATGACCGAGCATAGTGAAAGCTCTGCCTTCTCTCATCAAAGCACGGAAGGGGACCCAGTCTGTTTTAGTCAGTTTTGCGACGGAAGTGTCCAGTTTGGCATGGTTCAAGTGAGTGTCTTCGAACACCCTGCCAAGTCCGGGGAAATGCTTGAGGGTGCAACGCACGCCGGCTTCTTCCAGGGCAGCACAATACCAGGCGGCCACCTGAGCTACAACCGCGGGGTCGCCGGAAATCGCCCGCTGAAATATGCGGGTGTACCGATCCCGAGGATTAATGACTTGACGGTTCAAGTCCACGACCGGTGCGAAATTCAGGTTGACTCCGAGATCCGCGAGTTCGCGCCCTTGCTCGGCCGCGAATTGTCGCACGGCTTGTTCGCGTTGAAGCGTATCTGAATAACGTCCGATGACCTCCGACAGCGGCGGCATGCGAGTCAGCGGTGGAGACAGCCGACAGACCGCGCCTCCCTCCTGATCTGTTGCGATCCAGAGGGGCGACAAGCCCTGTTCCCGGCGAATATCTTGTATCGATTGAATTTGCTTTCGCACGTCCGTAACGCTCTTACCGTTCACGTTACCGCCTGAAACGAAGACGCCCGCAACGGCCCGAAGCCTCACCAGTTCTTGAACTTCACTCAAATTGCGGTAACCCACTATAAAATGTCGTCCCAATCGCTCCAGTTTTTGTGGATCAGCATGGAGCACTCGGTAGCGAACCCAGTGAAAGCGAGCTTCTACAACCAGAGTGCTTGTCAAGACCAAGACTGCCGCAAGCAGTCCTAGCTGGCTCAACACTCTGAGAGCCAGTTGCTTGGTGCGGGAACTCATCAAGAGCCTGATTTCAGCGACGATAAGGATCAGTGACAGCACGATCAGTGCAAGGAGCGCCCAGGACCGGAATTCCGCCAGGGAAGGAGATCGCCAGTCCCAGGCGAGAGGGACTAGAACAAGGGACATAAGCAACATCAAAACAGCTAGAAGGGATTTCATGGGCCTCCTCCATAAGATAATCTTAACACCCGTAACTGCTTTATATCGAGAATCTCGAAGTGCTCACAGGATGGAGTGGCCCCACGAGACGCGGGGAACTGCATCCTATCGGGAAGTCGGAGGAGGGCCCGCATGCGGTCCCTAGCAAAATTATTTTGGGCTTGTTCTTTTCCCGTTGACCAAGCGGGTCAAGGAGCCTATACATGGCTCCAGTTCAAGAAGGTTTTGTCCACGGACGGCTCCAAACGTGCTGAAGTCTACGGAATATGGACACGTTACTGAAAGGTGCACTTGCGCAGGGCATCACTGTTCATAGGGGGTTTAGATGACCGACCAGAGATATTTCGACAACTCGGCGGCCACATCAGAGTGGTTTGAGGATTACAGCGAGGCAGAGGATGATTTCCAGATTGACGAATACGATCTTACCGCAACGCCAAACGATTTCAATGTATCGACTATCTTCAACTTCATTGAATCTGGAGCCGTAAAGATTCCTGGCTTCCAACGAAACTACGTGTGGGACATTTCGCGCGCATCAAAGCTGATTGAGTCTCTAATATTAGGGCTTCCGGTTCCTCAGATTTTTCTCTACGAAGAAGCTCGGAACAAATTTTTGGTTATCGACGGACAACAGCGTCTGATGTCCATCTATTATTTTATCAAGCAGCGATTCCCGACAAAAGAAAAACGAGTGAAATTGAGAGCAATCTTTGACCAGCATGGACGCGTTCCTGACGAGATTCTGCACAATGATGAATATTTCGAAAACTTCAGGCTCAAGCTACGCGAGAAATTACCAGACCGTCCGAACAAGTTCAAGGATCTCAATTATGCAACGCTGAGCGATTACAAGACCCAGTTTGAGTTGCGACCGATTCGCAACGTCATTGTGAAGCAAAACTCGCCAAGGGATGACGATTCGTCTATCTATGAGATATTTAATCGCCTCAACTCTGGTGGAATCAACCTGACGCCCCAGGAGATTCGGACCAGTCTATACCATTCGAATTTCTACAGTATGCTGTACCGGATAAACATCGAAAGGGAATTCAGGCGTATTCTCCGCATGTCTGAGCCTGATCTCCACATGAAGGATATGGAGATTCTTCTCCGGAGCCTGGCCATGTTGATCGAAGGCAACAAGTACACTCCGTCACTGACAAAATTCCTGAATCACTTCTCCAACAGGTGCAAGGGGAACACTGAGCAGCAAAACAAGTACTTGGAAAACCTTGTCGGATCCTTCCTGCGTGCTTGTAGCTCACTCCCCGACGATGCATTTATAAACAAGAAGAATCGTCGCTTCAACATTGCGCTTTTCGAGGCTGTGTTTGTGGCCGTTTGTGAAGTGCCGTTTATGAATCGGGCATTGCTCAATGATCAGATCAATCCCGAGAAAGTTCAAGAGTTAGAAAACAACCCCGAATTCGTAGCGGCTTCTCAATCCGGGTCCACCCAGACGGCTAACGTCAGGAAACGCTTGGATCTGGCAAAGAAGTTCGTGTCATTGTAACGGGGGCTATCCTATGGAAACAGTCGTAGATCGATTGTATTCCGATTTCCGAGAATTGGTGAATCATCTAGATGCAGCTCGCCAAATAAGTCTGAGGAGCGCGGCTGAGGAGAATTTTAGGAAGTCTATTCTGTTGGCTGCAGCCAGCTATTTTGAACATAGTCTGAACCAGGACATCCTGGCCTTCGTCAATGAGGCATCCTACCAAAACCGAATTCTTCTTTCCTTTGTAAAGAACAAAGCTCTGAGCAGGCAATTCCACTCACTTTTCGACTGGGACTCCAGTAACGCCAACAAGTTCTTCGCGCTTTTCGGGGAAGAGTTCAAAAGCTTTATGAACGTCGAGCTTCAAAGAAATGATCCCTTGGCTTCCTCGGTGAAAGCTTTCCTTGAAATCGGACGTGAACGGAACAGACTGGTGCATCAGGATTTCGGTTCGTACAGCTTGGAGAAAACAGCTGAAGAGATATACGAACTCTATCGCAACGCGTTGGACTTTGTTCAAGTCGTGGTGGCCAAAATGCGTCAATGCGTGGAAGACGCCAAGCCACACGATCATCCTTAGCGCTGATTGCAGAGATGGAAAGGCAGCCACACGATACTTGCAGCCCATTCCCAGAAGCATTCTGGAACAGATGTCGTTGAAATCACAGTTCAGGATGACGGTCCGGGTGTCTCTGCCTCCAATTCGGAGAAAATCTTCACTCCGTTCTTCACCACAGCAAAACAGGCCGGCGGCACGGGCCTGGGGCTTTCCATCGTTCAGGCGCTCGTAGTTGCCCACCGCGGGACCATTGCATTGGAGGAAAGCCCGTCAGGCGCGCGATTCCGTATTGTGCTGCCGGTCAACCACATCCTCTGAAACGATCTACATGCCTCTCGGGGTTTTGCTTCCGGAGAACTCGAAAAAATCCTTCGTCCCGGATCAGCACGATGTTCGGAGTGAAACATGGACCAAGACTACGTGAAACTACAGCCACTTTTCACACGGCACTTGAGCCGCTTACCATGTTCTTCACAGTCCAGGAAGGTCTTAATTTTGTCCCTTGCCACGCGGGAACTGTGTTATGCTCAGGTCTTCGAGCGGCGAAAGACCGGAGATAGAAGCTGTAAGCAAGTGACTAGCCGTATTTTTGAATCTCCTCATCGATTCCAGGGAACTAGCCGGCTACCGGTGGGAGATCCGAAAATTCATCTCTGGGACGAATGCCGTAAAATTTCAGTTGCACGGAGAAGATCATGTCGGAGCCGCGGTTTGCCGAAAGAGTTGATCTGTCAGAAGTAATCTTCACCCGGTTT
>Ga0326727_10027613_pt1 | contig 10407 bp, 9 predicted proteins | sample MB2enrmetagenome_FD_207643 | JGI IMG/M metagenome (GOLD analysis project Ga0326727, IMG submission 207643) | Lab enriched peat soil microbial communities from McLean, Ithaca, NY, United States - MB29MY | ecosystem: Environmental > Terrestrial > Soil > Wetlands > Peat | place: USA: New York...
TCATCCTCCCGCATTTTTCGAGCCGCTTATTGACAGTGAGCACGCAGCGGCTCTGATTCAAGTCCACCCAAAAACCCTGCAACGGTATGCAAGGAAGGGTATCGTCGCAGGCTTGCGTGTCGGCAAACTGTGGCGATTCCGCGCTTCCGAACTGATGACCCGCCGCCCTGAAGAGTATTACGAGGCCCTCGACGAGGACGCTCAGGCACAGTAGGCTGGAATCAGCCACTCGTGCCCGTAACCAGAAAGGAGATCAACCCTTGCTAGTTCGGACACGGTATCAATATGGAAGTCTGCGGTTGAGGAAGCGCGAGCGCGGACCGGATGTGTGGGAGTTCCGTTATTACGAGACGGATTCTCAGGGGAAGCGTAAACGGCAGAGCGTGATCCTTGGTGACCGCGGTGTGCTCACAACGGAGACCCAAGCACGGAAAGCCACGCAAGCACTTCTTCTTCGACTCAACGAAGAATCTCCACGCGCGGAAGTGGAGGCAGCGTCTTTTGGAGCCTTGCTCGACCGGTATATCGAGCAGGAACTTTCGGAGCGTTACTCGACTCGGAAATCGCACCTGTCAAATATCCGAGTCCACATCCGTCCACGTTGGGGAGAGCACCCCGTGGATAAGCTGAAGCCGATGGCGATGGAACAGTGGTTGCGCGATTTGCCGCTGGCTCCAAAGTCAAAGACTCATGTACGGGGAATCATGCACCTGGTCTTCAAATGCGCGGAGCGGTGGGGCATTGTCGAACTCGGCAAGAACCCTGTTTCTCTGGTGCGCGTGAAGAATGGAAGCAAGCGGCTCAAGCGGCCACGGGTTCTAACCGTGGACGAGTTCTTTGAACTGCTCAAGCATCTGGGCGAACCTTACCGAACGATGGTTTTGGTCGCGCAGTGCCTGGGCCTTCGCGTCAGCGAGATTCTGGGCTTGCAATGGGGCGATTTCAATTTCGAGGATCGCTCGGTTTTGGTCCAGAGGAGCGTGGTGGGTGGAAGGGTGGACGATGTGAAGACGGAATATTCGAGAGACGATGTTCCGCTCGATGCTCGTCTGGCGGAGGTGCTGTTGCAGTGGCGCTCCGTTTCGGTCTTCCCGAGAGACGAGGATTGGCTTTTTGCAAATCCTGCCACAGGGAGGCCGTACCACCAGGAGAGCTTGCAGAAGTCGCAGATCAAACGGGCTGCGAAGCTCGCCGGGCTTGGGGAGGATATCGGGTGGCACACTTTTCGCCACGGCTATCGCTCCTGGCTCGATGAGACGGGTGCTCCAATGAAGGTGCAGCAGGAACTGATGCGTCACGCTTCGATCCAGACGACGATGAACGTCTACGGACGGGCCATGACGGAAACAAAACGCCGCGCAAACAGTCAGGTTGTGGGACTGGTGTTCGGCCCAAACTCGCATGATTTGCCCGCAGATGCGGTCACTGCGACTGTCCAGTAAATTGCAGTCTGTTCCTATTGGGGGATAACGGGGACTTACCGAAAGCGATCAATTATCGTAAGTTATTGATTTAATTGGTTGCGGGGGCTGGATTTGAACCAGCGACCTTTGGGTTATGAGCCCAACGAGCTACCGGGCTGCTCCACCCCGCATCCTTAGTGTACCAACACCGGCTGAGGGGGGTCAATGCGGGGCTGCCAGGCCGGCTGGCGTGAATGCGTACCCAATGCATACCCGATGCGAAACCCAACCAGTTACACTCGTGTGAAACCAGATTGGCCGACGAGGGACCCCGCAAATGTCTCAGAACTTCGTTGTTGTTCTGGCGGTCATCGCCGTTGTGCTGCTGTCGGTCGACATGTATCGAGCTTTTCGGGTGAAGACGGGGGACAATCACCTTCCGGGTGAGTGGTCAGTTTGGGAACTCGGCATCGCCTGCCACAGCAGATATAATTCCTGACCTGTGCGCAGGCGAGCTGAAAAGCGGCGCATCGCGGAGTGGATGCGAAAGCAAAACACGGATATCCCCGTCAAAAAACTCAGGAGACCCATTGACCTTCTCCAAACGATTCCACGAGATTCGCACCGGGTTTGAGCGGCCGTTCTGGGTTGCCAACATCAGCGAGCTCTTCGAGCGGCTGTCGTACTACGCGGCGTTTGCCTCGCTGCCCCGCTATCTGCATGAGAGCCTGAACTTCGGCGTCGAGCGGGCCAGCAGCCTGGCGGGGTTGTTTGGCGGGCTGGTGTGGTTTCTGGCGGCGTTCGGCGGAGCACTCGCTGACCGGATGGGCTTTCGCCGGGCGCTGTCGCTGGCCTACCTGATTCTGAGCGTCTCTTACTTCCTGCTGGGCTCGATCGGTTCGCCGTGGCTGGCTCCGGTTCGCAACGCCATGCCCCTGGTGGTGCTGGTGACGCTGATCCTGATGCTTCCGGCTCTCGGCATCGCGCTCGTGAAGCCCTCCGTCGTGGGTACCACGGCCCGCGCTTCCAAAGAAAACGTGCGCTCTATCGGGTATTCGATTTACTACACCCTGGTCAACATCGGCGGGGCTTTGGGCCCGATCCTGGCGGGATGGGTGCACAAGCATCTCAGCGTGGAAAAGGTCTTCGGCATGGCGGCACTGAGCGTTTTTGCCATGTTCTTCGCCGTGTTGCTGCTGTTCAAGGAGCCGCGCCGCTCCGGTGAGGCGCAGACAGAAACCCTGGGCCAGGTTGCCAGGAACTTTCTAACCGTCTTGTCGAACTGGCGCTTCATGCTGTTCCTGATCATTTTCTCGGGATACTACATCGCCTTCTGGCAGGAGTTTATCGTTCTTCCCCTCTATATCCATGAGTACGTGAACGCAAACAGCAATACGGAAGCACTGCTCAGCTGGGACGCACTGACGGTGATCGCGCTGCAAATGGTAGTGAGTATTGTCACGCAGAAAATGCCGGCGTTTCGCGGCATCACGCTGGGCACCCTCATCTCGGGCCTGGCCTGGCTGCTGCTGATTCTGCATCCCAGCGTAATCATGGCGGTAGCCACGCTGATTGTCGTGGCGATCGGCGAGATCACGCAGCAGCCGCGCTACTACGAGTACATTTCGCGGCTCGCGCCCTCAGGGCAGCAGGGCACCTATATGGGCTTTGCCTTCCTGCCCATTGGCATCGGGTCGCTGGTGGGCGGGTGGTTTGGCGGGTTCCTGATTCACCACTTCGGAGAAGTACTGCATCAGCCGCAGCTCATCTGGTGGGCGGTATCCGGAGTTGGTGTGGCGACGGCCGGGCTGCTGTGGGTTTATGACCGGCTGGTAAGGCGGGACGCAGGGGGAGCGAAGTAAATTATCGCCTGCTCTGAATCCTGCTCACGAACAACTAGCATAGTACGGGGATTAGGCAAATAGCAGGTTGGCAAGTTGGCGGATTCTACTTACACTGTCGGAGTAAATCCTCTGACCAAATGCCTGTTGCCCAACTGACCCTGGAAATCCGCATTGAGCACGCGCAGTCTCTCAAAGACCGGCGGCAGGTGGTGCGCTCACTCAAAGACCAGTTGCGGCAGGGGTTCAACGCTTCCGTGGCAGAGATGGATGAGGCGGTGACCAGGCAGTCGGCCACTATCGGGGTGGTGGCGATTTCGCGGTCGCGGGACTATTTGCACGGGCTGGTTGAGGAGGTGGAGCGGGCGGCGCGGCGCATCCTCAATGAACATGGTGCGGAGCTGGTTGATTCATTCTGGGAATACCTGGAAAGCTGAGGCGCGCTGGTTCTTCACGGATCATTCGGAAACACACGAAACAGGCCCAGGGGAAAAGTTCCCCTGGGCCTGTCTGGTCGCTGCCCTGAGAGCTAGTTCATTGCGATCTCGACGTTGTCGTTCACGCGTAGGTTGGCTTCAATGGCGCGCTCCCTGGCTTGCTTCTCGGCCTTCGATGCGGAAAGGTGAACCTTGGTCGAGGAGTGGGAGTAGCGCACTTCGCTCAGGAAGTAGCTTTCACCGTAGCGGTGGAACACCAGTTCTCCGGAATTCGCAGGGTCGTTTGCATCAACCATGCCCAGGGCAAGGGCTCCGGCCTGCTTTTCCCGGTTTGCGATCTGGATCTCGTTGTTGCCGATGCCCTGGGAACCGATGATGTAAGTTCCCGCGGGCAGCCAGGCGCCGTTGACATAGAAGTTGAACGGCACGTTCGCTTTGACAGCCTGGTTCTGTGCCAATGCAGTGCCGGTGGTTACGAGAGTGGCGGCGGCGAAGAGGGCGATGGCGGCGATGCGTTTCATGGTGATCTCCTTTTTCTGGGCACCTTCCCTTAAGGTCCCTGGGGTTTCGGGCATTTTTGAGAGCTTGTTGCTACGCCCAGGGATAATGCAAGCAGCTGGCCAAAGCAGGCCGCTGCTCCGTAAATTCGCGCTGCCCAGTTGCAGACATTTGTTTTCAACGAGATGCAGGAGCGGTTATCGTTTGGCGCTCGGCAAAATTTCACTGCGCGCGGTGCGACGGTATCCGATCGGATACCCGAAAGTATCTGATCGGCTCCGCCTCGCGCAGGCGTCTCGGTTTATGCGCGATTGAAAGCAAGATGGGGATCTCAGGCACGCTCATTGAGAGCAGTTTCGGAGTTTGCATGGTCCTCAGAAGGGGCGTGCAGCGTGGCCTGTTCTTGGGGAAAAAGCCATTTAAGCCCGTGCTTGCGGTCTACAGTAATTCCGAGGCTGCTATAGACTCGAATGCACCGGAGGCTCCCATGCATCCGCGGCTGCTCGTCATCTCGGGTTCCCACAGAGGGGCCGTTCGACCTCTTGTCGACGGACACATCTCGATCGGCCTGGACGCTTCGGATGAGTTATGCCTGATGGACACAGCGGTCTGCCGCAGGCATTGCACCATCGACCAGGTGGGCGAAAAATTCGAGATCGCCGATCCGGGCAGCCACAATGGCACGTTTGTCAACGGCATTCCCGTCAGACACAAAGTGATTGTGCACGGGGATACGATCCGGGTTGGAGCATCAGAGCTGGTGTTTCTGGTGCACGACCATGAAAAGGCCGGCACAGCCAAGATACGTGCCATGATACGCCTGAGTGACGCGGCCCCCGCCTCCACACTCAGAACGGTTCCCGTGGAGCACACCGCGTCTCCGACGTTTGCGGATCAAGTGGGGCAGATGGCGCGCGACCTGGCAGGACTGTTCAGGATCAGCAAGATCATCAACTCCATTCGCGATCTGGAACTGCTGCAACGTGAGCTTCTGCAACTGGTCTTCGAAGTGATTCCCGCTGAGAGCGGCGCAGTGCTGCTGTTTACCGATCTCGATGCGGATCCGAGCTCGATCGTACCCTGGAACCGGCAAGCAGGGAGCCGGCAACCTGGTGCAGAGAAGGCGATCGAGATTCAACGCGAGCTGGTTCATCGGGCAATCTGGGAGCGGTCGGCGATCTTCACCGGCGGCCCGGAAGGCGCGGGCAATGTGCTCTGCCTGCCGCTGGTGGCGGTGGAAAAGACAATTGGCGTCCTCTATCTGACTTCCTGCCCGCCTGCTCCGCCCTTTCGCGAAGATCACATCCACTTTCTCGAGCCGGTTTCGCGCATTGCGGCGGTTACCCTCGAAAACATCCTTGCACTCGATGCGTTGCGTTCCGAGAACCAGCAACTGAAAGCGGAGCTGAACCCGGCCGGCAAGATGGTGGGAGACAGCCGGCAGATTCGGCAGGTGGAGGATTTTATTGCGCGCGTGGCCAGGAGCGAGTCCACGGTGCTGATTCGCGGCGAAAGCGGCACGGGCAAAGAAGTGGTCGCGCGCGCGATCCACCAGAAGAGCCCGCGATGTGACCGGCCGTTTGTCGCGATCAACTGCGCGGCCATTCCGGAAACGCTGTTTGAAAGCGAGCTGTTTGGCTACGAGAAAGGCGCGTTTACCGGCGCTGCTGGGATGAGGAAGGGAAAGCTGGAGGCGGCGGGCGAGGGAACACTGTTCCTGGATGAGATTGGCGAACTTCCTTCGCCGATGCAAGCTAAATTGTTGCGCGTGCTGCAGCAAAAGGAATTCGAGCGGGTGGGCGGGACGCACACCATCCCATTCAAGGCGCGTGTTCTGGCGGCAACCAACAAGAATCTTGAGCAGGCGATCAAGTCGGGCGAGTTTCGACAAGACCTTTACTACCGCCTTAACGTGGTGTCGGTTCATGTGCCGCCGCTGCGCGAGCATCGCGAGGACATTTCACTGCTTGCGCTTTATTTCGCGGCCAAGTACGCGGAGAAAAGCAAGCGGCCGTTCAAAGGGATTTCGCTGGAGGCGCGGCGGCTGCTGATGGGCTATAGCTGGCCGGGGAATGTGCGCGAGCTGGAGAATGCAATCGAGCACGCGATTGTGCTGGGACTGACAGAAGAAATTCTGCCGGAGGACTTGCCGGAAGGGATGCTTGAGGAACAGTCTGCCGCGCTGCCCGGAGCGGGGTACCACGTGGCGCTGAACGCGGCCAGAAAAGAACTCATTCGCAACGCGCTGGGCGAGGCAAAGGGAAGCGTCGCCGAAGCTGCGCACCTGCTCGGAATTCACCCCAAGTATCTGCACCGGCTGGTGCGCAATCTCAACCTGAAGGCGGAACTGTATTGACCGCGAGCGATTCGCGGGGCGGGAGAGCCCTTCTGCTATCCTGAATCGTTTACGTATACCAGGAGTGAGGGGTCATGCCGGAGAACAGAGCGCGGAAGCATCATCAGGACCGGGTGGCGGAGACGTTGCGGCTGGAGATCGGAACCATGATCGAGGGCGAGCTTTCCGACCCGCGCATCGGCAACTGCTATGTGAGCGAAGTGGCGCTGAATCCGGGCGGGAAATCGGCGCGGGTGTATGTGGCCGTTGACAGCCATGTGAAAGACATTGTGCAGGCGGAGAAGGACACCATCGCCGGCCTGGAAGCGGCTAAAGGATATATTCGCTATGAGTTGAAGGAACGCATGGGGGTGCGGCACGTGCCCGACCTGGCTTTTCTGGCGGACCGGTCGGGACGGTTCCAGGCGCGGATTGAAGAGCTCATGGACCGGTCGCGGAAGCGGAATAAGTTTGCCGCCGTCCCGGAGCCTGCCGTTGGGGAGCCTGCGGGTGCGGAGAAGGAGCCGGCGGTCGAGACCGCTCGGGCGGAAGAATCGCAGGCGAAGTAACGCACGGAAGCACGGCCAAGGATCTGTCCGTGAAGCCTGAGACCTACGCTCTGCCCGTTGCCCGAATGCTTGAGATTCGGTGCGAATCTGTTAGCCTTGTCCCTGTCGAAACGGAGCACTATCTCCGCGTTTCTGCGGCGCGGACCGCAAGCTGGCAAGCAGGCATCCCCCGAGCCTGACTGAAGCCGGGAACGATGGAACTGGAGAAACCCTCAAAGTGGAGACTGCACCGCTAACCTCTGCCCCGGACATGCATGAAAACCGGCGCAAACGGCATGCCCGCTGGGCCGCCTTGAGCGAGGCGGCCGTATTTCTCTTTTCCGCGGTGTTCTTTCTTGCCTATGGGCTTACGCCGATTCTGGGTGGAGACGGATTGGGGTTGGTGGGAGCAGATGAGCCCCGCTATGCGCAGATCGCCCACGAAATGCTGGACAGGTTTGACTCCGCACATTCGCTGAGCGACCGCCTGAGCGCCTGCGTAACGCCTTACCTTTACGGCCATCCCTGGCTGGAGAAGCCGGCCCTCTACTACTGGCGGGCGATGTTCACATTCCAGGACTTTGGCGTGCACGACTGGAGCGCGCGCCTGCCTTCAACCAGCTTCGCTTTCGTGATGGCCGCCCTCATTTATCTGCATATGCGGCGTTTCCGTCCTGGCGGGCACCTGGACGCGGCCATCATCACCGTGGCCTGCGCCGGCATTATCGGCTTTGCGCGCGGCGCGTCTACGGACATGCAGATGGCCGCGCCGCTGGCTATCGGGTTGCTGGGCTGGTATGCATGGTACGAGACCGGGTCGAAGTTCTGGCTGTTCGACATCTACTTTTTTACCGGCGTGGCCACGCTGGCCAAGGGGCCGGTTGCGCCATTCCTGGCGGCGGTGATCATTGCCAGCTTTGCTTTCCTGCGGCGGGAATGGCGGATTCTGCGCCAGTCGTTCTGGTGGCCCGGGGTGGTGCTTTATTTCGCCATGGTGCTGCCCTGGTTTATCGCCGTGCAGGTGCAAAATCCCACCTTTTTCCGGGAGTTCTTTCTGGAACATAACCTGGAGCGCTTTGCCACGGACCGCTATCAGCACGTGCAGCCGTTCTGGTACTACCTGGTGGTGGTGGTGCTGGCCATGATGCCGTGGACGGTGATCGCGGTGCGTGCTTTGATTGACGGAATCCTGACCTCGGTAGCGGAGTGGCGTTTGCGCCGCCTGAGTCCCCGGCGTCGCGTTCCCAAGCGTCCGGGCGATGCATTTCCCGAGTTCCTGGTGCTGTGGGCGCTGATTCCCATCGTCTTTTTCTCGTTTTCGCAGTCCAAGCTGCCCGGCTATATTTTGCCTTCCATTCCGCCCCTCGCTATCCTCACCGGAGACTACCTCTACCGGCGCCGGCAGCCGGGCCTGAACCGCTGGGTGCTGATGGGGCACGCGGCGGTGTGCGGCATCATGACCATGTTTGCGCTGCTGCTGCCCTGGTTTGTGACGCACAATGCCACCATGCCTCCTCCGCATACGCTTGCCATTGCGACATTGGCTGCGGCAGGCGGCGCACTGCTTATCCTGATCGTGGTCAAAGGCTATGGGGTGGCAAGGTTGCGGCTGGTAACAACCGGCATCCTGGTGGTGCTGGTGCTGTCTTTGTATGGAGTGGGCCCATTCTTCGGAATTCCCGCGGTCGGTGCTACCAAGCGGGTGATTCACCTTCTGGACCGTGCTTACTCGGCTCGCCCCCTTGCAGATAAGCTTGGCACTCTGGCGCCTGCCAATGAGACAGTAGCGGTTTTCCGCGTGCGCCGCGACATTGAGTACGGCCTCTCGTTTTATCGCAATCACGAAGTGGTGAATTACGAGCAGGATGGCGTGCCGGAAGGGCAACATCTGCTGGTGGTTCGGGTGACCGGGCGCAAGGGCGTCGATCTCCATTCGCCTGCGGCCCTGGACGAATACCTGGAGGGCCGCCACTACGAGCAGTTGTTTACCTGGCCGGAGCAAGGACTGGTGGTTTACATGGTCGGCAGCCGCTAGAAGTTCTATTAGCCAGGAGAATTTTTATTAGCAAGGAAGTAATCCCCGAGCCTGCCGGTCACAAGCTTTCGTTCAAAAAAGGCTAAGTGCTGATAAGCTTTCCTTCAAGCCACCTTTGGCCGGCGAGGAGGTCTGCAGGTCCGGGAGCCGTGCTTGTTTTGTTTGTCGCGGCATTTCAGCGGTCTGGGCAGGGACAGCTTTCTGACCTGGGCTTGAGGCGTCCAACACTCTGGGAGATGCATGGCAACAGGTGTTTCCATCGAGATTCTCGACCTGCGCCACTTTGCGGCGCCGATGCTCCGCCCCGTGCTCGACGCGGAGGGCGAGATATGGAAACAGCGTCTCCATTGGGACTATCGGACTTCGTCGAAGTTGTTGATGCAGTATCTCGACAGCCACATGCTGCCGGGGTACGCGGCCCTCGAAGGCGGGCAGGTTACGGGCTATGCCTTCTGCGTTTATGAAGAGACCAAAGCGGTAATTGGCGACGTGTTTGCCCTCGGCTGCCAGCCGGCGGGTGCGAATGACATCCACGTTGTCGAACCGTTACAGGTGCCCGAAGCCGCGGCTTCGGCGCACGAGATCGAGCAGACCCTGCTCAGGCATCTGTTTGAGACGCTGGTGAGTTCGCCGCATGTGGACCGCATCGAGTCACAGCTTCTGCTGCACCCTTCCGGCGCGCATGCGGGCATCTTTCGCCAGGCGGGGTTCCAGGTCTTCCGCAGGCTGTTTATGGTGCAGCCGCTGAAGAACCTGTGGAGCCAGCCGCGCGTGGATTTGCCGCACGGCTTGGAATTGCGCGGTTGGCGCGACGAGGATCTGACCCCGGCGGGCCAGTTGATCTCCGAAGCGTATCGCGACCACCCCGACAGCGTGATCAACGATCAGTATCGGTCTGTGCACGGCTCGCAGCGGTTTCTTCACAACATCGTGCGCTATTCCGGGTGCGGAACGTTTTCTCCGCAGGTGTCGCATGTGATCGTCAACCGGCAAAACCGCGAACTGGTGGCGCTGGTGCTGGGCTCGCGGGTGAGTGCGGAAAGCGGCCACATCACGCAACTCTGCGTTCATCCCGGCTACCGGCGGCACGGGCTGGCGCGCATGCTGCTCGCTCTGGCCGCGTTCCACTTCATGCGCCACGGTGCAACGGAGATTTCGCTTACGGTGACCGAGTCGAATGAAACGGCGATCGATCTTTACCTCTCAGAGGGCTACATGATCGCGCATAACTTCGACGCGGCGGTGTGGCAGCGTTGAAGGTTTTCGTGGATGCGTCGTGGATGGCGTTCTGCCACGCTCTGCCCTCGAAA
>Ga0326727_10027614_pt1 | contig 10406 bp, 12 predicted proteins | sample MB2enrmetagenome_FD_207643 | JGI IMG/M metagenome (GOLD analysis project Ga0326727, IMG submission 207643) | Lab enriched peat soil microbial communities from McLean, Ithaca, NY, United States - MB29MY | ecosystem: Environmental > Terrestrial > Soil > Wetlands > Peat | place: USA: New York...
GGATTTAAAAGCCAGCGACCTGTTTTTAAACCTGCAAAATGAATTATCCGGCACGGAACAGCGCATCGCGCTCGCAAGGGATTATTTCAACCAGATTGTCACTTTTTACAACACGCGGTAGGCAATCATCCCGGATACTTTGCTGGCAAAAGTGATGCGGTTGAAACCGCAGACACTGATGGGCGCCGCCGATTTCGAACGGGCGCCGGCTAAAGTTGATTTGGCATCTTAAACCGTAATTAAGACTTGGCCCCGGTTGAATTTGCGGAAGGATTCATGAGAGGCAGGGTCACCGTAAAAACCGCGCCTTCGCCCGGTGTGCTGGACGCTTCGATCGTGCCGTTATGTGCCAGCACGATTTCTTTGGCAATCGCCAGCCCCAGTCCCACTCCGGTTCTAGCGCCGGTCACCTGATAAAACCTTTCAAAGACGTGGGCCACGTAGTCGGGATGAATCCCGGGGCCTTCGTCCGAGACTGTGATTCGGGCAAAATTACCTTCGCTCTTACGGGAGACCACTCTTATTTTCCCGCCGTCCGGGCTGTTCTTCACCGCGTTATCCAGCAGGTTCAGAAATACTTGTTCCAGGCTGTCGGCGTCGCCAATCACAATCAATTTCGGCTCCGCGGTTAATTCAATCGTTACCTTTTTTTGTTTGGCCTGGATGGCTAACATTTCGGTGCACTGTTCCAGTATTTCCCCGATCAGCACCGGGTCTTTATGAAATTTAATCTGATTCGATTGGATGCGTGATAATTCCAGCAATTCGTTTACCTGGTACTTCAGCCGTCTGGACTCTTCGCTGATGATTTGCGCCGCTTTAAGTTTGGTCGCGTCATCCGCCGCGGTGCCGTCCAGCAACGCCTGCGCAAAACCCTGGATGGAGGTCAGCGGGCTCCTCAATTCGTGAGAAACATCGGCCACAAAATGCCGCAGTTTAAGTTGGGCCTGCTCGACATTTTCCGTCATCCGGTTAAAACTTTCCCCGAGCTCCCTGATTTCCTTCGGGCCTTCCGGTTTGATTCGTTGACTGTAGTCCCCGGCAGATATCTGCTGGGCTGCTTTCGTGACCGCTGCCAGCGGACGGTAAATGGCTCTTGCCAGAATGATGGCAATCAATAGCGATACGATTAGTGCAAACACGGCGGCCAGCAGCAGCGGCCAGATAAAAGTGCCAACGACCGTCATAATCCCCGGCCGCGGTGTGGCCAGTACCAGAGTATCGACACTGGTCAGCGGCAGGCTTTGTCTTGTCAGCGGATAGGCGGCATACAGAAAAGTCTTGTTGTCGGTGGTGGTGAAGAGGCCTTTCTTTGCCGCCGTGATTACCTGCGGCAAAATGCCCGGCGCCACGCTGATTGGCGACAATGTTTCCGGCTGTTGCGGCACCAGCTGCCGGACAATTTCGCCGGCCCCGTCCACCAGCAGGATATACGCCCCGTTTTTATCGGCCTGTTCTTGGAGCGAAGTTAAAAGCTGTGCGGCGGTGACATTACCGCGCACCAGCGCCACGATTTGCACGTCAATCGGGCGGGTCATGTCGTCCAGTCCGGCCAGCGATTGATTGTCCACAAAACCGCGCATTAAGAAAACGGCGCTGACACCGATAACGACTAATAATACCAGGACGACAATCGCGTAAGTCCGGAAAAGATTTAACCGGAGACTCATTTCGTCTCCTTACGCCCCACCAGTTTATAGCCCGTCCCGCGGAACGTCTCAATGTCCGCCGGGGAACCTTCCAGTCTGTCCCGTAAATGATTGACATGCACGTCTACCGTGCGTGTTTCGCCGTAATAATCATATCCCCAGACCTGGTTGAGCAGCCGTTCGCGGCTTAATACGATGTCCGGATTCTGTGCAAACACCGATAACAGGTCGAACTCTTTGGTGCGGAGTTTGAGCGGCTCTTTATTGATTATCACTTCCCGCTTCAAAATATCGATGTGTATCCCGTAAATATCAACTGTCTGCGGCGGCTCCACTTCCGCGTGGGCGCGACGTAAAATCGCCTTCACCCTGGCCACCAGCTCGGACGGATTGAATGGTTTCGCCAGATAGTCATCGGCGCCTAATTCCAGGCCGACAACTTTATCCACGTCTTCCCGGCGCGCGCTGAGCATTAAAATCGGCACTTTGCTTTTCGCCCTGATTTGGCGGCAGACTTCAAAACCGTCAATGTCCGGCAGCATGATATCCAGTATCACCAGGTCAGGGTTACCGGCAGCTACCATCGCCAGGCCGTCCTGCCCTTTGGTGGCATATTCTACCTGAAAACTGTCACGCTGCAGATAAAGTTTTGCCAGCTCAACAATATGGATTTCATCGTCAATTATCAGTATTTTCGCCATTTTATCCCCGCCTGTATTATACATGATTTTTCGCACAAAGGGACTATTTTATCAGGTACTCGTTATGCAGTTTTTGCCAGAGGTCCATCGCCCGGTCCGCTTGCTGCTGCGTAATTCTTTTGTTGCTTACCGCTTTATCCAGCGCCGCTTTGACCTTGATGACATCTTGAGCCTGAAGCAGCCGCATCACTGGCGAGCCCGGCCTAAACTGCGCGTGATGGTTCGTCCAGATTCTTTTGATGTTCACGGCCTGCGGGTCGGTTATTTTGCCCTCTCCTTTTGCTTTCGCCAGCAGCGCATCTACTTTAGCTTCATCCTTAACCGTCAGCAGCCGGATTAATTGTCCTCTTCTCTTCCCGTTGGGGGCATTATCGGCGCCCGTTGCGCCGCCGGGTCCCGCTATCACGCATATCCCCGGCAGCCCTAAAGATAACATCAAAACCGCCCGCATCGGCAATTTCTTTTTCATATTTTTCTTCTCCCCCATCATCCATTTTAAACACAAGCCGTTACCGCAATATTATCGCAGCGTAAAATATATGTAAAATCCGGAATTAATATTACCATGCCGGTATGATTAATAATAAAAAGATTGGTATAAATTGCGCCGCATTTTTGGTGTTGCTAGAATAAGAGCATGAAACCGGCAATAAGGATGGCGCGATGAAAGTTAAGTGGCTCGGCGTGGCATGTTTTCTGATTACCGGCAATCGCGGTCTGAAAATCATCATGGACCCCTACGAAATCGACCCGCGCGGCAATATTAAACACGGGCCGGTTAAAGAGACTGCGGATATTGTCACCGTCAGTCACGAACACGGTGACCACAATCACACCGCCGGTATCCCGGGCCGTCCGGAAATTATCCGCGGGGCCGGCATTCACTCCGCTAAAGGCATCGAATTTTCGGGCGTGGCCTCTTTTCATGATAACGTCTCCGGTGCGCAGCGCGGGCCGAATACCATTTTTTGCTTCACGCTGGACAGCGTCCGGGTCTGTCACTGCGCCGACCTGGGGCATACCCTGGATGATAATGCGTTGAAAGCCATCGGGCATACCGACGTCCTCATCTTCCCCACCGGCGGGCCGCCGCAGACCATTGATATAAATGAGGCTGTCTCGCTCTGGGATAAAATGAAACCGGGCGTGGTCATCCCGATGCATTTTCGCAGTCCGAAGCTCCTGTTTCCGAAGTACGGGACCGAAGACTTGCTGAAATTGAGGCCGGATGCAATTCAGACCGGTAAGAACGAACTCTAGTTTACCGCCGGCAAAGTTCCTTCCGGGCAAATCATGATTCTGGAGCCGGCACTGTAAAAAACCCCCAATTGTCGTTCCCGCGAAAGCGGGAATCCAAAAGAGCGCCACGTAATAGTATCAAGGTCTGTTCATGATTAGTATTCACACACCCGTCGAGGATCTCAGGAAATCCGTGATATCCGATATGCCGCCAACCGGAATTCTAGCATCGACAATTGTCTTTTAAATATGACCGTGCTGAAGATTTCAAAGCCTGCTGCATTCATACCGCGGGCAAAACCGTTAACCCGTTTTGTCATAAGCAGGTGATCGTCCCGTTTCGGTAAGTCTCCCTCATTTTCCCCAGTTAATCCGGCCGGAAAACTTGACGGTATTATCCGTGTCTGCGATGATTTCCCCGATATGGTAGGCGTGTATCCCTTTGTTTTCCAGATACCGAATCATCGCCGTTTCTTCCCGCGGCGCGATGACCATGGTCATGCCCACGCCCATGTTCAGGTTGTTGACCATATCGTCTTCCGGGACTGCGCCGACATCTCTGATTACCTTGAAGACCGGCAGGACTTCGATTTTATCCAGCTGCACCGCTGCGCTCAGTCCTTCTGGTAAAATCCGCTCCAGGTTGCCGCCGATGCCGTCGCCGGTAATATGCGCCAGGCCGCGTACTTTCGGAGAATCGAGAATCTCTTTCAAATAGGGATAATAAGCGGTGTGCGGCCGTAAAACCGCATCAATGAATTTATCCTTGCCGACTTTGGCTTTCAGAATCGAAGGTTTTTCCGTAATCAGTTTACGGACTAAAGAATAGCCGTTGGTATGCAGGCCGTTGGAGGCCAGGGCGATGACTTTATCCCCCTTTTTTATCCGGGAGCCGTCAATGATTTTCTTTTTACTGACCACACCGACCACGCTGGAACTCAGGATAAAAACTTCCCCGGGTAAAACACCGGGCTGTTCGGAGATTTCCCCGCCCACCAGGCTGCAGGCCTGGTTCACACAAGCCTGATTAATTGCCGCGATGATTTTGTTGATGTCGTCTTTTACCAGTTTCCCCACCACGATGACATCCAACACCGCCAGCGGCTTGCCGCCCATCACGATAATATCGTTAATCAGGTGGTTAATCATATCGAAGCCGATATTGTCAATTTTATTGAAATTTTTAGCCAGTAATTGCTTCGAGCCGGGTTCTTCGGCTTTCAGCACCAGCACCGGGTCGGAGATGCCCGGGAAGTCTGCCGCAAACAGAGAAGCAAAAGCGCCGACACGGTTTAGAAGACGGGGGTCGTTACGGGTTAAGGTTTTACGGAGACCCTGGGTAATATCGGAATGACCGTCGCGGTCCACCCCAGCGGCGGCATATGTCTGTTTCACGGATTTTTTAGGCATCAACCTGAATTCTCCCCGGATTATTTTTCCTGTTTGGACGGCTTTTTCCTGGACCCTTTGACCAGAATCATTTCACCCTGGCACCGGAAATAATATTTGCAGGGGAAAACGCCGCGCGGTTCCACGCCGCGTTTCTGCTGTGCTTCCTGCCAGGCTTCCATCCCTTCGAAGGCCAGTTCAATATCTTCGAGCTCGGTGAGTTCGAAACCGCATTTGTCGCAAACCAGCTTTTCCATAATCCCCCCAAATTGACCGGACTGTCCTCTCTCTAACTCTCTCCCACAGGGGGCGAGAGGACTAACAAAGAACTAGCCTTTCTTGTACTTTTTTACGAAGCGCCCCATTCGTTTCAGGGCTTCTTCGATATCCGGCAGCGACGTGGCGTAGCAGCAGCGGATATATCCTTCGCCGCACTGACCGAAAGCGGAGCCAGGCACCACCGCCACTTTCTCTTCTTCCAGTAATTTCTCGGCGAATTCTTCGGATGTCATGTCGGTGCTCTTTATTGAAGGGAAGGCATAAAAAGCGCCTTTGGGCTCGAAACAGGAGAGGCCGATGTTTCTCAAGCCTTTCACAATCACCTGCCGGCGCCGGTTATAGTCTTCCACCATCTCGGTGACGCTTTCCTGGTCGCCTTTTAACGCTTCGATGGCTGCCATCTGCGACATCGTGGAAACGCACATCATCGTATATTGATGAATCTTGTGCATCGCGCCGATGATTTCTTTGGGGGCGGCGGCGTAACCCACGCGCCAGCCGGTCATGGCATAAGCCTTGGAAAAACCGCCCAGAAACACGGTGCGTTCTTTCATTTCCGGCAAGGAGGCGAAACAGGTAAATTCTACCCCGTAGACCAGTTTGCTGTAAATCTCGTCGGAGATTACGGTGAGGTCGTATTTTTTCGCCAGCGCCGCGATATCCGCCAATTTCTGATGGCTCAAGACCGCGCCGGTGGGATTGGAGGGATAGCCGATGAGAATCGCGCGGGTTTTATTGGTAATGTGTTTTTCAATATCCGCCGCGGAAATTTCAAAGTTATTGGCTTCACAAGTCGGGATGTTCACCGGCTTGCCGCCGGCCAGCGTCACACAGCTGCTGTAAGCCACAAAACAGGGATTCGGGATAATCACTTCGTCGCCGGGGTCGACAATCGCGCGCATCGTCAGGTCGAGCGCCTCGCTGCAGCCGACCGTAATCAATATTTCGCCGGTGGGGTCGTAATCCACCTTGTACTCGTTTTTCAGGAACCGTGACAGCTCTTTGCGCAATTCGGGCATCCCGGAATTGGAGGTGTACATCGTCTGGCCTTTTTCGATGGACTCGATAGCCGATTCGCGGATATGCCAGGGCGTCGTGTAATCCGGCTCGCCCACGCCCAGGGAAATCACGCCGTCAATCGAGGACAGCAGATCGAAGAATTTACGAATGCCGGACGGCTGAATCGCGTTGGCCCGCCTGGAAATATGCTGCTTGCGGTGTTTTTGAGTTCCGGATTGCGTCGTCATCATTATCTCCTGCAGGTTCGGGTTACAGCACCACGGCTTGCCGCTTCATTACTTCTTCGGCTTCCATTATTTCGCCGTCTTCTTTATAGCGTTTCAAAATGAACTGGGTGATGGTTTCTTTCACGCCGTCAATGTGGGAAAGTTTCTGTGAGACGAAATCGGCAATTTCATGGTTATTTTTACCGGTAACCATCACCAGCAAATCGACCGTGCCGGAGACGAGATAAACACTCTTGGCCTGCGGGTAGCGGTAAATGTGCTCGGCGATGGAATCGAAACCGACATCTTTCTGCGGTTCCAGTTTGACGCCGATCCAGGCTAAAACATGCTCGTTTTCCGCCTTGTCCCAGTTGACGATGGCTTTATACCGCAGGATAACCCGGTCGTCCTGGGCTTTTTTAATCAGTTTCGTCACTTCCGCTTGGGTCATGCCGGTCATCGCGGCAATCTGCTTCGGCGTGGCGCGGGCATCGTTTTCCAGAATTTTCAGAATGTCTCTCAGCATTTTCAGCTCCTGACGGGTGCGGTTGGCTCGTTTCGATTGGTGATTACATTATAGCAGGTAAAAGGCTAAATTCTAAATCCGAAAAACTAATAGAATTGTCATTATCGGGCTTGACCCGATAATCCAGTACCTAATTTTATTGCCCGGATTCCTCACCCTCTTCCTCCCTCGCCATTTATGGCGAGGGAGGAGATAAACTAGAGGGGCTGCGCCCCTCTAACTCAAACCCTGCTTAAAACGGATAATATACAAAACTCCATTCTGGCGGAGGCCGGGATCCGGAAAATTATATACTGGATTCCAGATTTAATCTGGAATGACAATAATGGTATTTAGACCGCCGGGCTTTTTGTATGCCAGTCCGTGACCTGCTGGAAAGCGTAGCTGATTTTGAGCAGCGTTTCTTCGGCGAAAGGCTTGCCGATAATTTGCATGCCGACGGGCAAACCTTTGGCAAAACCGGCCGGAATCGAAATGCCTGGGATGCCGGCAATGTTCACCGGCAGCGTGCAGACATCGCTGAGGTACATCGAGAGCGGGTCGTCCGCCCGCTCGCCGATTTTGAAAGGCACTGTCGGGGAAGTGGGCGTGACCAGCGCATCGTATTTTTCAAAAGCCGCATCGAATTCACGGCGGATGAGCGTGCGCACTTTCTGCGCTTTCAAATAATAGGCGTCGTAATAGCCGGAAGACAGCGCATAGTTGCCGAGCATGATTCTCCGTTTCACTTCCGGGCCGAAGCCGAACTGCTTGGTCTTCTCCATGCCTTCCCACATGTTGTCGGTATCCAGGTAAGCGTAGCCGTATTTGGAACCGTCGTAGCGCGCCAGGTTGGCGGAGGCTTCCGACGGGGCGATGATGTAGTAAACCGCCAGGGCGTGCGGCGTCTGCGGCAGGGAAACACCCCATTCCACCTTGGCGCCCAGCGCTTCCAGCTGTTTGATGGCTTCTTTGATGACCGCGTCAACTTCGGGCTGCATCCCCGCCACAAAATACTCTTTCGGGATGCCGATTTTCATGCCTTTGAGGTCTTTGGTCAAGTCATTGGTATAATCCGGCACCGGTTCCGCTGCGGAGGTGGAATCGGATTTATCATGGCCGCTGATAACGTTCATCACCAGGGCGGCGTCCAGTGCATCCCTGGTTAACGGCCCGATCTGGTCGAGGGAACTGGCGAAAGCCACCAGTCCGTAACGGCTGACCCGGCCGTAGGTCGGTTTGAATCCGGTGACGCTGCAAAAACCGGCCGGCTGGCGGATACTGCCGCCAGTATCGGAACCGAGGGCAAAAACAGCTTCGTTGGCGGCGACTCCGGCCGCCGAACCACCGCTGCTGCCGCCGGGCACGCGGGACAAATCCCAGGGATTATGGGTGGTAAAAAAGGCCGAGTTTTCCGTCGAGGAACCCATGGCGTATTCGTCCATGTTGGCTTTGCCCACCATCACCGCGCCGGCGCAGTGCAGTTTTTCCACCACGGCCGCGTTGTACGGCGGGACGAAATTTTCCAGCATCTTCGAGGAGCAGGTGGTTTTAATGCCTTTGGTGGACATGTTGTCCTTGAGCAGGAAAGGCACGCCGGTTAAGGGCTGGGCTTTGCCCGCGGCAATCCTTTCGTCGGCTTTTTTTGCCTGTTCGAGGGCATGTTCTTCGGTCACGGTAACGATGGCACGCACCTTCGGGTCGACGGCTTTAATGCGGGCCAGGTAATCCTGGGTCAGTTCGACGGAGGATATTTTCTTCGCCTGGAGCAATTCGTGAGCGGCATGGATGGTTAAATCGCGGTGTTTATCGGCCAATTCCAGTCTCCTTATTCCAGCACCGGACGCAGTTTGAACAGGTCTTCTTCACGGTCGGGGGCATTGGCCAGCACCTGTTCCACCGCCAGCGATTCGCGGGGGATATCGTCGCGCATGACATTGGAGAGGTTGATGGACTGCGCCGTGGGGGGTACGTTCGCGGTGTCTACTTCTTTCAGCACCTCGAAGTTTTCCAGGATATTGGCAAGCTGCTCCCGGGCTTTTTCGATTTCCGCTTCGCTCAGGCCCATCCGGGCTAGGGCGGCGATGTGGATGACTTCTTCACGCGATAATTTCATGGTCTGCCTCACAAATCAAGCTGACAAAATTATACCATCCGTGCGTATGCAGCGCAACGCAACGGCTTAAACGAGAAACTCTAAATGCGAATATCGAAATCCTAAACAATATCAAAATTCTAACAAAGTTTTCGATTTGTAGGAATTATCTTTCTCTATATTCGCTTCACCCATCATGCTTGACACTGCCCCCGCTATTCTTTACGATTAGGGAATCAAATACCGGATATTGCAGGAGGCATTAAGATGACAGAACCTGTCTCTATTTTTACCGACCAGTTTTCGTTGAACACGAGCACCTACGGCGCGACGTTGAATTTTCTGCTTTCAGACCCGGTTTTACCGGCGCCTGGCTCGCCCCCGAAAATCGAGCGGCAGGCTACCGTCAGAATGAGCCTGGAACACCTGAAAGTGATGTCCTTCATCCTGCAGCGCTCGGTGAAGCAGTACGAGAACCAGACCAACACCACAATCCAAATCCCGATGCAGATGCTGAATTCAATGAGCATCAGCATGGAAGACTGGGACGCCTGCTGGCGGTAGGAATCAAACTGAACGGGGAACTCGCTGTTGCATCATTTCAGCGATTTTGATTCCCGGGTGGCGGTAGTAATTATTTTTCGCAACAATGCCGCCCCGGATGGCTTTAGTGGGACACCAGTTATAACAGGCCATGCAGTTTTCGCAACGATGCTGCCAGACCGGTTTTTTATCCGTCATGGCGATATTATTTACCGGGCAGACTCCGGCACAGATACCGCAGCCGGTACATTTTTAGTTGACACTGAAACTCGTATTGTTGAGATTAATGAGTGTATCCATCTCCAGGTCAGGCGGCGCATTTGACAATTTTGCAAAAGACTTTTTATACGTGCCTTTCATCTTACTCAGGCCATAATCAACCAGCATAAAAAACGGCCCCAGCAGGACGTGTCTGAAAATTTCTCCCTGTTTCCGCTCGACGGTGTTCCGGGCAACCTTGCCGGCCTGTTTGTTCCAGGTGGAATATAGCATCGCATGGTTTTCAAAAAATTTGGAGAAAGAGTTTTGCGGCATATGGACGCGGTAGGCGGCCGCAAGCTCCCCGCCTCTCGCCTCGACTAAACTTCGTAAGGATTTCAAGGAATAACCGGCGGAACCCCCGAACGTACAAACCGCAAAGATGTATTTGTGCCCGATGTTAGCTAATTTTCCGGCAAATCTTTTGATAATCACGGGTAGTTCGGTGTAATAGACCGGAAACACATCCCGATTACATCCGAATCCGGATTAATGACATCATTATCCACAACGGAAGCAATG
>Ga0326727_10027615_pt1 | contig 10406 bp, 6 predicted proteins | sample MB2enrmetagenome_FD_207643 | JGI IMG/M metagenome (GOLD analysis project Ga0326727, IMG submission 207643) | Lab enriched peat soil microbial communities from McLean, Ithaca, NY, United States - MB29MY | ecosystem: Environmental > Terrestrial > Soil > Wetlands > Peat | place: USA: New York...
AACATTGACAGCATCTCCCAGCCGGATCCCCGCGGCCACGGCATCCCAGTGCGCGTCGAGCGCGCCCATGGCAACGGGGATACCTGCGGGAAGGCCCAGGCGCCGCGCCCACTCCGCCGACAGCGCGCCGGCTGGAACGCCCGCTTTGCGGTATCTTCCCAGTGCGATTTTTTGGCGCACGCCCTGGAGAAGGGGATCAACCGACGAGAGAAAATCTTTCGGAGGCAGCCCGCCGAGCGCTTCGCTCCACATCCATTTGTGGCCCATTGCACAAACGCTGCGCGGAAGTTCTTCAAGCCGATCGATTCCGCACAACACGGCCGCGATCATGTCGCAATGTTCGAGAGCAGTGGCAAAGCGGTCGCGCTTGGCGGGATTGTGACGCAGCCAGTGGAGCAGCTTTGAGAAGCCCCACTCCGAAGAGTAAGTACCGCCGCACCAGGCAATGGCCTCGAGTCCGTAGCGGCGGGCCGCATCGGTAATCTCGGCGGCCTCGCGCCAGGCGCGATGGTCGCACCAAAGGTAGTAATCATCGAGCGGCTCGAGACGTTCATCCACAACTACAATGCTTGAGCCGGTGGTGTCAATCGCGAGGGAGGCAATCGATTGACCGCTCACGCCGGCGGCCGCGAGGGCAGAGCCGGTGGCCTCGATCAAAGCGCGCAAGTGATCCGCGTGCGACTGCGTGGCGAAGTTCGGGTCGGCCTTGCTCCGGTGCAGCGGGTAATCTGCCACACCGGAGCCCAGCCTGCCGTCTGCATCATCGAAGACGGAGACGCGAACGTTGAGGGTTCCAAAATCTACCCCGAGAACCTGGCTCATTGCGCCTCGCCGCCGCAGAGATAGACCTCGATGCCGAGTTCGCGGAAGGCAACCGCCTTGGCCATCAACGCCTCATTGGCCGAAGCGCTGCCGCCGCAATAGGCCACCTGAATGTGGTTCGACTTGTGGCGTCCCATTAATTGATTGCGCGTAACGCCGTGAAGCACGGTGTTCATGATCGGCCACTGTGGCGTGGTGATCTGCCAGCGGCGCTCGATCTCTTCCCGCGGCATCTCCACCACCGTGGCAGTGCCCAGATCTGCCTTGAGCTTATTGTCCTCGACATAGACCCGGCTCCAGACAATTTCGCCCGGTTTGCTGATTCCTTTCAGAGTGCCTCCGCCAAGGGGAAAGTACATGCCTGGCTGGCGTTCGCTCACCGCGCCCCGATAGCCGCCAGTAAGATGCTGCGCCGGTACCGCGCCGGAAATCTCAAACAGCCACACAAACTGGCCGGCGAATTCCTCGCCGAAGCGAATATCGTGCAGCGTCGTCTCCGGGTCGAGCTTGAGCTGGCGCCAAACGCGATTGGTGATCAACGCATCGAGGCCCGCACATTCGTCCACTTCATTGAAGTGAGGTAGGGCCTGTCCTTCATAGAGCACGCGGTTGCTGCCGGCGGCAACCACCGGTGGCCGGTCCACGTTATTGAGGAGGCCCTCAGCGAGATCCGAAGCGGGGGTCAGGTCCTTGAGCCCCTGCTGATACTGGATGCCAATCGCGTCGCAGCCAAATGCATCCGCGATGCGAAGCGCGGCAATGTACATGCGGCATTGTTCGAGAATCTGATCGTCTGTGAGTTCAGTGGCTGGATCGGAACCGGTGCGGAAACTCATGCCGCGGGCATCCAGCCAGGCGCGGATCTGCTGCGCTTCTTCTTTTGGGACGGTACGCATTGCGGCATACAACGCCGACTGGCTCATACGTTCCTTGAAGATGCCCATAGGGTGCAGGAGTTCGTCGGGGATGATGGCGTTATACATGCCCATACAGCCTTCGTCGAAGATTCCCAAAATAGCCTTCTTGCGCAGAATCGTCTCCGCCACCGACCGGCCGATCCGCTCCGCGTTGCTCGACGGGGTTTGAGACTGGAGGGGTCTGACGTGCGAGGCGTCATGTTGAATCCGGCTGCCGTTGAGCCAGGCTTTGAGCCTGTCGAGGAAGTAGGCATCCGTGAAATCTTCGCTCCAGAGCGAGTCGTATGCAATGCCGGCCTTGGTCAGCGAGGCGTTCAGGTTCAACATGCCTACAAGCCCGGGCCATTGGCCGCTCCAGTTGGCCACGGTCAAAATCGGGCCGCGATGATGAATCAAGCCACCCAAAACATGATGCGTGTATTGCCACACCGCTTCCATCACAATTACCGGAGCGTCCGCGGGGATATGTTGAAACACCTCAAGGCCATAGCGCTGACTATCGATGAAGCCGTGCCCTTTTTCCGGCATAACCGGATGGGCGCGCACCACATCGCGGCCAAGTTGACGAATGGCGCTGGTGAGGGCATCTTCGGCTGCCTTCTGGGCAGGCCAGCATAATTGATTGGCCGACAGGCGGAGATCTCCGCTGGCGACCATGAACAGGGATGAAGACATAAAATCTACCTCTTTCAGGAGCAAGACCAATGTACAGCAACACGGTTCGATGCGCAAATAGTAACGTTACGAAATGTAAATACGGCAAGGATTATTGGGAGCCCAGGCATCACAGAAGCGGACCGAATATCATGCCTGCACGGACCAGTGCGGAGCTTTCTCGTTCAATGTCGAGGCGGGGCGGTCGAGTTTCTCACCCGCAGCTCTGTGGGGATGCGAATGTGAATCGGAGGGGTCTTCACATCTTCGGGCTGCAGAAACAACTGCAGCAGCAATTCGAATGCTTTCTTCCCGATCTCGTGCGAATGTTGCGCAACCGCAGTGAGTGTGGGGTTGAAATGGTTGTTCCACAGGTAGTCGTCAAACCCAAGCACGCTCAGGTCGCGCGGAACGCTCATTTTTCGCTCGTCCACTGCCTGCAAGACGCCGAGCAGCAACTTATTGTTGCTGGCCATGATTGCCGTGGGCGGAACGGGCAGATCGAGCAAGCGATGACCGGCTTCGAGGCCATCCTCCACCTGCACGTTGCCGGATAAAAGATATTCGTCCAGGATGGGAAGATGAGCCTCCTGCATGGCTTTGCGAAAGCCTTCCAGACGATCACGATGGGGCAACAAACCCAAGTGTCCAGCGAGCATGCCGATGCGCTTATGTCCGAGACCTATAAGGTGCTCGGCCGCTGATTGGCCCGCCCTCAAATTGTCAGAGCTCACGGTATTCACGGCGGAAGATGGGGGGAGCCGGTCGACAAAGACGACGGGGACATGGCGCCGGGCAATCAGTTCGTGCGCCCTGGAATTGACGCAACAGGCCAGAAGGACGCCATCCACGCGGCGGGAGAACAATGCGGACAAATGGCGCTCCTCGGCCGCGCTCTCCTCGTTCGAATCGCAGAGCAGAACCGAGTATCCCGCCGCCTGCGCCGCCTCTTCTGCCCCGCGTATCACTTCCGGATAAAACGCGTTGGTTATGTCGGGCACTACAATGCCGATGGCGTTGGATTTGCCGGTCTTGAGGCTTCGCGCGATGGCGTCCGGGTGATAATCCAATGCGGCCATGGCATCCAGTACCCGCGATTTGCGTTTCGGGCTGACCGTGACCGTATCGTTAATAACGGCTGAGACAGTGGAGGTGGAAACGCCGGCGAGGCGGGCCACGTCGCGCATTGTTAGTCTCGGTCGTTCGGGCATGCAAACTTCCTTAATTCTTCGAAGATTCAATCAATTTAACTGCGATTACAGTATCTACCATAACGTTCCAACATAAAAGAGGCGTCCGCAAAATGGCAGAACTTGGCGGGCATCGTCTCGCAAGAACAAATAATAAAACCATTTTCGTAACGTTTCGCTTGACAGGCGTCTCTTTGCCCGTGTAAAAAGCTTATCGACATCATGACTTGAAAAATTCATGAATCTGGCTGGCGGAATCACGCACAGCCTGGTCAACCTGTGGCTGGCGGCAAGTGCTGCCGAGCTAGCGACGGGCAATTTTTTGCAGTAAACGGTAACGATACGATTGGAGGAAGACGCAATCATGGTCGTACGCAATCTTTGTACATTCAAGGTCTTGCGCAAACTTTGCGCAGGACAGGCGCGAATGTTCGGGATGTTCCTGACATTTGCTCTCTTGCTGGGCTTGTCGCCGGCGAGTGCTCAAACCATTACAGCCACCGTGCGCGGCACGGTCACCGATCCCAGCGGGGCTGTTCTCGCGGGCGTTAGCGTCACGGCTACGAACGTTGCAACGAACGTAAAAACCGCCACGATTACCAATCATGACGGCGCTTACAACATTCAGTTCCTGCCCATTGGGCAGTACAGAATCACTGTGGCAGCCTCGGGCTTCGAGACGGAGTCGGTGGGTCCAATCAACCTGGAAATCGACCAGATCGCCAAAATCGACACCAGGCTGAAGCTTGGAAGCACTTCGATTACGGTTGATGTTTCCTCCGATGTCACCCCCACCCTGCAAACCCAGGATTCCGCTTTGGAATCGACCATCTCGAGCAATACGCTCTCCACCATGCCGCTGAACGGCCTGAACTTCCAGACCGCAACTTTGTACGTGCCCGGCGCGGTCAATCCCAGCATGGCGAACATGGCCGCTGGAGACGGCAACGAGCGCGACACAGATGCGAGCGGAAGCCCGTCCTTTAACGGAGCTCGCGCCCAAACCAACAGCTACATCCTCGACGGCGTCGAGATGAACGAGACGATAAACAACCTTTCTGCCTATAACCCGGCTCCTGATGCTATCCAGGAGATGCGCGTTGTCACCGGCAACGCCAACGCCGAATATGGCAACGTGAACGGCGGCGAAGTCCTTATCGTCACCAAGGGCGGAACGAATCAGTATCGCGGAAGCCTATACGAGCTCTTTCAAAACAACAACATGGAAGCCAACACCTGGGCGAATGGCCTGACCACCCCGGTCACTCCCCTCCTCTCGTCGACGCAAAATCAGTTTGGCGCGACCTTTGGCGGCCCGGTCCGGATTCCGCATGTCTTCAACGGCAAGGACAAGCTCTTCTTCTTTGTTGACTATCTCGGATTCCGTTATCATCAGGGCGGCACGGCGCAGGCCACAGTGCCTACTGTGAATATGCGCAACTGCCCGGTCACAAACGGCGTTCCCACCTGCGACTTCTCTGAGGTAGACTCTCCCGCCTGGGGAAATATCCAGCTCTATAACAACCAGGTTCCGGGAGGAAAGGGCTTCTCGACGGCCGTTCCATATAACGTCCCCAACGGTACCAACGGCACGAATGGCATCAACCAGATTCCGCTCGTCAGCCCCGTAGCAAAGTACCTGTTTGGCAACCAAAGTGCTCTTCCGTTGCCCAACCATGCGCCCATGGTGAGAACCGGCGCTAACCTGGGAGACACCGACAATTACTGGGGATACACCAAGAGCCAGACTCGGAACAATCAGGGCGATATCAGAATCGACTTTAAGGCCACCGACCGTGATGCGGTGATGGGCCGCTTTACCATAGGAGAGGCCCTGGATCTCACCTCACATCCAGTTTTGCCTACGTCCTTTCCAAGCGACAACGACTATCCCTTTAAGAGTTTTGTCGCCAGCTGGGTCCACACTTTCTCAACTTCGCTGGTGAATGAATTCCGCCCCGGATTCACGCGGGAGGTATGGGGTCAGGGCATTCCCGAGGATCCTTCCGGCCTGTTCGGCGCAAACGGCAACAGCAAGCTCGGAATCAAATTTCCCAACCAGCCATTTTCTGGATTCAGTCTGATGGGTATTGGCAGCTATGAATCCAGCATGGGAACCACCGCGATCGTCACCGAGTTTCACGAGAACAACTTCTTCTACGGCGACAGCCTGACCTGGCAGCACGGTCACCACACAATGAAATTCGGCGCACAGATTGTCCGCTATCAGCAGAACTACTACTACTCCGGAAATGGAGGCGCCCTGGGCTCCTTCGGGTATTCCGGCAATTACACAGAGGATACTCTTTTAAATTCGCCCGGTTACGGCTTTGCCGACTTCGTAATGGACGAGTCTAGCGGCGCCAACATTGGCGGTGTATCAGGGGATGTTGGACAGCGCCAGTTCCGCAACGCCTACTACGCTCAGGATGACTGGAGGCTCCTGCCCAACCTGACCCTAAATATCGGCATGCGCTACGGCTACGACCAACCCAACTACGAGGTGAACAACAAGCAGGCCAGCGTCAAGCTAACGGGCTATCTGTTGCCTACGGCGAATATTTCGGCGGCGAACATCGAATTTGCCGGAAAGGACGGCAACAGCCGCGCTCTATATGACGCGACCTATACGAACTTTATGCCGCGCGTTGGCTTCGCATGGCAGGTGAAACCCCGCCTCGTGGTTCGCGGCGGCTACGGGATCACTGATGATTTTGAAGGCGACGGCATTAACTGGAGAATGACTCAGAGTGCACCGTTCCAGGGCAGCTTTGTCTCCGCTCCTACGCCTCCCACGCCAACCAGCAACGGTCTAACCCCCCTGCTGGTGGAAAATGGGTTTGCTCTGGCTCCTGGAAATCTTCAAGTGAGCTATTTCAATTACAACGCCTATGATCCGCATATCAAACCGTCTATGGTTCAGCAGTTCAATCTGGCGTTTGAATACCTGATCGACAGCAAGACCTCCGCCAAGGTTAGCTATGTGGGAGAGACTGGCCAGCACTTGACTTCGCCGACGGAGGCCGACCAATTCACGACGTCCGCCTCGGGAGTTTTGGATGATGGCGATTGCAGCGGTACGATAGCTCCTGCGGCGCCTGCCTGTAACCTGGTCGGCAACTGGGGCAATTTGCAAGTCACCCAGTCCGAGGGCATCTCAAACTACAATGCCCTGCAGGCCACAATTCGCCATCAGATCGGCAACGGCCTCGAATACACCTTCAACTACACCTTCTCGAAGGCTCTGACCGACAATGGAGGATTCTACGGCGTAGCCAATACCTCCGGGGCATCGTCATTCTTCCAGGACTTTCGCAATCAGCGTGGGGACTGGGGGCCGACGGGCCAGGATGTAAAGCATGCTTTCAACGGCTACTTCACCTATGAACTGCCCTTTGGCCGCGGAAAGAAGTATGGCGCCAACGTCAACAAGGTTGCTGATGAGGCGCTGGGCGGCTGGAAGGTCTCCGGAGCAGTCGTCATGTACTCCGGGTTCCCGCTCACGATGGGATCGTATGAGATGTACTACGTAAACAGCTGGGGCGCGCATGCCAATCAGTACAGGAAGATGAAGCACACGCACCGGACGATAAATAATTGGTTCGGCACGGACCCATCCGCAACACCCTGCCTGGCCACTGATGCCAATGGCAACACCATCGACAACGGTAGCTGCGCGTACGGTGAAGAATCGTTCACCGGGTTCGGAAACGCGAAGAATGGCTCTGAGCGCGCCCCAGGTTTCCGTAATGTGGATCTGTCGGCGTTCAAAACCTTCAAATTCGGACATTCGCAAACCCTGCAACTGCGCGGCGAAGCCTTCAACGCCTTCAACATCGCCAGCTACGCAGCGCCAGACTCCAACCTGTACGCCGGGTATTGGAATAGCTTCGGCTTGATCAGCGGCACTAATTCCACTCAGCGAATCATGCAGGTCTCAATGCATTACCAGTTCTGATTTGGGAGCCGTTCTCAAATTGCAGCTCTGAACTTTATGCAACTCTCAATCAGGAGGATTGTTCAAATGGACAATCCTCCTGATTCTTCGGTCGGCTAACCCTTACTCTGACCGGTTCACTTTCTTTGTGTGCTTTATCCTGATGTTATGCGGCGTTGCTTCTCAGAAATCCTGATTGCTGGTAAGGTCTAATCTATAATACGGTGTCTTTATAGCGGTGCCAGACACAAACATGTGACAAGAGGGTAGCGCCATGTTTCGAAAGATTCTGATTTTCCTTGCAATATTCTGTTACACGACAATAGTGAGGGCTAGTGTGAGCGTAGAAAAAATTGAGTACAAGGGCTGGGAGAACTGCTACCGGATCAACAACGGTGAAGTAGAGCTGATCGTAACCGGCGACGTGGGACCGCGCATTATCCGCTATGGCTTTGTGGGCGGCCAGAATCTCTTCAAGGAGTTTCCCGACCAACTGGGCAAAAGCGGGGAGGCGACATTTCAACTTCGAGGCGGGGACCGCGTGTGGAAAGCGCCCGAGGACCCAATTGCAAGCTGGGCGCCCGACAACGTTCCGGTCACTGTCCAGATCACGCCGTCCGGAATCATTGCGAGAGAGCCGATTGAGCCGGAGACGCATCTACAGAAGGAGATTGAGGTCAGCCTTGCCCCTTCCGGAACGAGCGTAACGGTTTCGCACCGGATAACGAATCGCTCGCTCTTTCCGCTGGAGTTCGCGCCCTGGGCTCTGACGATGATGGCGCAGGGAGGCACCGTCGTGAGTGGATTTCCTCCTCGCGGCCATCACCCCCAGAATCTCGAGGCCACCAATCCGCTGGTGATGTGGGCCTACACAAATCTCGCGGATCCCCGCTGGAAGTTCACACGCAAATACCTGACGCTTCGCCAGGACCCTCGCAACAGCGAAGCGCAGAAGTTGGGCATGTTCAACAAGAACACTTGGGCCGCTTACATCTTGGACGATGAAGTCTTTGTGAAACGTACAACCGCAGATCCATCGAAGCAGTATCCCGATTTCGGGTGTTCGTTTGAGACCTTTACGAACAACGAATTCCTTGAAGTGGAAACTCTAGGCCCGCTGACTAAGGTAACACCGGGAAAAACCGTCGAGTTAGTCGAGCACTGGGGACTTTTCCGAAATGTGAAGGTAACAGCGCTCACCGACGATGAGTTGGATCGCACGATCCTGCCGCTTGTCGAGTCAGTGAGATCGAATGAGTGACCGGTGATTCGGCAATGCCGGGTTGTTTGCACGGTTCCTTCCAATATCCTTATTTCCGGCGCAGGCGAACAGGTCGCTGTTTATGCGCGCATTGACTGCACTGATTGATTACCTGGGATAGACGCATTGCCGACGCACTGTCCAAGATATGGAAAGGGGCTGCATTTGCTAGTTTCCGAACAAGATGGGACGAATTCGCGGACCTGCGAGAATGCCAGCAAGACTGCGATGTTTCCTGCCAGTCACCGAGTGCTGTTCGCTCTGGTCATCGTGCTGTTCTTCTTATGGGGGATGTCGAACAACCTCACCGACATTTTGGTGCAGCAATTCAAGAAATCTTTTGAGCTGACGCAGCTGGGCGCCCAACTCGTGCAGACCGCGAACTTTCTCGGCTACTTCTGCATGGCAATTCCCGCAGCACTGATGATGCGGCGCTGGGGATACAAAGCGGGAATGATTGTGGGGCTTGGAACCTTTGGCCTGGGGATGATCCTCTTCTGGCCAGCGGCGATGAGCGGAACGTATCTGCCTTTTCTTTTTGCGCTGTTCATGGTGGGCAGCGGCGCATCTATTTTGGAGACCGCGTCCAATCCCTTCGTGGCACAGTTTGGTCCCGCCGGCACATCGGAGCGGCGGTTGAACTTCGCACAGTCGTTCAATCCTCCCGGCACCATCATCGGGGTCGTCATTGGCGCGCGTTTCATTTTTTCAGGAATCGAACTGAAGCAGCCGCAGATTGCGGCCATGCGCCAGGCAGGCACTTACGCGAAGTATCTGCACAGTGAACTGATGCGCGTAGTTCCGACGTATGTTGTTTTGGGCCTGGTGGTTTTGTCGTTTGCGTTAGTTCTCTCGCGAATGGAGTTTCCATTGATCGCGGGGGATCATGAGGACGGAACGGCCGATCACGGATCGTTTCGAGCGCTGCTGCACTATCCGCATCTGTGGCTCGCTGTCGCCGCAAATTTCTGTAACGTCGGGGCCCAGGTGGCAACCTGGAGCAGCCTGATTCCCTATATGAAGCAGTTCACGGGCGTAAGCGAGCGGGTGGCTGCGGCGTATTTGACCGGGGCGCTGGTGGCAATGGCGCTGGGCCGCTTCTTTAGCACTCATTTGATGAAATACATTGCTGCCAGACGGCTCTTGGAAATCTACGCAGCAACAAATATCGTGCTTCTTTCCTTCGCCATCACTTGGCCCGGCATGCACGGCGCGTATGCCATAGTGGCCAGCAGTTTCTTCCTCTCTCTAATGTTTCCCACCATCTTTGCGCAAGGGCTGAAAGGGCTCGGGCCCAACACCAAGTTGGCCGGATCATTCCTGGTGATGGCGGTTGCCGGGGGCGCTGTGTTCCCGCCAATTCTTGGACTGATCGCAAGACAGACAGGCAGTGTCGCGAAGGGATATATTGTTCCTCTTGCCGGATACGCCGCTGTCGTTCTTTACTGCTTTGTGATGCGGCGGATGGCGCCTCGCGATGAAGCACCGGGCGGGGAATTGTAGCTCCAGAACCGCGCGTGAAGACAGCCGTACGGAATTCCAGGACGCAACTGAGACTGCCCGGTTTCAGCGCGTGCTCAGCCGGCACCGCGCATAATTCATGATTCTTGTTGCTCAGACTGGGA
>Ga0326727_10027616_pt1 | contig 10406 bp, 8 predicted proteins | sample MB2enrmetagenome_FD_207643 | JGI IMG/M metagenome (GOLD analysis project Ga0326727, IMG submission 207643) | Lab enriched peat soil microbial communities from McLean, Ithaca, NY, United States - MB29MY | ecosystem: Environmental > Terrestrial > Soil > Wetlands > Peat | place: USA: New York...
AACCTCAAGATTCGACTGGAAGATGTAAAACTGCACGAGGACGCGATCCACCGCGGTCCTGCACAGGTTATCCCTGCCGTGCGGAGCGCGATCAAAGGCGGGATGCTTGTTGCCGGCGACTCGCTCCTGGAACCGGTGCAAAAGATCCAGATCACGGTGCCCATGGAGCAGATGGGCAACGCTACGTCCCAGATCCAAGGGCGGCGCGGGCAGGTCTTTGACATGCAGAGCGAGGGCGATACGATCACCGTGGTCGGCAAGGCACCGGTGGCGGAGCTCTTCGGGTTTGCCGGGGATATCCGGTCCGCGACAGAAGGCCGTGCGATGTGGAACACGGAATTTTCAGGGTTCGAGCTCGTCCCCAACAACATGGTAAAAGATGTCGTTCTTGCCATCCGCAAACGCAAGGGCTTGAAAGAGCAGCTCCCCACGCCATCCGATTATCTTTCATCATAATTTTTCAAAATTCCCGTTGTACCCTTTTTCGAGAAAGCGACCTTGTGCCAAAGGTCCCGGTTCCGGTTTTCTCCCACCGGCAAACCGAAATGGTAAAATGCGGCGCGATATACCATTACCTGATGGCAGAGGAGAAATTCAAGATCGTTGTTTTCGGGGCATTCGGCGCCGGCAAATCCACGTTGATCCAGACCCTCGACCCTCAGGCAAAGCACATTGAGGCAGAATGCTCAACCGGCGGTACCACCACGATCGCGCTTGATTATGGCCGTGTACAGCTGGGCGAGCGGCGTATCTATCTGTACGGGACACCGGGGCAGGAGCGGTTCGAGTTTGCGAGGGAGATCATCGGGAAAGGGATGGATGGTGCAGTCCTGCTCATCGATGCCACTGCCCAATATGATGATTTTATCGAACACCTGTACTCGTCAATCTGCAAGGCAGGCATTCCATTTGTCGTCTTCCTGAACAAGTGTGGGACGATCGGTGCAAAACCGGCATCTTTCAGGGAGCAGCTCAAGGGTGCCGAGGTGAGAGATGTGTCAGCAAAGGACCGGAAGCAGGCGCGGGATGCCCTAAACGTGTTCATCAGTACGCTCAGGCCCCACCCCTGAACGGGGCTGCCCGGATCACTACAGATCGTTTTGGCTCATAAAATTTTTGGGCTGCGTGGAGAAAAATAAATTTTCAACAAATACTCCAACGCATATTGACGGAATGGATAGTTCCTGCCTCGAAGATTTCCTGACAGAAATCTTCTGCACATCATGCTCGTCTTTCAGACAGCTCTGCTGTCCCCCGCGCAGCCCCTGCGCTTTGCAATAATGTGTGAATTACCTTTTCGGGAGTCATTGCTATAGAAGGGATGCCACAGCGGGGGGGAGGAGGCAGCATTTCCCGAGGCTCCCAAGAGCGTTGAGAGGTTTTTCTGATGAGTTCTAAAGAGCCATTTTCTGATATCTGACTCCCTTTGGGAATTCCGTCTGCCATGGTATTTTAGAATTTCTCATTTCCTGGCGATCCTATCAGACAAAAAAATCACGGGGATGTACATGACCTGATCACCCGGGCCAGGCGCCTCATGCCCTCCGTGATCCTCTCTTCGTCAGCGTTCGAGAAGTTGAGCCGGATCGTATCCGTGCCGCCCCCGTCGACATAAAACGGCATGCCGGGCAGCACCGCCACCTTCATTTTGATCCCCTCGGTGAAGATGTCCATCGAGGAGAGGCCGGGGGGGAGGGTTGCAGTCAGGAACATGCCCCCCTGGGGGGTGGTATGGGCGAGCTGCGGTAAGAGGTCGTCGATGAGGTCGCACATAAGCCGGCACTGGCTGCCATAGACCGTCACGATCTCCCGGATATGGGAATCAAGATCATGGGTCGTGAGGTACCGGTGAAGGATCATCTGGCAGAGGAAGTTGGAATGGAGGTCGGCTGCCTGCTTGGCGATATTGAACGTGGCAAGGATCTCCCGCGGGGCGTACAGCCACCCAATCCGCATGCCCGGCGCGATGATCTTGGAGAACGACCCGGCCATCACCCCCTGCCCCGGGAGGTGCCGCACCACCGGCGGCCTCGGCCGCCGGTCGAAGAAGAGCTCGCCGAAGGCATCGTCCTCGTAGAAGACCATGCCGGTTCCCGCGACGATCTCGGCGATCGCCCTTCTCCGGTCCTGAGACCAGGTGCAGCCGGAGGGGTTCTGGGAGTTCGGTATGCCGTAGAAGAACTTTACCGGCGCGGTCTTTGCCATCTGCGTGAAGGGCTCGATCCCGGGCCCCTCGCCGTCCAGCGGGACCGCGTGGAAGGTCGGTTCGTACAGCGAGAACGCCTCGATCGCCCCGAGGTAGCCGGGCCGTTCCATTCCCACGTGGTCTCCGGGATCGAGGAATATCTTCGCGAAGAGGTCGAGGCATTGCTGGGAACCATTGACGATTTGGATCTTTTCCGAGGTCGCCGGGATTCCGAGTCGTGCCCGGTAGCGTGCTGCGATATACTCCCGGAGCGGGAGGAACCCATCGGTTGTCGAGTACTGGAGGGCGCTCCTTCCATCCACCTCCATTACCTCCCGGCCCGCCGCAGCCAGCCCTTTTACGTCAATCAGGGTGGATGATGGGAGGCCGCCGGCAAAGGAGATGATGGAAGGATCGGCCGAGACCCGGAAGAGTTCGCCAAGGAACGATGCGGGTGCACGGGCGATCCGGTTGGCAAAACCGTAGTGGCGTGCGGCGGGGGGGTTGGTATCTGCCTGCTGCTCTCTCATACTCCTCCACCAATATTGGTGAGATGTGCCAAAAAATGATTGCATGTCCCTTTTCCGGCGCCAGTCTCCACGGTGATGCTATCGTATAGCGCCCGCCATTCTGCTTGGTGTTTGTCCCACATGCTCTTCCGAAGACAGGATCCTACATCTTCTGGTCGTGCGGTGCCGTGTCCATCAGCGAGGCATAGTGCCGATAGAACCAGCCCTTCACGACCTCCACAAGCAGCAGGTATGCCACGACCAGAACAGCAAGGATACCGAAGAAGGAGAGCGGTGGCGGCACGAACCCGAAGATGCTGCCGAGTACCGTGAACGGAAGCACACATGCTATCGCGATGATGAGGATGGTGCTTGCCATCAGGTATTTGCTTGGCCTGCTCGTGTAAAACGGCACCCTGCGCGTGCGGATCACGAAGACGACCGCAACCTGCGTGCAGAGCGACTCAATAAACCACGCGGTCTGGAAGAGGGCTACCGACGCATTGAAAATAACGAGCAGGACAAAGAACGTGATATAATCGAAGATCGAGCTGATCGGGCCGAAGATCACAATAAATTTCCGGATGAAATTGGTGTTCAGACGTTTCGGGCGCTCTGCATACTCGCTGTCAACCGCATCGGTCGGGATCGTTGTCTGGGACATATCGTAAAGGAGGTTGTTGAGCAGGATCTGGATCGGGAGCATGGGGAGGAACGGGAGGATGAGCGATGCGCCGGCGACCGAGAACATGGTACCGAAGTTCGAACTCGTGCCCATCATGATATACTTGAGGGTGTTGCCGAACGTCTTTCTCCCCTCCCGGACCCCGTCGAGCAGGACCCGAAGGTCGTTTCTGAGCAGGATGATATCTGCCGACTCCTTTGCGATATCCACGGCATTATCGACGGAGATCCCGACATCGGCCGTCCGTATTGAGGGCGCATCGTTGATCCCGTCGCCCATGAACCCGACCACGTGCCCGTTCTTTTTGAGGGCGAGCATGATCCGGTCCTTCTGGATCGGTGTCACCCGGGTAAAGATATTGGTCTTCTCTACGACGCGGGCGAGTGCATCGTCATCCATCAGCGCGATCTCGGGGCCGGTCAGCACGCCTTTGACTTCGTATCCCAACGACTCGCAGGTCTTCCGGGTGACCAGTTCGTTGTCGCCGCTCAGGATCTTGACATCGATCCCAGCCTCGTGAAGGAGCCGGAGGGACTCGCCGGCGGTTGTTTTGGGCGGGTCGATGAAGGCAACAAAACCGAGGAATGTCATCCCGGTCTCATCAGCAATCGTGTATTGCGTCCGGCCGCCATCCACGCGCCGGTACGCCACCCCAAGCGTCCTGAATCCCTGGCCACTCATCTCCGTATAATGACCGAGGATATCCTGCTCCAGTTCCTTACCGAGCGGTACGATCTGGCCTCCCTCCTCGCAGGAACTGCAGACCTTGAGAATCTCTTCGGGAGCGCCCTTTGCGATCAGGATCGGGTCGGTTCCGGTGCCAACGACGATCGATACGCGCTTCCTGATGAAGTCGAAGGGTATCTCGTCGATCTTCCGGTAGCCGCTTGTGTCGACCTCGCGGTAGGTCAAAATCGCCGTGTCAAGCGGGCTTTTGAGGCCGGTCTCATGAAAACTGTTCAAAAACGAGTACAGGAGTACCTTGTCGCTCTCGGTCCCATGTGCATCCACATGCCGGACGAGCGTGATCCTGTTCTCGGTGAGCGTGCCGGTCTTGTCGGTGCAGAGGATGTCCATGCTCCCGAAGTTCTGGATCGATGCAAGGTGCTTGACGATCGCACCTTTCTCCGACATCGCGATCGCCCCTTTCGAGAGGTTGATCGTGAGGATCATCGGGAGGAGTTCCGGCGTCATCCCCACCGCGAGTGCAACCGCGAAGAGGAGCGATTCAAGGATGTTGTGCTTGAAGAGGGCGTTGATGAAGAAGACGAAGATGACGAGGAAGAAGACCAACCGCATCATCAGAATACCGAACGAGTTGAGCCCGCGTTCGAACTCGGTCTCCGGCGGGCGCTGCACGAGGGTCTGGGCGATCCTGCCAAACTCGGTCGTTGCCCCGGTCTTGGTAACAACTGCCGTTGCCGACCCGCTGACGACTGACGTGCCTTGGAAGATAGTATTCTCTCGCTCGGCCGCTTGGGCTGATGGGTCTGGCGGGGCATCGGTCTTCTCCACTGGGTACGGTTCACCGGTCAGCGCCGACTGGTTCACGAAGAAATCCTTCGACACGAGGATCCGGGCATCTGCCGGGACGATATCGCCGGCTGAGAGGAGGACGATATCACCGGGCACGAGCTGGCTGATCGGCACCTCCCCTTTTACGCCGCCCCGGACTACTGTCGAGGTCGTTGTGATCTTCTGTTTCAGCATCTCGACGGCATTTCCGGCCCGGTATTCCTGGCAAAAGTCCAGACAGACACTTGCAAGGATGATGAAGATGATGATGGCCGCATCCGTCATATCCCCCGTGAAGACGGAGATCGCCGCCGCGATCAGCAGGATGATCACCAGCGGGTTTTTAAAATGCGTCAGGAACTGGATGACAGGACTGGTCTTCTTCCGGGAGACCTCGTTGGTCCCGAACTGCTGCAGCCGCCGTTCCACCTCAGCCGGGCTGAGGCCATCGGGCGAGGTCCCGAGCCGTGCCAGCACCTGATCGGTAGTGAGCGTGTGCAGTGGGGGTTCCATAGTTCACCCTTGGCAGGGATATGGTGGTTTGCGGTAAAAGCGTTCTCTTATCGCGTACCGCCACATCACCTGTCCGTATACCATGGGATGGTTGGGTAGTATCATCAATATAATGAGCGGCCCGGCTCCAATCGCCGGTATCAGCCCGGTCATTCAATGAGTATGGCGGAATAACTTTAAAAAAAGTTCAGATTTTTTGGGATTAACCCTGGTGCGAAGCAACGTTATGCTGCATCCGCCACATCGATTTTGATAATTTCCGATGTGACGGACTGGATCGTCCGGTGCAGTTCCTCGTACTGGACCTGCTGAACCTGCCCGATCTCATCCCTGAGCCGGGTGAGCGCTTCGCCTTTATTCGCACCCCTGCATACTGCCCCCGGGATCTCGACGCACCGGGCTGTATAGCCCCCTTCGTCGGGTTCGAGGACGATTGTGTATTGCATGGTTATATAAATGCGCGTCGGGGGTATACAGCCTTTCCTGTAGGTATTATGTCCCGGGTTCGTGGTAAAACGCCGGATCGGCATGGCTTCCGGTATCCGCATAGGCAATTTTCAATGAGGGTGTGATGCACCGGTTATTCCTGTGAGCCAGCCGCTTTGATCCTTTGTACCGCACGCTCGCAGTAGCGGCGATCGATCTCGATCCCGATCCCGTGCCGCCTGCACTGCAACGCAGCGACCAGCGTGCTCCCGCTGCCCATGAACGGGTCAAGGATCGTGTCCCCGACAAACGAGAAGAGCTTCATGCACCGGAGCGGAAGTGCCACTGGGAACGGAGCAGGGTGGCCCACGCGGGTCCGGCGTTCTCCTGAGAATGTCCAGAGCCCGTTTGTCCATTCCATGAACTCCTCTTTTGAGATGTCCGATTTTTGTGAGCCGCTGGATTTTTTCCATGATTTTTTATACAGGATCACGATCAGCTCAACCGGTGCGATCACATACGGCGCCGATGCACTCGCCCACGAGCCCCACGCAGTCCGGCGTGAGATCGTCCCCTCGTTCCAGATGATGGTGGCGTGGTAGGCAAACCCGCACTGTTTTGCGAGGGTGGTCAGGTCGGCACCGACGCTCTGCTGCCCGCCCTTGTTCTTATCAAGCGGGATATTCAGGCAGAACCGTCCATCGTCCCTGAGCCAGCGGTGGCAGCGTTTCATCCAGCGTTTCGAGAAGTCCAGGTACTCATCGTACGCGATCCGGTCGTCATGGGTGTCGTACGGGATGCCCACGTTATAGGGCGGCGAGGTGACGACAAGATCGATGCTCTCCGGCAGGACCCGACGGGTGGTAAAAACATCCTCATTGATGATGGACAGGCACCTGTCGCTGAAAAATTCTCCCATCCTTATGGTCCTTCCGTGTAGATCTTCGTTCTGTTCTCCTAAAGAATTTCCCTGAACGGTAACCATCTTGAAACCGGCCCTATGATCATGATGGTCTGCACTGGAGTGGTTGTAACGTCCGTAACAGGAGTGCACATTTTTTGCCCACCGGGATGAACTTTGTTCATGCAGGAACCACCAGCGGATCCGATCTCTTTTACCTACCTGCCAATCGGGTTTGTCCATTCGCCCTTTACCGATATTGCCGGTATGCCCATCCAGCCGGGTGGCGCCCGGGGTGTCCGGGGTGCTGTCGAACTTGATCCCCGGTTTCGTGCCGGGCTCAAAGACCTGGACGGTTTTTCCCGGATTATCCTCCTCTATGCATTTCACCGGTGCCGCGACTACACGCTCGAGGTCAAACCCTTCCTTGATCCCACGCCACGCGGCGTTTTTGCAACGCGGGCACCGAAACGGCCGAATGCGATCGGGCTTTCCATTGTCCGTCTCGTCGGGATAAACGGAAATACACTCATCATCGAAGACGTGGATATCCTTGAGGGTACACCCCTGCTGGATATCAAGCCCTACGTCCCCGCCTTTGACTCCTACGGGGATTCGAAGGCCGGCTGGCTCGATGCGGTCTACGGGAATATCGGATCGGTCAGGTCTGATGAGCGGTTCCGTTGATCTTCGCCGGGGCGAAATCATTTGGACGCGATCCTTGTTTTCTTTCCGCAATTCTTATGTCAGTTCCCATGCATGTCTGGTATAACCATGGCAACAAAACAGGTTTTTACAAGCGTGCCGGGGATCCTCCGGCCGTTCAAGGAATATCTCCAGTCGATCGGGATCCGGGAGGGTGACCAGATCGTCTATTATGGGTGCACGGGCACCTGCACTCCGTTCGTGGAGCTGCTGGCATTCGCGGTCCGCGGGCTGAAGGTACGGCAGGTCTTCGTGCCCTTGCTGGACGAGACGAAGGCCCTGACCGTCCATGACGTTCCCAATGTCGGGATGCAGGCGTCAGGAAATCCAACTGCCGTCTCACCGGGCGTGGTTGTTTTTATGGGCGGACTTGCGATGCCGGGCGTCCCGGTCACCAAGGAGGAGGTGAAGGCCATTGTCGCAAAGCATCGCGGCGTGAAGGTGATCGGCGTCTGCTTTATGAATATGTTTGAGAAGGCCGGCTGGCTCGATACGGTTCCGTTCAATCTCATCATCGATGCTACGATCGACCCGGTGACAGTTACGAAGATGGACAGCTGAAAGATTACCCACTGTACCTGTTCATCCGGTAAGAAGATCACAAGACATCATCAACAAACCCGTGGCAGTCCGGGCACCACCAGCCGACCGGCACAGCGTGCTGCTTCCTCCTCTCATCATACATTTTCACGTACGCCCGGAACATGTGCTGTCGTTTTCTTCTGCCTGTGGAAATGACGGGCCGGCAGCCATGCGGGCATGGGGAACTCGTGCACATACAATCATATCCCTTCCGGTCAGGAAAATAAATCTTTATACCGGAGGGGGGCTGCATTCCCGGAGGAAACCGGCCCCCGGCTCCCGCTTTTCACCCTCACCCTCTTCCAGATATTGCCCCGTTTGCCAAAATAAGTCCTATCCTTGCTTCGATTTTGCGGGTAATTTTCGGGGATTAAGGTTCCAGCGGAAGCGATGCCCACGCCCACGGAAAAGTCTCCAAATATCGCCTCTTTTCCAAGAATACAAGATTTGCAGCGAATTCGATCCTGCAATATAGAAGCATTCTGTTGGCCGTCTCTGCAAAGATGTAGTTTAGCCCGTTTTCCGGATTTTCGGCCCACAGAAACGCATGGTGACGATCTTTTTTTGGGCATAAAAATCTACCGAAATCTTTGAGATTTTCAAAAAAAGGGCGATATAACTGGTTTTATTTTACATTCGGGGAGTCAAGCGGGGTTGTGCTCTTCTCCATGATTTTTGGATCCGATATCAGGGATCATGGGTCAGGGCCGGGTTGGTGCCGGTATGGCGGAACTGGCTATCGGCAACAATTTGCAAATTTACCGCCACGGCACCATGACCTCTTTCCAATATTTTATCGTGTCACGTATGCAACCGCTCATGATGGCCGGCATCTCGACATACTGCCTTCTTGACAGATCCCTTGAAGAGGCGCTGGACCGGCTCTCTGACATCACCAGCCTGATCGAGGTGGTTGACGAAGGCCCGCACTTCATTTCTGACGCGTCGATCTTTTCGAATTATTCCGGGAAGTTTATCCTCCATGCACCCTACCATGGGGTGAACATCGCCTCGTCCTTTGAGGCGATCCGCGAAGCGAGCGTGAAGGTGATGACCGACTGCTTCTCTGTTGCCGCGGAGATCGGCGCCGATGTCGTCATCCACCCGGGATACTATGCATGGGAGCAGGAACGCGAACGTGCGAACCAGCAGTTCAGGGCGTCCCTGCAGGAGCTTCGTGATGCGGCAGCCGAGCGTTCGGTTACCTTCTATTTCGAAAACATGGGGGACATGAACTTCTTTAACCTCCGGACCCCGGCCGACCTCGACATCATAGACGGCACCGGGTTCGCCCTTGATGTCGGGCACGCAAACCTCAATGGCTGCCTGCCCGCGTTCCTTGAGACAACGTTCGGTCACATGCATATCCATGATAACGACGGGAAGAGGGACACCCACAGTCCGGTGGGGGAAGGGAGCATCGACTTTGTGCCGGTGCTCGCTGCCCTCCAGCGGACCGGCGCGACTTCGGTCATCGAAGTGAAAACATTTGCAGGCGTTCAGGAAAGCATCCGGGCGCTGGGTCGGATTGGTGTGGCATTCTGATTCCCGCACCGTTGCTTGGCTTCATGCCCAAGCAATAAAAACCAACGGATCCTAACTTCTGATACAGACATTCAGCCCAAACGGCCGGCGGGCGATCACATGAATGTTATCGAGACACACCACCTCACGAAGAAGTACGCCACCATCACTGCGGTAGACGATCTGAACCTCGCGATAGATGAGGGGGAGGTGTTCGGCCTGCTGGGCCCAAACGGTGCCGGCAAGACCACCACGCTCCTGATGCTGACTACACTCCTTGCCGCGAGCGCGGGGACGGCCGTCGTGAACGGCTTTGACATCTCGCGGCAGCCCGATCAGGTGCGCAGCTCGATCGGGATCGTCTTCCAGGACCCGAGCTCGGACGAGACCCTGACCGGTTACGAGAACCTGAAACTGCACGGCCTGCTCTATGACATGCCGTCCGGGCTCCGGGAGGAGCGGATCCGCGAGGTGCTCTCTCTCGTGGAGCTGACCGGGCGCAAGGATGAGATGGTGAAGAGGTACTCCGGGGGCATGCGGCGGCGGCTGGAGCTGGCGCGGGGGCTGATGCACCACCCGAAGGTACTCTTCCTTGATGAACCGACCCTCGGCCTCGACCCCCAGACACGGGAGCACATCTGGGAGTACGTGCAGCGGCTTAAGACCGAGGAGCGGATCACCATCATCCTCACCACCCACTACATGGACGAGGCCGATCGGCTTTGCGACCGGCTTGCCATCATCGACCACGGCCGGATCGCGGTGCTCGGCGCCCCGGGCCAGCTCAAAAAGGATCTCGGTGGCGATGTCATCCGGCTCAGGGCGCCTGCCTGTGACCCCGGCGTTTTCCGCCCCCTTGCC
>Ga0326727_10027617_pt1 | contig 10406 bp, 10 predicted proteins | sample MB2enrmetagenome_FD_207643 | JGI IMG/M metagenome (GOLD analysis project Ga0326727, IMG submission 207643) | Lab enriched peat soil microbial communities from McLean, Ithaca, NY, United States - MB29MY | ecosystem: Environmental > Terrestrial > Soil > Wetlands > Peat | place: USA: New York...
TGCTGCTGGAGCCGATGTCCAGGCCGACAATCGCTTTGCTCTTACCGAAGTTGAGACCAAACATTTGTCGCCCTTTCTACCTCGCCATGCTGCCGCGAACCGGCCGCGGTTTCTTCTTCAGCATGTGTTCCCCTTCGCTGCTCTTGCTCTCCATCCAGCGGTCCAGCAGCGTCTTCTTGAACTTCCACCGGTTGCCGAGCTTGAACGCCGGGATTCTCCCCTCGGACAGATACTTGTAAAGCGTGTCCGCGCTCACGCCCAGATACTCGGACGCTTGCCGGATATTCATCACCTCAGGCGAGTCGGACATCTTTTTCGGTTGCCCTTTCTCCGCCGAATGCACAGCCCGGAAGCGCCCCTGCCGATTCCGACATGCGACGCGTCATCACTGCCGCGCACCGGCATCTACTCACGGTTCAGGCACCTTAAGCACCTGCGAGGAAAACTCCTCGACGTCAATCTCGGGGGGAAGCTACGCGCTCGTTATAGCAGAGTTCATGGATGCTGAGTCAACCAGAACTTCCGGAAATACCTAGAGAAAAACGGGTACTTTCGGTGTAAATCCCACTTAGAATCCGGACAATTACGCGATCCTTAGTAGCTAATACACTATAGCACCACAATATATTGTGGCAGTATTACAAAGGATTCGGTCGTAACCCAAAAGGATTACGTTCGGCTGAAAGCGGCCGAGAAAGTACATCTACCTTTGATTTCTTAGGGATATGTCCGATTGCAAAAGCCGGCTGCACCTTCAGTCGCTTTTGCTTAACCCCCCGGGGGCTTGCACAAACCCCTGCCGCACCATTTAGAATGAGCTCACTTTATCCTGTGCATTGATACGGGCCGGAATTCATCTCCGGCCCTTTTTCCATTCTGGCGGCGGGGTATCTGGTGAAACAAATAAGGAGGAGCGCGTGGCTCCTCCTTGTTGCTCTGCTTCGCGGATCTCTAGTAGTTCATGTCGAACTTAATCATAGTACGCAGAATCAACAACTTGCTGATTTCATTAGTCCATAAAACCGATATAACTGGCAGAATGCCGCCGGAATAGGCCATTCTTAGGCCATTTAGTCCGTTTCCATTCGTCACATTGAAACCTTATTATATCGTTCTCCGGACAGAGCAAAAGCCCAGCGGGCGTGATTTCCAGATCGGTGAGATTTCCTCGATGCCGGGCCCGTGTTACAACTAAGTGCGGCGACCACCTTCGCTTTGAATACCACTGAGCGACTGTTGCCGTTGAGGCCATGGTCAAAGCCAGGGCCTTGCTCGTATTCAACCTCACGCTGGTTTTGCCACTCCGTGGTAGGTGAGTGGGGCATGAGATTTTGGTGGGAAACCCCTCGTCTCCAGAAAACAGAGTCTCGGAATTCGGCATCCCTTGGAGGATAGCTGTTGCCAAGCGAGGTGCTCATGCCAAAACGGCTTTGGTCGCAGGAAGAGGATCGCGTTCTAGAAGAGAACTATGAATTCAACCCGGCAATATGGGAGCTCTTGCCCGGGCGCACTCGCGTCGCGATCGTGCAGCGCGCCAATAAAATCCATGGTCTCTCGCGGCGCTGTGGGGACACCAAAGTCAATTTCCGTTTCTTCGACGCGCCTTGGACGAAGGACAGCGTCAAGGTGCTCGGATTCTTCATCTCCGATGGACACCTCTCAGACAAGTGGAAATATCTGAGTTTCTCCCAGGCGGAATGCGCTCCGCTGAAAAGAATCATGGCTGTAATGCAGTGCGAAGCGCGGATTCAGGAAAAGAAGAACCGGAAAGAGTTCGCTGTCTATATATACAACGGGCACATCGGTGATCGGCTGCACGAGCTTGGTTTCGACAGTCGAAAGACATTCACCGCTCGAATCCCTGACGAAATTCCTGTGGAATTCTATCCACGGCTGTTGAGCGGAATTCACGAGGCAGATGGAAGTGTGGGGCTGGAACACGACAAGAATCGTCCAGATCGAATCTGCGGTTACGTCCAGTTTCTAGGATCACGACATTTGCTAAGGCAGACTCGATCGTATTTGATCTCACGCGGATTCACGAAGCGTGTACACGTACGCCGTCACGGTAAGACCAAGACCTATGCACTGAAATACAAGGACCAGCAAGATGTGATCGGGCTGATCGAATTACTCTATCCGCCGAATGGGCTCTGGTTCACGCGCAAGCGCGACGAAGCTCTCGCCGTTCTAGCTCAGGTTGAGCACTATCAGGCAACGAAGCCAGGAAGGACCGCTGAACACAACCGCAAGATCATGATGAGCAACATCGCAAGCCGTGGCAGGGTTTGGCCGGACTTGATGTCGCCGGATGGGGTTCGAGTGCCTGTGCTTTCGACCGGAGATGTCGCAAGACAATATGGGCTGTCACAGATTGGCGTCTGGTCAGTTCTGTGCGGCAAGCAAAACCAGCACCAGGGTTGGACGCGAGCTGCGTAGGCGATCCCTTCTTTTTCCACTTCTCGACAACGGTCGCGGCAATTTGCTGATAGCGACGAATTGCGCTCTTCCAACGTGAGGTCCTGGAAGCACCGGTGTTCATTCCGAATGGTGGCCTTCGGCTCTTATGGCCGGCGCTGGGTACAGAACACCCGCATCCATCTTGATTTCAACTACCGGATCGGTCTGCACTGCTAGAAATGGAGGGAAGCGGCCCTAGCTTTTGATTGCTAGGGCCGGGACTGGACTTAGTAGGTGTCACCCTTCTGTCTGTTGTTCTGCCACTGGAGAGGCTGGAGGTTTTTTAGGTCGTCAGAACCGTTGGCCGCGATCGGGCGGATGTGATCAACCTCCCATCCGTGTTCGCTGGAAGTGTTTCCGTACCTATCCCAGCGAATCACAGACCCGTAAGAATCCCAGCGCCAAATGCTGGAGTCGAAATTCGGAATCAGTCTTCCCTTTTGCCAAACACGCAAGAGGGTTGTGTTGTCCCAGCTTCCGCCGTCCCGATTCGAGCCCGAGGCACGGTAGTTCAAGGTTGCCATTGCGAAATCCTTTCTATATGGTTCGCACAACGTTGCGGTTGACAACCGAGGAGCCGGGCTTTACTTTGTCATTGCAATCCTGAAACAAAGTGCCGCTGCGACCTCCGGTTGCGCGTCTTCAAGGGCCGATGAGTTGGCGCTCACGGCCCTAGCACTTTCCCCAGCTTCTACGTTACCCACCAGGGAGTACTAAGGTGGAAAGTAGCTCAATATGTTGTGCTGGTCAACAACCCACCAGCTCCAACCTGTGGAAAACCTGTGTAACTGGAATCAAACATGCGGCAAAACAAAAGGCGAAGAAGGATGTAGCGATTGATGTTCGCCCTTTCTTCGCCCATGATGTAGGCGTGCAGTATTCACCTCGGAACCAGAAGAAGGATGGAGAATGAACGCCTGCTCGCCCTGGCGGCTGCCGTCGTTGTTGGCCTCCGGCTGGCCCGCGATCCGCGGGCAGGATGCCTGGGCGGCGGGTGATCGACGCCATATTAGGATGGCCTGTTGGCGAATCAGATATACGAGAAAGCCCTGTTGCGATGGGGTGAATGGGGTGTTGACCGCGCCCTCAAGGGCCTTGAAGAGCTGACCAGTATTCGCGCGTTTATGCAAGAGCGTGAGTGCGCGTGGCGGATGGTGCGGGGCGGCCCGTACCTAGACTGCCCCGCGCCCGCCCATAAGGAAAGCGGTCATTCTTTCTGTCATCCGCGAAATGGGCTTTACGCTCTCCTAGCTCCCCTGCCTTTGGAAGTTCCGCACGATCTCCAGAACTTTCAACGGGGAATCACCGTCCGTGTCATTGCCGCTTGAGAATCCCGTGGGCTGCGGGGCGTAGATGCACGATGTTGTCTGGAGAAGAACGGCGTTCTTTACGTCCTGGTCGGCTGCCGTGACCACAAATTCTTGGAATGATGTCAGTGCATTTGCCCGGTGTCTGTTCACTATGGAGTTGTGCCTATGGCTGCGGTACACGCGAGCAGACCAGTACGCGGCTGAGAGTCCAATCGTAAAGAGAATCACTTTTGCAATTGTGAATTGAAGCGTGAGTGATGTTGGAAGGTTAGGAGTTTGTGAACTCGACATTGAGAACGCCCGGAGCAAATAAGCCGAAACGCCGTAGTTGACCACCGCAGCTAAGGCTGTCAGTCCTGCGAACCACCCCGTAGCAGTAAGCCACTTCTTAGCGGCGAATTCGTGCCCCAGGGCTTCCTTCGCAAACAAAGTCCCGTACCCTGCAATTGCGATTTCTGCGGACAACTTCTTTTGCCCCGCAAGCAGATCCTTAGCCTCATTCACCACGCCTGTCACTTCTTTGCGCTGCTTTTCAATGTCCGCGAGAAGGGCATATGTGCTCGCCTGGGCGTTCTGTATGCCGGACGAGCGGAGGGCGCTGTACAGCAGAATTGGGAGGGCGGCCTCAACTAAGTTCTCGTAACCGCTTCTCAATTGTTGGGCGAGGGTCGCCTGTAAGTTTGGCATCCCGCCGTAGTTGGCAGGGTTATAGCTCTTGATTTGCTGCACCGTATTGAGGATTTCCTGGAATGCGGAACTAGCTTTTCCTAGAACGCGACCGGGCATCCCCGTGCCGTCAATGTACCTAAGTTGTTCCACGAACTCCTTGATCGTCTCAAGCGGTTGTCTTGCATCGCGAAAGCTAAGCCCTGCTCCTAGCCGTGCTTCTCCCACGACGTCATCAATGGAAATCGCGTCAATCTGAGAAATGTGCCCCGCAAGCGGATTATTCAAGGTTGATGGTGATGCTGCCGAACTCATGCCGCCCTCCGATAAATGCGGAAGATGCGCTGCCCACATGTTCAAGTGCTGCAAGCGCTCAAATTGGACCCTGATGCAGATGCACAAGAGTATAGGGCCAATGCCAGCGCAGGGGCCATGTTGCTCGCCGGGTGACGCGGGTGGAAATGGACCGGCGCGCCCGATCTTGTGTAATTTGTTGCTTAGGGCTTGGACATCGTGGAATTGTCGGACTTCTAAGACGTTGCAAAGTCTGCAACTTACAGATTTCATCAATGCCGTTCGGGTCCGAATCCCGCCGGGGACGCCAAATCACCACAGAAAATCCCGAAGGCTTCGGCCATTTTCCTTTAGCTTGAGGAACTTCGATATACCCGAAGTCCCAAAGTGCCGATCTTTTCGGCACTCCTGTCTCCCCGATTTACGCGGAAAAAGGTACTCTTAGGAACCTCCGACGCGTATCCTGCTTCGGCACTCCTGATTCGGCCCGCTCCGGCACAAGCCAGCCCAGACCTCCCGCTGGCGGTGTCGCTTTTGAGCCATCCCCTTGACTCTCAGGCCGGAGCTGTTTCTACTGAGGAATCGGTTCTATTCTCATGAAAAAGAAGATCAAGAATCAGAGTCTGGGCAAGGCGCGGGACGCCAAACAGGATGAGTTCTACACTCAGCTGTCGGACATTGAGCACGAACTGAAGCACTACAAGAAACACTTCAAGAACAAGGTCGTGTACTGCAATTGCGACGATCCCCGCGTCAGCAACTTCTTTCACTATTTCTCGTACAACTTCCAGAAGCTCGGCCTCAAGAAGCTCATCACCACCTGCTACAAGAATCAAGATCGTGACCTGTTCAGCCGAAATGCTGTCGAGCAGGCCATCTACCTCGAGTACAGCGGTGGTGATAGTGGCGTTCCGGACCCTAACAAGGTTGGTATCAGGCGTCTTGAAGGGGATGGTGATTTTCGCAGCGCAGAGAGTGTCGAGCTGCTCAAGCAGGCCGATATTGTGGTTACAAACCCGCCGTTCTCACTATTCCGTGAGTACATTTCCCAACTCGTTGAGCAGGGAAAGAAGTTCGTAATCGTTGGGAACCAGAACGCGGTGAGCTACAAAGAGGTCTTCGATCTCATCCTCGAAAACAAGATTTGGCTCGGCAATAAGAGCGGTGATATGGCATTCAAGGTGCCGGATCACTACGAAGCGCGAAAGACGCGGTACTGGGTTGATGAGCGGGGCCAGAAGTGGAGAAGCATGGGCAATGCCTGCTGGTTTACCAATCTGGACATTGCGAAGCGCCACGAGGAGATCATTCTCTACAAGGAATATGACCCAGAGGAGTATCCGACCTATGCCAACTACAACGCGATAGAGGTTGGCAAAACGAGTGACATCCCCGCTGATTATGATGGGGCTATGGGCGTCCCGCTCACCTTCCTCGATAAACACAACCCAGACCAATTTGAGATTCTCGGTTCAAGTCGGACGCTTGGGGAGCCAATGTCCCAAGTGGCTGAGAAGGGTTCATACTCCCAGGGCGGCCCGCGTTTTTATCTCCCAAATGGAAACGGCACATATCGACGCCTCTATGATCGGATTGTCATAAGGAACAAGAAGCTGAAAGGCTAAACGGCAATGAAGATTGACCCCAAGGAAATCACCGTCCGCGAGCTGACGAATGGCTATGTGGACAACGCTGAGGCTGGAGTTGTCGCCTACGGTGGCAAGCTGGATGTCCGTCCGCCGTACCAGAGGGAGTTTATCTACAAGGACAAACAGCGGGATGCTGTTATTGATACCATCACCAAGGATTTCCCTCTGAATGTCATGTACTGGGCCGTTCGTGAAGATGGCGGTTTTGAGGTCATTGATGGACAGCAGCGCACCATTTCAATCTGTCAGTTCGTCGAGGGTGATTTCGCGTTTGGGGAGCGGTATTTTCACAACTTGCAGACCGACGAACAGGAACAGATTCTGAACTATCGGCTGTCGGTGTACCAGTGCAACGGCACGGACAGTGAGAAGCTGGGGTGGTTCAAAACCATCAATATTGCCGGGGAGCGACTGACAGATCAGGAGCTTCGCAATGCCGTGTACCACGGCTCTTGGCTCACGGATGCCAAGCGGTACTTCAGCAAGACCGGGTGTGCCGCGTACGGAATAGGCAGCGACTACCTCAATGGCTCACCCATCCGGCAAGACTACCTTGAAACTGCTATCGAATGGCTCAGTGACGGCAAGATCGAAAGCTACATGGCGAAGCAGCAGGATAAGCCCAACGCCAATGAGCTATGGCTTTATTTCCAGTCCGTGATCAGTTGGGTCAAAGCCACGTTCCCGAAGTACCGCAGAGAGATGAAGGGCGTCCCCTGGGGGGAGCTGTACAACGCACATAAGGGTGATGAACTCGATTCTGCCAAGATCGAAAAGGAAGTCACTCGGCTCATGGCCGATGATGATGTCACCCAGAAGAAGGGCATCTATTTCTTCGTCCTGAACGGAAAAGAACGGTATCTGAACATTCGAGCGTTCAGCGAGAATCAGAAGCGGGAAGCCTATGAGCGGCAGAAGGGAATCTGCCCGGCCTGCAAAGAGCACTTTGAGTTTGAAGAGATGCAGGGCGACCACATCACTCCGTGGAGCAAGGGAGGCAAGACTGTGGCTGAGAACTGCCAGATGCTCTGCGCGGATTGCAACCGCCGGAAGTCTGGAGTATAGGCAAAACAAAGGGCACCCACGATGGGGTGCCTTGGATGTGCGGTTGGTTGACTACCTATATTCTGCCCCACAAGAGCTGCTAACCTGCGTGGCGTCCGGCATATCAAACTGCATGACGATCTGCCCTCCAAGGTGCTCTTGTACCGCGATTACAAACTTGCGAACCTGCGGGCTGGAGTTAGGCTTGTGCGTCATCCAATGGCCCCAGAGCATGTTGCCAAGAAGCAAATTATCAACAACGAGTGCCTGATAGTCGGTGCTGTAATTCATCGTTCCCGTTTGATGCAATTTTCCGTCGTCCAGCCGATACTGCACTGTGCTACGACCACCGTTCTCAAGATCGAGCACCGTGTTCACAATGATAAATCCCGCGAGCAACTTTCCAGAGAGCCGCATATGAGGTGCAGGATCACACCGCAGCATAATTGTGGGCGGTGTATCCGGGTTCTTGCTTGGTGGTGTCAGATACTTTCCAGCAAGGGTAAAGCTCACATACGACTTCCCGGTTAGAGCATCGCTCTTGGTTTCAGCTTTCCATTGCTCCCCCCACATAGAAGTAGCGAACAACAGCAGGACAACCACTACCATAATCTTCTTCATCGTTCTCTCCTAGCGGTTGGCCAAATAGATGAGGCCAAGCAACAAAGCGGGAACAAACGTGAGCCAGAATGCCAATGCCACGTAGTTCCGAATGCTGCGGAGGAGACGAATCTGTTCTTGACCTTGTTCCCACTGGTCATTTGCTACCGCCACTTCCAACGGTTCCTCCGGGGTTGATTCTGCCTTTGGTGCCGGATTAGCCCCGATTTCTTGACGAACCTCTTCCCGACGCTCCTCCCACTTACCCGTCCACTTCCCCATGACTCTCTCCTCTTGAACCTACAATCTACTGTTCCGTATCAGGTTTGTTGCTTCATTACCGAACAATGATAAAAGCCCAGGCGAAGCTGGGCTAGAAGATACTGCGGTGGGCCTACTTCTTTTCTTCTGCGGGAGCCTCGGGAGCCAACACCCAACCGTCGCCAGAGGGAACCACCAGCTTCTTGGTGATCATCGCCACGCAGCGGCGATCTTCCGTGAGTATGTCGCCGTAGTAGAGCTGATTGTGTGCGGGCATGGAACGATTGTAGCCGAACCGCTCCGATCAAAAAACACGCAGGTGACTTTATCTTCAAGCGTAAAGAAAAGGCCCGCCCAGCATGCGCCAGGGCGGGCAGAGTGCTGCACTCACGCAGCTCGAAACTTGATGCTTAAAGAAATTTGATGGCGAGGGTCACGATCGCAGCGACAGTAGCGGCGATGCCGGCGGCGTAGGCGTCCATGCTGATCCGCCAGTGCTCGATGTCGGAGATCCGCCGATCGTATGTTGCCAGCGTTCCGGGTTGGCCGTTCGGGAATAAGGGTTTGATCTGCGTCTCGATTGCCGTGGTGCGGACCATATAAGCATCCAGCTTGGCATTGATCGCACGCAGTTCATCGAGGATGATGTCTGCAACATCTGGGGAGAGTGTAGGCAAGGCGGGAGGTCTCCGAGGTGCGGCTGGTTGAGGTGGAGTGGCGCAGCGGGAGCTACGCCGCCAGGGTGATCCGCGCGATGATTAGATAGTCGTGACGCCGAACCGTGGCTCAGCCTCGGCCAACGTGGCGATGAGAGCTCCGATAGACATTCCTGTGGTAGCTCCCATACCGGCGTAAGCGTCGGTCACAGCCTGCGATACAGCGGAGGTATCAAAGTAGATCGGCATGACCGTCACCCTGCTATCCTGTTTCGCCGCCTGTATCTGGTTGCTGTCCATTTCGCAGAGCGTGAGGGCCCACCCGTTCGCCCCTGATGTAGGAAATACCGGGCAGTGCCAACTGAGGCAATACGCACTGGCTACCGGCGTCAGTAGGTTAGTTGAATCATCTAGTTGAAACTCAGAATAAACCCATCGATTGTCCATATATCTCTTAACAGGATGAATTGGTGTTGTGGATTAGTAGCCGTGTGCCAGCCACTAACCAGAAGTTATGTGCATTGTCGCTATCGGCTTCTACCGTGATAGCAGCTTTGATACCTTTAGTCGTGTCCAGAGTTGAACCTGCAACCCTAAACGCTGGCGACCATTGGCTGTTGTAATACACTTGGTCGCAAGGGCTGCTCTTATGTCCGTCAATTACTCGCCATGCAAACATTGTCTGTGAGGTCGTGTGAATCACTCGGCGGTACACGTCTTGCTTTTGTGTAAACGAGTACCCGAGGATATAATCCCCTGCGATAACATCGCTAGCTTTTATCTGCACAGGCTCGCTATCTAACGTGTGCCTGACCTGCACAATCTCGTTACCTTCGGGGCATTGACCACCATGGGTACCACCTCCATTACCTACGCCATTTGTAATGATGTTGATACTGCCACTTGTAATCGGGCAGCACCCATCTCCGCACATCTGCAATCCATACACTGTACTCACTGAGGTAGGAGGGGGATTGCCGTTAGCACAGGCTAAGTTGCCTGTTGCCAGCGAGATATACGGATACAAGTAATAACTGCCACCGCTCGTCAGCCCTGTGTAGTTAACGCTACTGGCGTTATAAGTAAATGTGCTGCCATCAGCCCGCAACAGCGTTCCACCCGTGATGCTCAGTCCAATGGTGGTTTGGGTCACAGACACGCTGTAGCTAATCGCCTGTGCTGGTATGATCGAGCCTTGATTGTTGAGTATGGTTGAGACGTGTACTGTGTGGTCCGCATTAATGTAGGCAGGACGGACGTAAGTTGATCCGTCCTGTATCGAGTCAAGGTTATGCGAGGCACCGCCACCAGCCGAGTAAATCTGCTGTACCTGTGATTGCGATAATGCCGTGCCTTCCCAGATGGCGGCGTCTTGCAGGTTGAGTCCCGGCGAGGCATAGTTCCAGCTTGAGGATGTTAGCCCTGCATAGTTACCATTGTTATACGCTGCTCCCAGCGTCCAATAA
>Ga0326727_10027619_pt1 | contig 10405 bp, 7 predicted proteins | sample MB2enrmetagenome_FD_207643 | JGI IMG/M metagenome (GOLD analysis project Ga0326727, IMG submission 207643) | Lab enriched peat soil microbial communities from McLean, Ithaca, NY, United States - MB29MY | ecosystem: Environmental > Terrestrial > Soil > Wetlands > Peat | place: USA: New York...
CGCGGCGCACCTCGATGTTCACGCCTTCGAAAAGGCGCCTGTTGACTGCCTCTTCGACGCCGTCGAGGATGGGTCCGCTGGCGGTTATGACGCCTCCAGTGACCACTACTATCTCGACTCCGTGAGCGTGGACCAGTGCCACTATGGCGCAAACCAGGTCGGCGCGGTATCGGTCGAGAGCAGCTAGAGCAGGACCCTCAGCGGCTGCCGAGGCGGCGTAGACCGCTGCCACGTCAGAGTACAAGTGACCCGCCTGGTTGACGATACAGCTCGCCGCGCACAACGCCTCGATAGTGCCGCGCCCGCCATTGGAGTCGGCAAGTGCGGAGGAATGCGCTATGGGTATGAAACCGCCGAGTATGCCACCGGCGAGCGGGCCGCTGCCGATGGGTCGACCCCGGTCAAGCACGCAGACCCCCACTCCGGTGCCGATAGTGAGGACGAGGACATGGTTGTGTTGACTGCCAGCTCCGAAGCGAGCCTCACCTACGCCCGCGGCGATGGCATCGTTGAAGACTAGGCAACGCATCCCGAATCGTTGTTCCACCAGATCAGCGACGGCCCTGCCGGCGACGCCCGACAGCTTGCCAGGAAGGCTTAGGACTCGTCCGTGCCTGACGATACCGGGAAGAGCCAGTCCGATGCGGTCTGCCGCGACGTGGTCCAGCAATCGTTGCAAGCTGGTGAGCAGAGTGGTGGTCGCGTCCTCTCCTACTGGAACGATCGCAAGGTGTTCCACGGAGCGGCCGCGAACTACGGCCACCTTGAGGCGGCTTCCGCCGAGGTCGGCGGCCAGAGTGGTCAGGACCGGTGACGAACCTCTTCCCGAGCTTGCCACGTCACCAATCGTCATTTCCCTCTTCGCCGAAACGGCCAGTACGCCAGATCCCATTCCGTGGACGAAGATGGTAGCAACAAAGCAAGCTGACACGGTCCCGAGACGCCGGTTGACAGGCGAGCTGGCGGTCTGAGAACAGCCGACCATCCTTCGAACTGGTCAGCCCGAATCCGAGGCGGCGACATGATGGTGTCTTCTGAGGTGGTCGATCACAGGCGACTTCGTGCGGCGCACTGACGAGCTGCATCTCTCATCTGGGTGATCGGAATTGTCGATCTCCGATCCGAGGTCTACCAGTTATGCCGACGCAAAGGAGGCACGATCGCACCTGATACGACGTGCCGCCGCCGAGAAGCATCTTTTGCATGAAGGCTTCTGCAATTCTGGTCTAATCGAACTCCGCAGCTCTTGTCTCGAGAAGTCGCGACGAGAACTACGAAGACGAACGCCGCAGAGACTAGGAGGCTCCCATCTGAGCCATTTTCGAGGTCGAACTCTCCCTCACTATCAACAAAGGCGAAAGCATTACTGTCCTGGATGGCCCCGAGTAGCCGTCTATTCGGCTCAGAAGCAGACGAGCGGCTTCTGAGCCGAGCTCATAGCTTGGTTGTGCAACGCTTGTCAACGGCGGCCGGACCAATGATGCCCAGGACATGTCGTCAAATCCTACAACACCGACATCGTCGGGAACGACTAGTTTCGCCTCATCTATGGCGTGCAGCGCGCCTATTGTCATAAGGTTATTGGCGGCAAATACGGCATCCGGCCTCGTCCGCAACGAAAGCAGGTGCTGCATCGCCCTGTGCCCTGCAATTTCACTAAAACTTCCCGTCTGAACAAGAGCTTCATCGAAGGTCTCACCGGCTTCTGCGTGGGCAAGACGATAGCCAGCATAGCGTTCTGCCCCTGTCGTACTCTCCATGGGGCCCGTTATGCAGGCGATGCGCTGATAACCACGTTCTATGAGATGTCCCACGGCTTGTTTCGCGCCTCGCACGTTATCAACTAGAACACAGTCCACGTCATGACTGTTGAGTCGCCTGTCGGCAGTCACCACCGGCACATCGCGCATAATTAGGGCACGCAAGTTCGCGTTGCTATTGGTTGGCACCAAGATCACGCCGCGCGCTTGTTCGGCAACCGCCAGATTGAAATAGGACGCCTCTGTCTCTGGATCCTCTTCCGCGTTGCAGAGGACCAGCGAGTATCCGGCCGAGCGGGCGACATTCTCAACCCCTCTCACCATCTCGGGGAAGAAGGGGTTGAGAATGTCGGAGATGATCAGTACCCAGACGTGGGTCCGTTGCGTACTGAGGCTCCGAGCGACGCTGCTGGGTTGGTAGCCGAGAGTGGCGATGGTCTCGCGGACCTTCGCCACAAGCCGGGCGTCGACCTTTGGGTTGTTGTTCAGCACTCGGGAGACGGTCGCGACAGATACGCCTGCTGTGCGTGCGACATCGGAGATGGTGGTCATCGTCGTTGCGCCGACCCCTCTTGACAGTCGCGTGAAATTCTGATTAACTCCCGAATTGTGAGAAAGCGGTTTCTCAAGACTGGCTCCTCGCTCTTCGCCGTGGCCCGATTTTACCATAGAGGTAGGGCGCATGTCATTAGGAAGCGGTTTCTGAAAGTGGGGGTGTCGGGTGGAGAGCTTCGCGATCGGACCACCCGATAAGACACGTGGTTTGTCGAGTCAACAAGGAGGTGAGGAAGGCAACGCAGTGAAATATCAGAGAGGAAGAGAACTCGGAGGAGAAGTATGAAATCATTGATCAACCGCAACAAGTCTCTGCTAGCGCTGGTTAGTGTGGCCTGCGCATCGGTCCTTGTACTCGGCACTGCCATGTACGGCGTATCCTCGGCAGGCGCCTCGTCGAAGTCGGTTGCGTACAGCGGGGCCACGGCGCTTCCCTCAGTCAGATCTGGCGGGATCTCGCTGACCGTCGGCGCAGTATACCTCGACGCCGAAGGCTTCTACGGCGGAATCGAGGCTGGCATCAAGGCGGCGGCGAAGTACTACGACCTTCACTTGCTCCAGGAGAACGTCGAGGCAGACGCTGCCACCGAGGCCAGCTTCATGGAGTCGCTCATTGCTGCGAATGTCACGGGCATCGTGACCTCACCGGTAAATGTCACATCGTCTGCGCCGGCCATAATACAGGCGGTCAAAAAGGGAATTCCGGTCGTATGCTATAACACCTGCCTTACTCCGGCCGACACCGCCAAGTATATAAAGGCGTTTGTGACGTCGAACCAATACCAGATGGGTGTATCGGATGGCAAGTACGCAGTGTCATACTTCAAGTCCAAGCACATGGCGGACCCCGAGATCGGGATGATCAACTGCGCAGTGTTTGAGGCCTGCTTGCAGCGCGACCAGGGTTTTGAGGCCACGCTCAAGGCTGGCGTCCCGGGCGCCAAGATCGTGACCAACCAAGAGGCGATCACTCTTGACGACACGACCTCGACGGCAGAAGAGGAATTGGTTGCGCACCCTGACCTTGCGGCAATCTACGCCGATGAAGAGTCGGCAGCCGAGGGAGCGGTCCTAGGGATCATCGCAAAGAAGCACCAGAACCAGACGGTGGTCTTCGGTAGCGACATCACCGTAGAAGAAGCCAACTACATGCTCAAGTACCCGAACATTTTGGTTGCGACGGTGGGCCAGCAGCCTCAGGTCATGGGCTACGACGCGATGCAGCAGCTCATTAACGTCATTACACACCACAAGGTGACCTCGTTCATCTACGTTCCCACCTTGTTCTTCGAGAGCAGCCAGCCGAGCTTTATTCATCACTGGCTGAACGAGCCGATTCACAAGGGTGGCCTTCCGTGAGTGAGGGTCGTAGCTGATGCAGCTTGGGGCGGCATTCGGTGGCAACGCGGCCTCCGGCGGCGTCGCCCTGAGCTGCCGGGGACTGCGTAAGTCGTTCCCGGGCGTCCGGGCCTTGTCCGACGCGACGTTGGAGGTCGCCGAGGGCGAGGTCCGGGCGCTAGTCGGCAGCAACGGTGCGGGCAAGTCCACGCTCGTCAAGATCATCACGGGCGTTAACCAGCGAGACGCTGGGGAACTGTCGCTGTGGGGCAAAGCGGTCGAAGAGGATTCGATCAAAGAGGCTCGGTCTCGGGGTGTAGCTGCCGTATACCAGGAACTGAGTTTGGTTCCCAGTATGACGGTGGCGGAGAACATCGCGATTGGTCGATGGGCGGAGTTCGAGCGATACCGCGGGATCGTTGACACTCGGCGAGTCCGCGCACACGCAAGGGCCGCCCTTGAAACGCTCGGAGTGGACATCGACGTCGATGCCGAGGTGGGCGAACTCACGATGGCGCAGCAACAGCTCGTTGAGATAGCCAGGGCGTTGGCTGTGAATGCGCGACTTCTCGTGTTGGACGAGCCGACTAGTTCGCTCGATGCTCATGAGGTGCCGGTCCTCTTTGAGGCCATCGCGGGTCTACGCTACCAGGGCCACACGATCCTCTACATCTCGCATCGCATGGTCGAGCTTCGCCAAGTGGCTGACAACGTGACCATCATGCGGGACGGATTCACATTGGGGACTTATCCGATCGACGCCGTAAGCGGCGAAGAGGTAGCTGCGTTGATGCTTGGCCACTCCGCACAGGACCTCGTGCCAGACCGCCCCGACGCTTCACGGACTTGGGTGGGCTCAGCGACTGCAACAGGTCCCGAACGAGCTGACCGCAAAGTCCTCCTTGAAGTCCGTGCTCTTGCTCTGCCCCCGCGCGTGATTGACGTGTCTCTCGAAGTTTGCAGAGGCGAGGTGGTGGGGTTGGCCGGATTGATGGGGTCGGGCCGGAGTGAGCTGCTGCGCTGCATCGCTGGTCTCTTACCCGCAGCCAGCGGCGAGGTGCTGCTCGAAGGACGATCCGTCAGGTCAATGGGGGCGCGAGCCCGCTTGGCGGCAGGGATTGCCTTTACCTCAGAAGACCGGCGGCGTGAAGGAATCTTTTCCCAAATGAGCGTCGCTGAGAACTTGGCGATGTCGTCATGGGACAAAGTCACGAGCCATCGTCTGGTGTCCCGCCTGAAGATCGACAAGCTGACAGCGGGGATGATGAGGCGCCTCGGTATCAAGGCCGGATCAGGACAAGATGCCGGCCAACTCAGTGGCGGTAACCAGCAGAAGCTGGTCTTGGGCCGCGTCCTGGCAACCGAGGCGCGCTTGCTCCTGTTGGACGAACCAACTCGCGGTGTCGACGTGCAGTCAAAAGAGGAGCTCTACAACCTGATGAGAGAGATCGCGAACGAGGGAAGAGGTGTTCTTTTCGTCTCCAGTGAGTTGCGAGAGCTGGAGATGTGCGACCGAACCTACGTTGTCCGAGAAGGGAAAGTCGTCGGCCACCTGGACAAGTCGGAGTTCACGACGGAGCGGGTGACGGCGTTGGCAATGGAGGGGGGGTCATGATCGAGAGGCAGGACACCAGTGGCGATGCGACTCGACGGGGGATAGCGCGTTGGCGTGAAAGCGGGCGGCCAAAAGTTGATGTCTCGCACCTGTTGCGAGGAACGCGGAAGAACGTCGTCGGCCTCTTCGCCGCGCTGGTCGTGCTCTATATCATCTTCGGGATCAAGGCGCCCAACTTCTTGACCGTGAGCAACCAGCTAAGCATCGCTTTGAACACGTCTTTTCTTGCTATTCCGGCTTGGGCAATGACTCTGGTCATAGGATGTGCAGAGATAGATATGAGCTCGGGACCAGCGGTCGCGTTCGCCGGTGTCCTTCTTGGCGTACTCGTCACTAATTACGGTATCCCGCTATTTTTCGGGATCGTCATTGTGCTGGCTGTCGGCACCATTTTGGGTGCCGCGATCGGCTGGGCGCGGGCGTATTTGAACGTGCCCACGTTTGTCGGGTCGTTGGCGTTGTATTTGGGCTTCCGATCGTTGGCGGAGTTGTTTTCTAACGCCATTCCGATCTCGATTTCGAGCGGTTTTCTGGGCGACGTGGGCACCGGGTCCGTGTTGGGGTTTCCGAATCCCGCCTGGATCGCCATAATTCTCTTCTTTGTGTTTCTCGTCGTGATTCGGAAGACGCCCTTCGGTCGGTCAGTGTTGGCCATCGGAGGCAACCCGGACTCCGCCCGAGTCGCTGGCGTGCCCGTCGGTCGCAGGAAGGTCGCGGTTATGGCCATCAGTGGCGCCGCGGCCGCGCTCACCGGGATCATTCTCGCCGGCGAGTTGGCAAGTGGCAACTCTGAGGTCGAACAGGTCCTGACTTTCCAGGTCATCGCAGCGGTCATCATCGGTGGGACGGCGCTCTTCGGGGGGAGGGCGTCGATGCTGGGCACACTGGTCGGCGTCATTTTCATTGAAACCATCACTGACGGCCTCATCTTGCTGGGAGTGAACACCTACGCCGACGGCGTGGTGACGGGACTTCTTATTTTCGCGGCCGTGACGATCGGAGCCGGGGAATTGCATTTCAGGCGTAAGTCCCGTGGTGGTCGCGGCCGTGGCGTGGAACGGGGCACGCGCGAGTTAGAGGCGTCCGGTGGCGTTGCTTCCGTGGAGGCGAGCCGATCGCCCACGGCATCTGGGCTAGTCGATGTTTCGTCGGTGTCGGACTCACACGAAGGAATGGTGCCATGAGAGCAGCCGTGTTGTATGGCATTCACGACATCAGGCTAGAAGACCGCCCTGAGCCAACACTCGGTCCCGGGCAGGTGCTCGTACGGATCGGTGCTGTTGGAATTTGCGGATCCGACGTCCACTACTTCGCTCGTGGTCGGGTGGGGCCATATGTCGTGGATCGTCCCTTGGTGCTCGGACATGAGTGCGCGGGCACCGTCACCGACGTCAGCCCGCAGGTAACGTCGGTGGGCGTTGGCGACCGTGTGGCCATCGAGCCGCAGATCACCTGCGGTCTCTGCCGAGAGTGCACGAGCGGCCGTTACAACCTGTGTCGGAAAGTCGAGTTCTTTGCTACGCCGCCCTACGACGGCGCGTTGCAGGACTTCATGACCGTCCCGGAGCGGGTGGTGCATCGCCTGCCCGACACGATGAGTATTGAACAAGGCGCGCTGGTCGAGCCGCTATCGGTGGCCTTGTCCGCTTGCGACGTGCTGGGTGTAGTGCCTGGGGCCAGGGTGTTGGTGACAGGTGCTGGGCCGATCGGTGTGCTCGTATCCCGAGTGGCGCTGGCCGCTGGCGCGGCCGAAGTTGCGATTTCTGACCTCGAGCCGCCGAGGTTGGATTTCGTCGGCGGCCAACCGAAGGTTCGGACCGTCCGAAGTGGCGACGGCGCTCTTGTATCCGAGCTCGGAGATGACTGGGATGGCTTTGTTGAGTGCTCGGGTGCCGCTGTGGCGCTCAACGATGGCATTGCGTGTGTGCGGCCCGCTGGCCGGATCGCCCTCGTCGGGATGTTCCCCAATGACGAGGTCACGATCGCTCCGACGCAACTGCAAGCCAAGGAACTGTCAATGAAGGGGGTGTTTCGTTACGCCAACCAGTTTCCTCGCGCGGTCCGACTCCTTGAGTCAAAGCTGGTCGAGGTCATGGACCTCGTGACCGGTCACTGGTCGTTCGAGGACGTGGCCGAGGCGTTTGAACGGGCTGAGAATGACCGAACTCACGTACTTAAGGAGATGGTGACGCTGTGATAACTGACAAGCAACCCGCGCCACTGAGTGATCCAGGAGTAACTTCGCTGACCCCATTGTGGTCGGAGAGGAGATCCCATCTTCGCTGGCTCGAGGACCAGGCCGACCGGCTCTTTCGGTTCTACGAGCAGGCCTGTATCGATCCCGACGGGGGCTACTTCGCCATGGGCGGTGACGGACGGCCTATGCCCGTAAGAGTCCGGGATCTGGTCGGGACCGGTCGTATGGTCTTCTGCTTCTCGCTCGGGTGCCTGCTCGGCCGTCCAGGCGCGAGTGCGGTCGCCGACCACGGCATTCGGTTTCTGACAGACCAGCTCCACGACGATGCACATGGCGGCTATGTGTGGGAGTGGCAGGACGGCGCCCCGCGCGACGATCACAAGATGGCCTACGGTCACGCCTTCGTGCTGCTCGCCGGGGCCAGCGCGATGGCCGCCGAGCGTCCAGGCGCATGTCAGCTCATGGCCGATGCGGCCGACGTCTTGCACGAGCGGTTCTGGTCGGAGGAACACGGTCTCCATGTCGACGAATACAGCGCCGATTGGTCGGTACGCGACCCGTACCGGGGGCAGAACAGCAACATGCACCTGGTCGAAGCCCTCTCGACCGCTTCCGCGCTGACCGGCGACCTCTCCTTTGCAGAGAAAGCGACGAGAATCGCCGACTACATCGTTAACAAGGTAGCCAGGAGCCGGTCGTGGAGGATCCACGAACACTTTGACGCGCAGTGGGAGGTCGACAGCGACTACAACCTGAACGACCCTGACCACATGTACCGGCCGTACGGGACCATCCCTGGCCATTCCTGCGAGTGGGCCCGCCTCCTCCTCCAGCTTCACTTTCTCCACCCCGAGGGGACAGCCTGGATGCCCGACGCCGCAGCAGAACTCGTCGGTCGAGCCTTTGCCGACGCCTGGGAGCGTGACGGCGAGCCCGGCATGATTTACACGGTGGACCCCGACGGTACGCCGAGGAATCGTGACCGCTACTGGTGGTCCCATGCCGAGGCGATCGGCGCCCTCACCCTTCTCGGTCACCACTTTGGATCGGGGCGGTACGAGGAGAAGTACCGCCAGGTTTGGGATTTCATACAGACTCGACTGATCGACGGAACTCATGGAAGCTGGTATCACGTCGTCGACGCCCTCGGTACGCCTCGGTCCGGCGTGTGGAACGGCAAACCTGATCTCTATCACTCGCTGCAAGCCTGTCTTATGCCGTTGTACGCCAGGGACGGGATCAACCTCGTCTTATCGATCCAGCACGCGTCGTGAAGGGCACGGTAGGTCTTGAGTGATGATCGATCCTCAGCAAGGATGATCCCTTGCAACACTCGCGTCGGCGTCGCCGTGAATACTGCGGCACCGCGTGCTCCGGCGGTACTTGGCCGCCTGTTTGCGGGGCGATGAGGGTCCGTCTTCGACGTGGCGAGGCGAGTCGCTGCGCCACAGGCCACCTGCTTAGTCCGCAGTGCCATATGCCTCGCATAAGGATGAAGGAGATGCCATGAACTCGAGAGATCGAGTACTCGCTGCACTGAATCACATCGAGACCGATCGTGTGCCGATCGATCTCTCCGGTTACAGATCATCCGGCATTTCGGCGATCGCGTATCCAAAGCTCAGGGCATACCTGGGCCTTGAGCCCCGGCCGATTCGCGTCTACGACATCCAGCAGCAGCTTGCCATTGTGGATGACGATATCCTTGACCGCTTCGACGTCGACACCATCGAGCTCGGACGTGCCTTTGCCCTTGATGACGATGACTGGGCGGACTGGACGCTCCCGAACGGTGAACCTTGCCAGGTGCCGGTCTGGACGCTGCCCGAACGCGTCGACAACGGCTGGGTGATCCGTTCTCAGACGGGACGGGTTATTGCCCGGATGCCAGACGGTGCTCTGTACTTCGAATCGGTCTACTTCCCGTGGGCCGAGAACGAGCCTGACCACACGAAGATCGTGGAGGCGATGGCGGAGTGCATGTGGAACATCCCCACGCCGCCAGGGCCGTTGGTCGAAGGGCCGGATGGCGATCGCTTGTTGGTCGAGGGGGCGCGGCACCTGCGCGAGAGCACCGACCGGGCGATCATCGGCCTGTTTGGTTGCAATCTGTTGGAGTGGGGCCAGTTTCTCTATCGGAACGACAACTTCCTGGCGCTGCTCGCCGCGGAGCCGGAGCAAGCCCACGATTTGCTCGAGCGGTTGACACAGTTGCACGAGTCAGCCCTCGAGAAGTACCTCGGGTTGGTTGGGCAATACGTCGACGTCATCAACTTCAACGACGATCTCGGGATGCAGAATGGCCCGCAGATCTCTCCCCGGATGTACCGCGAGTTCTTCAAGCCCCGCCAAGCGCGTCTATGGCAGCGTGCAAAGGTTGCGGGCGTCAAGGTCATGCTGCATTCGTGCGGTGACATAAGGCTCCTTCTGCCGGACCTCATCGAGGCCGGGCTCGATGCTGTCAATCCCGTGCAGATCAGTTGCAAAGGGATGGACGCAGCGGGCTTGAAGCGCGACTTCGGTAAGGACATCACTTTCTGGGGCGGGGGCTGCGACACCCAATGGTTGCTCTCGCACGGGACGGCGGAGGAAGTGACGAAGCACGTCAAGCACCAAGTCGAGATTCTGCGACAGGGAGGCGGCTTTGTCTTCCAGCAGGTACACAACATTCTGGCGGACGTACCCCCGCAGAACATCGTGGCGATGTACGACGCCGCCCTGGCCTAGCACCCTCACGGCGAAGAGACGCTTCTATGAGGTAACGCGCAATTAGTCATTGTGGGTCGATAAGCAACCAGAATGGAGAACGACGTCATGGCGTTGATCGAGGAGCTTCGTGAGGCAGTGGTGGACGGGCAGGCAAAGCTCGCCGTCGCCAAGGTGACCGAGGGGCTGGAGGACGGCATCGAGGCGGGGAGGCTGCTTCGCGAGGGCCTGATC
>Ga0326727_10027621_pt1 | contig 10404 bp, 8 predicted proteins | sample MB2enrmetagenome_FD_207643 | JGI IMG/M metagenome (GOLD analysis project Ga0326727, IMG submission 207643) | Lab enriched peat soil microbial communities from McLean, Ithaca, NY, United States - MB29MY | ecosystem: Environmental > Terrestrial > Soil > Wetlands > Peat | place: USA: New York...
TTGTAAAGGAACCAGTGAAAAAAAGCCACTAAAACTTTTAAAAGCAAATAAAACAACAAATAATCTCACTTTATGGTAGTCTCAAGATAAGTTGTTGGAAAGAATTTATGGAATGGTGTACTAGTCCCTTATGAGTTTTGACATCCCTTTGCCTATCCGCGTTCCGTCCTATATCCTGCTCGGAACATTTTCCCGAAGCCCAATTCTATCTAGAGTGACCGTTCACTCTCTTTTCTTGGAGTATTATTCGACATAAACATTAAGATTCCTTCCAAAGATTTAAATATATTTGGATTTTTTTACTTTATGATGTTCAAAGCCAAAGGATTTGTCAGTTTCCCTGAACATGGGAATATCAAGGGTTTGGTGTTTCAGTACTTTAAACGCCTTAACTTCCAGTTTAAAGACATAGAATTACAAAATTTTCTTGATCGACAATCACGGTATTGACATCTTACTTCAAATAGATTAGTATAAAAAAGTCAATAATCACATAAAGATTCAACACAATGAAGGGAAGTCCTAATCTTATGTTGTATAGAGAGCTGACGGTTGGTGGAAGTCAGTCTAACATGCTTAAGGATTCCGTCCTGGAGTGGCCAATGATGAATTGCGACGGGTTCCGCCCGATAAAGCGGATACGAGTTGGCTGGGTTCTGTAGAATTTGGCAACATGGGTGGCAACGCGGGAATAACCTCTCGTCCCTTTATAGGGATGAGGGGGTTTATTTATTTTTAGGTGCCGTTTTACACACCTTAAGACAAGTCTTATTAGCTAACTCAGTCTTTTATTACGTTGAATTTTGGCAAGTTTGCTGCAGAAAATCTAAGGAGGTGAACCGGTATCTGCAAGTCCCTGCTGATCAAAGGAGTAAAATCGTCCGCAGAATTTATGAAATAATTTGAAGCAGACAATAACTAACCAACAATAAGCAAAATAAGGAGAGTGGATGTAACAATGTTTAAGATAAACTGTTTAAATCCTATCGCAAATGTAGGAATCGATTTATTGACGGATAAGTATGAAAAAGTAGATAGCTACAATGAAGCAACTGCGCTGCTCGTAAGAAGTACAAGTGTTCACGATTTGGAATTACCCAGTTCTTTAGAAGCCATCGCCCGAGCCGGAGCCGGTGTGAATAATATTCCCCTTGATAAATGTGCTGAAAGCGGCGTTGTAGTCTTTAATACTCCAGGGGCGAATGCGAATGGAGTAAAAGAAATTGTTATGGCTTCGTTAATTATGATTTCCCGCAACCTGGTTGATGGAATTAACTGGGTAAAATCCGTCAAGGAAGATCCGGATCTTGTCAAACTTGTTGAAAAAAAGAAGTCCAAGTTTGTTGGGACAGAAATTATCGGCAAAAAACTCGGAGTCATAGGACTTGGGGCTATCGGAGTATTAGTTGCGAATGCTGCTAATAAACTAGAGATGGAAGTCTACGGCTATGATCCGTTTATTTCCGTTGATACTGCCTGGAAACTTTCCAAAGATATTAAACATAGTAAATCATTAGATGAGATTTTTAAAGAATGTGATTTTATTACGGTTCATGTGCCTTCAACCGATCAAACAAAAGGGATGTTCAACGCTCAAACCTTTGCGATCATGAAAGATGGCGTTAATATCTTAAACTTTTCAAGAGATACTTTAGTCAATGATGATGATATGATTGATGCCCTGAAGTCTGGAAAAGTCGGTAAATATGTCACGGATTTCCCTAATCCCAAGATGGCTGCTATGGAACAAGTCATTGCTATTCCGCACCTAGGCGCGTCTACGAGTGAATCGGAAGATAACTGCGCCGTTATGGCCGTTCAGGAATTAATGGATTATCTTGAAAATGGAAATATAAAGAACTCTGTCAACTATCCAAACTGTGATATGGGAGTCTGTACCCATGCTGAGCGGATTGCCATTAATCATCGAAATATTCCCAATATGCTAAGCCAATTTACAGCAACCTTTGCGAAGGAAAACATTAATATCCCTGACATGATTAATAAAAGTAAAGGGCAGTATGCCTATACGATACTCGATATTGACTCCCCTTCCACCCCGGAAATAGCTAAAAAACTCAGAGAAATTGACGGAGTTTTAAAAGTTAGAATTATTAAGTAATGGCTTGACCGCCTTCGACATTTACAAATTCACGGGCGGTTGGCCCTCGGGTATCATAGAACAGCTTCAGCCGTAAAGGTTGGATTAAGACGAATTCGGCATCACCAGGGTACCCCGGTGATGCCGAATTCAATTTCTTCCTTCAATAACTGTCGGTCTCGATAATGACGGAAATAAGGTGCCTGAGAGGAGTCGGACATTGAAGTCGTTTTTTGGCCGGCCTAAGCCCTTTGGCCTCTATACCCTAAACCGATACCCTGCCCCCCAAACCGTTTCTACATACTGTACGAAAGAAACATAACGTGTTATAATACAATATGTAGAGAATGTAATTGTTTAGGAGGCTATAATTTTGTCAAACCTAAGAAGGAAAGCCAAAAGCATACAAATCAATCCTCAGAAAGTTGCTATATACGTGCGATGGTCTACTGATGAACAAGCTGAAGGCACTACTCTAACAATCCAATTAGAACGTAGTAAGCAATTCATTTTATCACAGGGGTGGACTATTAACGATGATTTGATTTATATTGATGAAGGATTTTCAGGAGGTTCACTGGACAGACCTGAAATCAAAAAACTTCGAAAAGATGTTAATGATGGTTTAGTAGATTGTGTTGTGATATTTAAACTTGATCGTCTTTCTCGTAATATTGTTGACACAGTTAATCTCGTTCTAGAAGAATGGGACGAAATTTGTTACATAAAAAGCGTAACAGAAGAACCATTTGATACGACTCAACAAATTGGAAGACAAATTCTTACGATGCTTGCAGGATTTGCAGAATGGGAAAGATATAATATCAAATTAAGAACATTTGAGGGAAAAATTGAAACTGTTGAAAAAGGGTTTAGTCCTGGAATTACGCCTCCATATGGATATATAGTGGGAGAAAAAACAGGTACTTTTCAACTAGTCCAACAAGAAGCAAATGTTGTAAAAAGAATTTTTCGGGAATATAGAAATGGTAAAGGAACAAGAATTATATGTACTGGATTAAACTCGGAAGGAGTTCCGTTTAAAGACGGTAAAAAGTGGAATACCAATACAATTGCATATATGCTTTCCAACCCATTATATATAGGAAGATTGGTCTATGGAAAATTACAGAATAATCCTAAGAGGTCGAAAAAAGAAGGTGAACCATTACGCAATAGAAGAGCTGATGAAGATATTATGGTAAAAGAATTATCTAGAGATGTAATTACACCAATTATTGATGTAGATGAATTTTATTTAATCCAAAAAATTAGAAAGTCAAGAAATGTATTCACAGATCATAAAACATCTGGAAGAATATTTACTAGCCAACATTTATTATCTGGATTGTTGAAATGCAAAACCTGTGGATATGGTCTTACTGCTAGAGGAAAACAAGGTAATGATAGTTATGCTTATTATGTATGTCGCGGAAATAAAATGAAAGGTACTGGTTTTTGCGATGCTGGAAATATTAGACAAGACACGTTAGATGATCTAATTACTCAAGATTTTAAAAATGAATGCCTAAATCGAGATAATTCTATGCTAAATATTATATCAGAACAAAATGAATCTCGTTTGTTGGAATTAAGTACTTCTCTTGATGGTGTTGCTACTTCATCAAAAAGGCTTGAACAAGAATTTGAGACGATTAAAAAGAAACTTAGAAAAGATAATTTAGATGTCAATACTTTCAATATGATTAAAAATGATATTGAAAAAGAAAATTCCGAATTAAAAGTTAAGCAACAACTTCTCCTTGAAGAAATATATACGATAAATTCCAACAAAATTGACAAAAATGAAATTGAGGAATTATATAAGTTATTAAATATATGGAAATCCTTAAGTATAGAAGAACAAAAACAAATATTATTTAAATGGATTGATTATGTTGAAGTCCATAAAACCAAAGGCAAGGAAACCCCAAATTCCAAAATTTCAATAAATATTCATTACAAAACGAAGTTTACAATTTGAAGACAAGCATAAAAAGAAGTTGAGGAAATTAACCTATAACTTCTTCATTTTCTCTATAATTATTCACTTTTTTATTTCTTTTTTCTATTTCTCTTAGAACGACTCTAGCAGCAGCTTCTCTATATAGTCTCTCCCCTTCCGCAACGCTTTCTGGGTCATATCTATAACTTCTTGTAATTTCTACTATCATTTTTTATTCTCTCTCCTCTATATGTATATTTATTATTAAAATTTATTTACATAGAAAAAACCTCTAGCAAATAACGCTAGAGGTTTTTTTATCTTATATTTATTCTATCTATGCTGTTTGTTGCTCAACTGGTTCTTTCACCTCAACAACAGGAGCAGCAGGAATATAGTTAACCACATATTTTTCCGGCATAATCTTATTCCAGATCAACTCAAACCACTTAGAAGGTTTATGTTGCAAAATATGTTTAAGTGAAACCCCTTACATATCAGGTGTTACAGGTTATTGTTTTTTTACTTTTTCTAGAGTTGAAGTAGGATTGGAGTCATCTCGCCTAGCAACTTGCGTAGCTCAGAAAATGAAAATTCCTCAACCAGTTTCTTTATTTTGGCTGAGGAGAAGTATTTATTCAGGTATTGCTTTAGCAAGAGGTTTTGACAGGTATAAGCTAAAGCACTGTATACACGGTGCTTTTCTTTATCTTTATAATAACAGCTAGATTATTATGAATCACAAGAGTACATTAAATCTAAATAAGTAGCTTCAATAATATAATCCACTACCTCTCATTTAGAATATTATGTAATTTGAAAATTAATTGATCTTCTTTTCTAGGTACAAAGACCTTTTTTATTGTTTCAGGCAACTTGCTCTCCTTAATTGACATTTTTATCATTAGTGGTCCTAGTGGGAGGGTTAAATAGGTTTCAATTGAGATATCTTTCTTTCTAAGAAAGCCTAGTATTTTGTTTGTATGCTCCTCGCTAACGTCGTTATATTTATGAAAGAGTTTTTTGCTATGATTATAATCAAAATCTTCATTCTCATAAATTGTATTTAGTTCTCGTGATATATCTTGTAGTTTAGTATAAATATGTTCATTTTGTATAAGAGAAGTAATTAAACTGTCAACAAATGATTCGTCAATATCCCTTCTTTCAAAATGAAATTCAGGATTTAAACAGGACATCTCATTATATGTTGAGTTTACAATGTACCCCTCTTTATTCAGTAGTGCATACATTAATTCTTGGTAAGGTTGAGATTCTGTAATATTAGGTATAAGATATTCAGAAGCGAGTTTGGTAGTATTCATAAATTCATCTTGTGTTCTGTTATATGTACATCCCCACGATCCAGTAATAGGAGCAGAATACATCAGATGGAAGGTTCGTAGCTCACGAGCTAAATCAAAAAATGCAAATGTAGCTTGTTCTTTCTTTATAAAATCAACTTTATTTTTAATCCACGCTGCACCTTTAACTTCAGCGTTTAATATTTTGTCTTCAATTCCTTTTCGCACTTCATTACCATTAATAATATCGATACCTATTTTTGATCTAATAGACATAAGATATGCATAATGCCATGATGCCGCAACTAAACTCTGTGGTTCACCTCTAAAATGTGAATTAGCATTTTGAAGATTTGTTTCTTTGAGAGCTTCTGCTGATGCATTAACTCTTTCAACAAATGAATTTCGATATGTTTCATAACTATATTTATAACCTTGCCAACTAATTAGAGCGTCAAAAAGTGGTTTTCTTAAAGAACTGCCGATGTAAAGTCGATCACTAACTGAATCAAAAAGAATATTCAGATTATCAGCAGCAACTCCATTTAAAAGAGTATCGTTTGAATTATCTAAGTCAAAATCTCTGATATTTAAATAAACAAATCCCATTTTCGCTAGAGTAATAAGCGAATTGATTGGTATGTTAAGTGGTTTTTGTTTACATAACTCATCATTAGTTAAATCAACCATTAAATTCCTTTGTGTAATAAGTTGTAGTGGCATAAATTGTCCGGCAATCCAACTACCTGTTCTATCTTTGTTAAATCTTAACTTATTGTCTGTAGCACGATCAAACATTTTTCTTGATAACTCAGTAACACCATTTAATCCATTTGGGTCATTTTCATACATGAGAATTCCTTTGGTTGTTTCAATTTGCTTTTTTGCTAAATTTTCAAGTTTTAACTTTAAATCATTATCAACCATTTTCATCACCTTTTCTCAAGAGATATTTGAGAATTCTTTTCTCAATAATTAGCTAAAAGCCCTTGAAAAGACCAGTTAAACGTTAATAACCAAAAGGAAATAAAGGTGTTGGGTTGCCTGGAAATTAGCGAAACAGAGGCTTAGGGCAAACTTCAGATAATAAAGCCTCACCTTCATTTTTAGAACATTTTATCACAAATATATACTTTTGGGTAGCTGAGAAAAGACATTCATTTCCAAGTCGATGTCAGTTATTGGAATAGGTACGTTTTATGAGTGCGGTAACGGTTGGGACTGATGTTACAAAAATCACTGTAACATTTTTCTTATCTGCTCCCATATATCTAGTTCTGTATTTTCGTGAAAATGTCCACCATCATCTGGCGCACTCTGCACCGGAATTATATAAAAATATGATTTTTCACGACAATGTAATGAACGATGCTCTAAATATTGATTTAAATATCTTTTGTCTTTCTATGATTGATGCAGTAGAAGAATGGTATGATCAGATTAAAAATGATCCTATTTTCGTCGAAAACTATAAGACTTTCATGAAAAGATATCCCAATGGATTAAGTCCTTATATTGGAGGAGTCCCAGTTATATCTTAAGCTAAAATGATCTTCATTTACATCCTACTTCCTCAATCTTACAATTTTTTGTTCCTTAAGTCGTATATTTTCATCCTTCAGATCTTCCATATCAACCAACTGAACAATAAGTTTCCTCTTATCTTCCTTAAGTCCTCTTATTTCCTCATACAGTCGCTTGGTTTTATCCTCAAGCGACTGTATTTTGTCTTTTGGAGGTGGTGGATACTATATCGCCACCGGAAGCGTCCTTAGACAGCTTTTTCTGTGTCACTGCTCTGAACCTCCAAACTATCTACTCGCTTGAGCAGTTGGGCATTATTTCATCAGCACCTAAAAACGAAAAGAAACAGTGAATAATTTATGAAGTAACTTATGGGGGGGTAGTTCGTTCGTTTCGCTAACCAGAATGAGTGTCGTGGTGTACTCAACCCATATCTCAAATGTCGAAATAGGTCGGATTTTGTAAACCGCCCGCCACCTCTTAACAAGAAAAAGAAGGGCATTCATCCCTTCTCTGTTCCTTCCATCCTGTATATATCAATATATTTGTATAGTGTTGCTCTACCTATTCCTAGCATCTTGGCAAATCCTGATGCAGTCATATCTCCAAATTTTCCATCCTTAAATTTTCTGTATTCCTTTATAAAATTATCAGGCAATTCTACCTTTGGTCTTCCTAACTTTTTCCCTTTCTCTCTGGCAACTGCTAACCCTTGATTTATCCTTGATATCATCTTTTCTCGCTCCTGTTGTGCCATATGTGCCTTAATCGTTATGACAATATCAATAACCATATTATACATGGAATTATCATAGACTCTATTCCATTCATTCATATAAGGCATGTCCAAGGCAACAACTTTGATTCCAATTGCTTTAAGTTCCTTTAGTTCTCTAATCACATCGTCTGCATCCCTGCCTAATCTATCCAAATCACTGACGACTAATATATCCTCGCTTCTCATTTTATCTTTCAATTTCCCATACTCACTTCTATTGTTAACCCTTACTGTACCGCTTACTTTCTCACTAATTAAATCATCAAAGGAAAATCCGTTTGTATTTGCATATTGCCTAAGAGTAATTTCCTGTCTTTCTGTGGTCTGCTTGTCTTTTGTACTAATTCTCATATATCCGAAAATCATGTACCCCAACTCCTTAATGAAATCTTTGATTCCATTATAACTGTCTACGAAATCATAATCAAGTATCGTAGACACTAATTGGAGCCGATTTCCCCCTGAAATACTTCTATTACCTACGATTAAACCCCTTATTCTCTGTTTACGAAATCATATGATTTATAGACAGACAAATAGGAGAGAATTGACACCTAATAAGGCAATGGAAATATTAGGACTTAAACGTAATGCATTCTACAAATTAGTAAGAGAAGGAAATAATTAAGTTCCTGACCTCTCATTAATAATATGGGAGGTCTTTCTTTGTACTATGCTAATTATACTTAATGCTTCATGTCCATGATGAGTTTATTCCAGAATTGAAAGACTTTACTTGTTCTTCAACATTAATTTTGAAAGTAACTGATTACGACAAAATAATTAATCAGAAGGTGATATAGTCATACTGGGAAAATTTCGGAATGGGAGGAATAAAGTTGATAAAACCTTGGAAAGTATTTTCCACTACAGCACTTGTAGCAGTTCTATCACTCTGTATGGTGCTACCTGTCTTTGCGGCAAATGGTGATATTACTGATACGACAAGTGGTACTGTCTATCAAGCGTCAAGTTATGATTCAAATACTGCAACGTATAACGCATTGGTTAACAGTATTATTGGAGAAAAAACTCTTGATCAGTTCACCTATGAGTATAATAGTAACAAATTAGGATTTGACACTTACAGTGCTTTAGTTACTAAGTTAATTAATCAAGGTGAAACACCTCCACAAGCAAAAGCTGATGCTGCTGCAACTATGCAAACGACAAGTACTCTCCAGATTGTTGGTACACCAAAAGCCAATCTTATACTTGGAAACTTGAGCGTAACGGTTAATGATGCAACTCTAGTTTCGAAAGTTATGGTCAATGGCGTACAAGTGAATTGTACACCATTAGGAAATGTCTACACAGTGCCTATCACTTATACTACCGATTATGTAGTGTTTGTTGACACTTCTGGAAACAATGTTTTTGCATCAGGATTTGCTCAAGCACCAATTCTGACAGCTAGTGGTATGTCATATAGCAATTTACTTGGATTCCTTAGCGTAGTAGTTAATAATTCATCGCTTGTTAAAACAGTCACTTTAGATGGAGTTAGTTACACAATTGGTGCTGCAGCTGGAGCCGATGGCATACAAGCAAGCGTAGTTGACTCAACTCATATCAAAGTTACTGGCTTATCGGCTGATCCAGTAATTGTATCTCTATTATCTACCAGTGGGACTACAGTTACAGTATCTGAGACTATATCAACTGTACCCCCAATATCTATTACTACAACGCCAGGAACTGCACCAGTATTACCTGCTACAGTGACTGCTTATATTAGCAATGGTACAACAACTGTGGCTGTGAATTGGGCAAACATCTCTTCTAGTCAATACTCAAGTGCAGGAACATTTTCTGTGATCGGTACAATCTATGGTACTAATATTCAAGCCATAGCAAATGTGACTGTAACTGCACCAATTCTTACAGCCACTAGTATAGTCTACAATGGTTTATTAGAATTCGAAAGCGTAACAGTTAATGATTCCTCGCTTGTTAAGAGTGTCACTATTGGTACAGATATCTGCCCGATTGGTGGAGTAGCATCATCAGTTAACGGTTATACTGCAACCGTCACCGACTCAACTCATATTAAAATTACTGGGTTATCTTCTGCTCCAGGAATTGTATCTCTATTATCTACCAGTGGGACTACAGTTACAATTTGAAGTATCCTTACTAATGTAGATTTAAACAACAAAATCAGGAGGAACACACATGGCACAGGCATATTCTGAAGAACCTTGTCCATTTTGCACTACCCCTATAACTACAGATTGTTTTGGAGAATTTCCTGAAATATGTCCAACTTGCAAGACCACCATCCCTACTCAACAATCCTTTCCAACTAAAAAAGACATTGAGGAAGAGGGATTCTATAAGAATAAGCCAAAGTACCCTGCACTTAGATTCATTTCTTCAATGTATAAATTACTAGCTTTCTTAATTGGAATTGTTGCAGTTGTCATTGGAATACTCAGCATGAGTGGTTTTGATGCCAATTATCCTTTAGGTTTTGGTATCATATTAGGAGGTCTAATTGGATTAATAACTATGCTTGCAATGTCAGAAGGAATAAAAGTTTTCTTGGACATAGAAGAAAACACAAGGAAATTTGCTCAAAAACAGTCTTAAGAAGTTAACTAAATATAGAATGAATAAAAGACCACCTCTCATTTTAATTTGTGGGAGGTCTTTTGTGTCCATGGTATTTCATACCACTTAATAATTTAAACAGCTTACAATCCATCTTAGGGCTTCTCATGCTATATTCCGCTCATCGCTATACACTCGC
>Ga0326727_10027622_pt1 | contig 10403 bp, 7 predicted proteins | sample MB2enrmetagenome_FD_207643 | JGI IMG/M metagenome (GOLD analysis project Ga0326727, IMG submission 207643) | Lab enriched peat soil microbial communities from McLean, Ithaca, NY, United States - MB29MY | ecosystem: Environmental > Terrestrial > Soil > Wetlands > Peat | place: USA: New York...
GCTCTCATCGCTTACCAGAAGAAGGTTGGCATCCTGGGAACCGACGAAACCCATAACATCATCACCGACAAACTGGAGGAACTCAACAAGCAACTTTCCGCCGCCGAGGCAGATCGCATAGTGAAAGAGGCAAAGTATCGCATCGCTATGACGGAGAATCCGGAACTCATCGCGAACATTGCCCCGGAAAGTGTTCTTGGAGCGCTGTACAAGGACCGCGCCGAGGTCAGATCACAATATGCACAGATGGCTGCCAAGTACGGGGCTGCGTATCCTCGCGTCATCCAGTTGCAATCGCAACTGAATGAACTTGATTCCAGCATCAACAAGGAAATAAGTAAGGTGGGGGATGCGGTACACGCCGAGTACAAAGCCGCATTGAAATCCGAAGAGATGTTGCAATCATCGTTCGGAAAACAGAAACAAGAAGCCTACAAGCTGAACGAGGACGCCATTCAATACGCGATTATGCGGCGGGACGTTGAATCCAGCCGCGACCTGTATGAAGGCCTGCTTAAGAAGCTGAAGGAAGCTGGAATTTTGGCGGGCCTGAAATCCAGCAATATCAACATTGTCGATCCGGCGAGCATACCCATCGAACCGGTTGAACCAAAGATTCCTCTGAACATCGCGCTCGGTTGCATGGGCGGTCTCTTATTCGGCATGGCGTTGGCCTTCGTTGTAGAAAATGTCGACAACTCCATCCGCACTCCGGAAGACATTGAGGTTTACTGCGCGCTTCCCTCGCTGGGCGTTATACCGAGCGTCATCGTGGACGGCAACAATGGGCACAAACTGTTGGGCCGCACCGCAACGCGACAATTCATTCAACCGGTTACCGTGGAGCATCGCAATTCCAGTAGCGCGGAAGCCTTCCGGGCTCTGCGGACTTCATTGTTGCTCTCCTCCCCTGGCGCACCGCCGCAAGTCATCATGGTAACCAGTGCCATGATGCAGGAAGGGAAAAGTTTCACGGCTCTCAACCTGGCGGTAGTGTTGGCCCAGACCGGGCAGAAAACGCTTCTTGTGGACGCGGACATGCGTCGTCCCACAATTCACAAATACCTGGGTATTTCGAGCACCAAGGGTCTGAGCGCGTGCCTCGCAGGCACGGAGAACCCCGAATCGATGACCATACCGATTGACGAGATCCCCGGCCTGCATGTCATTCCCGCGGGACACATGCCGCCATATCCGTCAGAAATGCTGGCCTCCGATGCCATGCCACAATTCTTGCAGCACTGGCGCGAAGAATTTCGCTACATCGTCATTGACACGCCTCCAGTACTTGCCGTGACCGACGCAGTGGTTTGCGCCAGGAATGCCGACGTGGTCGTCCTCATTGCTCGTTCCAAAAAAACCGGCCGGCAGTCTCTTCTACGTGCGCGTGATGTCCTGAGAAAGGTCAGGGCAAACATTGCCGGAGTCGTCGTGAACGACCTTTCGTTCGACTCAGTTGAGTATCGCGGCTACTACGGCCACTATGGATCCGACTACCGCTACTACTATCACGACAGCGGAAACGGGAACGGAAACGGCGCCCATTTGTCCACTCCAGAGGATCCCCATGCATGAACTAAAGAACTGCGTTAGCTATGCTGCTTTGTTCGTTTTGTTGGCGCTTGCCGGGGTTGCTTCTGCCCAGGATCATGCACCCGCCACCTTCGGCAGCGTAGGCTTCGGAAGTGGCGCTGCTGGCCCGATTGGCGCTGGCGATCTGGTCGAGATGAGCGTCTTTGACACCCCTGAGCTCAGTGGCAAGTTACGCGTAAGCAACACGGGCGACGTGTCTCTTCCGCTCGTGGGCACGCTTTACCTGCAAGGTCTCACGGCCGGGGAAGCCCAAACTCTGATTCGCCAGAAGTTCATTGCCGGGGGTTTCCTCAAAGACCCGCAAGTTACGGTCTTCATCTCCGAGTACGCGACGCAAGGCGTGTCGGTCGTAGGCGAGGTGCACAAGCCCGGCATCTACCCCGCTTTTGGCACGCACCATCTGCTCGACTATCTCTCGCTGGCGGAAGGACTCACACCCTTGGCGGGCACGGCCATTGTCATCACGCATAGTGGTCATCCCGGCCAACCGCAGCCCGTGAAGATGACCGCCGGAGCCGCTCCTCAGCCGGAGAACAATCCTGAGATTCTGCCTGGCGACACCATCTTCGTGGAGAGAACCGGGCTCGTCTACGTGGTCGGCGACGTGGCCCGCCCGGGCGGCTTCCCCATGGACCACGACGGACAGCTCACCATCCTGCAAGCAATTGCGCTGGCCCAGGGCACAAATTCCACGGCGGCCCGGGGATCGGCCAAGCTCATCCGCACCACGCCTCAGGGCCGCCAGGAAATCCCCGTGGACCTGAAGAAGATTCTGTCCGCCAAGGCCACCGACCCGCCGCTGCAGGACAATGACATTCTCTTTGTACCCAGCAGCGTGGCCAAGAACACCTGGAAAGGTATCGAGGCCGTTCTACCGGCTGCGGCCGGGGCGAGCATTTATCGGATCCCGTAAGAACGACGTAATGTTCCATGCGAAACACTCGCGGATTAACAGCTAATAGCTATAGAACTGCATGTTCTTGATAGCGAAGGAAAACCAACAAATTGATGCTTGAGCTCAGGGCTGTCATGGAACGTGAATTGGAAGTTGCAACCCAAAACCGTTCCAGAACAGGAAGCATTTCAGGCCCGATGTCCGTTATCAGCGCTCCACTCCCAATCAGGATTCCTACTGTTGTTGCGCCGCCGCTGCGGGTCAGCTTTAGCTGGTCTTTCTTTGGATGGGTTGGCTATGCCGGCTGCCAATGGTTGATGTTGTCGGTTTTGGCAAAATTTGGAAACCCGACGGTGGTCGGGCAATTTGCATTCGCTTTAGCTATTTCTGCTCCCGCCTTCATGTTCACCAATTTGAATTTGAGAGGTGTACAGAGCACTGACGCGCTTAGAGAATACTGCTTTCCGGACTACATCTCGCTCCGTTTCATCGGCTCCACTTCAGCTTTGGTTGTGGTTGTAGCGATTTGCCCCTTTCTCAAACTGGCGCACGGCGCGCTACTCGTCATCTTGCTCGTAGCCTTATTCAAGTTCTTGGAGTCGTTTGGAGATGTCATCGCCGGACTCATGCAGAAATACGAAATGCTCGCTTCCGCAGCCATCGCCTTGCTGCTGCGGGGTGGCTTGTCGATTGTCTTGTTCGCAGTTACGTTCGCTCTCTGGCATGACCTGCCGCTGGCGCTCCTAGTTTGGGTCATATGCGCGGGCGCTATCATCGCGGCCTATGACTTTCGGGTAGCGCGCCGACTGGCGGTGTACGAAGGTGGAACCACACTCCGATTCAGTTGGAAGCAGCTGCAAGGGCTTGCGCTGACTAGCCTGCCTCTGGGGTTTGTGGGTGCAATTGGGTCGTTCAACACAAATATCCCTCGCTACACCATCCAGCACGTGCTCAGCGTGAGCGATCTCGGAATTTTTGCGTCGATCGCCTACCCGGTTACGGCAGCAACCATCATCGCCAACTCTCTGGGCCAGTCCGCATTGGCTCGACTGTCACGACTTTTCGCGGAAGGCCGAATCCGAGAGTTCAGACACTTGGTTCTGAAACTGATCGCTTTTGGAGCGGGGTTGGGTATCTTGGCGGTGACGATCGTACTGGCCTCTGGCAATCATCTGCTGACGCTTCTTTACACCCCGGAGTACGCAAAACAAGGAAATCTCTTTGCGTTGCTCGCCACAACCGCAGGTCTCAACTGCATCGGGTGTTTTCTGATGTACGCCTTGACTGCTGCCCGGCGATTCACAGTTCAGCTTCCGATTACCTTGGCCTGCATGCTGAATACACTACTGTTTTCGACTCTTCTCGTACCTCGTTTGGGTTTGATAGGAGCGGCATTCGCGCTGTTGTGTTCAGCTTGCTTGTCGATCTCCGCCGCAGGTGTGGTGCTCGTTCAAACTACGAGAACCAGGGCAAATCAGTGTTAATGAACTCACAATACCTTTTCGGCCTTTTGTTGGCACTTTCATACGTGGGGATGATCGCGGTTTTTTACTCCCTAGAAGGCGCCGTTGGTATCGCGTTCGTAGTTGTTCCCTTTGCGGTGCTGGTCAGTCTACTCTACATAGTCCTCATTTCGGGGAAGAACTCATTTTTGTCGGCGGTGATGGTTTGCGGGTTGATCATCAAGTTGTTCTCCGCGTGGCTCTACACAACGTTAGAAGCGTTCAAACTCGCGGACGTACATCTCTATTTCGATACGGCACAGCAGCTCGCTACCACCTCAACGCGGCTTGACCAACTTTTCATGCAACCGTTTTGGGGAACAAACTTCATAATTTCCATCGGCGCGTGCTTATTCGCGATGATTGGTCCCTCATTGGTTGGAGCCATGGTGCTGTTTGCATTGGTCTCGTTCTGGGGACAATATTTCTTCTATCGTGCTTTCGTTCTTGCATTTCCAACCGCGAATCGGAATCTGGCGGCTTTGCTACTTTTCTTTTGCCCCTCTATCGTCTTCTGGACCGCGGCGCTTGGCAAGGATGCGCTCATGTTGCTCGCCGTAAGTCTGATCAGCTACGGCATCGCGCGACGTTGCGACGTCAAGGGTTGGGCGGCAATTCTAGTTGGCCTCCCGTTGTCATCTCTAATCAGACCACCTATAGGCGCCCTTCTGGCAATTAGCTTGTTCATAAGCTTTCTGGTTACAGACGTGGTACGGGGACGCAGGGCAGTGGGCTTGAAGTTTATGCTTTTCCCCATCGTTCTCGCAGCTTCCCTCGCCATCGTAATTTACTCGCGTAGTTCGCTGGAACTTAACAATGTGGAAGATGCGCGAGCTCTTTCAGAACACTCTTACCTGTATAACCAAATCGGGGGGTCCGTCTTCAACGCAGATCAATCTGTGCAAACTCGACTAGCGCAGGCACCCTTAATCATGTTCAGGCCGTTTCCTTGGGAGGCCAACAACGTAACCGCAGCGCTAGCTTCTTGCGAAAGTGTGCTGCTGTTCATTTTCGCGCTCAGTCGAAGAGCCGGACTTTCGCGTCTTCTGGCGAACATTCGCTCAGCTCCTTTGGTGGCATTCACGTTGTGTTTCTTTGCGGCCTTCTCTGTAGTATTTTCAATCTCGATCAGCAACTTCGGGCTTTTGGCGCGAGTGAGAGTCATGGTATTGCCTTTAGTTCTCATGTTGCTCGTAGCGTCTGCGTCATTCGTAAAACGTCCGAAGGTTTCTTTGCGGCACCTCTATCGATCACAGTCAAGTCTTAGCTAGCTCACAACTCTACAAAGATACAACTGTAGATTCTTGCGGGGCTGTATGGCGGAGAAGAAATGAAGATCCTCGCCCTCACCAAGTATTCAAAGCTGGGAACGAGCAGCCGATTGCGGGTGTTCCAATACTTGGACTACTTGCGGGAGCGCGGGGACGACATAATTGTGGCACCTCTGCTCACGGACAAGTATTTGGAAAGGCTGTATTCGGGCCGTCGTCCGGAATGGTCTCCGATACTTGGAGGGTACCTGCGACGAGTAAGGGAATTGGGCGCTGCGTCTGGATCTTTTGATCTCATCTGGATGGAAAAGGAATTGTTTCCCTGGCTTCCTGCTCTGCTGGAGCAGTTGTTCACGAGCAAGCGGGTTCCGTGCGTGGTGGACTATGACGATGCCATCTTCCACCAGTATGACAGCCACTGGTGCCTGCCAGTACGGTACATGTTGAAGCGCAAGATCGATTGGGTTATGGCACACGCACACTGCGTGGTCGTCGGCAATGAGTATCTTGCCAGCCGGGCGCGACTTGCCGGGGCCCGGCAGATAGAGCATCTGCCGACGGCGGTTGATCTCAAGCGCTATATTGCCGCTCCCTTGCAACCGGCAGAAACTCTCATTATCGGATGGATTGGTACTCCGATTACGGCCAAGTACCTACAGCTTATCGCTCCAGCCTTGCGGCGAGTGCATGCACAAGTCCCGATTGAATTGATGACCGTGGGTGCGAATGATATTGACCTGGGTATTCCGGTCCGCACGGTTCCCTGGCATGAGGGCACCGAGGTGGAGTCGCTCAACAAATTTCATGTAGGAATCATGCCATTGCATGATGGGCCGTTCGAACGCGGTAAATGCGGATACAAATTGATTCAATGCATGGCCGTAGGGCGACCTGTGATCGGGTCGCCAGTTGGGGCAAACTGCCAAATCATTCGGCATGGAATAAACGGATACCTTGCCAGCTCAATGCAGGATTGGGCTGACGCACTGATAAAAATATCTCGCGATTTCTGCCTGCTGCAAGAGATGGGTGTTGCTGCCCGCAACACCGTCGAATCGCAATACAGCATTCAGACAACCGCCCCGCGACTGGCTTCCATCTTCGACCAAGTGGTCAAAGAGACGTCTTTACATAAATTCCGTTCCCCAGCCATAGCTTAGTGGCTGTCACCTTTCTCTTTAGATCAATGCCGTCAAAACCAAAACTTCTCTTTGCCGTGACCGTCTCCATGTCCTGTGGCTTCTATCGCGGGATGCTGCGGTACCTGGAAGACGCAGGATTCTCCACGACCCTGGTTTCCGCCCCGGGGACCCAGTTGAACGAGGTCAGCAGTTCCCAGGGCGCAGCGAGCGTGGCGGTTCCCATGGAGCGCGAGATCCGTCCGCTTCACGACCTGGTTTCGTTGTGGAGGCTATATCGCACCATGAGAACGGCCCGGCCAGACGTGGTGGATGCGAGCACGCCCAAGGCAGGGCTGCTGGGCTCGTTGGCGGCGATGCTGGCGCGAGTCCCGTGCCGCGTGTACACGCTGCGTGGACTGCGCATGGAGACGGCGACCGGGCTCAAGCGCCTGGTCCTTTGGCTGGCTGAGCGCTTGGCTTGTGCCTGCGCGCATCGTGTGGTGCCAGTGAGCAAGAGCCTGCGCCTGCGAGCCATCGAGTTGAAACTTGTGAGTCCGGAGAAAGCGCGCTGCCTGGGAAACGGGACCTGCGGCGTCGACTCGGAGCATTTCACTCCCAAGAATCGAAACAGCGAGCAGGCTGCGCAACTGCGCCAAGCGCTGGGTCTGACGGGAAACGAAACGGTGGTCGGCTTCGCCGGCCGCTTTGTCAAAGACAAGGGCATTCGCGAACTGGTGGAAGCGTTTCGTGAACTGAGCGCGTCGCGTCCCGATCTGCGCCTGCTGCTTGTGGGAGACTTCGAAGATGGCGATCCAGTGGAAACCAAAGTGCGAAGTTATATCGAGTCCACTCCGACGATTCTGCTGCCAGGATTTGTGGCCGACGCTGCTCCATATTACGCGCTGATGGATGTGTTTGTGCTGCCAACGTACCGCGAAGGAGTCCCGGGTGTCCCCCTGGAGGCGCAGGCGAGCGAGGTACCGGTGGTTACGACCAATGCAACGGGATCGGTGGACTCGGTGCGGCACGGCATCACAGGCTTGATCGTCCCTGTGAAGGACGCAAAAGCTCTGACGGCGGCCATCGGCACGCTGTTGCGGAAACCCGAGATGCGCACCAATATGGGCCACGCTGGACGCAAATGGATGGAGCATGCTTTTCGCCCCGAAGTCGTTTGGCAAGCTCATGTAGAAATGTATCGCCAAATGTTGGAAGAGCGTTCGCAGCGCAAGCGACGGGCCAGCCTGGCGCGGAAGCGCGCCTTCGATCTGTTCGCCGCAACCACGGCGCTGATTGTGCTCGCTCCATTCATGGCGGCCATTGCCCTGATCGTCCGTATATTTCTGGGAGCCCCGGTGTTGTTTCGGCAAGCACGTCCCGGATATAAGGCGCGTCCGTTCACGTGTCTGAAGTTTCGCACCATGACGGACAAGCGCGACGCGGAGGGCCAACTACTCTCCGATGCTGAGCGTTTAACGCCGTTGGGACAGTTTCTGCGCAGCACGAGTTTGGACGAGTTGCCTGAACTGATAAACGTGATTCGTGGAGAAATGAGCCTGGTAGGGCCGCGTCCGCTGCTGATGCAGTATCTGGGGCGCTACACGCCGGAGCAGATGCGCCGTCACGATGTAGAGCCGGGTATCACCGGCTGGGCTCAGGTGAACGGTCGCCAAGATATCCCGTTCAGCAGGCGTTTCAACCTGGATGTCTGGTACGTAGACAATCGTAGCTTCCTCCTTGACCTCAAGATCTTGTTTGTAACCATCTTGCACACCGTACGCGGCACTGGCGTCCGCTCCGGTCAAAACGTGACTGAAGTGGACGACGTGGGTTTTTGGGCCGCGAACAGTCAGGGCCCAAAATGATCTTTAACTTAAGAGAGGTAGTTCTCCGGCCGGTGGAACCGAGGGACGTAGACGCACTCTACGAGTTCCGCAACGACGGTGATGTCACTAAGCATCTTGTGGGGTTTTCGGCAGGCTTTTCTCGGGAGAACTTGAGCGCTTGGATACTGGCCCATGAGAACAACCAGCGAGAAGCTCTTTGGGCGATTGCAGAAACAGAATCCGACCGCTGCGTGGGACACGTGGCGCTCTATGATATCGACCAGCATGCCGGGGGCGCAGAATTCGGCATCGTGCTGGCAAGGAGGTGCTGGGGAAAGGGATTCGGTCGCAAAGCGACGGCGACGGTGATCGATTGGGGACTTCGCCAACTAAATCTGCACCGGATTTGTCTGAACGTCCTGGCTACGAACGCACGCGCCATACACTTATATGAATCGATGGGATTTTGCCAGGAAGGTCGGCTCCGCGAAGCCGGGTTTCGCGACGGCAGATATGAAGATGTGCTTGTTATGGGCATTCTGCAGGACGAATGGCTACGGCAGACGAATCAGGCTGGGGTGCTGGCACCATGAGCGCCACTGTGCTGGAAGTGTTGCATCTCAGCGAGGCTGCCGATCGAAGCAAATGGGAGCAACTGGTCTCGCAATCGCCCCTGAGCGACATCTACTACCGTCCGGCTTATGTCTTGGCGAACCAAATCGCTGGTCAAGGTGAAGGAATCTGCCTCGTTATTGGAATTGGGGGCAAGACAATTCTCTTTCCTTTGATGCTTCGGCCAATATCTTTGCCTCTCGCTTGGGAACAAGGACTAATGGATGCTGTAACGCCATACGGCTACGGTGGCCTCCTTACATTGTCACCGCAGGAGACCTTCGAAGCTGTTGACTTGAGATCCGCTATCTCTGCTTTTCGAGCTTGGTGCTTCGAGTCGCAAATTGTATCTGTTTTGCTGCGTTTGCACCCGGTACGGGAACAGCCCAAATGGATCGCTGCATGCGGCGACGGAGGGGTCACGTTGCGTATGCACGGCCCAACAACAGCGATTGATGTACAGAAATGGGACGATACCGGCCGACGACCAATGGAAATGAGATCCCGCCGTCGCACGTATCTGAATTCGGCACGTCGCAAGTTGCATACAACTTGTGTTACGGGTATTGAAGTGAGGAGTCCCTCCGCTACCGTCGATCACATTGCCATTTTTCAAAATATTTATGAGCAAACAATGGATCGGCTTAAGAGCCAGTCTTACTACTATTTTCCGAGAGCTTACTACGAAGCGATGGCTACTGGCCTTGCGGATAAGATGGCAGTGATCACCGCGTGGCATGGTGATCAGGCTGTTGGATCAGCCATGATTTTTTCAGACGATCAACTGGGTCATTATCATCTGGGCGGAGCAACGGAAGAAGGTCGGGATCTTAGGGCGAGCACATTGGTGCTTACGGAGGGTGCAGCGTGGGCGCGTGACAAAGGCTGCTCACTCATGCACTTGGGGGGGGGGGCAGCAGGTGACGATAGCCTCTACCACTTCAAGCGTTCTTTCGGAGGACCGGAGTTTGCGTACGCATTCTGTACATGCATCACCAATGCTGATGCCTACAAGTCTCTAGTCGACCAGAACACAGCATCGGAGCAGCCTCTGCGCGTGGGTTTCTTCCCGGAATATCGAGCGTAATCAACGACACTCAATATGAGAACAGATATGTATGGCAGCGGTGTGCCTGCACCGAAGGCCTTCGCTCCCTGGCCTTACTTCGCGCCAGATGAAGTGGAAGCCGCAACACGGGTACTTCGCTCCGGCAAAGTCAATTATTGGACGGGCGAGGAAGGGCGGTTGTTTGAGCAGGAGTTCGCCCAGTTTGCCGGGTGCAGGCATGCGATTGCGCTGGCGAATGGGACCGTGGCGCTGGAGACGGCGTTAAAAGCGCTGGGGATCGGTCGGGGCGATGAGGTCATCACGACGAGCAGGACGTTTATCGCCTCGGCGAGTTGCGCGGCAGCCGTCGGGGCGCGTCCGGTCACGGCGGACGTGGACTGCAACAGTCAGAACCTGACGGCGGATACGATCCGGCCAATGATCACCCCCCGCACCAAGGCGATTGTGGCCGTGCATCTGGCGGGTTGGCCTTGCGAGATGGACGGGATCATGCAGTTGGCGCGCGAGCACGGCC
>Ga0326727_10027623_pt1 | contig 10403 bp, 8 predicted proteins | sample MB2enrmetagenome_FD_207643 | JGI IMG/M metagenome (GOLD analysis project Ga0326727, IMG submission 207643) | Lab enriched peat soil microbial communities from McLean, Ithaca, NY, United States - MB29MY | ecosystem: Environmental > Terrestrial > Soil > Wetlands > Peat | place: USA: New York...
TTCGGAAACAGACACTGTACAAAACATCGGCGCCGAGTACTTGATATTCAAAAACGGAAGCAACTTAAGTATCACTTTTACAAACACGGGCGGCAATTCAAATCTCTCAATCGAAGCAATTGAAATTGGCAGCCGCTCAGAGAATGTTGTACCTGTCTCTTTCAATACGCCATTCTCCGAGCCGGGTTATGGTACGACTTACAATACAATCGCATTCGTGGCTGTAAATGAAGACGCAAACAACTCGGCCATTTACAGTTATGAGGCAAGTGGAACTGCTTCTACGGCCGCAACGGAATTGAAATGGGATACTGCCGCACCCTTTGGCTATTATCCCTGGGCAACATCGGACACGCTTTGTGTAACATTTGATGCATATCCACAAGGCGTCTTAGACTCGGTGCGTGTCGCTTTGAGAAGAGCAGGTTCAATCAACGGCGGCGTGTACCAGTTTACGGGTGTGGAAGAGCCAACGCCGCTCGGAAAACTCCTGACGCCAATAACGGCAAATATAGCCGACTCGACAACGGTTCCGTATCCTGTTCCGTATCAAAACTGGGCGAGCGTCAACCTAACATCAAAAAACGTTGCTACCGACAATCCCTTTGCAGTAGCATTTGTCATCGGGAGCAACCCATATGCACCTGCCATCATGGAAAGCGATCATCCGGGACAAAGTTCATACCACAGTTATGTATACATGAATTCGTCGGAGGCGTCACCGGATCCGGCGGGCTGGTATTACTTAACCGATTCCGACAGTACAGTAGTAATTCACCTTATCCGAGCTTACGTCAGCCTTGCGACTGGTGTGAAACAGAGTGTCGAGGTCTCGCCGACAGAGTTTAGTCTGTCTCAGAATTATCCAAACCCGTTCAACCCAAGTACAAAGATAAATTATCAATTAGCAACGAACAGTTTCGTTTCACTGAAAGTGTACGACGTACTGGGGAGAGGGGTTGCGACACTGGCTTACGGTCACGAAAACGCCGGAAGCCATTCCGTTATCTTCAACGCAGCTAACCTGCCGAGCGGAGTGTATTTCTACAGGATAACGGTGGGCACATTCAGCGCGGTGAAAAAACTTCTCTTGGAGAAGTGAAACCCGTCAAGGAATTATCTGCGAACACCGAGCCTTGAATGTTGACTGAGTCTGACTCACGCTGATCACCAGAACATCGGCCCACAATTAAAGAAGGGAGTTGTCTATGCGAAAAGTCAGAGTCATCTTTGTTGTCGCGATTTCTGCATTCTTTGCAGGATGTCCGGTACGATCTCTCCAGCCGCTATTTTCAGAAAAGGATCTCACGTACAATCCAGCTCTTGTCGGCAAGTGGGCAGACGGTGAAGACATTTACAGCTTCAGCCGAGCCAATGAAAATGAATACGCAATTCTCTTGACCGAACAAAAACCAACCGACTCAACAACAAACGCCAGGGCCGAAGTCGATACTATCACCTTTGTTGGCAGACTCGGGCGGTTGGGAAAGAACTGGTTTCTTGATACTTACCCCGCACGCGAAACGGGCGACTTCCACCTGTTGCCGACCCATATCATTGCCAAGGTACGGCTTGAAGGAGATACTCTTACTCTTGCCTCGCTGGAAGGCGATTGGCTCAAGAAGATGCTAAAGGCCGGCCATTTGAGAACCGAGTGCACTCTCGTAGACGGCGATGTGATTTTGACGGGACCGACAAAAGAGATTCAACAAATGGTGAGGAAGTATGCCGATGACGAGAATGCTTTTCCCGGCCCGGAAAAATTCGTGCGAGTGAAGTAGCATCTCGGGATCGACAGGGTATTTCCGTGTTTAACGTCATAATCCTCGGCCTCACTTCATTTTTCACCGACATCTCAAGCGAGATGGTCTATCCGCTCATTCCGTTTTTTCTTACGTCAACTCTCGGGGCCAGCCCTGCAGTTCTCGGACTCATTGAGGGCGTCGCTGAGAGTACCGCTAGTCTGCTCAAAGTTGTGTCGGGTTATTTCTCCGACAAATTCCGAGACAGAAAGGTCCTCACGATCATCGGATACTCTTCGTCCGCAATCGGAAAGCTTTTGCTGTATGCGGCGAACAACTGGGGTTTTGTCTTCGCCGGTCGACTTGTCGATCGTCTTGGGAAAGGAATTCGCACGGCACCACGGGACGCGCTCATTGCAGAGAGCACCGAGAAAAGCAAGCGGGGACTGGCATTCGGACTGCACCGCGCTCTCGACACGACGGGTGCAGTAATCGGTGTCGTGCTTGCGTATTTATTCGTTACGCGCTATGCGGGTAAATATGCCGATGTTTTTCTCTGGTCACTCGTGCCGGCTGCGGTCGGCGTTCTGCTCCTTTTCTTCGCAAGGGAGAAACGGAGAAAGAACCCGGGTCAAGTCAAACCGCCGTCACTTCGCTGGAACATTCTCCCTAGAAAACTTCAGCACTTCCTGATCATCGCTTTCGTTTTCACGCTCGGAAATTCATCGAACGCGTTCCTGCTTCTCCGCGCACAAAATCTGAAGTTCACTCCGTCCACGGCAATTCTTCTGTACCTCCTTTACAATATCGTTTACGGTACCGTTTCATATCCGGCCGGAAAACTTTCAGATCACATTGGTCGCAAACAAATTCTCGTCGCCGGATACACTTTCTATGGCCTAGTCTATTTAGGGTTCGCTCTCGTCTCGGCACCCGAGCAGGCGTGGATTCTCTGGGGGCTATTCGGGCTCTACGGCCTGTACAGCGGATTCACCGACGGCATCGAGAAAGCGCTAATTGCGGATCTGGCTCCGTTGGAGATCCGCGCCACCGCAATCGGACTCCATGCGACAATCCTCGGCATCGGACTCTTTCCCGCGTCATTCGTGGCTGGCGAATTGTGGCAGCATCTCAGCCCATCGGCCGCCTTCTGTTTTGGAGGTGGAATGGGAATTATATCGGCAATTGGGCTAGCGCTTGCGCTTTAGAAAACATAAGTTGATTGAAACAACTCATTCCATAAATCGTTATTTTCTGTAGACATAGTCATATCACGGAAACTGGCAGTATGAACGACAACAAGAAGCGACAAAGCAAAGACCACGTTCTCAGGAGAACGATAGTGAACGATTTCAGGAAAGGCGACATCCTTGATGCCCTGAGACGTGACTTCAAGGAGCTTTACGGTTTTTATATTGACAACGAGACACAGGAACGACTCAGATCGGAAAGACGATTTAGCCGGTTTGTCCATTCATCATGGTACCTTTTGAAAAGTCTAATCCTCAAGCTGACTCCAGCGCGAAGGTTTCTTCTTCTGCTCAGCATCGCCTTCTTCTTCTTCGGCGACACCTCAATTTCCGACGGTAACCTACACATCTCAATTCACAGCAACTTCATAAGCTACTTCTTTCTTCTTTTGGTCCTCATGCTGGAGCTGAAGGACAAACTACTTGCCCATGATGAACTGCAGATCGGACGGACAGTGCAGAAGGCGTTGCTTCCAGAAGAGAACCCCACTCTTTCTGGTTGGTCGATCTGGCTTTTCACGAGGCCTGCCAACGACGTCGGAGGCGACCTGGTAGATTATATCAATCTTGATGAAAATCGTCTCGGTCTTGCACTGGGCGATGTTGCAGGGAAGGGGCTTGGCGCGGCACTTCTGATGTCAAAACTCCAATCGACCCTGAGGGCAATCGCCCAAGATTACAAGTCTCTTTCTGAACTGGGAGAAAGAATTAACCTGATATTTTGCCGGGACAGCCTGCCGAACAAATTTGCGACGCTGGTTTATGCCGAGCTGACGCAGAACTCCGGCAAGGTGCGCCTGCTGAACGCCGGCCACCTGCCGCCCCTTCTCTTGAAGGGCAGCAAGCTGGATGAACTTTCACGCGGGGCACCCGCACTGGGATTGCTTCGGACCTCGAAGTTCGAAGAACAAGAAACCGAGATGAACCCGGGTGATCTGCTGGTGATTTATTCCGACGGTGTAACGGAAGCACGTGACGAAAGGGATGAATTTTTCGGAGACCAGCGCCTGAGATCGATAATCGGCAGGTCTGCCGGAATTTCTCCGGACAGGGTCGGCGAAAGGATTCTGGCAGAGGTAGATGACTTCGTTGGAGAGGCGCCGCGGAGCGATGATTTATCCCTGGTGATAGTAAAGAGATGGGCCTGAAAAGACTTGGCGCCTTCGATGAATTGTAGCAAGACAGAGACCGGGGCCTAAACACCGGACTCAAAATTCCAGACGATATCCGATTTCAGCTGCTCAAGAGACGAAAGCTCGCAGAGTCAGGAAGTGACGTTTCCGTAATTTGTATCTGCCTTGAATCCAGCGGTCAAGTTTGTAATCCCCAAATTAGATGGTGCCGATATCATTCTGTTGAATCCATCCCTCCTTGCCATCCTGCAGCCTGATCTTGACCCAATCCTGAACGTGATCCAACTCTCTCACCTTCAGGCCCTCGTGGATGACGAATGCATCATTGCTCGTAGAATCGGGCGCAAGCTTCACCGCAGCAGTCTGTTCCAGGACAACACCATTCTGCACTGTGAGTTCTCTGTTGAGTGACACGATCCAAATTGTGGCGGTAACAACCAAGAGAAATGCGGATGTCAGCCCAGAAAACACAGCGTATCTCTGCAGGTTAACCCTTCTTGCAAAAAAGTACACCCCTATGGAACAAAGAAGCAGTAGATAGAAGAAGTAAACCACGCGGGTCCACCCAGATATCGAGAAGAAAGCGAGAACACTCTCCCACCATTGGAACAGAAAGAACTTCGGTAAAGTGTCGATCTTGTCCACTGTTTTTGTGTTCGCGATAGCGAGATTGTGAAGCACATCGGCGTCGCCGGGAGAAAGCGCAAGCGCCTTATCATAATACAAAATCGCGTAACCAATTTGCCCCTCGCGATAATATGAATTCCCGAGGTTATAGTACAGAGAGGTCCCGCCGTAACCCAAGTCGATGACCTTTTGGTATGTTTCTATCGCCTTCTCGTATTGTTTGTCCTGATAGAGCTGGTTTCCCTGTGCCATCAACTCGTCCGCCGATGAGGCAAAAGCAATTCCAGAAATGAAAAGAAGGGAAGCCGCGGCCAACAGGAAGAACTTTATCCTGTCAGGCATTTTTCCTCGTAGACATTGTTTTCTCTATCTCGATTATCACCCTCGTTAGCTGGTCGTACATATCCTTCATGGCGGCTTTGCCATCGCCGCCCGGAGCGAAACGAGCAAATTCACATTTTTCTATGCAGTCTTTCAGATTGACAATCAGCTGGGAGTCTGCATTCCTGCCGTTGAGTTCTCCTATGGCTCTGTCCAGGGAAATCTCCGCTTTAGGAATATGGAGTTTATCCTCAAGATACCCGAACAGGGCCCGAGAAATTTCAGAATAGAACCCGGTTTGATCATTTGATTCCATCAACTCGTTCGCTGCCTTGAAACGCTTTCTCGCAATCTTCTCCGCGCGTCGGTACCGCAACAACTCAATATTTCCTGAAAGACGGTCTTGTCTCCTCTTCCACGTGACGAGCCCGCCGAGAACAAACAAAGGAACGAAAGCGGCGGTCCAAAATCCGAATTCAAAAAGCGAGAGTCCTGTATCCTTTGTCAGATCGTCAGATGAAGTCTTGATATACCTGATATCCTGGCCCAAGAGTTTTACCTCCTCCTTTGTATATCCGGCGACCTCTGCATTGCCAGTTCCCGTTCCCTGTTCGACATTGATCGCATAGGCGGGCGTGGATAAGCTGACGTAAGACTTCCTTGAAGGACTGAAATAAGAAAACTGAATCGGGGGAATCTTCTTTATTCCGGCAACTCTCGGAACCATCAGGTATTCAAATGACTTCACGCCTGAAATCGTGCCGGATCTGTCGATTTGTTCCGCAGTCTTAGGTTCGTATTTGTCAAACCCGGAAGGGAGTTCGATCTCCGGCATGTTCAGGAGCTTGATATTTCCCCTTCCGCTGAGATCAATCTTCAAGGTGAGCGGTTCGTTGGTCTTTGCATTAGTCACGCTAAGATGAGAGGAAAGCGAGTAGTCGCCCACCGCACCGTTGAATGACTTCGGGATATTCCCCGAAGGAAGCGGAATCACATGGACCTTCACCGTATTCGACTTTGCTGTGTAGTTAACGGTCTGAACGTTACTGAAGAAAGGATCGTTGAAGAACTGGTCGAAAATATCACCACCACTTCTTTGCCTGGACTGAACCTGAACCGGTACATCCAAGACGAGCGGTGTGACTGCAAGCTCACCTAGCTGGCTTGGAAACAGCGCAACTTTTTTCAGAAGTCCGACTCTATATTGTTTCCCATTATACGTTTCAGTTGTGAAGGCAATGGCGTTCGCTACATTTATCTCCTCAGCCCAGAAGCCCTCGTAGGAAGGGATCTTTGAAACCTGCAGTTGCGACGCAATTCCTAACCGAGTATACAATTTATAAGTTACCGTAACCTGTTCGCCCATGTAGACTTTTTGCCTATCGATGGTGGCGAGGATAAAAAGATTGTCCCCTATGTTTTTCGCCACGCTGCTTTCCTGAGGATTGGAGGGCTGATTGGGCTGGCCCTTGATGACGGTTATTTCCAGGGGTTGGGAGGTAAATGTCTTTCCGTCGTAGTTAACATTGGCCGGGCCAATGGCGAATTTTCCCGTAGTCCTTGCCCTCAGGTAGTATGAATATGTTGCAGATGCGGATACGGAGCCATTTATGATCTGCATGCTTGTCGATTGGTTGGGGCCGGAGAGAACCATGAAATTCTTGAAGTCGGGGGGATTGAAGCTCTTGATGCCGTTCACATCTTTGCCCGAAAAGGTGAACGATACCTGAAATTGGTCACTCACGCTGACGGTCACGTTGCCAACCGAGGCGGTCAATGTCTGAGCAGCAGCGGTCTCAAGAAATGCAAGGACCGCTAATGTGATAGAAAGAACTGCTATATATCTCATGTTCGTATGTAGAATCAAATCTCAAACGTCAAGAATGAAACCCAGGCATCATTCACCAATCCTTATCTGTTTTGACCGGTTGCCCTTTCATCCTTCTCAGCTGTTTTTGTAAATCCTTCTCGTTGTTGTTTAAAGCGCCGAAGATCGCCTCAGCCTGATCCTTCGAGATTTTCGGGGGTGGTTGCTTGCTCTGCTGATTCTGCTGCTGACTTCTTTGGTCGTTTTTGTTCTGTTGGTTCTGGTTGTTCCTGTTCTGATCTTTATTCTGATTATCTTTGTCGGGTTTCTTCTGGCTCTGGCTGTTCTTGTCGTTCTTATTCTGCTGGTTCTGATTCTTCAGTAGATCAAGAGCATATGATAAATTGTATTTTGTCGCGTCGTCATTCGGGTTCAGCTTCAGAGACTCCGTGTAGGCTCCGATACTTTCCTTTATTTTCTGATCTTTCAGGAGTGCGTTACCGATATTGTGATAGACTTTCGCTCTCAGTTCATTATTCTTAATTTTTGATAGAGCCTCGTTATATGAGCTCAGTGCGTTTTCGTACTTGCCCTCCTTGTAGTAGGAGTCCCCGAGGTTAAAGCCGGCCTGAAAATTACTCGGTGATTTTTCGAGTCCCTTTTTGAATTCGACCTCGGAGTCTATGTATTTCCTATCGTGGTACAAATCAACCCCCTTGTTCACCGACGATCTCGTGCTCTGGGCGAGGAGGCCACCGTTCATGAGTATAACCAACATTGCCAGGAGATATTTCAACGATGTGCTCATTTCAAATTCAATTTCGAACCCCAGAATTGATGACCATCTTCACTCACCGCTCAAGCCCAAGTCTCTTGCTCAAGTTAGCGAACATCCGGGATTTCCTCTCTGTCACAAAAAACTCGATTATCAACAAAACAATTGCCGCCGCTAAAAAATAGTAAAATCTGTCCTCGTAGTCAGTGACTTTCTTCTCGCCGAACTCCGTCTTCTTTATCTTCGATAGATCTTTGTAAATAGTATCAAGCTCGTCTCTGCCGTTTGTTCCTCTCAAATATTGTCCGTTTGTCCCGGAGGCAATTTCTTTCAGCGCCGCTTCATCCAGCTTCGTCAGTACAATGTTCCCTTTGTTGTCCGTCTTGAAGCCTGTTTGCTGCCCTTGACCGTTGTAAACCGGAATTGGAACCCCATCCGGCGATCCGAGCCCGACCGTGTAAATTGTGACACCGTTCTCTTTCGCCATGTCGATTGCATCTTGAAGGTTTCCCTCGTGATCCTCACCATCAGTAAAGACTACTATTACCTTCTCAGTCTTAGCCGAATAATCAAACGACTTGGTTGCGAGGTTTATTGCGGCCGCAATTGCTGTACCTTGCTCCGGCACTGTGCTCACATCGGCGGCAGAGAGGAACAGGTTTGCGGCGGAATAGTCCGACGTGAGTGGAAACTGAACAAAGGGTTCCCCGGCAAAGACAATCAGGCCTATCCTGTCCCCCCCAAGCTTTTGCACCAGATTTGAAATCTCGAACTTCGCCTTTTCGAGCCGGCTCGGTTTGATGTCCTGAGCCTGCATACTCAGCGAGACATCCAGGACGACATAAATGTCTATTCCGGTTTGCTTAACGTTTTCAATTTTCGTCCCGACTTGCGGATCCGCAACAGCAATAAGCAGAAACGCAATCGCGAGTAGAACCAATCCAAAACGGGTAATTTCCTTTGCCCTGCTGTACGCTGGAAGAAGAACGGGGTGAATCTTTTCATCCGCAAATTTGTCCAAAAGCCGGAACTTATTCCGCATCAGGAACCAAAATGCCAGGACAAAAACAGGCAGAAAATAGAGTCCGTACAAGTATTCGGGATTCGCAAATCGAAACATAAATTTAGCTCAAGCACGAAAGGCTGGAATCCGATGAAGAAATTCCGAGACCACTCGCATCCCTCTTTTGAATTTCGATTGTAGAACTTTGCCTTTCATAAATCATGGGATCTTTTTCAAAATAGTCTTCGACAAAACAAGTTCGAGCAAGAGCAGAATCATTCCGGCATCAAGCCAGCCGGAAAAGAGCTCCGCCGCGTTCCGGTATGATGTGACCTCAATTCTTGATTTCTCAAGCTGGTCGATTTTTCTGTAGATCTCTTCCAGCGTTCGGTTGTTTGACGCCACGAATGATTGTCCGCCGGTCGCATTGGCAATATCTTTCAGAAGGCCCTCGTCAATCGGGAATGGAATCATCTGATAACGAATTCCGTAGGGCGTCTGAACTGGATAAGGAGCCTCAGAGCCAGTGCCAATGCAGACCGTGTAGACCCTTACCCCGTATGTCCTGGCGATTTCTGCTGCAGTGAGCGGATCGATTTCTCCTGCGTTGTTCGCACCGTCAGTGAGGAGGATTATCACTTTGCTTTTCGCCCTGCCGTCTTTCAGCCTTCCGACGGCGTCTGCAAGCCCGTTGCCAATCGCCGTGCCGTCCTGCACCATACCCGGTTCTACCTTCTGGAGCAGATTGGTCAATACGTGATGATCGATTGTTATCGGGCATTGGGTGAACGCCTCACGAGCGAACACGACTAGCCCAATCCTGTCGTTTGGACGACCATTTATGAATTCCTCCGCGACGCTTTTTGCGGCCTCCACCCGGTTCGGCTTGAAATCCTCCGAGATCATGCTGCCAGATATATCGAGCGCAATAACGATGTCGATACCTTCGGTCGTAACATTCTGACCGGAGGAGAAACTCTGCGGCCTTGCAAGTCCGACAATCAGGACCGCAATTGCCATTGACCGCAACGCAATCGGGATATGCCGGAATTTTTCTTTCCATGAAAGAGGAATACGCTGAAAGACCGTTAGGGAAGAATATGCTATGGACGGCTCCTTAGCTCTCCCGATCTTCCAGTACCAGAAAATCATTCCCGGGATGATCAAAAGAAGCAAAAGCATCCACGGATATGCAAACGTCACGTCACCTGACATGGATCAACTCAACGTGGCGTGGCTGAAAAAGAAAATCAAACTCCCAAGACACATAAAGCTCACTTTGTTAGTCCGTTCTTCTTCTCGTGTCCTGACGCTCATCGCGTCGAATCAGCACTTGCGCGCGATCGGCTTCCCGCAATAATTCTTCTGAATTCTCTGTCCTGGGCTCCGCCACCGGAATTGTCTTATTCACAATTTCATAAGCTTGCTTCATCATTTCTTCGTTGACCGAATCAAGCGGCGTGAACTTTGCAAACTTCACGAGGTCTGCATTCGAAAGAAAGTCATACGTTGTTCCAAGAATGGGCTCACCCTCCCGATTCTCTCCCAGCAGTTTCATTGCCTCTGAGGTCGGGAGTTCCATGGCAGGCATATTGAACCGCTGTTCGAAATATCTTCTCACGATTTCAGTGATCGCCGAATGATACTCTTTGATCATTCCTTTCTGCCACAGTTTCTGCTTTTCCAAGTCATGGAGGGCGTTCAAAGCAATCGCATGAGGCGGGAGAATCTTCTCGGAAGGGATC
>Ga0326727_10027624_pt1 | contig 10403 bp, 8 predicted proteins | sample MB2enrmetagenome_FD_207643 | JGI IMG/M metagenome (GOLD analysis project Ga0326727, IMG submission 207643) | Lab enriched peat soil microbial communities from McLean, Ithaca, NY, United States - MB29MY | ecosystem: Environmental > Terrestrial > Soil > Wetlands > Peat | place: USA: New York...
GTGTGTGCTGCCGGCCGGTGGGGTTCCCGGCCGGCAGCACGGTGGTGGTTACGGCGATGAGCGGCCTCGACGGGCGCGCTGCAGATCGCCGTGGAGCGCGCTGAGGTGGACCAGGCGGAGGCCCTGCGCACGTCGGCGCACTTGTTTGTGTTGACTATTAGGTGCTACCGGGATGACCGATTGGGGGTCCACCTGCATATGGTCTGTGGCGCTGCTCCCCAGGGCCCGGTAGGTAATGTGCTCCTTGGCGGCCGTTGTCATGCAGATTGGCTGGGCTTCGTGGGGGCCGACTTGGCGGGTCGTGGTGGCTCCCACCGCTGCCGGAGCATTGTTTCAGGGGTGTGCCCGGTTGTTATGTCCGGGCTGTCTCCTGTCCGGTTTGTTCACTGCTGGTCGCATCACTCCTTGGGTTGTGATTGTTGTGCCTGGATAAGCCAGGAGCCGCCCTTCCGGGCGGCTCCCTTTCGAGTCCTTGGTATTCTGCGGATCTTGGACTTAGGGGGAGCCTCTTGTGCTGGATTGGGGCTGGTAGTTCCCTGCTTTACCTTCAGACCAGACGTCCTTGGGGCATGACGGCAGGGAGATCGAGCTGCGCTCTGGGCGCCGCAAGGTGGCCATGGTATGGCTGGCAGCGGACGCGCAGGCAGCGGCTAATGTCGTTCTCCCGGCTTGCCTTGCTATGTACCTGGCGTCCATCGGTCTGTCTGTTCCTTGTCCTGGGGGCGGCCAGCAGGGTCGCCCGCTGGTCCTATTTTAGCACATCTATTGTACTGGGTGCGCTCTGGGCGCACATTATGTATGCCGTGCTGGTGTTGCTCTCGCACCACCGGCAGCCTTGCGTTACTATTATATCATGTTTTGCGTGGGGTGTCAAGTGGTTTCTGGTTTTTCTGCTGGCTCGGGTTACCGCCTGTCGGTGGTCAGCTGCCATATGGCACGCAGGTACCGGGGTAGCGCCGGGTTGTTGCTGGCGTTGGAGCTGACCAGGCTGTCATGGTCTTGCAGCAGTTCGGCCAGGGTGCCTGCGGGGGTATGCTGGTTGGCGGCGACGTTCTGGCGTACGAAAGATGTCGGGTCGTCGGCTAGTCTTTGCAGCACCTGGGGGTCTCGGCACCGTTCGGCGACGTTGGTTCGTACCATCGCTGAGTGGTGGCTGGCTAGCTGGCCCAGCACGTCGGGCGGGCAGTTACGATGGCTGGCAAGTTTGTGCACGACCATTTCGGAGGTGCGGCTGGCCTGGCTGCGCAGGAACTCGGATGAGCAGTCCGGCCGTACCATCAGCGCGAGTGTTTCGTTCTCGGTCGGCTGGCCCCGCTCGGAGGCCAGCCGCAGCGCTTGGTCCCAGCTGATGGAGGGGTTGTGCAGCAACGAGGCGACCCGGCGGTTACGGAACAGGTCCTCGATGTCGGGGGCGGGCAGCGGCTGGCGCCATTGGCAGCGGCGGTAATCCCATCCGGCCGGGTTGTAAGCTTGGGCTACCATGGTTACCAGCTGGTGTTGCTGCCGGCCGGTCATGGCCGGGTGTTCGGTGTCAACAAGACCTTTGATTATATTGCCGGTTTGCCTGGGGTGCCAGCTGGCCAGGTCCAGTAACAGCTGCAGGCCGTGCTCGCTTAGGTGGGTGTTGCGGCTTAGCTGCGCGACGACGTCGGAGGACAACCGGGAGCGGGAACCGGGATCCAGCTGGCCGCTGTCTGGCTGCTGCTGCAGCGTCGCCCAGTGCTGGCCCAGGTGCGACACGATATGCTGGACGGCCTGGTCGGTGATGTTGCTGCGCTTGGCGAGCCGGACCAGGGCGCGGCTGATCCCGACGGTGCTGGCCAGCAACTCCCCGTCGTCGCTGGTCAGGGCCGGGTGCGCGGCGACGGCGTGCTGCACCTCGGGGTCGGGGTCGGCGCTCAGCTGGTGCAGGATCGCGGGGGTGGCGGCCGGGTGGCGGGCCACCCGGTACCGGACTTTGGCTGACGGGTCGCGGGCGGCGGCGGCCAGCTGCCCGGCCGAGCTCATCTGGCTGGTGGCCATGGCCCGCTGCCGGGCGGTGCCGGCCAGCTGGGTGACCAGGCTGGCCTGGGGCGTCCCGGTCCCGGCCGGGGGTCGTCTGTGGTACTGGTTGCTGCCTGCGCCGGCGGTCATGTTACCTGTGTGTATGCCAACAGGGTCGGCTGGGCGATCTCTGGCTGGCGCGAGATCGCATGCGGTGTTGTGCCTTACGGTCTGGCTGGCCCGGCCTGCCCGCTCCCGGCGGGCGTGTACAGGTGCGCCCCAGCGTTACGTCCCGTATAGCTGCGGGCGGCTGGCGGTGGCTGCGGCTGGTACCGGGCTGCGGGTCATCTGGCCGTGCTGGGCTCGGGGGCGGGGACGGGTGTGCCGTAGGTGTTGAGCTGGCGGGTGAGCGGGGTGAGCACGACCAGTACCAGCAGGGCGATAAGGCCGGCGGCGACAGCCATGCTGGCCCGTACGCCCAGGGCGGTGGCGATAACGCTGCCGGTGACCCCGCCCAGGGCTGCGGCGCCGTAGATGCAGGTGCGGTAGCTCATGTTGATCCGGCCGAGCATATGGCTGGGCACGATGTTCTGGCGCAGGGTGAGCATGCTGATCGACCCGACGGGGACGGCAACCGCTTCGGCCCACAGGCCCAGCACCGCGGGTACCAGGTGGGGGACGGCGGCCATCAGGCCGTAGCCCGCGCCGCACACCGTGGCGGCGGCCAGCAGGATGGTGCCGGGTTTGAGCCGGCGGCCGGCGGCGCCCACGGCGAGCGACCCCAGGATGTTGCCGGCGGCGGCGGCGGCCATGAACAGGCCGAACCCGGTGTGCGACAGGTGCAGGTAGCGGGTGGCGTATATGACCAGCAGCCAGGTTGCTGCGGCCTGGGCGAACGCCAGGATGGCGATGCTGCCGGCGACGGTGCGCAGCACCCGGTGGCCGGCGAAGAACCGCAGCCCGTCAGCTAGCTGCTGGCCGAACCGGGGTTGCTGGGCGGCGGGCTGGGCGGGGGCCGGGGTGCCGCGCAGAGCGAGAGCGCTGAACAGGGCGGAGAAGACGAAGCTGACCGAGTCAGCCAGGAACGGGATGGCCCGGGCCAGGCTGTAAGCAGCCCCGCCTATGGCCTGGCCCACGAACTGGTTGCTGCTGTTGTCAGCCAGGGCCAGGAACCCGTTGGCGGTGTTGCGCCGGTCGGGCTGGACAAGCTGGGGGGTGGCGGAGGTGACGGTGATGTTGTAAGCGCCGGTGGCTATCCCGGCGAGCAGCGCCAGGCCGTACAGGGCGGCGATAGTGACAGTGCCGGTGGTTACGAGCAGGGCCGTGATGGCGAACAGGCACATACGGGCCAGCTCGATCAGGACGGCCAGTTTCTGTTTGTCGTACCGGTCGGCCCACACCCCGGCGGGCAGGGAGCCGGCGGACGCAGCCAGGTTCTGGACTACCATGAGGCCGCCGATGAGCAGCGGGCTGGTGGTCAGGCTGAGGGCCAGCAGAGGCAGGCCGACGGCGACCAGGCCGTCGCCGGCGGCTGACAGGCTGGTCCCGGTCCACAGCTGCCAGTAACGGGGCCCGAGCTGGCGCAGCTCGCTGAGGGTCCCCTGTTTAGGCATCTGGCCGGCCGGCCCGGGCGGGCGCCAGCAGGGCCCGGTCGCGGTACGGTCTCATGCCGGTTATGTCGTCCGGCTGTCCCGATCCACCGGGTCCGGGGAGGGCCGGCGGCCTCCACAGGCCGGTCTTGTGACGGACCGTGTGACGTCCTGCGCCGTGCCCGAGGGCGACAGCAGGCACCCATACTGCTATCGCACATTACCGGGGCGGGCTGGGTATTATTGCTAGCAAGCCGGATAGCATAAACTGGACGTTAGTGCTGCGGGACGGGGAGCTGGTCGCTGTCGGGGGGACCCGGGTGGTGCTGGGGCGGCAGCCGCCGGGTCTTTTGGTGATTAATGACCTGACGGTGGACGACCTGCTGTTCATAGGGTGGTCGGGAGGGCTGTCGCATGTCCAGGCGGTGGAGCGAGCTTTGTTGCGTGCTCTGGACGGCGAGGTGGAGTACCTGGCGGTACGGGCGCCTAACGGCTGGCCTGTCTGTATCGGAGGGGTTGATTTCGCGGTGCGGGACGACGATTCCGGTGTTATCTGGCAGCTGGTTACGCATGAGAAGCTGCGAAGCCTGGGGCTGGGCACCCGGCTGATCCGGGAGGCGGAGAACCGTATCCGGCGCCGGGGGTTGCGTTGGTCCAAGCTGGGAGTGGAGGATAGCAACAGCCGGGCGAGGTCCCTGTACGGACGGTTAGGCTATCAGGATTACGGCCATACCGAGGCTGAGTGGGAGCAGGCTGACAGCCAGGGGACCACCGTTAAATACAACGCTCAGATAACGTTGATGCAGCGGCGTGTGGCTCGCTGACGGTCTGCGCGGACGCTGCCTATGTCCCTGATGGCTCTGCGGTCTGTGCTGTAGGCACGCTGCTGCCGGTTTGGTGCTGGTCGATGCTGCGCACGGTACGTAGCGCCACGGCGGCTATCTGCAGGAGTTCCTCCCGGGTAGCTGCCCAGGTGGAGCAGGTGCAGGCCGGCGTGCCGCACCGACAGCGTTCCGCCCGCCAGGCGCTTTTTGCCTCTTCGAGCTCGTCTTCGATGGCTGCTATCCCGAGCCGGGTGCCGTCCCTGGTGGCGGGGTACCCGGCTGGATGTAATGAGTCTTGGCGTGCGATTTCGGCTTGCACTCCCCGCAACCAGGGGGCGATGTGGGGTTCCCAAGAGCCGGACCGGCCGGGGTCCCCGCTGGGCTGGGGGCTGTTTACCATAGCAGTCCGTTCCCCGGCTGTGGTGGGGTGCTGGTAGCCGTCAGCTCCGTTAGCAGCTGGTCTCGTAGCTCCATCAGCAGCCTGCCGAGCAGGTTCTGGCCTGGGGTGCCGGCGCAGCGTGGGCAGGCACAGTCACCCCAATAGTTGTCATGCCATGTGTTGCTTTCTCTGAGGAGCCGCTGGCCGGTGGACAGCAATTTGGCTCGGGCGGCCGGGTCGCTGAATTTGGAACGCAGGCATTCCCGCATGACGTTGACTTTGATCTGTTCCCAGTCAGGTCGTGCCTGGACATGCCGGCCGAGCCGTTTGGCTTCTGTCGGGGTGGGGGCGGCGGCGACCCGCTCAGCGTCGGCGGGGCTGATCGCTTTGGCGGCCTGGAACGCATGTTCGCTGGTGCGGTAGGTTGCTCCGTTGCGGGTGACTGGTACAAAGGCGAAATTTGAAAGGACCTCCCATTCGCCGCGGAACCTGTCTATGGGCGCGAGGTCTTGTACCATGGTCGGCTGCTGGCTCCTTTACCGCTGGGCAGGCCGTAATTAATTGTACCCTGGTCTGTAGCTGGGTAATAGTACGGCGGGCCGGGGTGGTGTAGGGCCGGCGGCCTAGTACTGCCGGTGGGTTCGGGCCCGGCAGGGTGATGGTGGGCTGCGCCCGTCCCGCCATGAACGGCCCCGTACCCTGCTACGCCGTGTTGTGTGCCTCCGCCAGACGGTAGTGACGGCCTCACTGCCTGCCTCCAGGTGAAGCCGGGTCGGCCGGTTACTGCTGGCTGGGCGGTCCGGCAGGCGGCGAGCATCAGGCTGGGCATCCCTGTGGCTTAGGGCTGTCCTGCCGCAGCGGGCGGGCTGCCGTACCGTCAAACCGCCCGGAGGTTGTGCCTGAGACGACATTGTTGGCACACGGAGGGTACTTGATGGTCAACATAATTGGTGAACTGACTCTGGGAGGAGGTGGCACCTATTATGCGCGGGATGTCTTGGTAGTTCCGTGAGCCCTGGGGTGCCGGCCGGTGGCTAGCTGGCCGGCCTCAGGAGGGTTGGTTTGCTGGTGCCCATTGGTCGCCTGTCTGGGCGGCCGGTGGGCACCGGTGTTACCTTAGCAGCGCCCCTACGGATCGGGATAGCATTTGGAACAGCACTTCGGGGCGGACCGGTCTGCTGATGAGGTACCCTTGGGCGATGTCGCAGCCGTAGCCAGCCAGGTCGTGCCATGCCCCGTTGTCTTCTACGCCTTCGGCGACGACAGACAGGCCGAGCCGTTTGCCCAGCTCCACGATGTACTGGGTGATAGCGGCGTTGATGCCGCTGATCCGCATGGTCATGACGAACGATTTGTCAACTTTGATCTCGTCGATAGGCAGGTCTTTGAGGTATGACAGGCTGCTGTACCCGGTGCCGAAGTCGTCTATGGCGAGCTGGGCCCCCAGGTTGTGCAGCGCCCGTAGCTGTTGGATGGTACCTTCCCGGTCGGTCATCAGGCAGCTTTCGGTGATCTCCAGCACCAGTTTGCTGGGGTCGGCCTGGTAGGTGCGCATGGCTTGGCTGACCTCGTTGACCAGGTTGCCGTCCAGCAGGTCGCGGACCGACAGGTTGACGTTCATGGTCAGGTCGTGGCCGTCTTGGCGCCATGCTTGTTGCTGGGCCAGGGCGGTGTCCAGGACCAGGGAGGTCAGCGGTCTGATGAGCCCGGAGCGTTCGGCCAGCGGGATGAACTCGTCGGGGTAGATCATGCCGTGCTGGGGGTGTTGCCACCGGACCAGGGCTTCCGCTCCGACGATATGTTCGCTGCGCATGTCGGCGTAGGGCTGGAAATGCACTTCGATTAGGTGCTGCTGGATGGCTTCGCGCAGGTCGCTGACTAGCGATAGGCTGCGGGGGCTGCGCTGGTCCCGCTCAGGCGAGTACATGGCGTACTGGGACACCCCTTTGGCGGCGCCCATAGCGATGTCGGCCCGTTTGAGCAGGGCTGACGAGTCCAGGCCGTGCTCGGGGTAGGTGGCCATCCCTACGGTGGCCCCGACGTCCACCGTGGTGCTGTCCAGCACAAAGGGCTGTTCGATGCAGGCGATGATATCTTCGGTGACCTGGGCTACCTGGGCCAGGCTGTCGGTGTGGGGTAGCATCACGGCGAAGTCGTCCCCGCCCAGCCGGGCGATATAGGCGTTGTCCCCTAAGGTCTGGGCCAGCCGTTGTGCCACCCCGATCAGGATGCGGTCACCGGCGGCGTGCCCCAGGGTGTCGTTGACATCTTTGAACCGGGTGAGATCAACCAGCAGCACGGCCAGGGGTTGCTGCGGCTGGTGGCTGATAGCCCGGTCGACGTAGGTGTGGAACGACTCCCGGTTGGGCAGCCCTGTCAGCGGGTCGTGGGCCGCGTTGTGCCGCAGACGGTCGACCATACGCATGTTCTCCAGGCTGATAGCTACGTTGAGCGACAGCGCTGTGAACAGCCGCAGCTGGGACGGTTTGAACGTGCCGTGGGTGGCCTGGCTGTCTTTGACTGCCAGGGCGCCGATGATCTCGCCGGTGCTGGGGGTGCGCAGGGGGGCGACGATAGCGTCGTGCCAGCCGTGGGCCTGCAGGGCTGTGCTGCACGCCTTGTCGTTGGCCCGGGCCAGTACCGGCTGGCCGCTGGCTAGCACCTGGTGCCAGAGCGGCCGGAGCTGGTCGGCTGGTTTGGATATGGTCTCGGCGTCACCCTGGCCGTCCAGGGTGGTGACCTGGGCGCCGCCCTGGCCGTCCAGGACCAGCAGGACGGCAGCCTGGGCGACCATGGTGTCGTGGCAGGCTCTTAGCAGTATCTCCACGTATTTGGAGTCGCGCGAGACCCCCTGGAGCTGCTGGGAGAACCTGTACATAGTGTCTAGTTCGTCCATCTGTTTGGACAGCCCGATGTACTGACGTAGCAGCAAGGCGAACACTGTGGCGACCACGCCGACCAGCACGGCGGCTTGGATGCTGACGACCAGCAGGATGATGGTGGCGGCAGCCAGGCAGGCGTTGGTGGCAGGTACGACCACGTTGATGAAGGCCATCCGGCCTAGCTCTCTGCGGTTCAGGTTGCCACCGTCAGCCAGGATGACAATAGTCAGGCAGGCGGCGGTGAACAGGCCCGCGGCGACGCAGGTGATTATCACGCTGCACCAGGATGTCCAGCGCAGCGGGTTGCCGATCCCGGTGTGATGGGCGACCTGGACGGCGATAGCCTCTGTCAGGGCGGCCATGACCAGGTTGTAGACAATCCGGCGGAAATTTTTGGTTTTCTTGCTTATCGCTATGCTGCTGGCCGCGCCGACGGTCCGGCCCAGGATCATGTAGCCGGGGGCGACCAGGAACAGGCCGATGCTGGTGGCGAACTCGGACATCCCGAACCACAGGGGGCTGCGTTTAGTGCCGAGTTTAACAGCCAGGTTGTCAGCCGCGACGCACAGCGCTATGTACACTATCAGCGGCATGTGCAGCGGGGTGCTGGTCAGCCTCGGCAGGCGGGCTGCCCACATGATAGTCGGGATAGCTGCGGCGGCGAGCGCCACAGTTACGGCGGTGGTCCTGAACAGGGCTGTTCGAGAGGGTTGAGCCACAACCTTCCTTGATGCCATATCCCAGGATAATCTACGCGGGACGGCTGTACAATATAAGGGCGGTTTGTGGATGGTAGAGACGGAAACCGCGGAAACTGCGGAACCCGGGCGGCCGCCCGGCAGCGGCCCGGCCAGGCCGCTGCGAAGATCCCTCCGGGTCAGGCAACCAGCTGCTCGGCCAGGGCGTCCCGCAGCAGCCTGGCGGTGCCGTCGGACGACACTGCCAGCAAGATCATGCCGGTGGTCATCTCCAGGCCACCCATGGTGGCCACGTCGGGGCGGGGCAGCAGGTGCATATGCCAGTGGAACCCGGGGGCGCCAGCGGGCCCGACATACAAGCCCAGGTTGAAAGCGGGGGTACCCAGCTCGGAGCGGAACGCCCGCAGCGCCCGGCGGACCTGGCCGGCAAGGCTTTCCAAGAGCCCGTGGGCGGGGTCGATCTGGGCGGTGTGCCGTGGTGGCCATAGCATCAGCTCGTGGGCTGTTTTGGCGCTCAGAGCGGCCGCCACGACCAGATCGTCGGTCCGTTCCACTATCAGGTGCTCGGGGGTGGCGCACAGGAGGCATCTGTCCGGCCCGTCTATACGGCTGGCTTCGTTGAGCAGGACCGGGGGATCTGGCTGGCCCCGGTCCCATGCCCGCAGTTGGTGAACATCAAGGTGGCCGGCCATCCTTGCAGCTGCAGCTGGGCGAGCCGGCTGGCGATCAGGCGCCAGGCCGGCAGCACTTCTTTGTTGTCCAGCCGGCCGAAATGCCGTTGATGGTCAGGTGACACGATGAGCACTTCGTGCTGGCCGGTGATCGCCCGCTGCCCGGGAGAGTATCATCGTCATCATGACTTCTCCTGGACACCCCATCACGGGGTATTTATTCGCGCTTCACAGCCAGCCGCCGAACCAGGCCCGGTCTTATGCACAGCTCCACGCTTAAAGGAGGACCCAACTGGCATGGCGGGATGGCTGGTGACGGGCGCCGGCCCGGCGGTGCCGCGGGCCGGGAGGTGCTACCCGGCAGCGGGTGTGACCTTGACCGGTTTGGCTATCTTGCCGGTTTTCACTGCCGGCTGGTGCCTGGCCGGGACGGCCGGCGTGACGGTAGGCATGCTGGTGGGCGGCATCCGCATCCAGGGCAGCAGATATTTGTACTGCCATTCGCTGTATTCGGCGGCGGCGCACGCTTTGGGCCCTGCGGACAGCACCCGGTTAAGAGAGCGGGTTTCGGCTGCTGTCAGTACCGCGCCGGAATGCATCGTCCGGATCATTTTGTCAGCCGGCGCTACCGCTTTGGCGCACCCGGCTGTCAAGGCCACCTGGACGGGTTTTGTCCCCGGTTTGATAACCGGCACCGTCGGGGCTGTGCTCCTAGCGGTGGTGTTGCTGGCGGCCCCGGTTTTGCTTGCGCTGCCGCATCCTGCCAGCGCCACAGCGACCACGAGCGCCGCCGCGACAATTTTGGCCGCCCTGATCTTGCTGCTGGTCACGATCCTCCTTATGGCGCTGGGTGCTACCCAGCGTAACACCCGGGCCCGGGCTGGCTACCTGCGGGCCGCAGGTGCCCGTCCCGTCCTCATGTCGGCCTGCTCGCGGCCCAGGGAGGGCGTAGCAGCCGACACGAGACAGTAAGGCAAACTGAGATGATGGCTGACCTTTCTATACTCCTGGTAGTGTCCTGGGATCCCGCTACCAATGTGGGCGGGGTGCCGATCCGTTGGTACCAGCTGCAGCAGGCCCTGGCTGGTGCCGGCCGGCTGGAGACTTTCGTGGCTGACGATTATTGTGCCCATGAGCAGTTCGGGCACCCGTTGGCGTACCTGCGGGACGCCTCCGGGCCGTTCCTGGACCCGTACCATTCGCAGTACTGCCGGGATGCCCAGGGGGCTCTGGGCCGGCTGGTGCAGGACCGTCATTTTGACGTGGTGGTGTTCAGCGGGCTGTGGACCTCGCCGTATATGGTGCGGCTGCCGGAGGTACCAGCCGCCTTGGTGCTGGACACCCATAATGTCCAGAGTGCGTTGGACCGCCAGCTGG
>Ga0326727_10027626_pt1 | contig 10402 bp, 8 predicted proteins | sample MB2enrmetagenome_FD_207643 | JGI IMG/M metagenome (GOLD analysis project Ga0326727, IMG submission 207643) | Lab enriched peat soil microbial communities from McLean, Ithaca, NY, United States - MB29MY | ecosystem: Environmental > Terrestrial > Soil > Wetlands > Peat | place: USA: New York...
CCAATTGGAGCGACGGCCGCGGTTCCCTGGCCGAAATCGCGGCGTTCATGGAGGAATTGGGCTGCCAATACTGGGCCATCACCGACCATTCCAAATCCTCCTTCCAAGCCAACGGCCTGCAACCCGAGCGGCTGCGCCGGCAAATCAAGGAAATCCAGGCCTTGAATGAAAAACTGGCGGACGACGGCGCGGAGTTCCGATTATTGACTGGTTCCGAGGTCGATATATTGACGGCCGGCCAACTGGATTTTGACGACGATCTGCTGGCGCAACTGGACGTGGTGGTGGCCAGCATCCACCAGGGCTTTTCGCAGAACGAGGCCGAAACGACCAGGCGCCTCGTTGCCGCCGCCGAAAATCCTTATGTTCATATTCTCGGCCATCTCACCGGCCGTCTCCTGCTGGAGCGCGAACCCTACAAAGTCAATCAAACCGCCGTCATCGACGCCTGCGCCGCGACGGGCACCTGGATCGAACTGAACGCCCATCCGCTGCGTTTCGACATGGATTGGCGGCTCTGGCATTACGCGAAGGACAAAGGCGTCAAGTGCGTCATCAACTGCGATGCCCACCGCAACAGCGACGCCCAATTCCTTCATCTTGGCGCCGGCATCGCCCGCAAAGGCTGGCTGGAGGCCAAAGACGTCATCAACACCCTGCCGCTTGACAAGTTGATGAAGGCGCTGAAGCGTTAGTTATATGACATATCTTCATATCAAGATATGTTGATTTTATTCTTGCGCTAAACGGGTGTTTCCGTATGCTATGGGTGGCATGGACCGGACTCGCAGTCAAACAACCGACCGGGTGAACGCGCTGCTGCAACTGCTGCGCGAGCGCATCGTCATTCTCGACGGAGCCATGGGGACGATGATCCAAACCCGCCGCCTCGATGAGGCCGCTTATCGCGGGGAACGGTTCCGGGATTGGAAGCGCGATCTCAAGGGCAACAATGACCTCCTCAATTTGACACAGCCCCGGGTCATCCAGGAGATTCATCGCCAGTACCTCGAAGCGGGGGCGGACATTATCGAGACCAACACGTTTAACTCCACGACCATTTCCATGGCCGATTACGGGATGGAATCGCTGGTTTCGGAATTGAACGTGGCCGGGGCCAGGAACGCCCGCGCCGCCGCCGATGCCGTCATGGCCGCGCAACCGGGCCGCGTTTGCCTCGTGGCGGGGGCGCTGGGGCCGACCAACAAGACAGCCTCCATCTCCGGCGATGTCAACAATCCCGCCGCGCGTAGCGTGACCTACGACCAATTGGCCGCGGCCTACTACCAGCAGGCCCGGGCGTTGCTGGAAGGCGGCGCGGACCTGTTGTTGGTTGAGACGGTGTTCGATTCGCTCAATTCCAAGGCGGCGCTCTTTGCCATCGGCAGGCTGTTCGACGAAGTGCCGCGCGTTCCGGTCATGCTGTCCTTTACCATCACCGACCTGAGTGGCCGCACACTCTCCGGGCAGACGGTGGAGGCCTATTGGAATTCGGTTTCGCATTTCCCGCTGTTGAGCATCGGCATCAATTGCGCGCTGGGACCGAAGGAAATGAGGCCGTTTATCGAGGAGCTTTCCGGCCTGGCGCCCATTTATGTCAGCGCCTATCCCAACGCGGGCCTGCCCAACCCGATGCTCCCCACCGGCTTTCCGGAAACGCCCGAAACCCTCGCCCCGCAACTGGCGCAATGGGCGCAATCCGGCTGGCTCAACATTGTCGGCGGCTGTTGCGGAACGACGCCGCGCCACATCGAAGCGCTGGCCCAGGTCGTGCGCAACGTCCCGCCCCGCGCCATCCCAAGAATCGAGCCGTGCCTGCGCCTCAGCGGACTGGAAGCCCTCACCGTCCGGCCCGACGCCAATTTCGTCAATATCGGCGAGCGCACCAACATCACCGGCTCGCCTAAATTCTCCAAGCTGATCCTGGCCGGTCAATACGAGGAAGCCCTCGCCATCGCCAGGCAGCAGGTCGAAAACGGCGCGCAGATCATCGACATCAACATGGACGAGGGGATGCTCGACGGCGTCAAGGCGATGACCCATTTTCTCAACCTAATCGCCTCTGAGCCGGACATTGCGCGCGTGCCGGTAATGATTGACAGCTCGAAATGGCCGGTCATCGAGGCGGGGTTGAAGTGCGTGCAGGGCAAGTCCATTGTCAATTCCATCAGCCTCAAGGAGGGCGAGGAGAAGTTCTTGCGCCAGGCCCGCCTGGTGCGCCGTTACGGCGCGGCGGCCGTGGTGATGGCTTTTGACGAGAAGGGCCAGGCCGACACTTTGGAGCGGCGCAAGGAGATTTGCGCACGCGCCTACAAGATTTTGACCGAACAGGCCGCCTTTCCGCCTGAAGACATCATCTTCGACCCGAATGTCCTGACCGTCGGCACCGGTTTGGAGGAGCATAATAACTACGCGGTCGATTTCATCGAAGCCACGCGCTGGATCAAGCAAAACCTGCCGCGGGCCAAGGTCAGCGGCGGCATCAGCAACATATCCTTCTCATTTCGCGGCAACAATGCCGTGCGCGAGGCGATGCACGCCGCCTTTCTCTACCACGCCATCGGGGCGGGGCTGGACATGGGCATCGTCAACGCCGGCATGCTTGCCATTTACGGGGAAATCCCCAAGGACCTTCTTGAGTTGGTGGAGGACGTCCTGCTCAACCGCCGGCCCGACGCCACCGAGCGCCTGGTCAAATATGCCGAGACCGTCAAAAAGAAAGACAGGGTTGAGGCGGTTGAGGACGAATGGCGCAAGGGGACTGTCGAGCAACGCCTCGAACACGCCCTGGTCAAGGGCATTGTCGATTTCATCGAGGCGGACACCGAGGAGGCGCGGCTAAAGATCGGGCGCCCCCTCGCCGTCATCGAAGGCCCGCTCATGGCCGGCATGAGCGTGGTCGGCGATCTTTTCGGTTCCGGCAAAATGTTTCTGCCCCAGGTCGTCAAAAGCGCGCGCGTCATGAAAAAAGCCGTCGCCTGGCTCCTTCCCTTCATGGACGCGGAAAAACAGGCCGCGGGCGGACGTCACGCCCAGGGGAAAATCCTGATGGCCACCGTCAAGGGCGACGTTCACGACATTGGCAAAAACATTGTCGGCGTCGTGCTGGCTTGCAACAACTTCGAGATCATTGATCTGGGGGTAATGGTGCCGTGCGAAAAAATCCTCCAAACCGCACGCGACCTCAAGGTCGATATGATCGGGTTAAGCGGCCTGATTACACCGTCGCTGGATGAGATGGCGCACGTGGCGCGGGAGTTGCAACGCGAGGGCTTTACCGTGCCGCTGCTCATTGGCGGGGCCACGACGAGCAGGGCGCATACGTCGGTGAAGATCGCGCCCCATTACAACCATCCGGTCGTGCATGTGCTGGACGCCTCGCGCGCCGTTGGTGTGGCGGGCCACCTGATCAATCCCGCGTTGCAGCCGGCCTTCGAGGAAAAGAACCGGCGCGACCAGGAAAGCGTTCGCCGGCACCATGCAGGCCAGCGCGTCAAACTCATTTCCATCGACGAGGCGCGCCGGCGGGGGCCGAGGTTTGACTTCAAGCCGGAGAAGATTGCGGTGCCGGAGTTCACTGGCGTGCGTCCGGTCAGCGTTTCGCTTGCCGATTTGACGCCGTTGATCGATTGGTCGCCGTTCTTTCACACCTGGGAACTGCGCGGCCGCTTTCCGTCCATATTGCGCCACGAGAAATACGGCGAACAGGCGCGCAAGCTCTTCGACGACGCCCAGGGCCTGCTCAAGCGGATTGTCAACGAGAAATTGCTGGCGGCGCGCGGCGTTTATGGGTTTTTCCCCGCCCAATCGACGGGTGACGACGTGCGGCTTTTCGGCGATAGCGCGCGGAGTGAGCGCCTGGCCACGCTCCATTTCCTGCGCCAGCAAATGGAGAAGCCGGAGGGCCAGGCCAATCTGTGCCTGGCCGATTTTGTGGCCCGCGCGGGCGATTATATCGGCGGCTTTGCGGTGACGACCGGCTTCGGCGTGGACGACCTGGTCAAACGGTTCAAATCGGAGCACGACGATTACCTGGCGATCATGACGGAGGCGCTGGCTGACCGGCTGGCGGAGGCCTTTGCCGAATTCCTGCATCAACGGGTTCGCGCCGAGTGGGGTTACGGCAGAAATGAATGCCTGTCCCTCGAGCAATTGATTGACGAGCAGTACCGCGGCATTCGTCCGGCCGCGGGCTATCCGGCCTGCCCCGATCACACCGAGAAATGGACCCTCTGGAAGGTTCTGGAGGTGGAAAAGAACGCCGGCATCCAGTTGACCGAAAGCTGCGCCATGTGGCCGGCCAGCAGCGTCAGCGGCCTTTATTTCGCCCATCCGCAATCCAAATACTTCGGCGTCGGCAAACTGGATCGCGACCAGGTGCTGGATTACGCGCGGCGCAAAGAAATGGAGTTGGCGGCGGTCGAGAAATGGCTGGGACCCAATCTTAACTACGATCCGGCCGCTCCTTGATCGGGAATATCGCGCGGCACTGGCGCATCCGCTCCGCGTCAATAATAGCTTCCATGCGGCGCACGTCCTCGGCGATGCTCGTGCTGATGATCAGGTACTGGAACTTGTGCCATTGCGCGATTTCATGCCGGGCCGCGCGGAGGCGCTTTTCCAGTTGCGCCGGCGAATCGGTCCCGCGGCGGCGCAGCCGCTCCTCCAGTTCCGCGACGGTCGCCGGCGTCAGAAACACCGTAACCAGCGCGTGCCGCAGGTCGGCGTCGGCGGCGGCGCGGGCGCAAAGGGTGGCCGCGCCCTGCACGTCGATGTTGAGTAAAACGTCCCGGCCCTGATGAAGCTTTTCCAGCACTTCGGTCTTGGGCGTGCCATAGCAGTGCCCATGCACGCGGGCGTGCTCCAGAAACGTCCCCGCTTCAACGCGGCGCGAAAAGGTCTCCTCGTCAAGAAAATAGTAATCCCGCCCTTCCACTTCGCCGGGGCGCGGCGGGCGCGTGGTGCAGGTGATGGCCCGGACCATCTCCGGATGACGCGCCAACAGTTGCTGGCAGAGCGTCGTTTTCCCGCCGCCGGACGGGGCGGAAATGACAATGAGCAACGGGGTCGTCGCCGGCGGCTGCGGTGCTGGCGGCGGCGGGTTCATTCGACGTTCTGGACCTGCTCGCGGAATTTTTCCAGCTCCGCCTTCAACAAAACCACTTCGCGCGAGATGGCGCTGTCGTTGGCCTTGGAGCCAAGTGTGTTGACCTCCCGATTGATCTCCTGGGCCAGAAAATCCAGCGTGCGCCCGATCGGTTCGGCCGATTTGACGCAATCATCGAACTGTTGAAAGTGACTTTGCAGCCGGGTCAATTCCTCGGAAACATCGCTGCGATCGGCGAAATAAAAGACCTCCTTGACCAGCCGCTCGTCTTCCAGGCCGGGGGCTTGCAGGCCGGCGGCCTTGATGCGGGCCAGCAATTGCGCCCGATACCGCTCGGTCACTCGCGGCGCCTGCTCTCGCACCCGCCGCACTCCGGCGCGCATGTGGGCCACGCGCCTTTTCAAATCCCGTGCCAGAAAGGCGCCCTCCCGTTCCCTCATTTTTAGCAGTACACCCAGGGCCGCGTTCAGGGCCTTTTCCGTCGCCGGCCACAGTTCCTCCGCTTCGGTGATCTCCTCGGCGGGTTGCAGCACGCCGGGCGCGCGCGCCAGCATGTCCAGCGTCACTCCGTCCGCCAGGTGGAGGGACTTGGCAAGGGCGCGAAGCTCCTTGGCGTAAGACCGGGCCAATGGGGCGTTGATCCGCATTTGGGTGGCCGCCTCGGACGCATGAACAGAGACGCGCAACGTCAATCGTCCGCGCGCCACCCTGCGGTTAATTTCGTCGCGGATCTGGGCCTCCAGCACCTCCAACTCGCGGGGCAGATTGACGGCAATCTCGGTCTGCTTGCGGTTGACCGAACTGATCTCGACGGTGACTTTAAAGCCGCGTTGGGAACACTCGCCCCTCCCGTATCCTGTCATTGATTTCATTCCTGACACCCGGTTTACCCGGAAGCCGGGTCCAATTGCAATGTCATTCGGGCTTTGGCCAAAGATACTGCCGATATGGCCATCGTGGGGTGGGGTTTCATTTAGGACACATAAATACGAGCATCATGGTCGCCATTGAGTCGATTCTGTTTCTTTGCCACGCCTGTCGTTGGTTGTTTTTATATGCCCTCGCCGCCGGAGAAGGTGTCGTTGATTTCGAGCGAGGAGACAGGAGCGCCGCGCGCCACGTCCGCCAGCGTGGAGCGGTCCATCAGTTGGGCCACATAATTTCGGGCGTCAAAAAACACGCGGCGAAATCGGCAGACTGATTCCTGCGAGCATCGTTTGTAGCGCGTGATGGAGACGCAATCGATGGGGGCGATAATGCCGTCGAAATAGCGGACGATCTGGCCCATGGTGATTCTTTCCGGGTCTTTGCCCAGGACATAGCCCCCGCGGGCGCCGGCGACACTGGTCACCCAGCCCTGGCTTTTGAGGTCGAGCATGATTTGCTCCAGGAACCGTTTGGGCGCGTCGTTGCGGCGGGCCAGTTCGCGGATGGGAATGGGCGCTCCGCCGTGGTGATCGACCAGCGTGAACAAGGCGCGCAAGGCATAATCTGTTCTTTTGGATACCCGCATGGAAACACGATAAAGAACGTCGTTTATTAAGTCAAACGCGCCCCGTGGCAATTGTCTCCGCCCGTCCCTTTAATCTCGATTACAACTCTTCTTTGGAGTTTAAGTGCCCTATGCGTTTGCACATTCTTTGTGATCTGCACCTGGAATTTGGGCCGGTCATGATTCCTCCCACCGAGGCGGAGGTTGTTGTGTTGGCAGGCGACATTCATGTTGGGGGCCAGGGATGCGCCTGGGCGCGAAGCGAATTGCCGGCAAAGCCCATCGTCTATGTGTTGGGCAACCACGAGTTTTACCGCCGCTCGCTGCCGGAATTGACTGAAAGTCTGAAGCGGGAAACCGACGGCAGCCACATCCACTTGCTGGAGAACGACGCTGTCGAAATCAATGGCTATACTTTCCTGGGTTGCACGTTGTGGACGGATTTTCTGTTGTCGGGCGATCCTCAAACCGCGATGCAGGTAGCAGAGGGGATGATGAGCGATTACCAGGTGATTCGATTCAGCCCGGAAAACCGGCCGCTGCGCGCCCGTGACACCCGGCGGTTGCACGCTGAGTCGGTTGCCTGGCTGCGCAAGGCGCTGGGCACAAGCGATCCGGCGCGCACGATCGTTGTGAGCCATCATGCGCCGAGTGCCCGATCGGAGGCGCCATTTCACTCAAACAGTCCGCTTAGGGCGGCGTTCGGCTCGGATTTGGATTCACTGATTGAGCGCAGCGGCGTTCCGCTCTGGATTCACGGCCACACGCATTACAACGTGGATTATGTGATCGGTTCGACGCGGGTGATGACGAATCAGCGGGGGTATCCGGAGCAGCTTTGCAAAAGGTTTGATCCGTCACGGGTGGTGGAGATTTGAATTCTTGAAATTAGGAGCGCTTCAAGCGTCGCCCGTTACCGTGACAGCGATGGTGCGCCGGCGCGGCTTGATGTCGCATTCGAGATGGAAGATTTGCTGCCAGGTGCCCAGGACCAGTTTGCGATCGCAGATCGGCACCGTGAGGGAAGGACCAAGCAACGTGGCCTGCAGATGTGAATGGCCATTGCCATCGTGCCAGGCCTGCTCGTGGCCGTAGTCGCGGCTGGGCGGGAGCAGTTTGTCCAATATCTTTGGCAGGTCGTCCTGGAGGCCCGGCTCAAATTCGATGGTACCAACGGCGGCGGTGCTTCCAACGTTGAAAATATGCACGACGCCGGAGCGGACGCCTGACTTGTCAACGATTCGCGCGACCTCATCGGTCAGATTGTGCATCTCATTATGGCCGGAGGTTTGAAGATGGATTTGTTGCTGAAATGTCATTCATAATAACTGTAGGCCCGAAGCGCCGCCGCACAACCTGATTTTTGAGGCGGCAGTTTTAGGGAGGTGGGCAAGCAGATTATCCCGTCACCCGGGCCCATTCGGTCTCCAAGCCAAGCCGGATAATCCAATCTTGCAAGACGGCGCGGTCGAGTTGGTCGCCGGAAACGGCCAGCATGGCACGGATATCCCGCAGGTGTTTTTCAGAGCCGCCTTCGCGATAGTATTGTAGCTTGCGAAGGATGACGTACTCGGGCGGGGCGACAGTGATAGGAGCGGTGCCGATAACGTAGCGCCGGGCGTTGCGGAATGCCCAAGCGTGCAGTTCGTCGCGCCCGGCGGTGTAGAAATCGGCCTTCAAGCCGGAGTCGGCATGGATGACATTGAAATGGCCGCGACGTTCGCGCGTAATTTCTTCCAAAATGACGGCAGCGGGCGGAACATAAAATGTCGGCGCGGGGAAAATCGCATCCAGCCGGGAAGCGTCTTCGACTCGGAGAAACACCACCAGGTCGATATCGTGGGTCACGCGGGGTTCACCGTAGAGCATAGCGGCCACACTGCCGCTAATGAGGTAGCGGATGGCCGACTGATTCAACGGCTGCGCGAAAAGTTCAATCAGGTCAGGTTCGGGCATGGGAGAAAATCTCGCGGACCTCTGTGGCGACGCGCGACTCCGGCCAGTCGGGATGCTGGCTACGAAGGAAAGCAGCCTTGTGGCGGCGCATCGTCCAGTAAAGCCGGTTTGCGGCGTGCCAGCGCTCTTGGGGCGTCATCCGGCGGAGCGCCGCAATCTGATCGGGGCTGGCCTGTTCATCCGGCAGCATGGCGGCAATGTAACGGTTGGGAGCCGCGCCGCAACTTGAAAGAGAGAGTGGAGGGGGTGGCAGATGTCAAATGAGTGACTTTGGCAGGCCGCGCGGCGGAAGGCGCACCAGAAGGACTTGCCTTGCGATGGTGATGCGTTCAAGCTGCCGCGGTTTTATTCATGAAGCGTGGTATAGCGATTGTCATAATAATCCTGGTGGCGGCCGGCATTTATTTCATGGTCGCGCCGGGGCAGGGCAAAATCGTCCTCACGGGCATCGTCACGACGGATGAAGTCATCGTCAGTTCCGAGATCCAGGGGCGGCTGCAGGAGCTTTTAGTGCGGGAGGGGGACTGGGTGACCAACGGCCAACTGGTGGCCGTGATTCAGCCCGCGGAATGGAAGGCCGAAGTGGGCTTTTACACCAACAGCGCGCAACAAAGCTCGGCGCAGGTGGTGCAGGCGGCGGCGGACTTGCAATATCAGGAAGCCCAAACGAGCAATCTCATCTGGCAAAGCGAGGCGACCCTGGCGGCGACGCGGGACCAGGTGGCGCAGGCCGAAGCGGACCTGGAAAACGCGACTTTGACCTTCAAACGCGAGGAAGACCTTTATCAACAGAAGGTCGATTCGGTCAAAGATTACGACACGGCGCGCACGGCGCGCGATGCGGCCGAGGCGCGCGTCCAATCGCTGCGCAAACAAACCATCGCGGCCCAGGCGGCGGTGGCACTGGCGAAATCGACGGCCGAGCAAACGGCGGCCCGGCGCGCCGCGCTGGCGGCGATGCGGGACCAGCGCGCGGCGGCCGACGCGCAGGCCGAGAAGGCGCAAGTCCAGTTGGGCTACACGCTTATCCACGCGCCGGTGTCCGGGATTGTGGATCTGCGGGCGGCATTGCAGGGCGAGGTGGTCAATGCCAGCCAGGGGATTGTGACACTGATTGACCCCGACCAACTGTGGGTGCGGGCCGACGTGGAGGAGAGCTATATTGACAGAATCCGTCTTGGGGACGTCTGCGCGGTGCGCCTGCCCTCCGGCGCCGAGCGTCCGGGCACGGTGTTCTTTCGCGGGGTGGACGCCGATTACGCCACGCAGCGCGACGTCAGCCGGTCCAAGCGCGACATCAAGACATTTGAAGTGCGGCTGCGCTGCGACAACCACGACCGCGCGCTGGCGGTGGGGATGACCGCCTACGTCGCCCTGCCGCTGGGCAAGCCGTGACCATGTTCGCCGTCGAAGTTGAAAACCTGACCAAACGCTTCGGCGATTTTTGCGCCGTGGACCACTTGAATTTCAAGGTGGAGAACGGGGAGATTTTCGGATTGCTGGGGCCGAACGGGGCGGGCAAATCGACCCTGATCCGCATGTTGACGACGCTGGTGCCGCCGAGCGAGGGGACGGCCCGCATTCATGGATTCGACATTGTCAAAAATGCCAACGAGGTCCGCCAATCCATCGGCGTCATTCCGCAGGCGATGACATCGGACCTGGACTTGAGCGCGTATGAAAACATGAGCATCTTCGCCAAACTCTACGGCATACCGCGGGAAAAGCGGCGGCGGACGATCCCGGAGTTGTTGAAGGCGGTGGACCTGGAACAATGGACCGACAAACCGGTGAAGATGTTTTCCGGCGGCATGAGGCGGCGGCTGGAAATCGCGCGCGGCCTGGTG
>Ga0326727_10027627_pt1 | contig 10402 bp, 12 predicted proteins | sample MB2enrmetagenome_FD_207643 | JGI IMG/M metagenome (GOLD analysis project Ga0326727, IMG submission 207643) | Lab enriched peat soil microbial communities from McLean, Ithaca, NY, United States - MB29MY | ecosystem: Environmental > Terrestrial > Soil > Wetlands > Peat | place: USA: New York...
CGCACAACGTACGCTGGGCCGGGGGGCCCTCGGCCTTGACCCAGTCGGTGGAACGGTTCCAGCCGGAAGAGTTCGATGCTAATGCGGTGAACGCTACCTTGTCGCGGATGCGGTGGCCTGATCCGCACCGCCGATAGATCCGCCCCCTCAGTTGGCGGCGATCCTGCTTCGCGCGTTTTTCTGCCTCCTTTTCCTGATCCGGCTCCAGACCAGGGGATCAACCGCGAGTGGCACGGCCCGCGAAGACGCGACGTCTACGAAGCCACCATGATGGGAAATCTGGCCGTATCGGAATAGCTGGGCGAGCAAGGCCAGGGCGTGTTGCGCCAGTAGGGCGTTTACGAAGCTATGTTGTCTGTCGAGCGCCTCAAGCGCGCTGCAGCTCGGTTGCCCGTCGTCATCGAGCGTGGCGTCGATAATCTCGGGAAACAGCTCAGCGGCTGTCCGCAGGCGGGTTCTCGACCTCCGATTCACGGCGTTCAGCGGCTCGCCCAGAACAAACTGGCCGCTCGACTCGCCGTTGCCGACATCGATCGCGTAATGGATCGCACTGTTGCCTGTGGTCCGACGTTCAATGACGGCTCGCGCGGCGCGCGTATCGACGCAACCAATTACGATGTCCGTCGACCGGAGTTGATGATTCTCCGTCAGACTCTCCGGCACCGCCTCCCAATCCAACTCCCAAAAAATATTCAGCCTGTTTACCAGGACGATCCCTTTATTTAACCCCACCTCCGCTCGGCTGAAAGGCTGGCGCACACAATTGACGGGTGAAATGTTGTCCCCGTCCATCACGGTCACGCGCAAGCCATAAGGGTGTCCCTGTGCGCGCATCGCTTGGTGGAGATAGGGTAATCCGCCGATGATTGAACTCCCCGTTCCGCCACATCCGACGACCAGCACTCGCACCTCGCGCCGCAGCAATTCGCTGTGCAGCCTATGTAGCTCCATTCCAAGCCCCACCTTGCCTTGACGATACCCGCAACAATCACTGGCGCGGGAGTCAATCTGCGTTGAGATCCACGGCCTCCCCCTCATTCTCATCTCCAGCCTGCGAACAAGGCGCGCTATTATGGAACCCATGAAGCACTTGCCGATTGGGCTGCTGGAGCAGTATGCCATGAAGGAGATTTCGATTCGTGACCACCAACGGGTCGAACGACACGTGATGCGCTGCCCGCAGTGCCTGGACCGGTTACACGCCGAGATCGGATGGGTGTTGGGAGTGCGCTCGATGGACAAGACCTGGAGAAAGCTTATAAAACCTTCTAGAAAATCTCGTGCGAAGAATGAATGAGCGCGTCGGCTGACCGTGGTTCGCAACGATCTCATCCGCCAAGCCGCTTTCCAACATGGACATATAGATTTTTTCTATGCAGGTGAGGCAAACGCAGCAAACACGCGGGTCTGTATCATACACATATTGGCAATTGCTAATATAATTGCACCTCCAGCGCCTCCATGGCGCTGCAGCTCGGTTGGCCGTCGTTGTCGAGCGTGGCGTCGATGATCTCCGGGAACAGTTCAGCGGCTGTCCGCAGCCGGGTTCTTGACCTACGATTAACGGCGTTCAAAGGCTCGCCCAGAATAAACTGGCCGCTCGACTCGCTATTGCCGATATCGATTGCGTAATGAACCCCGCTGTCGTGTGACGTCTGACGCTCAATGATGGCTCGCGCGGCGCGCGTATCGACGCACCCAATGACAATATCCTTCTGCCGGAGTTGATAATTATCCGTCAGGCTCTCTGGCACCGCCTCCCAATTCAGCCCCCAAAAGATATTCAGCCTGTTTACCAGGACGATCCCTTTATTTAACCCCAGCTCCGCCCGGCCGAAAGGCTGGCGCACACAATTGGCGGGCGAAATATTGTCTCCATCCATCACGGTCACGCGCAAGCCACAAGGGTGTCCCTGTGCGCGCATCGCTTGGTGGAGGTAGGGTAATCCACCCAGGATGGCACTCCCCGTTCCGCCGCACCCGACGACCAGCACTCGCACCTCGCGCCGCAACAATTCGCCGTGCAGTCTATGTGTCTCCATTCCAACCCCCGCCGTACTTTGACAATACCCGCAACAACCACTGGCGCGGGGATCAATCTGCGTTCAGATCCGCTGCCTTCCCTTCCGCCTGTCCTATTCCACGGCCGCCTGCGAACAAGACGCATTATCATGGGATCCATGAAGCACCTGTCGCTTGAACTATTGGAACGGTATGTCATGCAGGACATTTCCAGTCGTGACCAGCAACGGGTCGAACGGCACGTGATGCACTGCCCGGGGTGCCTGGACCGGTTACACGGCGAAGTCGGATGGGTGTTGGCATTGCGTACAGGGGACAGAATCAGGAGAAAGTTTAAAAAACCTCCTGGAAAATCCCGTGCGATGAATGAATGAGTGAGCTCATGGGCCGAGTCTGGTCGCCAACGATCTCCATGCCGACTCCTCAGCATGTGGGTTCGGTAAAAGCTGATTGCAGGCGGGAACTGAAATTCATTGCTGGCTCCCGCAAGAAAGCCAAGCTAGACAGTTGTCCAGATTCAGAAGAAGTCGGGGTCGCACAGGCAGTGAATCTGGTCTGCTGCCATTTCATCGGGTTGAACATCAGGTGGAGTTGCAACAACCCTGACAGACAGGCGAGTCACCAATCGCGCGGCGATGGTCTCACTGGCACGGCGGCCGGCTTTGTCGCCGTCGAGCATCAGGATGACTTCTCGAAAGTGTCTCTGAAGAAGGTCTTCCTGGCATTGCGAGAGAAACGACCCCATGAGGGCGACAACGCATGGAAATCCGGCTTGGTGCACTTTGATGCAGCCAAAGAACCCTTCGACCACTACAACCGTCCGACCGTAACCTACAGCACGGTGAAGATTGAAAAGCACGAGCGACTTGCGAAAACCCGTGGGGAACCAATACTTGGGTTCGCCATGGCCGGGGCTCCTTCCCGCGTACGCCACCAGGAACCCATCCTCGTTATGAATGGGGATGACAATTCGGCCTTCCATACAGCCTTTTCCAGCATAGAAGCCGAGGTCGAAATGGATGGCGCAATTCAAGTCCACGCCGCGTTCGGCGAGATAGGGATGATGCGGGTCGAGGCCCCGCAATGTAAAGGCCAGTGGCCGGTTACTTCCTGCGGCCACTAGCGGCACGAATGAGCGGGCGCCTCCAGCCGGAACCATCGACGCTCTCGGCGAAGGCGTGGAGGTAACGGCAAACCGGTCCTGGAGTTTGAGCGCGGCATCCCGGAGGGAGCAACGCTCCATGGCAGCCACGAAATCGAGTACATTGCCACCGCTGCGACCGCTGCGAGATGCCACACAGGAAGCCGAGTGACAGGACCAAACATTCTTCTCGGTATTAACGATGAAGCTCTGATTACTGCTCGTCGACGCGTGCGTTGGCAGCGGACAACGGCCCCGCAGATAGGGGCCGTGAATGCGGCGGAGCACCACGCCGTAGTATGCAATGGCCATCTCAACCGAGACGGCTCCCTTAACCGTTTTGAAGTCCACCCAGGGCAAGATCATCGCTCACCGTGCCGAGGATCGAGCCGTTCAGCCCGCAAACGCCAATTCAACATTTGATCGTTTATCTGAAACCACTGCTCCTGAAGGGCGGCGTGCGCTTGTTCCACTGCCAGAAGGCGTTCGACCAATTCTGCCTTGTTCAACTTCAGGTACCGGGAACGGACGCGGGCGAGATCGCGGTCCCCTTTGATTCGTCCGGGAGCTCCTCCGTTTTTAATTTGGCGAATGCTCTGCCGAGCTCTGGAGCCGGCTTTCCAACTGCGGTGTTGCTCGTAGTAGGCGCGAGCTTCCTCGTTCCTGAGAATGGCGCTTTCAGAAACCCCCTGACCGTCCGGATCGATTTCTTTGGATCGAGCGCAGAGCGAGGCCAGCGATACCCGCTTGTGATCTTTCCGCAATGCGTCGACACTGCTTTTGACAAGCTCGACCGTGCGTCTCCGCTTGGGGTCGTATACCTTCTCTTTGAGCCATGGCCTGGGTTCAGGCTGAGGGCTCAACGTGGATATGGACGTCACGGTCTTCGTCCTTATGGTACGACTCGATTAGGTCCATCTCCGTCAGTTCGCTTTCGCAATCGCGCATCAACTGTTTCATTCGTTCGGCCTCGGGGAGCAGACCTTCCTTGGTGGCGTAAACCACTTGCAGCGATGCCCACTGTTTATGTTTCTCAACCTGACCTCGCTTAGCCGGGTCCGGGACCTTGCCGGCACAGCCAACACAGGCGAACTTTGCCGCGCAATAGCCATGGCTGACACACTGCCCACCAATCACATCTGCCAGTGTCCCGGCCCTGCCGCGGGCCTCTTCGTAAATCTGCTGGAGTTCTTGCGGTGATCGGAGTACCGCTTTGTCAACATCGATCTGGGCTGCGACTCGCGCCAGGTACACGTCGGCGGCCTCGGCCACCATGCTTTCCGTTGGTTTGGAATAGTAATCGGTGGTCGCCAAATCTTTCTGGTGCAACCAGGCCCCGACAACGTCGATCGGGATCTTTTCAACTTGTACGACGTGTGTCGCGAATGCGTGGCGCAGGAGATGCGACTTCAATACCACGAGCTTCCCCTCACACGTCTTAAACAACACGCCATGCAAGAGGAATCGCAAGCATGAACTGATCGTCTCCCCTGACATATGGCCGCCGGAATACTGAAACAGGTACGGCGCACTTCCGAACCGGTGAGCCCGGCCGTTATGAGCATGAAAATGGACGCTTGGCAAAGCCTGACCGGGTTCAAGGCGGTAATGCTCCGCCAGCATCTGGGCGACTTTTACCAGCAGGCGTTTAGTCTGTTCACCGATGAAATAGTCCTTTGGTATATTGGTCTTTTCGCCTTTTGGAACCAGGCGAAGAACGTAACGCAGTCGATCGGATTGATCTGCTGCCCCGGGAGGCGCGGGCATCTTTAGCCGCACGATGCAGTCCTCCGTGAGGCATATCTGCATCACCTCATTGATCCGTGCACCCGTTGTGGTGAACAGATCGATCGCCATCAGGCCGAACAGAGCACCGGCATAAATTGATTCAACCGGCAGCAGCACGCCCTCGCACCGACTTTGCGCACACGCCATAAAGGTCATTTCGGCCCTCGGCCATGTCATGAGCGCGGCAACGTCCGATCGAAAAGGCCTGTGGGCATATCCCCAGGAGGCGAGCCAGGCGCGCTTGCATTTCATGTTTTCAGGCGAGCCATATTGCGGTCTCTGGCCCACCACACCTAACTTCAGGAGATCCGAAAACCAAAACCCCGCCGCTGGGGCATCGCCGACCAAGCGCTCCGCTCTCAGAAATTCCAGAAAAGGCTTGTTTAGGTCAGCGGCAAAAGCGCCCACCCCCGTGCGGGCGTAGCTCACAGTGCGCCAGTAGTACGTCTCTGCATGCGCTTGGACGAAGCTTCGCCGATCCCAAATCCTAAACCACAGTCGCTCTTGCGGCGGAATGCCCCGTTCTTTATCTCCCCCTTCGTCGTACGAAAAGGTCACCGGAAATCCGGGTTCCGGACCTAAGTTCTGCATAGCATCCCGGTAGGCCCGGCGCAGCCGCACAACACGATTGAAACGAAGGTGAGCCTCTGACCGGATGGCGATGAATTTGGGGACCACAGCGCCCGTTTCGACCTTGCGTGTCTTCTGCTGCCGTTCGACGATCTCCCGGTCTCGAGTCAGACCTTCAACGAAGAAAGGAGGAACAACCGGCAGAGTGAACCGCTCATAAGCCGCCCTGCGTTTCTCGGGTAGACCCATAAGCCAGTAGGCCATGGCCTTGCTCGCGGCGTTATAGTCCGTCCAAAAACGTCGGCGAGCACCTGGGGTGTCGTCCGGCAGAATCTCAGCTTTGAGGTACATCGGGATGTGTTTTGTAGCGTTCCAATCTTCCATCCGGGCAAGCCCTAACGCTTCAAATAAACGTCCAAATCGAGAATGGAGCGTCGATAGCTTATTGAAAACAGAAGTCATCTCAAATCGGCGGGCGAACATGACGGGGGCGAGCAGCGCCAGCGCATCCCGCCAGGGCTTGCTGAGCACGTTGTTTTCTAGATAGGAGACGATTCTTTGGGATACATCCGGCCATTGGCCTTGGTTTCGTGGGTCTACTCCAGTTCTTGGTGCTACCCAGACCTTGGGCGCGACCTTCCCGCGTAGCCGTTGCCAGGGCTTACTCTCGGTCGGCGTTGGCACGCTTTCCTCCCAGGGTAATCAGATATTCGAGATCGGAATCGCATTCGCTTTCCCGGCTATGTCCGGTCACCTCTACCTGACCGTTAGCATCGCGGGAAGCACTCGATACTGACTCTGGGCCGTGGCGGTCTCCCAGATCACCTTTCAGCGTGGCATCCAGTCGTTGATGGAGTTGATCTTGCATCTCGGCGTGTCGCTGCGGGTCGAAATAATGCTGATAGGCCTGCAATGTTTCCCAGCCACTCTTCCACGCCATATACTCGATTAACTCACGCAGGCGGCGATCAATCTCGGGCTGTGATCGAGAGGTTTCGTATATGCCGCGAATGACCTGCGTAACGTACCAATGACGTGCCTGATGAACGTCGGCCACAATCCCGGCAGCTTGGCAGGCTGGATCCCAGCAGGCCTCGCGGAAGGCCTTCGCCGTCAGTTGCGATCTGCGCCGGGAGACAAAAAGGGGCACGTGATACAGGTCAGCGCCGAACTGTTGTGCCCGGTGAAGGTACTCGTCAAGTCCATAATGGTTCTGATCGAGTTGCCGTCGTTGGGTGTCGAAGCAGCGCCGAAGCAACTTTGCGGTGGCGGCGGAGAAGCGAATGAACTTGACCCGCCTTCCATGGCTTCCCTTGCTGAACGCTCGAGCCTCTTGGAGCAAGCCTCGCGCCGCCCAGTCGCCGAGGGTCAGCCCGACCACTTCCGAGACGCGACATCCGGATTCAAAGAGAATGCGAGCAATGCACTCTGGTTGCAACCGCCATCCAACCTTGCGGCCGCCACCCAGAATCCGGGCGGGGAACGCGGCGTCATCGATGACCTGAGGAGTCCACGATTCACCCACAAGCTTGAAATAACTATCTGACAGACGTTTTTTGCGTGGGAGGACGACGCCGCTGACGGACGGCATCTGTGGAAAGGGGGCAGTATCTTCGCATCGGAGTTCAACTTCTGCGAGCACCGCAGAGGGTCCATCCACCAAGGGGTTCGTGTGCGGGTAACGATCTTGCACTCGCATAATCCGGTAAAAAAGCTTGAGGGCTGACAGAAAAACCCGGACGGTCGTTCGAGTGGCGTCGGTCAGAGAGACAAGCTGGAAGCCGGCACGATGTTCCTTCACTTTGCACTTCAGACGCTCGACAAGGTAGTTGTCAACTTCTCGCCGGACTACTTCAGGTGGGCTGTCCCAGCCCAGATGGACACTACCCTCCGATCTATCCGTCTCGAGCCAGTCGAAGAAAGGGATGAGCACATGGAGGTAGAGGCGCGCCGTTCCGGAGCTTGAGCGTTTCACCGCCTCGTCCGCGAAAAGAGTCAACGGGAAATGCAACTCGTTCCGTCGGTCAAACACCAACACCGGGTGTCGTCCAACGCCTGTGCGTGTAACAATGCGACAGCTCAACGCCATTCGTTCTTTCCAGAGGTTCCCTTATGCCGTGGTGGAGACGCTCAATCTGGCACTGCTGCTTTTGACGGAAAAGCGGCAAAAAGGAGAGCTTCAAAACCAACTGGTTTCAAAAAGAACATTAGGCGCTGGTGGTCTGTACCCAAATCCTGCCGTGTCATCAGACTGGCGGCGAAAACTGCACGGGCGCTTACTTACTGACTAAAGGGTTGCCGCACGCAGTTGGTGGGAGATATCACGTCCCCGTCCAGGACCGTGACGTGCAAGCCCTCGGGATGGCCCCATGCGATCAGCGCTTGGTGTAAGAAAGGCAGGCCACCGACTACGGCGCTACCGGTGCCTCCGCAACCTACGACCAACACTCGCACCCGCCGTCGCAACAAATCCGCATGAATCGTGTGTGTCTCCATAGGCTCAATCCCGCTCCACAAACTGCCGCAATGTCTCCTTCGCGTCCGTCAGGAATTCGAGAGGGAATGGGAGCTGGCTGTTCTTCAGGCTCTTCCACAATGATATGAATCCACCAGAATGAGTGGTGAGCCGCACTGCACCGTTCGGGTGCGTGAACTGGCTCCGAAAGAAGCCAGCTTGCCACCCGGCAATCGACTCTACCGAAGTCTCGTCTGGGATGCGCATAGAGCCCAGGCAAACCCGGCCGGCAGCATCACAGTTCCAATAGGGGGCCGTCTTCAGAAGCGTTTCTGCCGCGGGGCGCATGTCCCTCTCCAAGGCGCGCACGAAGAGTTCTCGGTGTGTCACCTTGAAGACCAGCGCGGGGTGCGGATAGGTGCCGCCATCGAGCGCACGCGCCTCCGGGTCCCCGCCGCCGAAAAACATCACTTCGCGCACGGGGGGCGTCCACCAAGTGATCATGTCGGGCGTGCGAGCCACCACTTTCTCGGGGAGAATTTCCGCGGCGATGCGGGCTCCCAACCCCTCCGCCAGCGTCCTTAGAAAGGCCGTTGTCAGAGCTTGGCCCGGCCCAAGATAAGGAGCGCCTCTTTTCCCCCGCATTATGACGGAGTGAAGTGTGGCGAACATCGACGTGCCATCACGGTACAGAAGCACGGCATTCTTCAGGCCAAATGTTCTGTTAGCTCCGATTACCACTCGTGCTTGCATGGCCCTCCTCCCAGTCTGAGACCCATTTCTCGTTTCCCGGCATGAGGTCGATCAACCGGCTGGCGGCTGCGAGAGTCCGGCAGACAGCCGCCAGGGTGCGAAATGCGGACCGAATGCTCGCAAGATCAAAGGCGCTCAAAGGCAAGATCAGATTGGGCTCCGAACTCGCCTCGCCCCACGTTTGCGACTCGTCTTCGAACTGGGCTTCAACCAAATCGTTTTCCGCGAACACCACCAGCGCCGCAGGCAGGGGCGAATTCGTGTCCATAAGCTGCTCGCGCATTTCATCGGTAACTTCCGGGCGTGGCACCAAGGCTGAGATTCGTTCGAGTTCGAGCGCGGCGGCGAGGAGGGCCTTGACCGCTTCCCCTCTGGCTCGCGCTTCGATCCGACGAAGCGTGCGCAAACCAAGCGGTTTCTGCTTGAGGTGTACCGGAACTGCGGCTGCCACGTCCGCGATCTCGTACTCTTCGTCTTCCCCCTCCGCCCACTCGCGGAGCATCGCTACGTGATCTTCAGCATCGGTATGATCGTAGGTTCTTACCCACCTATTGAGGGCCCCCGTAAACAGACGGTAGAAGCTGGCGGGCAGCCTCGGGTGCTCCTGGCCCAAGAGTTCAAGTGTCGGCCCGGCTACCACAAAGGCGGCGCTGTCGGGGTGAAGAAACAGGTAAAGCCGCTGGCCATCCGGGTCGGATTCCCCCGCGTCCAGGTACTCGTCAATAACTTCACTTAGCGTCAGCCGGAGGCAAAACCGCCGCCGAATAGCCTTTCCGCCATGAAGGTCAATCCAGCGATTCAGGGTCGCTTGCACATAGTCTGTGGGATCACGCCGAACGCGCTGCCAGTCGCGGGTGTCCGCGACATTCATCTCAAGCAATGCCTGCGCCAAGCGCGTAGCGGCATGCTCGCCTGCGTGAAAGTGGTGCTCAAGTGGAACCCGGTCGAGGCTTGGAATGACCAGGTGAGTTCCGCTTCCCATCAGGCAAGGGGTGGCAGCCATCCGGGGGGCGGCGCAAGCGGTGTTGCGCTTGGGGCGCGCCGTTCGGCCTCCACGGCTCGGGAGAGGATCAGAACGGTCTGTTGAAGTTGGGTGCATCGGGCGAACCTCACGAGGAGGGTTTGATTGCGGGGGTGGCGGTCCTCGCTCCGTCGCTTGAGTTCAGCGAGGACCGCCTGCTTGGCTTTCTCTCTTTGTACCTTCGAATCGGTTCTCATCAGCGCCTATCCTTTGGTGCCAATGGCGGCTACGAACCGATACACCAACTTGTCCCCAACGGCCTCGGGCCCGGTGATCGTCGCAGTGGCGATATCCGGGTACATCGTCGCCAGGACGGCACGCACTTCTTCTGGACTGAGGTGACGGCCGGGATCGCAAATCTTGACCCCATTCCAGGTAAATTCACGGTTTATAACGCTAGCCTGCATGAGCCTTCACCTCCTGTCGATTTGGCCGTACCCGCGGGTTCGGCCGCCGTGGTGTCTCCAAACAGTGTATTGGCCATCGGTGCCGCATCAACCGTCTGCCGTGGAGCGGTGAGGGCGGTGCTGGCTGGAACCGGCGCCTTGTCAGCGGATTTCTTGTTGCGCTCCGCCGCCTTCTTGCGGGCTTCCTCCTGGGCAGCTTTGGCCGCGGCCTCCATTTCAGCCTTGGCCTGAGCCAGGGTGCTGCC
>Ga0326727_10027629_pt1 | contig 10402 bp, 15 predicted proteins | sample MB2enrmetagenome_FD_207643 | JGI IMG/M metagenome (GOLD analysis project Ga0326727, IMG submission 207643) | Lab enriched peat soil microbial communities from McLean, Ithaca, NY, United States - MB29MY | ecosystem: Environmental > Terrestrial > Soil > Wetlands > Peat | place: USA: New York...
GGATGTAAGTGCCATCCTTCCGTCTGTGCTCTTTTCTTGTTCGCACCACCACCGCACGGACCACTTTGCCCTTCTTAACTTGGCCGTCCGGCGAAGCTTCCTTCACGGCCGCCGTAATCACATCGCCCAATCCGGCCGTGAGTCCCGCATCTCCTCCCAGCGGGAGGATGCAGGTCAACTGTCGCGCGCCGGAATTGTCGGCCACCGTCAGCCATGTCCGCATCTGCACCATGATCTTGCTCCCTTAGCGCCGCTTGAGGCTCAGGCTACGCGCGTCGATCGCGCTACGACTTCCTTGAGCCGCCACCGCTTCAGCTTTGAAAGCGGCCGAGTGGAAACGATTCGCACCGTATCGCCCAGGCGCGCTTCCCCTGCTTCGTCGTGCGCGTAGTACTTCTTGCCCGAGCGCATCACTCGCCCGTACAGCGGGTGCTGAGTCGTGCGCGTGACCTTCACCACAATCGTCTTCTGCATTTTGGCGCTGGTCACGACGCCCAAAAGTTCCTGCCGCGCTCCGCGTTTCGGTGCGGCTGAGGTTTCGTTCGCCATTACGCTTTCCTCAATTCGGTCTCTCGCAGCAGCGTTTTCACGCGCGCGAGGTCTCGCTTGATTTCCCGCAGTTTCTTCAGGCCCTCGGACTGGCCGGTCGAAAGCTGAAACCGCAAGCGGAAAATCTGTTCGGCGAGCTCGCGTTGCTGGATTTCGAGTTCGTTGTGGTTCATCTCGCGGAACTTTTCCACGCGCCGCGCCATCAGAGTTCCTCCGCCCGGCTGACGAACCGCGTCTTGATTGGCAGCTTGTGCGCCGCCAGTTCCATCGCTTCCGTCGCCGCCGCCAGGTCCACGCCTGCCATTTCGAACATCACGCAACCCGGTTTGACCACCGCCACCCAATGGTCCGGTGGCCCCTTGCCCTTTCCCATTCGAGTCTCGGCCGGCTTCTTCGTAAACGGCTTGTCTGGGAAAATGCGGATCCACAGTTTGCCGCCGCGCTTGATGAAACGAGTGATAGCAACGCGCGCCGCCTCGATCTGCCGGTCGGTGATCCACGCCGGTTCCAACGCCTTCAATCCGTACTCGCCAAACGCGAGCGAACCGCCACGCCACGCTTTTCCGGTGCGCCGGCCGCGCTGTTGCTTGCGGTACTTCACTTTTTTCGGCATCAACATGATTGTTGACCTGTTTCCTTAAACTTCTTTTTCCACACCGGGCTTCCCACGCTGCGGCATTTTCTCGCCCTGGTAGATCCAGCACTTGACGCCGATCAGTCCGTAAGTTGTCTGCGCTTCGGCTGTTCCATAGTCGATGTCGGCGCGCAGAGTCTGGAGAGGCAGGCGTCCCTGCAAGTACCACTCCTTGCGCGCGATTTCGGCGCCGTTCAATCGGCCGGCGACGCGCACCTTGATTCCCTTGCAGCCAAAACGCAGCGCTGAATCGACCGCTTTTCGCATGGCGCGCCGGAATGCCACGCGCTTCTCGAGTTGCAGCGCTATCGATTCCGCTACAAGCTGGGCGTCCATCTCAGGGCGGTGAACTTCCTGAATATCGATATGTACTTCCCGCTTGGTTCGCTTCTGTACTTCACCCTTGAGCTTGTCGATTTCCGAGCCCTTCCGGCCGATGATGATTCCCGGGCGCGCGGTATAGATTCGCACAACGAGTTTGTTCGCGGCGCGTTCGACGTCGATTCCGCTCACGCCGGCAGCGCGCAGACGGTCCTTGAGCTGCTTCCGCAGGATCACGTCTTCGTGCAGGAGGTCGGCGTATTCCCGCTTTGCAAACCAGCGCGACTTCCAGGGTTTGTTGTAGCCCAGCCGAAAACCGTACGGATGTGTTTTCTGCCCCAAACTGACCTCCTACTTCTTCTTTTTCTGCGTTTGCTTTGCGCGTTTCTGGAAAGCCTTGCCAACCTTTCGCACAGCGCCCTTGACGCCCTTGGACGCTTCCGCTTCCGCCGCTGCAGCGGCAAGACGATCGGCCGCAGCGCGGTGGTGCTCGGCCACCTGCACTACGATGTGGCTCGTGCGCTTCTGGTACCGGAAACCCCGGCCCATCGGCGCGGGACGCATGCGCTTCCAGCGCGGTCCTTCATTCACATAACAGCCGGTGACGTAAAGCGCGTCAACATCCAGCGATTCACCGGCATCCTCGGCCTTGCGCTCGGCGTTTGCGATTGCGCTGCGCAGCGTTTTTTCAACATCGTGAGCAACGCGCTTCTTCGTAAATCGCAACCTTTGCAATGCATCTTCAGCGCGCTGACCGCGGATAAGGTCCACCACCAGGCGCGCCTTCTGGGGCGAAACGCGAACGAACCGCGCCTTCGCGACGCCTTCGATCTGACTTGAGTTCTGTGTCGCCGTTGCCATCGTTTATGCCTTTGGTGCGGGGGCTGCTGCCCCACCGGTGCCAGCCGCCGGAGCCGCTGTCGCGCCTCCCACGGGTACGCCCGCTGCTGCCGCCGCTTTCTCGAGCGCAGCTTTAACAGCGTGCCCTTTGAACGTGCGCGTTGGGGAGAACTCGCCCAATTTGTGTCCCACCATCTGCTCGGTGACGTACACCGGGATGAACTTCTTGCCGTTGTGGACGGCGATCGTGTGACCGATCATTTCCGGAATAATCGTCGAACGGCGAGACCACGTCTTCACAACTTTCTTTTCATTCCGCGCGTTCAACGCCTCCAACTTCTCGCGCAGGTGGTCGTCGACGAACGGGCCCTTCTTCAGCGAACGCGGCATCTCTCTTCCTATTCCTCCACCCGGCGCAGTTTTACCCACTGCGCGCGGCGGACTTTGCGGAACCCCCGCACCGGACCCGGCACGCGATGCGAAACCGGGCAGAAGGGGCAAACAAACCGCGTCCCCTGCGCATTCGGTGCTTTTTCAACAATCACGGACCAACTGGCACGGCACAGCCGGTACAGAATCTGGGGTGGGGGCGCGAGTTTCGAGACAATTTTCACCACCGGCTTTGCCGCGCGCCGCGGAACCGATTTCCGTGGCCGTGCCGCTCGCCGTGGTGCACGTCGAGACGTTCTAGTGGCTGTCATCACGTTGCTCTCAATTCCCCGCCGCGCCGGGTTCATTTTTTCTACTGCTCCAAACTACGGCTTTCGCCGTTGAACAATCATCCGGTCGCTCGGACGCTTCTTGCGCGTCTTTGCGCCCAGAGTTGGAAATCCCCAGGGAGTTTGCGGGTGATTGCCTTTTACGCGGCCTTCACCACCGCCGTGCGGGTGGTCCACCGGATTCATCGCTACACCGCGGACCGTTGGACGTTTACCGTGCCAGCGCGTCCGACCCGCCTTCCCATACGTCACGTTTTCGTGATCCAAATTCCCGAGCTGGCCAATCGTGGCCATGCAATCCACGCTAAACTTCCTCACTTCACCCGAAGGTAGCTTCACCAGAGCGATATCGCCCTCTTTGCTCAGAAGCTGCGCCGCCCCGCCGGCGGCTCGCACCACCTGGCCTCCCTTGCCGGGAAACAGCTCGAGGTTGTGCACCATAGTGCCGGGCGGGATGTGCCGAATCGTCAGCGCATTGCCGGGAAGAATGTCCGCGCCTTCTCCATTTTGCACGGTCATGCCTACTTCCAGCCCAATGGGCTGCAGGATGTAACGTTTCTCGCCGTCGGCGTAATGCAGAAGCGCGATGCGCGACGATCGATTCGGATCGTACTCGACGGCGGCCACTTTCGCCGGGATTCCAATTTTGTCGCGGCGAAAATCGATGACACGGTAGCGCCGCGCATGCCCGCCGCCCCGGTGCCAGGACGTCACTTCGCCATGGGCATTGCGTCCGCCCGTGCGCTTCTTCGATTCGGTCAACGACTTTTCCGGCGTTTCCTTGGTTATCTCGCTCTTATCGAGCATGGTGAGGAAGCGCCTCGCCGGTGTGTACGGTCTAAATGTTTTCAGTGCCATCGTTGCCTCGTGCCTCGCGGAAAGCGACTTCGCCCCTCCGCATCACCGTGATTACATATTCTCCGCGTACTCGATCATCTTCTCGCCCGCAGCGAGCTTCACGTACGCTTTCTTCCAATCGCGCCGGAAGCCTTCGGCGCGGCCACGGCGGCGAAACTTGCCGTGAGAAATCGATGTGCGAACAGCTTCCACTTTCACCTTAAAAATCCGCTGCACTGCTTCCTTGATCTCGGTTTTGGTTGCGTCCTTGGCGACCTCGAATACCACCGTGTGCTGTGTTTCCTTCACACCGAGACCCTTCTCGGTGATGATCGGACGCCGGATAACCTGATAGAGCCTCGTCGCCATGGCCTAATCCTTTTTCCCTTTGGACTTCGCCTTCGGCTTTTGTTTTTTTGCCGCAGCAGGTTTCTTGGCCGCCTTGTGCGTCGCCTGCTTCTTGGACGGCGCAGCCTTGGCACCCTTCTCCGGAGTTTCCTTTTTTGCAGCTACTGGCGGAGCCGGCTCAATTTGCACAGGCGGCGCGGGAGGCGCAGTGGTCGAAAGCGCGCGACTCAGTTTCACGGCAGCCTCGCGCGAAAGCATCAGATGGTCGTGCCGCATCAAGTCGTAAGGTTCCAACGAAGTGGTCGGAACCAGCGTAACACCCTCGATATTGTTGCTCGCACGTTCGAGGTTCACGTTCGCGCCGTTTTCCACCAGCAGGATCGTGCGGGACTCGCCATTTAGCTTGTCGAGGGCCTGCCGAAATGCTTTTGTCTTGTACGATTCCAGCTTCCAACCGTCCACCACGGTCAGCTTCTGTTCCGCGAGCTTAGCGGAAAGCGCCGAGCGCAGCGCGCCAATCACCATTTTCTTCGGGAGTGCGTACGCGTAGCTGCGCGGCACAGGACCATGCACTGTCCCGCCGTGTCGCCAGAGCGGCGAGCGAATCGAGCCGATTCGCGCCCGGCCCGTGCCCTTCTGTCGCCAGAGTTTCTTTCCCGAACCGCTGACTTCGCTCTTGTCTTTCGTCTTGTGCGTTCCGGCGCGCTCGCCGGCGAGGTAATGACGCACCGCTTCATGCAACAGGTGCGGGTTCACGCTCGCGGCAAACACGTCGTCGGCCAGATCGATCTGCCCGACCTTCTTGCCTTCCAGATTCTTCACGTCCACAACAGGCATTGTCGTCTCTTTACTTGGCCCGCTTGGCCTTGCGAATCAGAATGTAGCTGCCCGCGGGGCCGGCAACCGCGCCGCGCACGAGCAGCAGATTCTCTTCGCTATCGATTTTTACCACGCGCAAATTCTTCGAAGTCTTGCGTTCGTTTCCCATGTGTCCCGGAAAGTGCTGTCCCGGCCAGACGCGCGAAGGGAAGGAACTTGCTCCTATGCCGCCCGGAGCGCGATGGAACATCGATCCGTGCGTCGCATCGCCGCCGCGATAGTGCCAGCGCTTCACGCCGCCTTGAAAACCCTTGCCCTTGCTCACGCCGGTTACGTCCACGTATTCGCCGACCTTGAATCCATCCACCAGAACGCGGTCGCCCGCTTTCGTTTCGTCCTTCGAATCCTCGAGCCTTACTTCGCGGAGGTAGCGCATCGGCGCGACACCCGACTTCTTGAAATGACCCGTCAGCGGCTTCCTCACGCGCTGGGGCTTGATGAATTCCACCAGGCCGAGCTGCACGGCGTCATAGCCGTCCTTGTCTTTCGTTCTCCGCTGCACTACAACGCAGGGACCGGCTTGCAGCACGGTGCATGGCACCGCAGTGCCGTCTTCCGCGAAGACTTGCGTCATGCCCAGCTTCATTCCGAGTATGCCGTTGACTCCCATTTCTCTCGCTCTTTCCTCGTGTCGATTACTTCGCCGTATGCTCGCGCCCGAATGCCTTGATTTCCACATCCACGCCCGGAGGCAGGTCCAGCTTCATCAGCGCATCCACTGTGTCCGGAGTGGGTTCGAGAATATCGATCAGTCGCTTGTGCGTGCGCATCTCGAATTGCTCGCGGGATTTCTTGTCCACGTGCGGCGACCGCAACACGGTCCAGCGGTTGATGACCGTGGGCAGTGGAATCGGACCCGCCACGTCCGCGCCCGTGCGTTTTGCCGTGTCCACAATTTCCTTCGTGGACTGATCGAGAATGCGATGGTCGTACGCTTTCAAGCGAATTCGAATTTTCTCTCCGTTAGGCATGGTTCACTCTATGATTTCGGTGACGGCGCCGGCGCCGACGGTGTGGCCGCCTTCGCGGATCGCGAACCGCAACCCTTTCTCCAGAGCGACCGGCGTGATCAAACTCACTTCGCACGACACGTTGTCGCCCGGCATCACCATCTCCACTCCCGCCGCCAGCTTCACGTCTCCCGTCACGTCCGTCGTCCGAAAATAAAACTGCGGCCGGTATCCGGTGAAGAACGGCGTGTGCCGCCCTCCTTCTTCCTTCGTCAACACGTACGCTTCCGCCTTGAACTTCGTGTGCGGCGTGATCGACCCCGGCTTGCACACCACCTGCCCGCGCTCCACTTCGTCCTTCTCCGTCCCGCGCAGCAGCAATCCCACGTTGTCTCCCGCCATCCCTTCGTCCAGCAGCTTGCGGAACATTTCCACCCCCGTCACGATGCGCTTCAGCGTCGGACGGAATCCCACAATTTCGATTTCCTCGCCCACCTTCACCTTGCCGCGTTCCACTCTTCCTGTCACCACCGTGCCGCGTCCGGAAATCGAAAAAATGTCTTCAATCGGCATCGCAAACGGCTTGTCCACATCCCGCTGCGGCAACGGCACATTCGCGTCCACCGCCGCCATCAACTCGTGGATCGACTTCTCCCACTTCTCGTCCCCTTCCAGCGCCTTCAAAGCCGACCCGCGAATCACCGGCACTTTGTCTCCCGGAAATTGATACGTCTTCAGCAGCTCGCGCACTTCCAACTCCACCAACTCCAGCAATTCCGGGTCTTCCACCATGTCGCACTTGTTCAAAAACACCACGATGTACGGCACGCCCACTTGCCGCGCCAGCAGAATGTGCTCCCTCGTCTGCGGCATCGGCCCGTCGGTCGCCGCCACCACCAGGATCGCTCCGTCCATCTGCGCCGCGCCCGTGATCATGTTCTTGATGTAATCGGCGTGTCCCGGACAGTCGATGTGCGCGTAGTGACGGTTCGCCGTCTCGTACTCCACGTGCGCCACCGCGATCGTGATCCCCCGCTCCCGCTCTTCCGGCGCGTTGTCGATCGAATCGAATGCTCGAAACTGCACTTTCGGGTTCGACTTCGCCAGCACCTTCGTGATCGCCGCCGTCAGCGTCGTCTTCCCGTGATCGATGTGCCCAATCGTCCCCACGTTTACGTGCGGCTTGACCCTCTCAAATTTCTCCTTCGCCATCGCGTATCACCCTCGTATAAAGGCTTCGCGGTAATGCCCGCGGATAATGCCTCACTTCTCACTTCGGCAAGCACGCGCAGGATGGAGCGGGGGACGGGATTCGAACCCGCGACCATCTGCTTGGAAGGCAGAGACTCTACCCCTGAGTTACCCCCGCTCGCCACCGAATTCTGGAGCCTGGGACCGGGATTGAACCGGTGACCTCGTCCTTACCAAGGACGCGCTCTACCAACTGAGCTACCCAGGCCCGAACCGGTCTCCCCGTCGTCCCTTCCAAACCACACCAGAAGCAGAGCCGGGGCTGCATCGCTTCCAAGATTCCTCACTAGCTTTTCGCCGGGCTGCTCACCTAGCATTCAGAGTCATTCAGCTCTCGTGGGACGCTGGTGGACGGGGGAGGATTCGAACCTCCGTAGCCCGCAAGGAGCGGCAGATTTACAGTCTGCTGGTTTTAGCCACTCACCCACCCGTCCCGCCGAAAATTCCGGGACACAACTCCGTCGTCCTTCAAAAAAGAGGACGCAAAAATCATGCCCTCCCGAAAACACTGAACAGAACCGGATTTCAATACGGGGCACTCCAAAATGCAAAACGAGCTCGTGTCCGAGGACACCAGCCCCAGCGCTTTTGTCGCGAGGAATCCGTCCGCATCCGTGCCGAAAATTCCCGGTCCCTCAAAATCAGCTGGCGGAGGGATTTGAACCCCCGACCCTCTGATTACAAATCAGATGCTCTACCACTGAGCTACGCCAGCCCCGCTCAAACCTGGCAAATTTAACACGCGGGCAATAAAATTGCAAGAAACTTTCTAGCCCCGGCAAACCTATTGCCAATGCGCGACTTATCTTCCGGCACCAAGCATTGAAAGTGCCCTATTCGGACACCTTTACAGCCGGTTTCAGAAACAGGGCGTCGTCCATTTCGAGGTTGTGATGAACCTCTTCGACTTTAACCGTATACTCCGACTCTCCCTCCGACAGGTGAATCAAGAATGGGAGCTTGATTCCATCAACGTTACGGAAATCCTCGAAATCCTCGCGGTAGATCGATGCCCCTTCCGGCAAATGGCGAACCGTAATGACGCGCGTTATAAGTCCAGTCTTCGTGTCGAAGTACAGCTTATCAGGGTCGCCACCTTCGACCAGCGATCCTTCCACCAAATAGACCGAGCGTTCAGCCAATTTCTCCTGCCCAACCAGATTCAATTTCGAATACAACTTCTCGATGTGCAAGGGATGATAGAAATCGGCTTCGCGCCGCGCCTCGTAAAGTTCTGGGCCTGTTTGCTCGCGCACGCCATTATCCGGATCATCCGTCCACCCGACGTCCCCATCAAAGCCCTGGCGAAAAGCTGCGCCTGAAATCGTGACTGTCGAGAGGAAAAGATTCGGCGCTTTCTCGCGAATCACGATCTTGCCGGAGAGACTCATCGCCGGCACATCGATAGTTCCGGTGGTAACACGCGACCTCAACTTCTCGAGCGCGGCGCGCCCCCCGAGCGCTTCGATGTATCGATGCAGGATTGCGTCAATGCTCGGCGCCGCGGGAGCCGTATCAGGAGAGGCTGATTTCGCAGCGGTCTCTTTTGCTAGTCGCGCAGGTTGTTGCGCAAAGGTGCAGCAAGTGAGAATCAAACCGACATAGCAAACAGGAAACAATCTCTTCACTTTCGACTTTGAGTCAGGTTTCATCACGGCGCCTCTCAGCTCGCCAATCGACAAATGCGCGTCTCGTCTTTGGAAGCCCCTGCCAACCCACAGGTTGCCACAACAAGGTGCTCGCAGCTATCAGCGCAGATCTCCGTTTTCTCCTGGCCGTTCGCGGGCGAAACACATTACACTAACTCCGCGAGGACATATACGCATTTTCGGATGGCCCTCACTTCGACAAATCGCGCGTTGATTGCAGTCTTCGCCCTTGCATTGTTAGCCGTGATGGCTGCGGAGCTTATCTATCAACGTCTGCATCGACCGCTCTCGGGTGTGAGCGTTGGACAACCGCCCGGAATTCTGGCCCAACTTCCGCCCGCAGCCCCTTCCATTGCTTACGTCGACGTCGCCGCTCTTCGCAACCTGCCGAATTCACCCCTGACAGCGGTGTTGGGGTTGACACAGCCCGGCCCGCGCGAAGATCGCGGATACTCCGATTTCGTTCGCGACACAGGGTTTGATTACACTCGCGATCTCGATCGAGTTGCGCTCGCACTCTGGCCTTCGGGCCTCGGTTCTTCCACGGACACACTGGGGCAAAACCGAGCCGTGGCAATTGCTGACGGACGTTTCAACGAGCAAAAGATCAAAGCCTACGCATTGCGAAGTGGGAAGGCCGTAGCGCGCGGGCCACAAACGCTCTATGAAGTTCCTGGAAACCCCACAATATGGCTCGCGTTTCTCTCTCCCACGCGGCTTGTTCTCGCCAGCGGGGAGAATGCCGGCGCGTTGCTGAACGTCGCAAACCTGCCTGCGCGCGATCTATCGATGCAAGCACGCATCGATCGAGTGGCCGGGGCGCCGATCTTCGCGGTAGCCCGCACAGACAATTTACCCTCGGGCTTTTATGCCAATTTCGCGAACTCGCCGCAACTTAGCGGTCTTGCACGCAGCGTCCGAGGCCTCACTCTAGCCGGCCAGCCAGATGGCGACCGCATACGAGTGACACTCGAAGGAGAGTGCGATTCGATGAAGAATGCCCTGGCGATCGGCACGCTGCTCGATAGCTTTCGTATGTTTGGCGCGATGGCGCTTTCCGATCCGAAAACTCGCCGCCAGATGAGCAAGGAACAGGCCGCTTTCCTGGATGCGGTCATTAATCAACTGAAGATAACCCACCAAGACCGCTGGGTGCGCCTGAGCCTTGACATCACGCCGCAAATGCTCGTCGAAGCCGCGCCACGTTCAACCATTTCGTCCCCGTCTTCTTTGCCTGCCAATCGATAGCACGCTTGTCGATGCTCGCGATCGTAGTATCCTGGGCCAAACTCAGCGGACCTGCACAGAAACAACCGCTGTTTTGGTGCGCCCAACGGAATCTTCGGCGGTTAAGGTGTACGTTGTCGTTTTCTTGGGCGCCACTCTGACGCAGCGCGTGAGGGCTGGCCGGATCTCCTGAACGTC
>Ga0326727_10027630_pt1 | contig 10401 bp, 11 predicted proteins | sample MB2enrmetagenome_FD_207643 | JGI IMG/M metagenome (GOLD analysis project Ga0326727, IMG submission 207643) | Lab enriched peat soil microbial communities from McLean, Ithaca, NY, United States - MB29MY | ecosystem: Environmental > Terrestrial > Soil > Wetlands > Peat | place: USA: New York...
TGTTTTACCCTTGGGGAAATGTGTGGCAGACCTGGGGGGGTGGTGGCTACAACTTCGCCAAATTGCCCTACCGTGACGTGACCACCAACACCGACATCACCCCGGCCCGCTTCTCTTCCCCCAATTTCGGTCGCTGGTTCAGCCCCGACCCGATCGGCAAAGCCGCGGTTCAGCTCGGCGACCCCCAGACGTGGAACATGTATGCCTACGTGAGAAACAATCCCACGACACTCACGGATCCCAATGGTTCGTGCTGGTTCTGCGACTTCATCAGCAGGTCCTGGGTCGCAATAAATAACGTCGTGACCATGCCAGACCCCCCAGGGAAGGTGACGGTGGAGATTACTGTAGGGCATAGGATCGCGGATCCCGCGGTTGCGGCGCAAGAGCAGCAGTCGCAGAACACGGCACAGATGGATAGCAACGGAAATCTGACCTTGAGGCTGGGGGTACCGGGACCTCCGGCACTCGTGGACTACGAGGCCAACACGGTAACAGATGCGTCTGTAACGAAGGTGCTCTCTGAGATTTCGGTATATTTTGCAAGTAGCACTGTCTATGTAACGAGCGGTGACAGGGACTATGTCCCGGATGGAGGCGCTAAGAACAGCGCACATCCTACCGGGCAGGCTGCGGATTTTCATGTCATGGGACAGACGGATAGCAAGGTTGACGAGGCCCTTAAGCATTCCGGCTCTCCCGTGAGCACCGGTTTCCGCGTGATTCAGCATGGCACTGACACCGCCACCCAAGGCGCTCATATACATCTCGATTCCAGAAACGAGCCTGGGCAGCCAACCATATTTATGCACGAAGGCATGGCGCCCCAGCAGGCAGGAGTTTATTCCAATGACAGGAACTAGGCTGCATCACTTCGCGCTGTCTGGTGTAAGTCCCATTCTCCTAATCATTTTTTCTTTCTGCGGTGCTGTGCCATGTCAAAGTGGGAGTAACGGCGACAAAAGCTATTTTCCTCTTGCGGTCGGCAACTGGTGGCTCTACATGGTTCGTGGACAATCCCAGAACGCGGTGAGAACGATCAGGTGGAGAGTCGCACAAAGAGAATTGCTTCATGGATCACCCGTGTTTCATCTTTGGCAACAACCAGCTCAAGGTGACGAACCTCTAAGCCTGTCCAGGGTGGAGGCTGGCATCGTAGAGGCTGGCACGGAAAGGTTCTTACTCAAGAACCCTCTCCGAACCGGGGCCCGATGGAGCGCGAAATCTCGAAGCCTTCGGGCGCCAAACAAGACATATGCATTCGAGGTGATCTCGTGCGGGAAGCCCTGTTCTGCCGGGGGGCACTCGTTCGACGACTGTGCAATCATCCGGGAAGTTGACGAAGCGAACAACATTGCCTCGCTCACAACGTATGCACGAGGAGTGGAGCCCGTGAAGTATCTCTACTTCAAGAGTCTTCATTCTGACGAGGTTGGTACAGCGCTAACCATTAAGACCTGGCAGATACACTAGACGGTGGTGGTGCGCACCGCCGCGGAGACCTATTTCAATCATGTCAACAATCTGGGTTCGACGAGCATGTTTACCAGCCACACTGTCGCCTCAGCGGAAGACATGTTGTTTTACCCTTGGGGAAATGTGTGGCAGACCTGGGGGGGGTGGCTACAACTTCGCCAAACTGCCCTACCGCGACGTGACTACCAACACCGACCTCACCCCGGCTCGCATCTCTTCTCCCAATTTCGGCCGCTGGTTCAGCCCCGACCCGATCGGCAAAGCCGCGGTTCAGCTCGCCGACCCCCAGACCTGGAACATGTATGCCTACGTGAGAAACAACCCCACGACACTCACGGATCCCAACGGTACGTGCGCGATCACATGCTACAATCCCCTCGGGGGCATGACAGAAGTAGTCAACGACGTCCCGCAGGAGCCAGAGGCGGCGGGGCAGACGGAGGTGGAGGAGAGCGTGGGGCACGTCGTCGCGGATCCCACGGTTGCGGCGCAAGAACAGCAAAAGCAGACCGTGGTCTATTCGGAGAACGCAAACCCTGCCGTGACCCGGGGACAGGGAGGGGCAGAGCGTGAGGTCTACCATCGGGCGGCAGAAATCGATCCAAACGGGACCCCCAACACCCAGAACACTCTCAAGGTCGCCACTCTGACCCTCCACGAAGAAATGGACCCAAGGAGCAAGGACCCGGATCAACTTATTGCCAAGAAACCGCAGCCCCAAACGGGGGACGAGTACGACGATTATCAGTATGTCAAGCCGGGCCAGCAGTATCGCGTTCTTCGGGATTGGAAGGTCAACGATCAACCGGCAATGGTGTACGACAAAGCAACCAAGCAGACGTACCATTATGAAGTGACAACGTTGGGTGCCGACTCCAAAACTCCAATCAGCACACAGTACACGAATAAGCCGCCGTTCTGACTGTCTTGCTTTAGCCAGGCGGCGTTCGTTGCCTCGCATCAAACGAGGAGAGTAAGCTAAAGAGGGGGGAGATTAACCCATGAGAGAACGGCGGATATTCACGGTTCAGTTGCTCGTCGTTGCCCTTACATCAGTGTCGTCTGCGCTGGTCGTCATAGCGACATCGAGGATGGCACGTGGTGGAAATGGTTCCCACGGTCCAGCGGAGCTTTGGCTCTCCTGGAGTTCAGAAGCCAGGACAACGTACGTGTGGGGTTATTTGCATGGTTTCGAACAAGGGAAGCGTGAGGGGTGCACATTCTATGAGGACAAGATGAAGGCATATATGCACGAGCCGGTAACCCCGGAGAAATTACCGCGCGCGGTTTGCCTCGATGCGCTCCCCCAGTACCCGGCGCCCTATTTTCAGGTATACGTGGATGCGATCACAGCCTACTTCACCAAGTATCCAAACGATCGGGAAGCCGGGGCGCCACGAATCCTGGAAGAGCTAGCGTCTCCTCCCGGTCTCACCATCGACCAAATCCACGAGAAACTGACTAGATAGTAGGCATCCGACGCCAGGCAGCCCATACACTGATTCCCGTTCGTGCGCCTCCACAGCAGCGCAGGCTTCGTGCTTGTCGAAGTCTGGGGCTTTTCCCGCCTTGAACCTCCCAAAGCCGCAGACCTGCAAAAGACACAGCGCTACCTGTTCCTCGTGTCATTAGCGCCTCCGTGTCCTCCGTGGTCAGAAGGGCTTCAACAAGGAGGCCACTGAGGTACTCCGTGGTCTCCGTGTTAAATCTTGGGAGGCACGAAGCGCACAGAGACTCCCGATCTGCTTGCGGCCCTAAGGCCCACTGTCCCAAAATCCCACACACTTGACCGCGGCGACTTCGTCACGCCCGCGCGGGCGGGGGTCACTTGCAGGGCGAGGAGGGATCAGATGGACCAACTGGACGCAACTTCGTATTAGTACTCGGCCACAACTTGTTTGCCCGAGCGGCTCGATTCTCTCATGGCCGCGATAATTACGGATACCCGATAACCATCTTCGAATGTCGCAAGGCAGGGGCTCATGTCGGCGCCGCTCGCTATGGCGCCAAGAAATTGGGCCTTTTCGATAATATGGGCGTGCTCCCAACCCAGCGTATGGCCTGACGGCCACCAGGCGCTAACATAGGGATGTTCGCCATCCGTCACGGAAATCTCCGTGAAACCCAAAAGTGAACGTTCGCCCATGCCCTCAATGCAGGCAAGGAGGCTGTTGGGGTATTCGAGATTCCAGCGTAGCGAGCCTTGCGAACCGTTGATCTCCCAGGAGAGGACGTTTTTTCTTCCGGTAGCCAGCGCGGTTGCGACCATGACGCCTATGGCGCCATTTTCAAATTCCAGGATGGCTGCCGTGGCTTCGTCGGCGACAACATCCTTACACCCCACGCTCGGGAGTGCTCTCGCGGCATTAAACCCAGCAACCCGTGCCATAACGCTCTTCACTTCCCCAACTAGAAACCGGCATTGATCGATTGCATGACTGCCGATCCCCTGGAGAACGCCCGAGTAGGGCCAGGACGAGTACCAGACTCAATCGGGTGGAAGCGAAGGATCGTGCCCTGCCATTTGCATGTAGTTCACCCGCATGTGGTAAAGCTTGCCCAATCTTCCAGCGACAATGAGGTCCCGGGCGAGGCGGACGGCTGGGAAAAAGCGGTAATTGAAAACGCACATTGCTTTGCCTGAGGCCTTTTTTGCCGCGTCTCGCATTTTGCGCGCGTCGTCAACAGACACCGCAAGCGGTTTCTCACAGATGACATGTTTGCCGTTCCCAAGAGCCGCCACGCAAGGTTCGGGGTGAAGGGGATCAGGGCCGCAGTTGTCGAAAACATCGACACGCCCATCCCCGACCACATCGCGCCAGTCCGTGCAATACTCCTCAAAACCATAACGCGCTGCTGCGCGTTGTGCCTTGTTCTCATTCCGGCCGCACAGAAGTAGCAAGCGCGGGAGGATGTTTAGCTCGGGATACATGTACGGAATCACCTTGAAAGCGTGGGAATGGCACTTTCCCATGAACCCATACCCCAGGACACCAATTTGAACTTCTTTTCTGTTGCTTGCTTCAACCTTTTTCGTGGTCATGCGCGCACTCCCATACTCGTTGACAGAACAGTGGTTGTTCCCTCTATTTCTTGGATTCACTAAAGGCATTCCATTCGGCGTCTAACTGGTCTTTGGTTCCCCGCCCCGGGTGGATGAGGATACGATAGCTAACCTTCAGGGTCTTTTCCGCCTGGAGTGTGAAGGGTTCGGCCCACAGAGGCGCAGGGCTGAAATAGCCGAAGGGGACCTTGTCGTCCATAACGTTGTGCCAATGCGTGGGATAGCGGAAAGTCGAAGGGTGCTGGAGGATGGCGATGCCGCCAATTTCATTCGTGGCGGTGTCAACCACGGAGAAATCCATCCAGCGAGCCTTCTGACCGTGAGTATTCTTCGCTACGTGTCCGCCTGGCAGGTCCACTCGGCCTTCGCTGTCGATCAATCGCCAGTCTCGAGTGGTCTGCGAAATGCGGACCGACATGCCTGCGTATCCGCCCCCCGCCGTTCCCCCCTGGAGCAGCACATCCTGCTGACCAGCGGTAAACACGCCTTCCCAATCGATCCGATAGCGGCCGTGCCTGTCTGGCGCGCTCACGGTGATTTTGCGTTTCTCCGTGAGCAGTGGTGGCCTGTCGGGTGTGTGATAGGTTATGGCCAACAAAATGGTGGCCGAGTAATCTTGATTAGGGATGACTTTCGCCTCCACCACCTCGGTGCGGCCGTCGGGCAACCCCGTTTTGGGGTCTTCCTCCCAGTAGTTGACGCCATTGAGCATCTTCCACGAAAACCACAGCGCCCGGTGCCAGGGGTGATCGCGCGGGCTGAGACAGGTCAACACAGTGCCATCGCTCAGGGCCACCGGGTGGAAGTAGGGCTTGCGAGTGTCTTTGCCGTAGTTGAACTGCCAGACGGTTCGGTGGTGGTTGAGCAGAGCGACGGAGCTGTCGCTCTGTTGCCACTTGTAATCCGGACGCTGGTTCTGCTGTTGCGCGCTTAGACCTGCATTGTTCCCCAAGGACTCGACCAGGCCGAACATGATACACAGGGCCAGGCTTAGCATGTTTAAGGCGCTGCAAACCTCAATCCCTGTTCCTTTGCATGAGGTAGCCATCTGGTCACCTCCTCACACAATTTGTTTCTGGCGCACGCCAGCCCTCTGGTCAAAGACAACACAGCGTCGAGCGCGCCTTTATCCCGGTGGGGAATTACGCCTCATACCGCCAGGGGCTGCGCAAGGTGCGCTTCATAAGTAGGTTGGCGTCGGGATCGTTGGGGAATATTTCCTTTTCCGGATCCCATTTCAGTTTGCGCTGCTGCAACTTGAACGTAATCCAGGCAAGCTGGCAGACGCTATCCGACCGCACGGCGACCTCGACGGGGCAAAGCGTGCGGGCGCGAGATTTCACGCACTCGATGAAGTTCTTTTCGTGCAGATCGCTGACCGGCAGGTGGAGCTCGTTGGGGCCGATTTTGGATTCCAGCAAGGATTTGGGTTGTGTTTCCAGAACGCCCCGATTGACGAAGACCCAGCCATCCGGCCCTTCAAAGGTGATGCCGTGCCTCACCCCCTCGAAGCCCGGACCGGAGCCGGTGAAGTGCACTTTCACGCCATTCGCATAATCGTAATTGACATCCCAGCTTGTGGGGTTGTCGCAAAGGGCATCATCGTGCGGCCACACGGCCGTGCCGGAGACCTCGAGTGGACCCGTCAGCTCGCTCCCGTTGCCCCACTGGGCAATGTCAATATGGTGAACTCCCCAGCCCGAAACATAACCTAGAGAATAATCACTGATATGAAACCAGTGCGGGTACGTCAGGCGGGCTGTGGTATAGGGCGCCGACGGCGCAGGGCCCAGCCACATCTCGTAATCCAGCCAGTCGGGGACGGGCTCCGGCTCTACCTTTGTCAGGCCGGTCCTCTCGTCATCCCCCCGGGGCCAGTGCATACCGCCAGTTGCCCCCGAGTGGACCCCAACCTTGACGGTTTGCAGCTTTCCTATGCGGCCGTTGAGCACGAGTTCACAGGCGAACCGGAACTCCTTGGATGACCGCTGCTGCGTGCCGAACTGAAATACACGAGCATGCCGGTTCACTTCTTCTCGCAACAGCTTGATCTCGTCGATGCTCATGCCGAGCGGCTTTTGTACGTAGAGGTCTTTGCCTGCCCGCGCCGCAGCCAGCGCGTGCAGCACGTGCCAGGAGTCCAAGGAAGCAATGCAGACCGCATCGATGTCGGGCCGCGCCACCAAGTCGCGGAAATCGTTGTACGCCGCACAGACCTGTTTGCTGTATTCTCCATTCACGGTGTGTTGCGCTTGTTCTCGCCGCCAACGGTTCGGATCACACACCGCCACCACCTGCACATCCGGCTGGTAAATGAATGGACGCAAGTGGTTTTGACCCATATTTCCAACACCGATGAAACCGAGCGTCACACGGTCACTCGGGGCAACGGCGCCGTCCAGACCCAACGCCGAAGAAGGCACGATATAAGGGAACGCCAACGAAGCGCCGGCCACCCCAGCCGCCCTTGTCAAAAACTGACGTCGATTTGTTTGCGATTTATTGCTCATGAATTAGCCTCCTGTAAACCGAACATTTAGCGATTTCAAACAGTGCGTGCTCGCGGCATGAGGCCGTAGCGGCAGGGTAGATCATAGTCCCCCAGTGTTTCGAGAATCAAGAAGTTAGACACAACTCGCATGCGGGTGGGTTAAGGTTTCCTATGCACCGTCACTCTTTTTCCCATGATTGCATCGCGTACAGGAAGTCTGTACAATAGTTTTAGAGGTGACCCATGCCAGTTGAAACGACCTATACGAGGTTGCGCCAAGGGCTCGCCACGGTGCTCAATCAAGTGGCAAATGACCAGGAAGTCGTGATTGTGCGGCGCAAGGGGGCGGGGGACGTCGCTCTGGTGCCTGCCGAAGAACTGGCTGGCCTCATAGAAACTGCCCACCTCGTTCGTTCGCCCAGGAATGCGGAGCGGCTGCTCAGGGCTTTAAGGCGCGCCGAGCACCGCAGAGGGAAGCCTGAGCCCCTTGGAAAACTTCGCCACGCCATGAGACTTGGCCCCAGTGAGTGACCGCGAAGCGGTGTTCCAACCCGAGTTTCGTCAGGACTTCAAGTACTGGGTCGAGACCGACCGGAACACGGCGCTAGGTGTTCTGGAACTCATCGAAGCTGTTCTTCGCGATCCGTTCAGTGGCATTGGCAAGCCCGAGCCGCTCAAATTCGTGCTGGCGGGCTGTTGGTCGAGAAGGATTACTCAGGAACACCGGCTGGTTTATAAGGTGAGCGGGCGCCGCATCGATTTCCTCCAGGCGCGATATCATTATTGACCATGGCACGGATGGTGTTCCAAATATGATGAACTGCCTCTCGCAGCGGGGCAGACAGCCCTTGCGAGCATGATAGGTGACGCACAAATGACACGAGCCGTGCAGGGTGCAGTCCTTGGGGCAGGGACACGAGTCGAAGCCGCGCTCGGCGGGTGTGGACGGGACGCCGGCGGGAAGGTTGGAGAGGTGCGCCGTGGCGATCGCGAGCCGCTTGTCTTGCTTCGTGGATTGCATCTCTGGGCGCATGGGTGTCCTCTCCTCCGTTCCGATAGTGCCAACCATCGTTAGCCACTGCGCCAGCACTCATGACGGCGAGGTCTGCTTTTCACCAGCCTGTACGACCTAACAACCCAGTCCCCTGTTCTTCCCGTCACTCGTCACTGCTCTCAAAACGCGCATGCATGCTCTTCCCTCAACTTCCCTCTAACCGCAGCGGTGGAAGCTGTCAATCGCAGTAACTGTAGTGGGGGGTTGAGCTCTGTTCCGAGGCGCCGGAGCGGGGCGACGCGATGATTCTTGTTGATACTTCGGCTTGGGTCGCGCACTTCCGTAAAGGTGGTTCGAGGCTCGGCGAACTCCTGAGCGAAGGCTTGGTCATCGTGCATCCGTTCGTCATCGGTGAACTCGCATGCGCCAATTTGAAGAATCGCGCTCGCATTCTGAGCGATCTCGAAGCACTCCCTTCCGCCGTCTCCGCAACACACGAGGAGGTCATGCGATTGATTGAAGACCGGAAGCTTTGGGGCCTCGGCATCGGCTGGATCGATGTGCACCTTCTGGCTTCCGCGCTGCTATCGCACTGCCAGTTTTGGACGCTGGATAGAAGACTTGATCGCGCAGCGGCCGCCGCATGGGTCAAGCTTTATCCGCGCGCATGACTGATGCGAGCCACGACAAGTTTCCGGAACTGTCCACACCTGGGGTCCGCTCTAGCGCCCATGGTCGTGCGGTCTGCTTTTCTCCAGCCCCTTGGACCTAACACCCAGTCCCTGTTGTTCCTACTACTCGTCGCTGCTCTCGGGGCTCCCCTAGGACAATCAGCCTGACCCGTCAGCACGCCAGTCCGTAGCAGATCGGCAATCAGCGCCCGTTATTGATTCATGCCGGTTTTCCTTGCTGCATGGTATTCTATTGTGAGTGGAGTGTTGGGCTCTTCGGGGGTCGGTGCGCAGTTGAGGTTTGAGAGTCGGGAGGTGACCATGAGTTACTTGGGAAAAATCTCGAAGGGAACAGTGGTTCTGCCGCCGGACGCCAATCTGCCGGATAGCACTGAGGTCCGTGTGGAGCCCGTGGCTCCGAAAACGCTGGCTGAACGTCTCAAAGACGTCATAGGGACCGTCCACGGCGGGCCTCCCGACTGGGCGGAGAATCACGACCATTACATTCACGGGACACCCAAGAAGTGAAGCCTCTATTCGCCGACACGTTCTATTTCCTTGCTCTTCTGAACCTCGATGACGGCGCCCACGGCCGAGTGCTTAGTCATTTAGAGACGCGGATTGATCCCCTTCTCACCACCGCATGCGTTCTGACCGAAGTGGCTGATGCCTTAGCGACCCCTGGCATGCGAGAGAGCTTCCCGCGCCTGCTGGCCGCTTTGCGTGCTGATCCGGCCTGTACGATCGTGCCAACTACTCAAGGCCTTCTTGAGCAAGGGGTAGAGCTCTATGCCCAACGTCTGGACAAGGGCTGGTCGCTGACCGACTGCATCTCTTTCGTCGTCATGCGACAACAGGGCGTCACAGAAGCTCTTACCGGCGACCATCACTTCGAACAAACAGGCTTCACGGCTCTGCTCAGGTAGCAAGCTAACGCGAGCCGGCACCTTGGGTTCGCGGTTCTCTCTCACCGCGGGGAAAAAGCTGCAAGCGCCGAAGGGTCTGGGCCGGCCTGCGACGATTCTGCTCTCACAATGGATCGCGGCTAATGTGGACCCGGCGGAACCTCTTCCAAATTAACGGGGACGCGGCCACTTGTACCTTCCCGAACCCCGAGTCCCGAATCGCGAACGCTTGCTCTTCGGGTTGCTCGTCACCCTTCCCTCCGCGGAGTGTCAGCGCTTTCCAGTCGTGAGTGAGAGAAGGGGGGAAATCCCCGGCATTCCTAATTCAGTCGTCACTCCCCTCCAGAAAATGCCCAGACCCCTCGGGCCGCCCGCCCGCACGGACCGAAGTGGACTTCATGTCTCTTGACAGGCGGAACCAGATAGGCTAGGATAGTGCGTGATAGGGGTCAGGGATCGGGATTCAAGGTTCGGGAGGCGGAAGGGCAGGGGCAAGGAACAGGGAATAGGGAATAGGGAGAGGGAATAGGGAATCGTGAATTGGTCGGGTCCTCTTTTGTCGCCGCTTACCGCGAAGTCCATGTGAGGGGAACCGGAGTTGGCAGGAGGTTTGGCAGGCCCAACAGGCCGAGACAAGATGGCGCTTGGGACAGACAAAGAACGAACTCTAAATTTGAACGAACGAAGCTGGAATGTCTAGTGCGCCCCAACAGCGCGGATTGCCAGTGGGTGGAAGTCCCACCCAGATAGCTGTCGGTAAGTCTGGTAGCTGACAAGCGGCTTAGGACGGCGACGGGCTG